>Ga0233431_1003597_pt1 | contig 18211 bp, 15 predicted proteins | sample SI_118_April2016_FD_179867 | JGI IMG/M metagenome (GOLD analysis project Ga0233431, IMG submission 179867) | Seawater microbial communities from Saanich Inlet, British Columbia, Canada - SI_118_April2016_200_MG | ecosystem: Environmental > Aquatic > Marine > Inlet | place: Canada: British... | reverse complement strand
TTTGAGGGCTGATTTGGATCATGGCTGTTGACTCCAGAATGTCTGAACAAGGGATAGAACATCAATATGCCCTTTCGCATGAACTTTCATTGTGACGCCTGCTTTTTCAAGCTCCAGACTCACCTCATTGGAATTTGTTGGTGTATTCAGCGACGGGAATTCAATAAAGGTGGGCTGGCAGGGTTCTCCTTGAAAAATATCCTGCATCGCTTCAACACGCCTTTTTAAGGCGGTGTGGTTTAATCGCAATAATTTTGAAATCTCACAAATACTGAAGGTGTCAGCGAGTGATGCTGCCGATTTCCATAATGATTCAGGAATCCGATTCCGCCCTTTGCGGTTATTACGCCAGTCGGCAAACTGGTTCTGTACTGTTTTGAGACGTTGCTTCTCTTTTGATTTTTTGTTCGCCATGGGCTATCCTCCTCGAATGTTTTCGATAGCCCATTTTAATACCGCTGGCGGCTCCTTTCATGCACGCTTGCCGAAAGGACACGTTTGACGCCACAAACGTCAGAATATCTGCCCATAAAGCTTGAGAGGCACCATACCCAACGCTGTTGATCCACCTCTTACCCTGTGGGGGCCTTCAATTACGCCCGTCTCTCTAGCGAAGGTTATTCATCTACTTTACCTCTATTCCTTTCCTATCTACAATGAAATCCCTTGCAATTTTACGACGATCTGTTATCAATATTCTTTGGCTATCCTGACCGGTTACATCAATCGACTTTAGTGCTCCTCTATACTTCACAGCGGCATGTGACTTCTCCGTTAGCCGTCTAAATGAAGAACCGGCAACAAGGAAAGAATAGTAATGGCAGAGCCACTCGCGGATCAGGTTGTGCGGAAGATCAAACAGGCTGCCGAGCTCTACCACCGGCTGATGTTGGTCGTTGCTCCAGCAGGCGCAGGTAAAACCACTGCGCTTCAGGATGTACAGGAACGTATTGGTGTTCCGCTGGTCAACGTCAATCTGAGCCTGTCACGCCGGATGCTTGACTTGACTGAGCGTCAGCGAGCGTTGCAACTTCCCCTACTGCTGAGAGAGATCATAAAAAACACCGCTGGTGAAGTTGTTTTGCTTGATAACACAGAGATTTTATTTGACGTGTCCCTGAAGCAGGATCCTCTGCGACTTCTCCAGGGGCTTTCTCGTAACAAGACTTTGGTTGCTGCATGGAATGGTACTATTGATCGCAACCATATAATCTATGCCGTACCGGACCATCCGGAGTACCGCCGCTACATGGTCCATGATTTTCTGGTGGCAAGTCCGGAGGTAACAATATGAAGATGACAATGAGAATTACAGGGAGGCATGTAGAATGAGATACGGTGATCTGATTCAGTTTGAGCCCATTGAGTCCGTGGTTCAGCTGCGGGACGCCGACGAAGCCGCTGCCGCCCGTCAGCTTGTGGATACCTACGTCATTTCTGATGAAATGGCTGAAAAACTAACCCATCTCGTCATTCCACAGCTTCAGTTTGATCAACCCGTTGACAACAAAGGGCTGCTTGTGGTCGGAAACTACGGCACTGGTAAATCGCATCTCATGTCGGTGATCTCCGGACTTGCCGAGAACCCTGAACTCGTATCCGTACTGGGGAGCGGATCGGTTGCCAATGCAGCATCACGAATTACCGGGAAGTTCAAGGTTGTACGTACCGAGATCGGGGCCACCACCATGTCCCTGCGTGATATTATCGTGGCCGAGCTCGAAGAGCATTTGGTCGCGCTGGGCGTGAACTACACTTTTCCTTCTGCTGGAAATGTGGTTAATAACAAGCGCGCGTTTGAAAAGATGATGGCCATGTTTCATCAAGAGTATCCGGATAGTGGCCTGCTCCTCGTTGTGGACGAATTGCTTGATTATCTGCGCACACGTAAAGACCAGGAACTCATCCTGGATCTGAACTTCCTTCGTGAAATCGGCGAAGTTTGTAAGGACTTACGTTTCCGCTTCATGGCCGGTATCCAGGAAGCCATCTTCGACAGTCCCCGTTTTTCCTTCGTGGCCGACAGCATCCGTCGGGTGAAGGATCGCTTCGAGCAGATTCTCATTGCCCGCAAGGACGTTAAGTTTGTGGTGGCCGAGCGATTGCTCAAAAAGACCGGCGAGCAGCAGGCCAAGATACGCGAGTACCTGACGCCCTTCGGCAAATTCTACGGACACATGAATGAGCGCATGGACGAGTTCGTTCGCCTCTTCCCGGTGCATCCCAACTACATCGACACATTTGAACGGGTAACCGCGGTTGAGAAGCGCGAAGTGCTCAAGACCCTGTCCCTGGCCATGAAAAAGGTGCTCGATCAGGATATGCCGGACGACCGGCCCGGGCTCATCGCCTACGATACTTATTGGACAAATCTCCGAGAGAATCCGTCTTTCAGAGCCGTGCCCGACATTAAAGCGGTCATCGATTGCAGTCAGGTGCTGGAATCCCGCATACAGCAAGCCTTCACGCGCCCGGCTTACAAGCCCATGGCGCTGCGGCTCATCCATGCCCTGTCGGTGCATCGGCTCACCACCGGCGACATCTATGCCACACTCGGAGCTACGCCAGAGGAGCTGCGGGATGCGCTCTGTCTTTATCAGCCGGGCATCGAGGAACTGGGAGGCGATCCAGCCGATGACCTGCTTTCTCAAGTGGAGACCGTTCTGCGAGAAATCCATAAGACCGTCAGCGGGCAGTTCATCTCCGCCAACCCGGACAATCGGCAATACTATCTCGATCTCAAGAAAACCGATGACTTCGACGCACTGATCGAAAAGCGGGCTGAAAGTCTCGATACATCACAGCTCGACCGCTACTACTACGAAGCCCTGAGAAGGGTCATGGAGTGCACCGATCAAACCTATGCTACCGGGTACAAGATCTGGCAGCATGAGCTGGAATGGCTGGAACGTAAGGCAGCCCGTCTGGGGTATCTTTTCTTCGGCGCGCCCAACGAGCGATCTACGGCCGTTCCGCCACGAGATTTCTATCTCTACTTCATCCAACCATTTGAAACGCCGCACTTCAAGGACGAGAAGAGGGCTGATGAAGTCTTCCTGCGCCTGACGAATCCCGATGACGATTTCCGCACCACCCTCAGCCATTACGCTGCAACACTCGACCTGGCATCCACTTCTTCCGGGCAGGCCAAGTTTACCTACGAATCCAAGTCGTCAAACTTTTTACGGAGTTTGGTGAAATGGTTGCAGAAACACATGGCGGATTCATTCGACCTCACCTACCAGGGACGTAGTAAAACCCTCACCGAATGGGCCAAAGGCAAATCCATACGCGATCTATCCGGTATCGCCTCTCACGAGCGGATCAATTTCCGTGATCTGGTGAACACGGTGGCCGGCATTTGCCTGAGCACGAATTTCCAGGAACAAGCACCGGAATATCCCTGTTTCTCAGTGCTCATCACCGGCGACAACCGGGCACAGGCGGCCCAGGACGTCATGCGGACCATTGCCGGTCAAAACCGCACCAAACAGGCTACGGCCGTTCTCGATGCCCTGGAGTTGCTCGATGGTGAAAGGCTCGATCCATACCGATCCAGGTACGCCAAATATATCCTCGGCCTGCTCAAGGGGAAGGGCCATGGCCAGGTGGTCAATCGCTCTGAATTGATTCAGGATGTGCTCGGCGTCGAGTATCTTGCTCCACAGACACTGCGGCTCGAACCGGAATGGACCGTTGTTATTCTGGCCGTCCTGGTTTACTCCGGTGATCTGGTATTGGCTATCCCCGGCAAAAAGTTCGACGCCGCCGGGCTACCCCAGCTTGCTGGAACCAACGTGGAAGGCCTGGTCCAGTTCAAGCACGTCGAGCAGCCAAAAGTGCCTAATATCCAAGCTATCAAAGTCATATTCGAGCTGGTTGGGTTAGCGCCTGGCGAGGCCCAAATAGCCATCGAACAAGGAAAGGACAAACCGGTCCAGCAACTCCAGAAAGCTGTCACGCAGACGGTGGAAAAGCTGGTCCTCATTCAACAGAATCTAAGAGATGGACTCATTTTCTGGGGTCAAAGGCTTCTGTCCGATTCGGAACTCGAAACTCAGAGCTCAAAACTGGAAAAAACAAAGTCTTTTCTCGAATCCCTCCAGGCTTATTCATCCCCTGGCAAGCTTAAAAACTTCCGCTATGACGCAGGAGAAGTCAGTGCCCATCGCGACGGCCTTAAGGCACTAAACAAGTCGAATCGCTTCAGGAACTGCTTGCGGACCTCGGTCCCACCGCTTCCTATCTTTCGACTGCCGAGGCGGTATTGCCGTCTGAGCACGAGTGGATAGGCGAGATGAAATCCGCCAGGAACGATATTCAGGCCAAGATCGGAGACCCGGACAAGCGAGGCACGGCTGATTTTCGGCAGAAGATGTTGCGCAAACTCACCGAGCTGAAAAAGGCGTATCTCCGAGCGTATTTGGTAATGCACACCAAGGCGCGGTTGGGCGTGAACGAGGATAAGCGCAAGACCCGACTGATGAGTGACGAACGGCTCAAGGTGTTGCAGAAACTATCGACCATCAACTTGATGCCACGCCAACATCTGAGCGATTTCCAGAACCGCCTGGCAGGTCTGAAAAGTTGCTTTGCGCTGATCGAGCAGGACCTCGATGCTTCACCCATCTGCCCACACTGTAACTACAAGCCGGGAGCAGAACCGCCTGCGGCGCCTGCCGGGACGATGCTCGACAGCCTGGACAATGAGCTGAGCAAACTGGTTGACAACTGGACTCAGACGCTTTTGACCAACCTGGAAGATCCGACGACCCAGGGCAATCTGGATCTGCTCAAGCCCGAGCCAAAGAAACTGGCCAACGGTTTCATCAAAAAGCGGGCACTGCCGGATGACATGGACCAGGATTTCATCCATGCCCTGCAGGAAGTGCTCTCCGGGCTGGAAAAAGTGCCGGTAAAGGCAGCTGATATGCGTGCGGCGCTCTTGGCCGGCGGTTCACCAGCGACCCCGGCAGAGATGAAGAAACGTTTTGAAGAATACCTGGACGAGCTCACCAAGGGCAAGGAACCCGGTAAAGTTCGCATTGTATTGGAGTGAAACCGCGAATGAACGCGAATAGACGCGAATTAAATTTTCAAACACTGGTCGGAGCCATCCAGCAGCTTCATAGTGAACTGGCTGCACAGGCAAGTCGAGCTGTAAATGTTAGTCTGACTTTGCGTAACTGGCTGATAGGGTGTCACATTGCCGAGTATGAACTCCATGGCGCAGATCGGGCCAGATACGGTGAAAACCTCTTTTCCGAATTGGCAACAGAACTGGGGCATTTGAAAATCAGCAACTCCAATCGTCGCCAGCTGTACAGGTATCTGCGTTTTTATCGGTTCTACCCGGAAATAATGGGGACGCTGTCCCCACAATTCATATCCCTTTTGCCGGTTGGCATCGATGAGCCTGAAAAAGTGGGGACGTCGTCCCCACAATTGCATGTGTCTTCAGAAAAATTGCTCAATTACCTATCCTACAGCCACTTTGATTTGCTGGTCGATATTGATGATGACCTCAAACGCGCCTTTTACGAAATCGAATGTATCCGAGGAGGCTGGTCAGTCCGGGAACTTAAACGACAGATCAACAGCCTCTACTACGAACGATCAGGGTTGTCCAAAGACAAGAAAAAACTGGCGACGCTGGCCCACGAAAGCGCGGAAATCGCTGAACCCAAACTGGCGATCCGCGATCCCTACATCTTCGAATTCCTTGGCCTGAAACCAAAGGAAGTTATGAGCGAGTCGCATCTGGAGGATCAACTCCTTGATAAACTGCAGGAATTCCTGCTGGAGCTGGGCCACGGATTCTGTTTCGAGGCCCGCCAGAAACGGATACTCATCGGGGATACGCATAACTTTGTGGACCTTGTTTTCTATCACCGTATTCTCAAGTGCCACGTGCTGGTGGAGCTGAAACTCGAACAATTCAGTCACGAAAACATCGGCCAGCTCAACACCTACGTAAGCTGGTACAAGAAAAACATGATGTCGAAGGGGGACAATCCGCCCATCGGCATCCTTCTTTGTACGCAGAGAGACAGCACACTGGTGGAATACGCACTGGCCGGCATGGACAACGGGCTTTTCGTTTCCAAATACCAGCTTGAACTGCCGAAAAAAGAGGAAATGCAGCGATTCATTGAAAAACAAGTTCGGGAAAGGGTGGATGAGCACGAATGATAAGCGAAACCTGCTTGAAGCTGAAACGGGATCATAAATGGCTATTATCCGCTCGGCAGGATGCTATTCTACTTGGGAATGACGGCCTTGAAGCAACTTGGTCAGTGGGCAAGTGACCAAGCAGGAAAACCACGAATGAACACAGATTATTGCCATCTTTTATTAGCGGCCATTCGCGATTCAAAACGGTATTACAATATGATTGACAAACAGCAACAACTGTTTAAAACGAGAATCGTTCCCGGCAAAGCAGGTTCCGGCAACCTCTTTGAAGAAGAATTTGTGACGGGTGACAGACAGGTGGAATGCCTCGGCATGACCTTCGAAAACGACGAAAAGCGCCGGAGGTATTTCCTAGAGAAACTGCGCGAGAAGCTCAAGAACTCGGAGTTCCGAAAGATCGAGGGGTTTCCGATTGGTGAGGATGATGACATTTTGGCGATGTCCGATCCTCCGTATTACACCGCTTGTCCGAACCCGTTTATCGAGGATTTCATCGCGCATTACGGCAAGCCTTATGACCCGAAGGTACCTCACAGCAAGGAACCGTTTGCCGTGGACGTTAGCGAAGGGAAGACGGATCAAATCTATAGAGCCCACTCCTACCACACCAAGGTGCCGCATCTGGCGATTGTGCCGTCCATCCTCCACTATACCGAACCGGGTGACCTGGTCCTGGACGGGTTCTGTGGCTCCGGCATGACGGGTGTTGCCGCCCAGTGGTGCGGCTCTGCACCTGACGAATACAAGCGGAAAGTAGAAACCACTTATCAGAAAGAGGGGCGAGATGCGCCCAGATGGGGAACTCGGCGCGTCATTCTCAATGACCTTTCTCCCGCAGCTACTTTCATTGCCGCTAACTACAACTTGCCCTTTGAAGTGGATGCCTTTACTCGTGCCGGACGTCAGATACTGAACGAAGTCGAAGACGAACTCAGATGGATGTATGAGACACTGCACACCGATAATAAAACAAAAGCACGGATCGAATACACGGTTTGGAGTGAGGTTTTCACCTGTCCCGACTGTGCAGGTGAAGTCGTATTTCTCAACGAAGCCCTAGACTCAGAGACGAAGCGGGTCAGAGACATTTTTCCCTGTCCACATTGCGGTAGCGAACTCACAAAGAAAAGGATGGAACGCTGTTTTGAGACACACTTTGATGCCCTCTTGAATAAGACTATTCGATCCCCCAAGCGAAAACCGTCGCTGATCTCGTACAAAGTTGGAAAGCATCGCTACGAGAAAAAGCCAGACGAACACGACTTGAACGTAATTGAACGAATTGAAGTGCTGCCATTTCCATCCCTTTTCCCAATGGACCGGATGATGCACATGCCGGACGGCGAGGATTGTTGGGGCGATAAGTGGCGTTCAGGTACTGCTTCTTTCTCTCATGTTCATCATCTTTTTTTATCACGCCCCACTCATGCGTTGGCAGCGCTATGGAGTAAGGCCAACGCCTATTCTGACACCCGTATTCGGCATATGCTATTGTTCTTCGTTGAACAAGCTATACTGGGATTGTCGGTTCTGAATCGCTATTTACCAACAGCATTTTCGCAAACAAATCGCCAGCTATCAGGAGTTTATTACATCGCATCTCAAGTATCTGAAGTATCGCCTTGGTATAATCTTGAAGGAAAACTATCCCGCTTAACCAAGACGTTCCAGAGCGATGTTACCACGATGGGAGCGACTACGCTCACAACTGGAACGACCTCACGGCTGGGGCTTCCCGACAATTGCATTGATTATATCTTCACTGACCCACCTTTCGGGGATAATCTGGCCTACGCAGAACTCAACTTCGTGGTCGAAGCCTTCCATAAATGCTTTACCAACATGAAGCTGGAAGCCATTGTAAGTTCACACCAGAAGAAGGGTCTTATAGAATACCAGCATCTCATGCGCCTCTGCTTCACGGAATACCGCCGCGTACTCAAGCCGGGCCGATGGATGACCGTAGTCTTCCACAATTCCCGCAACAGAGTATGGACAGCCATCCAAGAAGCTCTGCAATTCTCAGGGTTCGTTGTTGCAGACGTACGGGTGCTCGACAAAAAGCAGGGTTCTTTCAATCAGGCCGTCGCGGTTGGCTCCGTGAAACAGGATCTTGTCATCTCCGCTTACAAACCAGATGGTGGCCTTGAAAAACGCTTCAAGCTAACAGCCGGAACCGAGGATGGCGCATGGGATTTCGTTCGCATTCACTTGAAGCAGCTACCGGTGTTCGTTTCCAAGGACGCCCAGGCTGAGATCATCGCTGAACGGCAGAACTACCTGCTCTTCGACCGCATGGTAGCCTTCCATGTCCAGCGCGGTGTAATGGTTCCCTTGTCTGCTGCTGAGTTTTACGCGGGGCTAGAACAACGCTTTCCCCCGCGCGACGGTATGTATTTCTTGCCCGACCAGGCAGCCGAGTACGACAAGAAACGCATGACGGTCAAGGGTGTCCTCCAGCTTCAGCTTTTCGTCTCCGACGAAGCTTCTGCAATCCAGTGGCTCAAGCAGCAGCTTACCAAGAAGCCGCAAACCTTCCAGGACATTCATCCGCAGTTTATGAAAGAGCTCAGTGGCTGGCAGAAGCATGAAAAGGCCCTTGAGCTTTCCGAGCTTCTTAAGGAAAACTTCTTATTATACGACGGCAAGGACGATGTATCCAGCCAGATTCACAGCTACCTGTCTTCAAACTTCAAGGAGCTGCGTAACCTGGGAAAAGACGATTTAGCACTCAAGGCCAAAGCCAAAGACCGCTGGTACGTCCCAGACCCCAACAAGGCCGGCGACCTGGAGAAACTGCGTGAACGGGCTTTGATGCGCGAGTTTGAGGAGTATCGCGAAGCTAAGCAGAAGCGCCTAAAGGTGTTCCGCCTCGAGGCTGTCCGCGCCGGGTTCAAGAAGGCCTGGCAGGAGCGCGACTACGGTACGATCATCGCTGTGGCCAACAAGATTCCGGACAAAATCCTTCAGGAAGACCCCAAGCTCCTCATGTGGTATGACCAGGCGGTTACAAGAATAGGAGGCGAGTGATATGTTAAGACAATTACGAATACAAAACTTCAAGGGCTGGAAAGATACCGGCAGCATTCGCATGGCGCCTATTTCCCTGTTTTTCGGTGCTAACAGTTCCGGCAAGTCCAGCATCGGGCAATTCCTCATGATGTTGAAACAGACGATGGAGTCTTCCGACCGAAGAGCTGTTTTTTTCCCTGGCGACATTAATTCTGCTGTTCAACTGGGGTCCTACCAAGAGATGGTGTATCAGCGGAATTTAAAAAACCGGATCATATTTAACTATGAGTGGGATCTCTCTTCCCAACTCAAATTCAAGGATGCATTATCGGGAAAAAGCTATACAGCAGATCAAATAGAATTCAGGGGAGCAGTTGGTTCGGAAGATGAATTTTCCCGGAAAATACATGTTGAGCAATTGAAATACATACTTTCGGGGAATAGTGAGAATATCCTTTCAATTGGCATGGGGCGAACTGCAGGCAAAAAGCACCAGTATCGTGTCGAAGCGGAAAAATATCCATTAAAGCGCAACCCTGGACGCGTTTGGCATCCAGGGGCTCCGGTGCGATTCTATGGCTTCACCGATGAAGTGGTGGCGCATCATCAGAATGCTGCATTTGTACAGAATCTTAACCTGCAACATGAGATTCTGTTTAAATCACTGTTTTATCTCGGTCCACTGCGAACAAAAACAGATCGGCTCTATTCATGGTCAGGTATTACGCCTGCAGGTGTCGGATACTCCGGTGAGAATACCGTGGCCGCGATATTGGCATCACGCGGAAGAAAAATCAACTTCGGTTATAAAAAAGCTACGAAACCATTGGAACGGATTGTAGCGGAGAGCCTCAAACGCATGGGGCTGATTGAAGATTTTAAGGTTAATGCTATCTCTAAGAAACGGCAGGATTATGAGGTCAAGTTACGCACCAAGGGCTCAAAGGATTGGGTGGATCTCCCCGATGTTGGCTTTGGCATCTCTCAGGTGCTTCCTGTTCTGGTTCAGTGTTTTTATGCTCCGCCAGGATCAATCATCCTGATGGAACAACCGGAAATTCATCTGCACCCAAGTGCTCAGTCAGCGCTGGCTGATGTGATGATTGATGTTATTAATTCCAGAGAAGACGGCAAGGACAGGAATATTCAGCTGATTATAGAAACTCATTCGGAACACTTTTTACGGCGATTACAAAGACGGATTGCCGAAAATACAGTTTCTCAAGAAAAAATGTCCGCATACTTCGCTGACATCACGAAAACACCTGTCACCTTGGGACCCCTCCAAATTGATATTTTTGGTAATATCCTGAACTGGCCGGAAAACTTTTTTGGCGATGAAATGGGAGATATAACAGCGCAGGCCAAGGCGGCGATGACAAAACGCATGATTCAAAGCAATGGTGGGTCGGAGATCCCCAAATGAGCGACCTGCCAAAGAAATGTATTGTCGATACTAATGTGCCCAAAACAGCCAACCTCGCTCTCGACCCGGCGACAGTCCCGCAAGAGTTGACCGGTTGTGTACTGGCTTGTGTGGCAGCGGTTGACCACGTGGTTAAAAAAGGTGGTTTGGTTCTCGATTCCTGTGATGAGATATTTGCTGAATACCGGAACAATCTTTCCCTGAGCGGCCAGCCTGGTGTCGGGGACACATTTGCGAAGTGGGTACACGATAATCAGTGGAATGCAAGCAAAGTTACCCGTGTAACAATCACTAAAAACGGCGATTCCTATGATGAATTCCCCGACCATGACGGTTTGATCCAGTTCGATAACTCTGACCGGAAGTTTATCGCTGTTGCAAACGCCCACCCTGCAAAACCGCCGGTACTACAGGCAACGGACAGCAAGTGGTGGAGCTGGAAAGATGCTCTCAAAGAAGTCGGGATAACAGCCCAGTTCCTTTGCTCCGACTATGTCGAGGGAAAGTATCAGGAGAAATTCGGCACGTGACAAACGATTTCCACAAATTCCCCAGAACGTCTCATCTGGCTGTCCTCGCTGATAGTGTTATCAGGGACGATAAAGTGATGTCAGAGTTTGAACGGGAGATGTTTCTGCGCCATGAACTCGTGGTGGAAGAAAAGGTTGATGGCGCGAATCTTGGTATTTCATTTGACGGAGAAGCACGTATCCGGTGTCAGAACAGAGGTGGATATCTTCAGTATCCTTATATAGGACAATGGAAAAAGCTGCCCGAATGGTTAACCCCCAAGACTGACATTCTTTTTGAAAAATTGACCGACCGGTATATTCTGTTTGGCGAATGGTGTTATGCGCAGCATTCTGTCTTCTATGACCGACTGCCGGACTGGTTTTTAGGGTTCGATATTTTTGATAAAAGGCGCTTGAAATTTTTATCGTGCACAAAAAGAGATACAATATTTTGTGATATCGGCATTTCTAAAATACCTGTCTTAAAAAAAGGGCATTTTACTCTGCCGGAACTCAAGAGAAAACTCACCATTTCCCGTCTCAGCGACAACCCGGCTGAAGGCATTTACTTGCGTTTCGACCAAGGAGATTGGCTCAAACAGCGTGCTAAGCTGGTACGCCCCGAGTTTATCCAGTCCGTTGGGGAACATTGGTCACGGAAGGGCATTAAGGTTAACCAGTTGAAGCGGGGGGCTCAGGTGTGAAGCCGTCCAGTCCATAGATGTTCATCAGTGGTTCTACTCTCCCGACCACGGGCGGCTCTGTAGGGTCATAGAGTCCCAGACGCTTTGGGGCAAGACGACCTGCCGCGTCTGGCTGTCCGGTTCGGACTCGGTGGTGTGTATTCCGGCAAACAATCTTAAGCCGCTTGAGGACGCCGCAATCCCGAAAGATGGGACTGGAATCACCTACGTTGCCGCTGCGGCCAGGGTGGCCGACGCGCTCACCCAAGACGTCCTGCTTGCGCCTATCGAATCCTCGGTTATCCCGCTTCCTCATCAGATCAGGGCGCTGTCACGAGCGATCTCCAGCGATCGAATACGTTATCTCTTAGCCGACGAGGTTGGGCTCGGAAAGACCATCGAAGCGGGCTTGATCATGCGGGAGCTTAAACTCCGCGGTTTGGTCGCACGCACCCTGGTTATTGCACCCAAAGGCTTGGTTACGCAATGGGTGGCCGAGATGCAGACGCACTTTGGAGAGGATTTCCGGGCGCTTATCCCAAGTGATTTCTCTGCTTACCGGCGTATCGTCCGACCTGCCTGTGTTGGGACTTCGGCAGGCAGGGAAGAGAACATGTGGCGGAGCCATGATCAAGTCATCTGCTCCATGGATTCCGTCAAACCAATGGACAAACGCCGGGGATGGTCGCAGGGCCAGATAGCCGAATATAACCGCGAACGCTTCGAAGACCTGATCGCCGCCGGCTGGGATCTGGTCATCGTGGACGAAGCGCACCGTCTCGGCGGAAGCACAGACCAGGTCGCCCGCTTCAAACTTGGCCAGGGTCTTGCTGAGGCAGCGCCTTATTTTTTGCTGCTCTCCGCCACACCACATCAGGGAAAGACGGACGCCTTTCACCGCCTGGTCTCCCTTATCGATTCCCAGACTTTTCCTGATGTGGGCAGTGTCACTCGTGACCGGGTTCAGCCCTACGTTATCCGCACCGAGAAACGTCAGGCTATCGACTCCGACGGCAAGCCGCTTTTTAAACCCCGGTGCACGGAGCTTGCCCCGGTCAGGTGGGAAGAACGGCATCAGGGTCAGGAGCTTCTTTACGAAGCTGTTACCGAATACGTCCGACAGGGCTACAACCAGGCTATGAAGAAGAAGCGAAACTATGTCGGCTTTCTCATGATCCTCATGCAATGTCTTGTCGTCTCCAGCACAGCAGCGATCAGCACCACTCTTGCGCGACGTCTGGAGGTATTAGAAGCGCCACAGGAACAACTGACTCTATTCCCGGATTATTCAGAAGAGGATTGGGCGGATCTGGACGGACAGGAACAGATCGAAACGTTGCTCAAGACCCGCTTAAATGCCATGAGAAATGAGCGCACCGAGGTAAAATTGCTCCTGGAGGCTGCACGGCGCTGCGAACAATCGGGTCCGGATGCCAAGGCCGAGTCCTTACTGGACTGGATTTACCGACTGCAACAGGAAGAAGGCGACCCGTACCTTAAAGTACTCGTCTTCACGGAATTCGTGCCGACCCAGGGGATGCTCGAACAATTCCTGAGTGACCGCGGCTCTCAGTGGTCTGTCTGAACGGTTCCATGAACATGGATGATCGCAAACGTGTTCAGGAATTGTTCGCAGAAGACACCCGCGTTTTGATTTCTACAGATGCAGGCGGCGAAGGCTTGAACCTTCAATTCTGTCACGTCGTGATCAACTACGACATCCCTTGGAATCCGATGCGGCTCGAACAACGCATCGGACGGGTGGATCGCATAGGGCAGGGCCACGTTGTACGCGCTGTCAACTTCGTCTTTGACAGTTCCGTGGAGCACCGTGTGCGGGAGGTGTTGGAAGAAAAACTGGTTATCATTCTCGATGAGTTTGGCATCGACAAAACCGGTGATGTGCTCGATTCGGCACAGGCCGGACAGATTTTCGATGACCTTTATGTGGAAGCTATCCTTCATCCAGAAGCTGTGGAGTCGTCTGTTGATACGGTTATTTCCCAAATCCACGACCAGGCCAAGGAATCTCAGAAAAGCGCTTCGGTACTCGGTATGGTCGAGGAACTGGAACCTGGCGAAGCACAACGTCTGATGGCCCACCCGCTGCCACATTGGGTGGAAAGCATGACCGTGAGCTACCTGCAGGCAAACAGTGGCCGGGCAGAAAAAAAGCGATGTACGTGGGATCTTGAGTGGCCGGACGGCGAGGTGTTTTCGAATATTGTTTTCACAGGAAAAGATGCCGACGATATGCCTACCGCTCGCCATCTGACATTGGAGGACAGCAGGGTTCGCGGTCTGGCAATGAGTTTGCCTCGGGTGGCAAAGGGACAACCGATACCATCTATCGTTATTCCGGGAGTCGCGGATGAAGTCACAGGTTTCTGGTCTCTCTGGGAAATCACCATCCACACGGACCTGCCTGCCGAAGCCTCGGCGAAGACAGGTGACTGGAATCAAAGGCGGGTAATAGCCGTTTTCCTGCACGATGACGGCCGGGTACTCATGCCTACGGCTCGCCATATCTGGAATCAATTACTGACGGTTTCTCCAGGGATTCATGGACACCTTGCGGGCGATCTTGCGCGTGATGCATTTGATCGGGTCATGGAAGTTGCAGAAAAACAGGGAAAAGCAATCTACGACGAACTTGTCCAAATCCACCGGGAACGCCTGACCCGTGAACGTGACAAGGGAGCGTATGCCTTTGCCGCACGGCGCAGGGCTGTAGAACGTATCGGGCTGCCACAAGTTCGGGATCACCGACTGGCCCGCCTGGATCGGGAGGAACGCGAATGGCATGTGCAAGTGGAACGTAGAGCTCAGATTTTCCCGGAAATGATACCTCTTCTTCTGATCCGTTTGAATGGGGGAGGTGTTAATGATTAGCTGGCGTGACCAGATTCTGAAGGAGTTCACGCCCCAGGTCTGTCGCCTGACGCTGGTGGCCGACCCGGATGGCCTTCTGCTTGAAGAAGGCATTCTGCACACGATTCGTGAGCGGGGTTTCGAACTGATCCCCTTCGAAGATCACGTCGCATTCCGCTACGCCTACGAGTCCAAATTCCGCTCTCGATGGGACAACGGTGAGCACCCTGATCTGGTGGTCGTATTGAGATCACCTTCAAACGATCTGGATTCTCTACCCTACGATCTCTTGCAGGCAGGACGAAGGCTGTCATTTAATCTCGGAGATCTGTTCCCTAATTTGAGTTACCCTGTGATTGCTGCGTTGGACGCACAGGATCTTGAAGCACTCTTTCGAGCTCAGCGCCAGCATACACCCGGCAACATGGGGAACAACGCAACAATGGAATTTGCGCTACGCCACGTATTCGAGATCTCACCTGAGCTGATTAAGCGGCCATCCGATCTTCTGCGTGTTTTACTACGCCGCCATTATCGGCGCCGGCGAATACCTGCCATCCTCGACCAGCGTTTTATCCAGGTGCTGAGGCAGAACGAGCTGTTCGAAGAATGGTCGCTCGATAAAATCACTTCCAACCGCGAAGCATTCTTTACCTTCCTGCAAGAGCGTTGGTCGGTTTTCCTGGATCGTATGGCTCCCCAAGGACAAGCAGCAAGGACAGTGAGCGAAGACAAGATGGCTTACCTGTCTGCGTGCCACGCACAGGCAGGTGGACTCCAATACTCCGGTCCATTAGACCTGCCCTTCGACCACGACGACGTTCGCGTCTATATTGACAACCTGTTCATCGAGGGATTGCTCCATTCAGTCTCTCACGATAACGCCGGTGATTTGACGTCAACCTGGGTTGGAATTGGTATCCGGACCGATCCGAAAAAAGATCGCCGGTACAGACTGGATGGGTTGATTGAGACGATCCAGGATACCATTCCCATAGGGGATGCCAGGCACTCAGACTGGTTCCACTTTGGGTATGCCTATGCTGAAATCAGCATACTCGAACACGCGTTGGGCAATGGATTGTCAAGTGATGCCAAGAAGCGTATCGCATCACTGCGTTTATCCGTTGATTCGGCATTCCTCACGTGGGTCCAGGACCGGTTTTCCGGTCTGACAAACCTACCCCCCGTACCACCGGCAATGCTCCATCATATCCCAAGAATGTTGGCCGGGAAAGTCGGTGACTCACGTGAAAAGAAAATCGCATTTCTGCTGATGGATGGTTTGGCTTTGGACCAATGGATCGTCTTGCGTGATGTTTTGAAATCTCAAAGACAAGACTTGGCATTCCGCGAAAGTGCCGTGTTTGCATGGATACCCAGCGTCACGCCAGTGTCCCGGCAGGCAGCCTTTGCCGGTAAACCGCCGATTTACTTCCCCGCGAGCATCAACACCACGAACAAGGAACAATCTCTGTGGACTCAGTTTTGGGCGGATCAGGGACTTACAGGGTCCGCTGCAACCTACGCAAGGGGCCTTGGAGACGGCGATATCGACAAGGTTCGAGAGATTCTATCACACCCGAAGATTCGTGTTGTAGGGCTAGTTGTTGACAAGGTCGATAAGATTATGCACGGCATGGAGCTGGGTTCCGCCGGCATGCTCAATCAGGTACGCCAATGGGCTATGCAGGGCTTCATGTCCGAACTTATTGACACGCTTCTCGACCAAGGCTTTCAGATATTTTTGAGCTCCGACCATGGCAACATTGAGGCAAGAGGTTGCGGGCGACCAGCTGAAGGTGCGGTCGCGGATGTACGGGGCGAACGTGTTCGCGTGTATCCGAATGATCTATTGCGGGCAGCGGTCAAGGAACGCTTTCCGGATGCCATAGAATGGCCGTCGTCTGGTCTGCCGGATGATTATCGCGCCCTACTGGCTCCACATCGAAAGGCATTCATTCGGAAAAACGAAACCATCGTTGGCCACGGTGGAAGCTCTATCGAAGAGTTGATTGTCCCTCTGATTCAAATTGGGCGGAGGGTGATATGAACAAACGTCAGAACCAGATTGGTTTCAGTCAGCGCATCCGTCTCGAATGGCTCCAATACACTGCCAATCTGATTTTATCCGGAAATGATAAAGGTGCGGTCAACAGCTCGCTACAGGAACTTTTGAAGGATAAGGTCTCCGTCGGCGGAAAGGCTGCACGTGGCAACAAAGAGAAGGTCATCACTATCTTGATGAAGATTTGGCTCAATGTGCCGGGCGAACTTGAGTCTGTTCGCGACGAGGGCCTTGAGCTGTTAAAATCGCTCCCCCGAAAAGACCAAATCGCCGCACACTGGGGCATGTCCATGGCTGCCTATCCTTTCTGGGCAGCGGTAGCCGCTAACACCGGTCGGCTTCTGCGTCTCCAGGGGACGGCTGCGGCTGCACAAGTCCAGCGGCGGGTCCGCGAGCAATATGGAGAGCGTGAAACTGTTTCAAGGGCGGCGCGGCGCGTTATCCGGTCTTTCGTTGATTGGGGCGTTTTAAGCGAGACCGAAGAGAAAGGCATATACAGTCAGGGACCTACATGCTCCATAGACGACCCCAGACTTATCTCCTGGCTTATCGAGGCTTCCCTGTACGCGCGTTCCAACGGCTCTGCCGCGATAAAGGACCTTCTCGACAGTCCGAGCATCTTCCCTTTTCGCCTTATGCACGTGTCAGCAGAACACCTGGATTCCATATCGCCTCGCCTGGACCTGTTGCGCCATGGCCTGGACGATGACCTGGTGATGCTGAGGTAGGGCAAGACCGTTTCCCTGCCGGAACCATCCCTTAGATTAATTTTCCAACCGCATCCAGAATCTCCTGGTAGTTGGGTTCCTCGGTCACCTCATTCACCAACTGGATGTATTGAATAATTCCCTGGCGGTCCAACACAAAAACAGACCTTGCCAGCAATTTCAGTTCTTTAATGAGAACGCCGTAGGCATTGCCAAACGACATGTCTCCATAATCAGACAGGGTGATCACCTTGTCGACCCCTGCGGCGCCACACCATCTCTTCTGCGCAAAAGGGAGATCCATGCTCACGGTAATGATGGCCACATCGTCTCCCAGTGCCCCTGCCTCTTCGTTAAACCTTCGGGTTTCCATATCACAAACCGGTGTGTCCAGTGAAGGTACCGAAGAAATGATGCAAACCTTTCCCTGATACGAAGCTAAAGATACGGGCTCCAGGTCGTTATTGGCCAGTGCCACATCCGGCGCCATGTCACCGATCTTGAGTTCCTGGCCCATCAATGTGAGTGGATTTCCTTTCATTGTGATTTTTCCTGCACGCTCGTCCACGATACTCTCCTCTATTGGAACAACAGGTTTTTTACATCAAAATTTCATAACATCCCGTCCCCCATCGAAATGGGGGTTTGAATTTGGTTGAGCAAAGAATTATGAGCCGAATTTTTGCCCCACGGCCTTTCCATAGTCCTGACATGCGCGTATACCGTCCGGTGTTTCG
>Ga0233431_1003595_pt1 | contig 18225 bp, 17 predicted proteins | sample SI_118_April2016_FD_179867 | JGI IMG/M metagenome (GOLD analysis project Ga0233431, IMG submission 179867) | Seawater microbial communities from Saanich Inlet, British Columbia, Canada - SI_118_April2016_200_MG | ecosystem: Environmental > Aquatic > Marine > Inlet | place: Canada: British... | reverse complement strand
TCCTTATCTTTTTTTGGTGAAGCTTTTTACAAAAGGTTCTTTTCAAGAATTTAACTAGCTCAAGATTTGCTTTTCCATCCTTAGCAGGTGCTGCAACAGTTATTTTATAAAGATTAGCTTCAAAAGATACTATTTCACTTTTAGAAGCATTTGCTTTAACTTGAACTCTAATTCTCATTTAGTATCTATCTTTAATAAGCTTTAAAAAGGTAGCTAGTAAAAAGGGATTATGGGCGAAAGTTTAGTAAAAGAAGGAATATATAACCTTCTAAGAAAGGTAATAGAGAAAACAGGTGGAATAATTCTCACAATTGCATTAGCAAGGTTACTTCTTCCGGAGCTTTTTGGATTATATTCTCTAATAATAACAATAACCCTATTTGTATTAACATTCACAGATTTGGGATTAAGTCAAACAGTAACAAGATACCTAGCAAACAGCCTTGCTAGAAAAAAGAAAAAAGAAGCAGCAGCCTATTTCAGATATTTAGCCAAAATTAAAATAATTCTGATAATGATTACCACCTCATTATTAATAATCTTATCAAAATTCCTAAGTGAAAGTGTATTCCATAAACCAATAATCTTTATTCCATTGATTGTTAGTGCGACATACTTGGTAACCTATCCACTTGCAGGATTGTTCAATCCATTATTCTACATAAGGAAACAAGTAAAAAAAGCAGCAATAAATGAATTTTTCTACCAAATAATCAGAGTAAGTTTAGCAATAACCGCAGTACTAATTTTTGAGGGCACAATGAAAATTACAGGTGTTGTCCTTGCACTCAGCATTGCAGGATTAGCATTTACATTATATCCTTATTACTTTACAAGAAAAAATTATCCATTTTTATTAAAAAAAGCAAAGATAAAAGCAGATAAGAAAAAGAAAGTATTAAAATTTGCTAGTTTCATGACTCTCTCAAGCACAGGATTGGTCTTGATGGCCAGCATAGATATTTTGATTTTAGGTGCTTTTGTCGGAGGAGAACATATTGGATTTTATAGGGCTGCAATGAGTTTGATAGGCTCTTTAGCCGCCTTCTTAAACCTCTCTGCAATTCTTCTTCCTGTCTTTTCTAGTTCAAATAAAAAAGAAATAAAAAGAGTATTGAAAAAAACAATTAGATATGAAACAATTTTATTAATCCCAATCATCATTGGATTACTATTTTTTGGTAAAGAAACAATAATCCTTCTATTCGGAAAAGAATACCTTGGAGCTGCAACCGTATTACTAATTCTCTCTCCATTAGTATTAATTGAACCAATAAAAAACACAATTCTAAGCTTCTTTAATGGAATAGAAAAATCAAAAATCTCTGCTAAGCTAATAATCACCATCGGAATATTGAACATCATTCTTAATTTCACTTTAATAAAACTTCTCTCCCCTTACGGAGATGGGTATAGCATCATTGGTGCAGCAATTGCTACACTTTTAAGCAACTTAATCTTTATTATAATGGCAACAGTAAACTTCAAAAAAGAAATGCCAAAAATAAAACTAAGAAACAGTTTAAAGCATATAAACGGTCCAATCCTAAGTGGAGTAATAATGGCTGGAACAACCTACATATTTTTATATTTCACCAACTTTCAAGGAATCATAAAGATTACTGCAGTTCCATTTAGTATATGTATGTATTTAATTGGGTTATACCTAACAAAAAGTTTAGGTCTAAAAGAGATAAAAGAATTGAAAAGAGCAATATTTAAAAAAACAAGAGGATAAGAAAAAAACAATGAAAAAAGATAATATAATTTGGGTATTTTTACATTTACAAAGATCTGGAGGAACCACAATAAATGGGCAGTTCTTCAAAAATCTAAAGCCTGAAGAAGAATTTATACATGTTGGAAGTCCTTGGATAAGCAAAGAAGAAAAGAAAAAGAGAAAAATAATTTCTTTCAACCAAAGGCTTTTATCTAAAAGAAAAAAAGCAAAAGTAATCTCTGGCCACCTAGCCTATTATGGGATTCACAAATTAGTGCCGAACAAAGAAGCAAAGTATCTGACATTCTTAAGAGACCCTGCCACAAGACTTGTTTCGTTCTATAACAGTAGAGTTTGGAAAAATAAGGAAAGTGCTCCATCTTTTGAAGAATGGTATAATACAAGAAGAAAAAATGAGATGGTTAACTTTTATAGTAAAAAATATCAAGGCAAATCAGACACCACCCAAATCCCCTCATTTTTAAAAAACATGAACAGCAAAACAAAAGGAGCTGAAGAAAGAATATTCTTAATAAAAAAGATCTTAGGGAAAATTATACAATTAAAACCTAAGAACAAAGATTTTAAAAGAGCAAAAAAAATGTTAGATTTATGTTGGTTTGTAGGGATAATTGAAAACTCCAAAAAAGATTTAAAATACCTATTTGAACAAGTAGGAGTTCCTAACGACAATTGGGAAAACTATTCTGTATCTGGAGATTTGAACAAAAAAGAAATTAACCCATTATTAAAAAAATCAAAAAAGGCAAAATTCAAACTAGATGATAAAACTAAAGAGAAAATCTATAAGGAAAATCCCCTAGATTTAGAACTATACAAATATGCTAAGAAACTTAATCAAGAAAAGAAACTAGCTCTGAAATAACTTCCTTAATAGATTTGTTTTCTGTATCTAAAACCAGATCTGGATTAACCGGGGGCTCGTATGGGACCTGCTTTGCAACACCTATAAAGTTCTCTATTTCTCCAGCAAGTGCCTTCTTATAATGGCCTTTAACATCTCTCCGAATACATTCATCCAGGGAACATTTAATATGAATCTCTTTAAAGAATTCCCCAACCATTTGCTTAGCCTTGGCCCTTGATTCAATAAAAGGAGAAATAATAGGAACAAACACATAATCATGAGAATCCATATATTCTAAACACATAAGGGTAATAAGACGATTGTTTTCTTTAATGTCTTCAACAGAAAATCCTAAATGAGTATGGAACTTTGCTCTCACATCATCTCCATCCAAAATTTTAATTTTTTTTCCTTTTTGTTTAAGAATTTCAACAACAGAATCTACAATTGTAGTTTTACCAGAACCAGATAACCCTGTAAACCATAAAACCTTAGCCATTTTAAACAAAAACTTTACTTCCTTTTTTTAACTTATTTAAGATAGAATCAGAAATTTCAGGCCTCATAAACCATTCAGGTGGCCTCTCCCCTTTCAGGAACATCTCTCTTGCCTGAGTTCCAGAAATATTTAACATATCCTCTGAAGGGTGCTCTTGTGAATCGCTTAAATGAACATGTTTATCTTGATTTGGAGAAAAGAACACCTTATCAAATTTTATTGGAATAATTCCTAGCTCCCCTTCTGTAAATTGATCAAAAATATCATGAGATGCATGGGGTGCATAAAAATCCTTTACTCCAGTATGATCTCTACCAACAATAAAATGACTACATCCAAAGTTCTTTCTTACCAGGGCAGTAAATAGCGCTTCTCTAGGACCAGAGTATCTAGAATAGGTAGAAAACGCAGAAAGCAATGCTTTTCCCTTGGGATAAAAAGAATTAATCATCTTCTCATAGGACTCAATTATAACATCTGATTCAAAGTCTCCTTTCTTTTTCTTACCAATAACTGGATGTAAAAATAATCCATCTGCCAATGATTTATCCAAGGCAGAAAGTTGAATAAACTCATGAGATTTATGAATAACATTTCTAGTATGGAAACCAACAACCTTTGTCCAACCTCTCTCTAAGAAAAACTTCCTAGTTTGTCTAGGTGTAAGTTCATGCATTTTAATTTTAGAGGCTCTTCTTTTAAGCAGCTTAACCTCTCCAGCAACAAAATAATTTCCACCATTCATAATTTTAACTACCCCTGGATGTTCTGAAGAATTGGTCTCAAACCATTTTTTAACAATCTCCTCTTTATCTAATTGATAAATCTCACTAACAACAATCCAACCATGTGGTTCATTAGTTGGTCCAGAAGTCAAAAGAATTTTATCTCCAACAACTGCTCCATTAAGCTCTTCTTTTTTTAATTGGAATAAGATCGGTAATGGCCAAACAACTCCGCTTGGAAGTCTTAAAGTATCCAGAACAGAAAACAATTCCTTAGAAGTCATGAATCCTTTCAATGGACTAAACGCTCCAATCGCAATTTGTTCCATATCCATAATCGTCTCTTCATCAACTCTAATTTTCTTCATACTCATTAATTGTTCATCAGGAATGGTTTTTTTAATAATAGAATTAGTTAAAACCCCTCCATGGGGCTTAGCCAAAGAAGAACTTGAAAGTTCAGGTATAGACAAGGCATCAACCTTTTCCATAAGATTATATTCAATTATAATATTATTCAACATATTTAAAGTTTCAACAGGGTATAATCCAACAGCACTTTCTTTTGTTAATACAATTCCATCAGCCCCATCATCTATAATTTTAACAATATCATTAACTTCTGCTTTAGTTGGTTGAAGAGAAAAACTCATATTTTCTAATGTTCCTGAAGCAACAACAACAACCTTTCCTTTTTTCTTAGCTGCTTTAATAATTGCTTTCTGTACAAAAGGCATTTTATGGGGATAAACATATCTACTCAAATCTCCCCTATCAATCAGAATACCTGGAGAAACATCTAGAATTTTATCTAAATTTTTAACAGCTTCTGCAGTTTCTACTTTAGTTAAAAAAAAAGCCCCAGGCATAAGACTCCTAAAATAATTAACCTCCCCATCATCATCGATGAAAGAAAGAGTGAAATTAGTAATTCCATGTTTCTTAGCTAATTCAATTGCATGTAAATCCTTTTCACTAAATGCAGGAAGTTTAACATCTCCCTCCAAATGAACTCCTTTTCTTCCACCAACATTCCCTCCAATCAAAACAACTGCAGAAAGATACCCTTCAGACAAAGTAGAAGTATCTGTAACTTTAATAAGGACAGAATTGAAATCTAAATTAAGCAAGTCCCCTTCTACAAATTTTTCAACAATAGAAAAAGGAGTAAAGAACAAACTGTTAGAATTACACGGAACCTGTTTATCATAAATTTTAACTACTGACCCTTCAAAAAAATGAATTTCTTCTAAATTTCCAGTTCTTATTTGAGACCCTTCAGTATCAATCATAGTTGGAACAGAGTATTCTTTAAGTTCAATAATCTTAGATTCTATCTCTTCTTTTTTTGTATGGGAAAGATTAATTCTAAAGAAATCTGCCCCTCTTCCTTGCATTCTAAGCAGATTTTCCCTATTTAAGGGAGAAATTCCAACCGTACAAATAACCTTTTTGTCTCCAATCATAGAAAAACTATCCGCCTTCCATTTTTAAAGATTATGAAAGATAGATTATCTCTTCCAAGTAGATAGGTCCATTTTAAGATATTTAGACAACCAATCAATTCTAGGATTTAAAATAGGTTTTAAACGCTTAGTCAAGTCATAAAGGGGGTCTAGTTTTAATTTTTCCTTGGTAGTTAATTTAAGAAAAGCAAATCTAATAGACTGTTCTAACCGAGTGGGCATAGCTTGCTTAATAGCCACCTTGAATTTAACTGAAAAAGCTCCCAACAATCTAAGTAACCATTTATTTTTTAAAGCTCTAGATTCCCCTTGTGGTCTTAAATCTGGAACAAATTTTGAGTCAACATTAAGAAATTTACAAACCTTCTTATATTCTGCCTCAGGAGATTTAATAAAATCATCAAAGATGATAAAGTGAACATCTTTCACAGGAAAAGATTTTGCCCAATTTAAAATGTTTTTCTTATAATTCAAACTTGATTTTAATTCCTTAGAAGAAATATGGGATTCAGCTTTATCTGAAAGGAAGTCTAACTCTCTAGGAATAGATCCCCCATTATAATAAGATTTGACAACCCCGTAAGGATTTCTTAGCATAATTATTATTTTCGAATTCTTGCTAAACTCTTTAATTTTCTTTGGAGCATCCAAGATATGAAAATAATGAGAGGCTTCACCAATTACAGAATATTTATTAGAATCTTGAAATAATGAAAGATATTTTTTCAAATTATTAAAAAACTCAGGAAACGCCTCATCTGGTTCCAAACCAAAATAATTTGGTCCCTTAACTTGAGACATAAAAATCTCTGGATGTTCTTTCAATTGAGAATATAAAGAGGTTGTACCACTTTTTCCACATCCAATTAAAAATAAATTTGGTTTTTGCATATTATCTAAATAAAATTTTATTCCTCAACCAATTTAATCTTTTCGCTTTTAGAGAACAGTAATTAATATACAACCAAACCTCTGTTCTTTCACTACCAAATCTTCTTTTATAATCACTTTCTCCCCCGCCAAAATTAAACCATTTTAATCCTTTTAATTTATAATATTTAATCGCTTCCCATATCAAAAGCCTACTCCCATTATATTCAATATGCTCAGAAGCAGCAAAAGACTGAGAAGCATAATCCTGATCATTGAAGATAACAACTCCGGAAAGTATCTTTCCATCTTTCCTTGCTAACCAAAGGTCTCCTTGTTTAAGAAATTCTAAAGGATATTTCTTAAGTTTTTTATCCCTACATAAATTCAAATAAACCCCATTATAAAAAGAAAGAAAATCTTCTTCTTTATTTGTTAGTGAGACTTCTATTTCCTCTCTCTCTTCCCTTCTTATATGTTTTTGATAATTCTTATTCATATCTTTAAAGAGCAGATCATTTGATTTTAACAAATTAACCATCATAGTACAATGGCTCTCCTTCAACCAACCTTTCTTATCCAAATTCTTAAAAGAATAAATCTTAATGATGTCAAAACTATTATCAATAATTAATTTTTCAGGATAACGAAATTCCTTAATCTTCAAAAAACTTTTTATACGTATAAGTTCAATCATAGTATCTCTCCTTTCTGGACATAAGTTGTTAAGTGATATGGAAAGGAAGTAACACAGTTATATTTCCCAGAAGAAAACATTCTTTCCAACTTTAAAGCAGTTTTTTCTCCATCTCTAATATGGTATGAAGCAATAGCTATCTTTGGAGAATATTTATCAAGTGTATTTTTAGCACCGATTATTGCCTCTATCTCCGCACCCTCAATATCCATTTTTATAAAATCAATCTTTTTTAATTTTTGTTTCTCCATAAGAGAATCTATAGAAACCACTTCAACTTTATCTTTTCCTCCTTCTTTAAAAGAAGAACCATAATCCTTACTAGAAAGAGTTAACAAATCATCTTTTTTCCAAAGACCTTTATTCAATAAAATAACATTTTTAATTTTATTCAACTCCAAGTTTTTAACCATCTTATTATAATTTTCCAAATCTGGTTCCAAAGAAATAATTTTTCCAGAACTTCCGACCAAAGAAGATAAATAAAGAGCAAGATCTCCAGGGTATGCCCCAGCATCCAAAACAACATCTCCCTTCTTAGGAGAATAATACCTCAAATACCCTTCTTCAATAACCTTTATTGCTGTAGCTAACGAAAAATGACTTTTTAACACCCTCTTATCTCTTTTAAGATAATAATAAAACACTCTCTTTCCATATCTTACTCTAGCAAAGTTTCTTAATTTAAAACTGAAATACAAACTTCTCAAAAAGTTCTTTATATCTCCTTCAGGAAAAGATTTAATCAAGGGAATATTCATTGTAATCCACTTTCTCCTTATTACTCCAACCACCAATCATATATATGTAGATGCTCTTTTATTACTTTCAATCCAAAACTATTAGCAATCTCTATTGATTCTTTATCTGAAGAATACCAACCAAAGACAATCTCTGTAGGTACAATATCTAATTCCTTAACAAAAAAGTCATATGCAGATTTGATCATACTTTCTTTCTTAGCATAAGAAAGCCTATTCGGCAAAAGAGCAAGATGAACATGTAATTGTAGACTTATCCTCATCTCCTTAAGCTCTAAATAATTCTTCTTCAAAGATTTATAGAACTCATTCTTAGTCAAATTAGTAACAAGAAAACTATTAAAATACTCATAATTTACAGGACAAACACAGTAGCATTTAGATTTATATTTTCTCAAATGCTTCTTAAGTTTTTTAGAAGTAAAGTAAATCCCTTCAAGATGGATTATTTTCTTACCAAAAATCCTATTCAAAAAACCTAGATTTAAAATTATTCTTTTTAATTTATTAAACATTCCGTCCTCCTTTCTCAAATAAATCAATTAAAGTTTCAACTGCATCTTCCCAAGTAAACTTATTCTGCAGTATCCATCCCCTATAATCCTCTGACTTTGCATTTCTTAAAGCATTTAATACGCTTCCTCCATTATCTTCAATCTTAGTTATTGGTAAACTATCTGCCCCTCCATAATTGCTAGAAACAATCTTTGGAACACCTGAAGCCATAGCCTCTAATGCAACCAAACCAAAACCAGCATAAGTTGGTGGAAGAGTAATAAAATATTCAACCTTATTAAAAAACTTAGGCATCTCTTGCTTTGATATGCCTTCTGCAATAACTAATTTTAACCCAGCATCTTCAACCGCTTTCTTGATTTCACTAAAATTATATTCTTCTGAAACCCAATTAGCAAATCCAACAGTGCCTTTAACTCTCTTTATTTTTTTAGATGGAGAGAATAAGTTAGTATTTGCACGATTACACACTAAATTTGATTTAGGAAATCTCTTCTTCAATGAACTTGCCACAACAATAAGTTTTTTTCCAAATACTCTTCCAACAAAATCCTGAAAGATCTTAGGAAACCCTGGCTCATTTCCATGATAACAACAAAAATGTTTAGAGAAATAAAGCCTAAATGGTAAAATTAAAGGCAATGCCATTGACCAATCTTGAGTATAGATCACATCTGGCTTATGCTTCTTTATCAATCTTTTATAGATTTTCCTTAGGGAAAAAAGATGCTTAAATGAAGAAAAGAGTTTAAGGTCATCTTCTCTAGACACAATAATCACATTATGTCCTTTTTTCTCTAACTCTTTTTGAACCCCTTCAATAACAGTGCCAACTCCTCCAGCCCATTTCTTTAAAAAAATCAAGATCTTCATTTTGGCCTCCAACAATCAAGATTTTTATTTAAAAGTTTTTCAACAGTCTTTATCTCTTTATCAAATTTCAAAAATAGTCTCCTTTCAAGTTCAGGATCCATCTTATTCTTAATTTTTTTCTTTGTAATCACTTTTTGAATAAAATTTTGAACTCCCAATTTTACTGGTTCGGGAACATGCTCCTTAAAAAATACTCTAAGACCAACAGAGGTAAACTTAATAATGCTCATCAACCACTTGTTTTTATAGATCCTATTTTGATTATGTTTCTCAAAAGAAGGGACAAATCCTGCATCTATATCTAAAAATTCACAAAGCTTACGATATCCTAGTTCGGGATTTTTTATAAAATCTTCGAAGATAATAAAATGAATTTGATTCTTTGGAAAAACCTTGAAGTACCTTTTTATATTCCTAGAATATTTTACATTTTCATGTGCTAAAGAATATTCATCAGGCTGCCAATTTATAAAATCTTCAAAAGAACAAGAATCGGGAATGGGATGATAAAATGGATCCTTATAATGAGAATAAATAGCTTTAAGTGGATTTTTCAAAGTTATCACAATCTTTGCCTTGGAATTGAATTTAATTATTGCCTTTGGAGCAGATTCAGATTGTAATAAATGAGATATATCTGATAGAACTTTCTCATCTTTAACTTTTTTATATAAAGAAAGATATTTCTTCTTATTCTTAAAGAATTTAGGGAATCCTCCATTTGGATGCTCTCCAAAATAATTTGGACCTATAACTTCAGGCATAAAAACCTCAGGATGTTGTTTCAAATATTCCGCTAAAGAAGTTGTTCCAGATTTGGATGCTCCAGCTAAAAACATATTCGGTAATTTATTCATTTTTAATATACCCCCTAAGAAATCCAAAGAAATAAGCATACCTTCTTTCAAAATCTATTTTAATTCCCAATGAAAATAAAGATAGTAGTTTAAGAATAGGGTAAACCGGAAAAGTAATTAACAAAGTAAAAACTAAAAACCTGTATTTCAAAGGCAATATCTTATGCCTTCTTTGAGAAATACCATCCCAGTAACCATAACCATAAAATTGATGTTTCACTTCCTTCAAATCTTTCCTCATCTCCCAATAGCAGATAGCTTCTGGGATTCTAGACAATCGGTATCCTTTCTTTCTGATTCTTGCATCGAATAATGTATCCTCTGCACGCTCTAAATCCTCTGGATACCCTCCAACCTCTGCCCAGATCTTTTTCAAAAATATCATATTTCTAGAAGAACCTGGAACATTTTTGTGTAATATCTTCTTAGCAAGTATTCTTTGAAAATTATTAGTTATCCTTGGTTCATCCATTCCAAAACTAACTTCGCCATTAAATCCTTCAATCATCTTCTCAATCCAATCCCTCTTATATTCTCCACCAGCATCACAAACAAGAATTACTTCATTCTTAGCCTTTTCAACAGCAAAGTTCCTTCCCCTAGAGATATTAGCCCTCATTTCTTGAAAAACCTTAATCCATTTGTATTTCTTAGATAGCTCCTTTAATAGACCATAAGTTTTATCTTTTGATCCTCCGTCAACAATTATGAATTCCTTTGGCAATTTGGTTTGGTTAATTATTGATTTTAAAAAAAAGTCTAAATTTTTTTCCTCATTATAAACAGTACATATTAAAGAGACATTTTTCATTTTAAATTATACACTCCCACCACCTCACTAGCTAAGAAATTACCAAAAATATTTCTTAGAATTCCAAATTTATTTGAAATATAACTAATTTCTAAAGACTCCATGCCCCCCTTAGATAAGTCTATAAGGAACTTTTTCCCGGTAAAATTAATCTCTTTGAGAATCCTTTCATAATCTTTCTTAAACCCTCTTGAAAATTTAGACTTAATATAAAACCATTTAAGGTTGGGAACTGTAATTATAACCTGAGATTTAGAAACACGCACCATCTCAGAAAAAGCTTTATCTGGATTTTCTAAATATTGAAAAACTTGTGTTGAAATTGATTTATCAAATTCTTTATCTTCAAATGGAAAAGATTTCATCTCTCCTATAATCACTTTTTTATATCCTTTTTTCTCAGCCTCTTTAACCGCTTTAATTGAAAGATCAAAACCAAATAATTGTGGAATTCTCAAAAAGACAGCAAGTCTCCCCTCACCACAACCAGCATCTAATATTTTTTCCTTCCTATTGATTTTAATTTTTTTCAATAGCTGAGGATAAACATCCCAACAAGTTTTACAAATATGAACATCTGGTCTTTTTTTATAGATATTCTCTCCCATATTAATAATCAATAATCCTCCTATTTTTAATCTTTTCTTTTCTTAAATATTTAAAAAGTTCTTCGAGGATATTTAATTTAAATCTTGCTTCAAAAAGGCCATGCATATACATAGAGGAAAGGTCATTTTCTAATATCCTTTTTTGAATATATCTTATAATCTTTTCATCTTTCATACCTTTAGAAACCAAGTACTCGATTATTGGGGTATTCTTATCTCCTTTAATTATAATTGGAACATTTTTAATATTTGGATAGCCTTTGATAGTCTTACTAGAAAAATCACTGATATATTTAATTCCTAATAAAGACAAGGATTTTAATGTCTTTTCATTAATATTAAATGCTGGAGATGCAAAAGAGATAGGATTTTTGCCAAATAATTTAAAATAACGATTCTTTGCACGAGTAAGATGTATTAATGGCTCTATTTTTTCCAAGCCTCTTGTCCAGGCCCTATGTTTCCAAGCATGTAATCCCAATTCATGCCCTTCATTTAAAATTCTTTTCAACAAAGAACTGTTTCTCTTAACAAAATCTTTAGGAAACAAGGCCATTCTAATCTTATCCTTAAATGACCAGAGCCTTATAGTTCTATCACCAGAGTTTTTAATTGGTTTTCTATACCTAATTAAATCAAAAATATTAGACTCTCCCCCCATAGTAAGATAAAATGAAGCTTTAAGATTATATCTCTTTAATAAATCTAAAAGTTGGGGCAATCCTTTTCTAATTCCAACATCAGATTCTAAATCTACTCTAAGTGCGAAAGATTTATTTCCCATTTTACTTTCCTAAATTAGAAGCCAACTTTGGACCAAGAAATCTAACTAAAAATCTTGGCATTTTCTTCCAAATCCTCCTATATTTTTTTAATTTAGATACCTCTAAAGAATCATCTTCGCTTTTTAATTCTCCATTCTCCTCAAAAGAAGAAGAAAAAACATATTTATCATATACCTCACCTAACCATTTAATCTTAAAATTATAAACTCCTTTCTGTCTTTTAGAAACCGGCTCTCTATCTACCTCTCCAAGGTCTAAAGACTTAATGTCTTGTTTAAAACATTCTTTAATCAAATTCCAATAAAGAAAGTCATTTGAACCATATTTTCTTAATTTGGACTCCGAAACATTAAACATTAAATAAGAATGATTATTAAAAAAGAAGGCAATTACTGCTCCTGCAAGTCTATCTTTATGATAGACATTTAATGCAATAAAATTATTCTTCTCAAAATTCAATAAATTCTTAATATAAGAAAAAGAATGCTGGGGCGTTCCAAACTGCTTCATATTTTTAAAGTATAATTTATAGAAACTTTTCAACTCCCTTAAATCATCAATTTTTTTAAGGACCAACCCGCTTCTTTCAGCCAAAGTTATTGAATTTCGAACATTTTTCTTTAGACCTCTCCACATTTTGTCAACATCAGTTAAAGAAATTACAACCTGTTGCTTTGAATCATCAAAATTAAAACCAATTTCAGTCAAAAGTTTTTTCATACCCAATGTAAAATTAAAAAAAGAACTAACCCTTAGCTCTATCTTTTTGAAAGACTCATTTTTTAATTTTTGAAAAAGTTGTAATAAATCTTTTTTAGTATACTCTCCAACAAACCCACAATCATCAACAAAAGGCAAAGAAATAATTCTATTTCCAAAAAATTTACTCTTTAATAAAAATAAAGGGAATATTGCCTTAATCTTTCCCTTTTCCTCTAAAAAATAATATCTTCCAGAACAATTATTATATGTTGATTCAACAGCATCTTTAAAATAAAGAGTATGCTGGAAATGGGCATCAATTGATTTAGTAATAAACTCCCCCCACAAGGGTTCAGTCTTTTTTGTCAGTAACCTCAAATTCATTTCAGTGCCTCTCGATATATACGTCTCAATTTACGATTTCTTTCTTGAATTGAAAATTTGCCCTCATTCATAATCTTCAATGAGTTTCTAGAAATTTTATTTCTTAACGAATCATTCTCTATAATCTTAGCCAAGTTATCATGAAGAGAATTAACTAAAGTCTCTGGGGGATCTAAGTTAAAATCTATATAATCCTGCTTACTATTAAAATCCTTAGTGATCTCAGTAATTAAACCGTTTTCTTCATTAGATATGATCTCCTTACGAGAAATAGTTTTTGGAGTATTTACAGTAACAATTGGAATTCCAAAAGCCATAGCTTCCAGTAATGTAAACCCAAAGGTTTCACCCAAACTGGGGTAAAAGAAGACATCAGTATCCAAATAAAACTTTTCTAATATTTCAGAAGAAACAAGGCCTCTTATTTCAATCGAAGGATACTCTTTTTTTATTTCTTCAGGAACAATGGAGATGAAAATAATCCTAAGATTATATTTTTTTCTCAAACGCTCAAGCACATCTAAAGCAATTTTACCTCCCTTCAACCAAAAGTACCTTGCAACAAAGAGAACTGTTATTTTTTTATTAATTGAAAGAGATTTACCTTTAAGATTTAATTTCGGAACTTTCACAGCAGGATACAAAACCTCAATCTTAGAAGAAACTTCAGGAAACATTTCAACTATCTGATTTCTAGTATGTTCTGTCCAAGGCAAAATCTTTTTACATGAGTTATCAAGCAAAATCTTTCTTACTTTGTCTTGGCCTTTTTTAGTAAAATGTCCAGATACAAAAAGAGACCACCTAGATTCAATATCTGCCACCCAAGGAACATCTCTATTTTTGCTAATGCAGTGAGCACAATGGATTAAATCATAATCTCCTGGAGGACTTAAATGGGCATTAGGTATGGCAAAATTCACTCTATTTAAAAAATTCCTAATTCTTCTTTTAATAGAAGTTAAGAAAGAAAAAGCAGAAGCAGAAGTAATAACTCCGTTCTTTTTAAGATCCAAAAAATTAACCTTTGATGGGGGATTTTTAACTAAACTTTTATAATAAGGAGAATCCACAACTTTCCAGGGATATTGAAGATACACTCTTATCGGAGATTCTTGATTTTTCATTTTTTCCTTCTTAATGCATCCTTCTTTAAAAAAATGCCTTTATTAAACTTTTGAAAGATAGATACATGTTTTGTCCTCTGTCCTCAATTAAAACAGAACAGGAAACTATTTAAAAGAAAAACACCAAATTTTAAAAATGATCAAAAAAGAGAGCCTTAAAAAAATAGGGAATCAACTAAAAGAGAAAAAGGGAATTTTACAATATCTACTTTTAGCAATAGCAATAATAATGGGGATCTCTATAAGAATAAGTGGAATTGCAAAACTGAAAAGTAGCATGTTAGGGCAATATCTTCCCCAGGCATTAGACCCATACTTCTTTCTCAGAATAGCAACATTAATCACCCAACCAGGGAGTTTACCTGCAACAGACATATTAAGATCATATCCATTAGGACAACAACTAGGATTTTTCGAAAACCTTATGTCTTATTTCTTAGTATGGTTTAATAAAATTTTAAACATTTTTGGGAGCTACACTCTGGATTATACCACAATTCTCTTCCCAGTTATCTTAATGGCTTTAAGCACTATTTTACTATTCTTATTAGTAAAACGTTTACTTGGTTGGAAAACCGCAATCCTAAGTGCATTAATTTTAAACATAATCCCTGCCTTCCTTCACAGAACAAATGTTGGTTTCTCAGATCACGACATTTTAGGAATCTTTTTCTTATTACTAACAATCTATCTATTCGTAATTGGATTACAGAGTAAGAAATTACATTGGAATATAATCTTCAGCATTTTAGCCGGATTAGCATATATTGTAGGAAGATATGCTGCTGGAAACGTTGCAATTGCCTTATTAGTAATCGGTGGAGCATTCGGAATCAAAACTTTATTCAATAAAATATCAAAATCAGAGATCTATTGTTATTCAGTATGGGCAATTAGTATGATACTCTTCTCATTAATCATTGGTGGATTCTCTTCATTGAAAAATCAAGTTACGGGAATTGTAGGTTTTATTATCTATTCTATTCTAATAATCTTAATTACCAAATTAATCATTGAAAAACCAAAAATAAAAAACTATCTAAAAAGAATAAAAATCCCAGACAACGTGAAATACATCTCCATTGGAGTAATAATAATGCTAATTATTTTATTCATCTTCTTGGGACCTAGTGGATTCATAGAGAATATCCAGAACTTTATTAACAATATTATTAAAACATTCTCAACAACTAGACACGCAACTACTGTAGCAGAAAATCAACCTCTAACCTTCACTGCTCTAAAATCTAACTTTAGCACAATCTTCACAATACTTTCAGCAGTTGGAACTGCTTGGATATTCAGTAAAACAATAAAAGAACATAAACATAAGAAGACCTTGGTTTATTCATTCATAACATTCATAATATTATTCTTTATTTCAAAGGTAGTAGACAGTGCAAGTTTATTCATCATAGGTTTGATCGCGATCTTAGCATATCTAATCTACTACTTCATTAAAAACAAATCAAAAGAAAAAATAGAGATAAACAATTATAATTTATTAATTTTAATGTGGATAATAGCACTTACGTATGCTGTAAACTCTGCTGCAAGACTAATCTTCGAATTCAGCATTATTATGTGTATTGCTAGTGCATTTGCTATCGTCACAATAACAAGTTGGATAATCCAAGAAGAAAAAATCTTAAAAGAAGTAAAAAGTAAAACTAAAATTTGGATCAAAGTAATAGCAATAATAATCTTTGCATTTATCTTATTAAGTCCATTCGGATTTTACAAGGGAACATTAACAGAGTTTTATGAAAATACTGACAACCAAGCAGAATACATTGGTCCTGGACTGAATCAACAATGGCAAATGGCTGCAAAATGGGGAAAACAAAATCTACCTGAAGAAGCAATCTTTGCTCATTGGTGGGATTATGGTTATTGGGTACAATATGGGTTTGAAAGACCAACAATCACAGATGGAGGAAATCAGATTAACTTCTGGAACTATCTAATTGGTAGAGATGTTCTAACTGCTCCGGATTTTGAAACCCCTCTTAAATTCCTTAAAGCACACAATGCAACAAACTTATTAATTATCTCAGATGAAATTGGGAAATATGGAGCCTATTCCTTAATTGGTTCAGACGAGAACATGGATAGATTCTCTCAAATTCAAACATTTGTTCTGGATCAATCCCTTACAGAAGAAAAAAGAAATCAAACAATCTTCACATACAGAGGAGGGATACCATTAGATGAAGACTTCATATATGAAGGACTGATTTACCCTAAGAGTAAAGCAGGAATACTTGGAGTAAGAATACCAATTCAAATAAATAATGGAAATATTGAAAATATAGACCAACCAACAGTAATTCTTGTAAATGGAAATCAAAGAAAAGAATTAACTCTCGAATGTCTTTACATGAATAATCAGGAAATAATCTACCCCGAATACCAATTTCCTGGCTGTTTCAGGTTAGTACCAGTGTGGTTAAATCAACAACAAAATAACCAAATGGGTGCAGGAATATTTTTATCAGAAAGAACATATAATACCTTATTTTCAAAACTATTCTTGCTTAATCAACAAAATGAATATTACAAAGAAGTTTACAACGATAAAAACAACTTCCCCCTTTCAATCTATCAAGGAAGATTAATGGGCCCATTAAAAATATGGGAAATTCAATATCCAGAAAACTTTAAATTAACTGAAGAAGAAATGAAATACAATCTAGCAACTAGCTTTGAAGAAGTGGGATTAGAATCAAGAAAATAATCTTCTAACAATCTCTTTAGATACTCCAACTTCACCATATGGGTTTTTAAAATTCCTAACCTTAAAATTATCTTTAACAGCTACATCAACCAACCTCATCGCCTTGCCAACATTAAGATCTGTTAAAAAATTCAAACCAGTATCTAATCCCTCATCTCTCTCAGTAAATTTACGCAATAAAATACATGGCTTCTTGAAAACCAAAGACTCTTCCTGAATAGACCCTCCATCGGTAATCAAAAACTTACATTTTCCAAGAAGATAAATAAAATCAACATATCCCTTCAATTCTACAATCTCTAAATTTTTATTTGAATTAATTTTTTCCCACAACTCATGATCAATAAACTTCTTCTTAGTATTATCATGCAATGGAAAAACAGTTTTAATTGGTAATCTTGAAAGCATCTCTGCTAATTTAGATAATCTCTTCTTTTTCTTAATATTCTCATGTCTATGAATAGTCATTAAAGCGAAATCTCCTTTTGGTGCCCAAGCTCCTTTTTTCTTTCCTTCTCTAAAAGCCCAATCTGCAGCATCAATAATTGTATTTCCCACATTCCAAATCTTTCCTTTCTGCTTTTCTTTACGCAAATTATTCTCAGTCCCATCAGAAACAGCTAAAAGCACATCTGAAAACTTATCACAAATTCTTCTTGAAATTTCTTCAGGAAAGGGTTCCAATAACGAACCAGATCTAAGTCCTGATTCTAAATGAACATTTCCATACCTCTTTCCCCAATTCAAAACTCGAGAAGAAGCAATAGCTGCTGAAGCAGTTGACATTGTGTCTCCATGATAAATAACATATTTTATATTCTTGATCTTTCTCAGGGCATTCCAAATTTTAGGAACAATCATAAGATTCCACAACCCTGCTTTAATCATTCTTGAATAAAACTTAGAAGATTTTTTAGGTGGAGGAGTAATAACCACATCAGGATTCTTAACTCCGAATAACCCACATAAATGGCCCAAAGAATGTTGGCCTGTATGAATAAAAATATACTCTTTCTTTTGTTTCTTAAACTCTAACATCAAAGGAAACGTCTTAATCAATTCTGCCCTAGTGCCTAAAATTACAACAATCATATTATCCAAATCAAGCTAGCAAAAACCAGCTCTACAAACATTAACCCCCAAACTATCTGCCTCTCTGTCCAACCTCTCCCCATAAACAAATGAGTAAGAGAATAAATCTTTTTATGGTGTGAATGAA
>Ga0233431_1003594_pt1 | contig 18231 bp, 19 predicted proteins | sample SI_118_April2016_FD_179867 | JGI IMG/M metagenome (GOLD analysis project Ga0233431, IMG submission 179867) | Seawater microbial communities from Saanich Inlet, British Columbia, Canada - SI_118_April2016_200_MG | ecosystem: Environmental > Aquatic > Marine > Inlet | place: Canada: British... | reverse complement strand
GCAAAACTAAGAAAATCTAATAAATCCTTATACGCACGATCCAGCTTTCATCGTTCAACTTTCTGTAAAAACCTGACCGGACATTGTTGACTGAATCTAGTTTTGAAAAATAGTTAGTAAATCACATTTATAATATTTTTTATTAATTTTATTAATATTTACTCTTGCATATGTTAATTATTTAAACTATTATTAAACTACAACATCAATATTTTCACTTCAATCCTCAAGTAGATGGGAAATAAAAAAATGACACAATTGCATCGTGCACCTGATAACTGCCCAATCTGCAATGGCAGGATGTTTGTCCGGGAGCTGGAGTGCCACGAGTGTGGAACCCGGATCAAGGGTTCTTTTAAAAGCCAGAAAAACACGCTTGAAATGGACGAAGAATTATTCGATTTCATCAAGGTCTTTGTTTTTGCAGAGGGCAGTATCAAACAATCGGAGAAGATCCTGAACTGCTCCTACCCCAAGGTCAAGAATCTGCTGAAAAAAGCCAAAAAAGCCCTGGGTTTTGTAGAAGATAAAACAGACTCAACAGGATCCATTATAGATCAACTTGATCAGGGCAAGATCGATGTGGAGGCCGCGCTGGAAAAACTTAAAACAGCTGAATAACAATTTTTAAATTTCAATTTTCCAATACTGCATCAGGAGGAATCTATGAACTTTGTTTTGAACCATCAATCCCTGGAGCTGGAAATCAGCTTGATCAAAGGAGGGCTTGAGATCATCGAGATGGAACGTGCGGATGTGGAACTCTCTTTTTCGGAATTACGAAAGAACACGGCCGATGAACTATTTAGCATCAGTTTTCAGGACGGACTTCTGTTTGTGAAAGAGCGGACCTGGAAAAAAACATCCATGTCACCCACTTTTTTCAGAAACGAAACGAACAACGATCTGGTACTGAAAATCCCAATTGGCACCCAGCTTCGAGGATCCATTGCCACCGTCAGTGGAGACATCCGGGCAGCATTATTGTCCGGCAGTCTCAAAATCAAGACCATCAGTGGGCAGATGGATTTCGGTCGGATTGAGTCCGACAGATTAAGACTTCAAAATATCGGTGGAAATCTGAAAATCGACACCCTGGTTGGGGCCATCAACGCGAAAGTGATCAGCGGCAAATGCCTGATCAAAAACGGCCGGATCAGCCGTTTCGCCATCGGCAATGTGTCAGGGGATATCACAATTGATGCCGATTTCGATCTGGACAGAGAAAGCACGATTCATACGGTTTCAGGAGACACGTCCTTGAATATCCGCAGCTACACAGGTGACCATGGAATCTATATTTCGACCCTCAGTGGAGAAACCGCGATCAAAGGCGATTATCCCAAAGAAAAAGTAGAGATCAAAAAGCGGATGCCTTTTCTCAAGAATCATCCTTTCAAAACGGTTATGCCGGCCATGAAAAATTTTGTCTCCTCTTTTGCCAAAATGGCCGATGACGATGGCATCGAAATCAACACGGCCGCTGACTCCGAAAATATTGACCCCCATATTCAGCAGATTCTGCAAATGCTTTCAGATGGAAAGATCAGTGCCGAAGAGGCTGAAAAGCTGATCAGTGCTTTAAAATAGAACCATAGGGATCGGAGTAAGGTCGGCCGAAGCCGATACTTTATTCAATTCCTCACTAAAGGGAAAAAACATGAATGAGCAAGAGAAAATATTGAATATGGTGGCAGAAGGCAAGATCAGCGTCAGTGATGGCGAGAAATTGCTGAAAGCCATCGGCTCTAAAAAATCCGAACCGGAGCCCGCAACCGAGCTGATCCATGTCGGGGACCCCAAAAAAAAGGGAGCCTCAGCCAGAGGCAAGGTCATCATCGACATTCGCAGTTCCAAAGGAGAGAATATCAAAGTCAATTTACCGCTGAAAATGGCGGGACTGGCTTCTAAAATGATACCTAAGGAACGGCTGGCTGAAGTGGAAAGAGAAGGGTTTAATATTCGCGAAACCCTTTCCAATCTGACGGAAATGATTGAAGAGATTGATGAGGATATTGTCAATATCTCCAGTTCAAACGGTGATCGAATCCGGATCTATGTCGAAAAATAGCAGCGGATTTTCACCTGTCATTTTTGTAATTATTGTCGCTTTTTGGAGATTATTTGTCTCTTTTGTCAATTAGCCGTTCTCCCGACTACAGGCACTAACGTCAATGTAACTGCGGGCATCGGCGCAATCGTTTTCTGGGACACAGGGCTGGTATTTTTATTGCAGATCTTTATCAAAATCAATTATCAACCATTTTCCCAGAGAGCAACATGAAAAAAATCGAACTCATCATCAAACCGTTTAAACTGGATGATGTCAAAGACGCACTTTCAAATTTAGGTATTTTCGGAATGACTGTGGCGGAAGTCAAAGGCTTTGGCCAGCAAAAAGGTCACACTGAACTATATCGAGGGGCTGAATATCAGGTCGACTTTGTCCCTAAAGTAAAAATAGAAATCGTCGTCAGCGACGAGAAGATTGATGAAACCGTTGAAGTGGTCATTGAGGCTGCAAGAACAGGTAAAATTGGTGATGGTAAGATTTTCATCACCAATGTCGAAGAGACTATCCGTATCCGCACCGGTGAACGAGGCGCCTCAGCTATCTAAATCCCTCCAAATTGCAGCCTGCAAATGGGGCCCAGGACCGGACCCATTTGCCTTTCGCCCGCAATAACCAAGACTTCGGTTTAATTGAAAAAATCAGAAGACTTTCCAGAAACAGACAGAAACACAAGACAGGGTTGTCTTCTGAATCCGGCTGGAAATAATGTCTTGGAGATACGCCCGACAGTGTTGATCTGATTGACAACAACCCTGAAAAACGGGTATTGAGGGGTAAAGGGTCATTGAACTTCCAAAGTTTTACCTTTGCAAACAAGAACTCGACGTTTTACTATTACAAATAAGAACGGTAGCTCTGAATACCTTTGTGAAGTCTGGTTCAGATTACCCATGACCAACCCCTAATCCTCCCAAGATATGTGTTCTCATTTTTCGATTGAGACCTGAGAGGGCCTGGATATTTTGAGGAAATCACTAAAATAGAGCATAAAGAGAGATGGACAACTTAATCATCGAAGCGACAAAATACACACCCAAAATACTTTTTGATAGCGAGAATCACCAGTTGGATATCATTGGAGAAACCTATCCTGAAAACACCGCCGAGTTTTACGCACCGGTTTTCAAATGGTTGGAGGAGTATCTTACTAACCTCCAGGACGAGGCGGTCACCGTCAATCTTGAAATCAACTACTTCAACAGCAGTTCATCCAAGGTGTTAATGGATATGTTTGATAAATTTGAGGCGATCATCAAAGAAGGTAAAAATATCACTCTTAACTGGATTTATGACAAAGAAAATGAGAGTGCCTTAGAATACGGTGAGGAATTTCAGGAAGATCTTGAGGTACTAAAGCTGAATCTTGTGGAAAAGTAACCCGGTTAAGACGTATTCCAGTCTGCCTTCCATTTAAAAACTGTGATTCTATCACAGGAAAAGATGCAAAATAAATTTCATGATATCTGTGACCGATTTTCAGACCACGATCTTTTTCTAACCTTCAGCGGGCCGATGTCGCAAAACCTGATGGTGGAGATCGGGGAGATTCTGAAAACAAAAATGAACCTCGAAGGGGCCAGCTTTTCGACGATTTTGAATGTGTTTTCGATCCTCGTAGAGCTAAACCAGAATATCATCCACTATTCAGCAGAAAGAGTGACCGCCCAGCAAAATGAAAAAGAACAAGTATCAACCGGTTGCGGCATTATCGCCATCGGCAGAGAAAAGGAACACTATATCATTTTGAGCGGTAATATTGTCGATAATAAAGACATCGATCGCCTGAAGCCTAAGCTTGAACAGCTCAATGGCCTGAGCATCGAAAATCTCAAAAAGTTATACATGGAGCAACGCAAATTGAAGCCTGAGAAAGGCAGTAAAGGCGCTGGTCTCGGATTTATCGAAGTCGCCAGAAAAACATCCCGGCCACTGGAATTTGACTTTTCGGACATTGATGATCAGTACTCATTCTTTTCACTAAAAACGATCATCTGACGCCGTCTGGTAAATCCTGTTTCAAACATGCATAAAAACCAGAGTGCTATGCCTGCCTCAGCAAGGAAAGAGAACATGAACAAGGAATCCATATTCACGACAGAGGAACAGATCATCAAAAACGCAGAACAGGTCATCAAAGATGACAGTTATCGAAACAATCCACTCTTCTCGCAGTTTTCGGACCTCCTTCAGAGTTATCAGAAAATATTTAAACAGACCAAAATGCTGGTCAAGCTGAGTGACAAACAGCAGGCCCGGTTAAACGAAATGAACAAAACGTTGGAGACTGAAAACTACCAGCTCATGCTGGAGTTGGGGCAGTCTTTTGAAAGTTTTGTACGTGCGCTCTCCATAGCTGTGGACGCGAAACATCCACTGACAGCAGGTCATTCAGACCGCGTCACCGAATACAGCATCTGTCTGGGCAAGAGTATCGGACTATCAGAAGATGAATTGGAATTATTGAAATACGCGGCATTGCTGCATGATATTGGGAAAATCGGTGTCCCGGATGCTGTACTGACGAAAAAAGGTCGTTTCACCGACGCTGAGCGGATTGTCATGAACCAACACGCTGTCTGGACCTACCGAATTCTCAATGACATTAACCTGCCCCAGGCTTTTGAAGAAGTCCCCCACATTGCATCCTGTCACCATGAAAAACTTGATGGGACCGGTTATCCAAATGAGTTAAGAGGGAAAAAAATCCATTTTTTTTCAAGAATCCTGGCCGTCAGTGATGTTTTCGATGCGCTGACCTCCTTGCGCGATTATCGAAAATACGACGGAGACAAAGAATTCGGATTCGATCCCATGTCTATGAACATGGCATTTTCCATCCTGAAAAAGGAATCGGGCCTCCATTTCGATCCGGAAGTGATCTCAACAATACTTAAAGAACGCTCGAGTTTTGAGGATTTGTGGCAACAGCTTGCTGCAAATCATATCGAGAGACAAAAGGTCGATCGTAGTGTTGCCAGCGTCAATGGCTTTGTTTAAATCGGAATCAGGCTTTCCAGCCCCAACCCGCCTGGAGCTTTAGACCCATGAAGAGCCTCTATCAACTGAAAAACTGTCTCAACGAGAACAATATCTTCCTATGCTTCAACGGACCTTTCTCACAAAAGCTGCTGGTCGAGATCGGCGAACTCTTAAAGAGAAAAATGAAGTCCGCTGAAGCCAGCCAGACAACAATCTTCAAGGTTTTTTCCATCCTTGTGGAGCAGTCCCAGAACATTATTCGGTACTCAGCCGATAAATTCCCAGGAGAAAAGGCTTCTGAAGATAAATTTATGTCCGGGGTTATCGCCGTCGGACTTGAGCAAGATGTCTATTTCGTCACCGCCGGGAACAAAATTAAAAACGCAGAGGTTTCCGGTTTGCGCGATCGGTTGACCCAGCTACAAAATATGGACCGGGGCGCACTCAACAAGCTATACAAAGAACAGCGAAAAAACGGCGGTTCCTTGAATGAAAATGCTGCTGGCCTGGGCCTGATAGAGCTGGCACGCAAGGCCAGCCGACCATTTGAGTTTCACTTTGAAAAGATAGATGACACGTTCTCCTTTTTTTCTATCAAAGCCGTTACCAAAACCTGAAAAACGCGTAACTATTCGCCACTTTTCGGGAGTTGAGGGTATCATGCTGAATAGCTACAAAAACGCTTTCCTTTCTGGGCTCTGAAAATGAAAAAGAAAAAGGGACCTGCTTGGGTCTCACACGATGCAGGGAAGTGGCAGAAAGACATGGCGACCGAATCTGGGCGGTCAGTGAGAAGGAATCGGACACATTTACTAATCAATCATACAAAACAATGCTAAAGATAAGACGAAAATTTAAATCGCGGTGTAAAACGATCCGTTGGAGCATCCTGCAGAATTTCACCATCTTAATCTTTCTGACAGCCCTCGCTTTTTTTATCGCCTTCGTGGCGGTCATGTATATTCAGTCTACAATAATTTTTTCAAATGTGATTCACAAGGTGGTTTCCGATCTCGAAAACGATCTGAAGAAATTCTTTAACCCGGTCTCCACCTCTCTGGTGGTTGTCTCAAAATTCGCTGGCCTCAATATGATTGAGCAGGTCGATAGAGAGCAAATCAACAGCGTTCTGATACCGATTTTCACAGAATATCCCCAGATCAATGCAGCCCGTTTGAGTGATTCAAATGGTACAGGGTACCTGGTTTTTAAATCCGACAAATATTGGATCAGTCGTTCAATTACGGCGTCTGGCTCGGTGAATCCTGTGAAAGAAGCTCGTTGGGATACAGATCTGAATCTTCTGGAAGAAAAATCCCTGGATAAAAATCCTGATTTGAGGGCGAGCGAGTGGTTCCGCAGCGCAAAAAACAACACAGACGATAAGCTTGCCTGGACTGACCCCTATATTTCTGAACTCAACAAACAACTGGTCATCACTGTCTCAACACAGGTCGTGAGAGCGGATGGAAAGCAGGTTGTACTGGCGTTCGACATCTCGCTGAAGAATATGCCCGGCATAGCCAAGTACTCCCGCTGGGAAAAGAGTGGGATTGCTTTTGTGATGACAGAAAACAGAAAAATCATTGGATTGACCGGAACAAAGCTATTGAGAGGTGATACGCCGAATGATCTGGTGATTATCCCCCTCTCGGAGGTGGACATTCCAATGCTGCATGATGCAATTAAATTCTGGGAAAAACCCAGGCGCAGGCATAGAATAGGACATTCCGATGATCAGTTACTGTTTTTCGGTAGTAAAGGAGAGCGCTCTGCAGGTACTGTCCAGCCTTTTCATCTCAGCCAGAGTAAAGCTCTCTGGATCGGATACATCATGCCTACCGCCAATGTTCGATATTTCAAACAGTACTTCAATCAACTGTTAATTATCCCCATTGTGTTCTGCCTGGCGTTGCTGGTTGCCTTTTTGTTGACCAAAAAAATGGCTCGCACCTATATCACCCCTCTGACAAAACTGGCCCAACAGAGTACACGTATCAGCTGCATGGATCTTAAACCCGGCGAACTGATTACGTCGGATATCACTGAATTACAGCAACTGGCAGACTCCCATGAAGTGATGCGTGCAGCTCTGGAGGCAACGACAACCGATCTTCGTATTTCTAACGAAAAGCTGGAGGAGTTCAGCCGCACCCTGACCGAAAAGGTTGATGAGCGGACTCTTGAACTGCAGGAAAAGTCATACGAACTCGAGGAGCTGAATCGAACCCTGGAAATAAAAGTGAAACATGAGGTGGAGGCCAGCAGCAAAAAGGACCAGATTATGCTGCAAAGTGCGCGACAGGCGCAGATGGGGGAGATGATCAGCATGATTGCCCACCAATGGCGTCAGCCCCTCTCATCCATCAGCACTGTGACGGGCAACATGCTGGTTTTCCTTGAACTGGACAATTTCGAGAAGAATCAATTCAAAGAGCTGCTGAACAGCATAAATAACCATGCCCAGTATCTATCTCGAACCATCAACGATTTCAGAAATTTTTTCAAACCCAACAAGGACAAACAATCCGTCCAACTGGAATCAGTTCTCGAACAGACCATCAATATCATCGGAAAATCTCTGAGTTACAAAAATATCAAGCTGCAGACAGATTACCAATTCGAAACGCCACTGAATACATATCCCAACGAATTAACCCAGGTGTTCCTTAACATTATCAAGAATGGTCAGGATGTCCTGTTGGAAAACCAGATCGAATACCCGGTCATCGAGATCGCCGGACGTAACGAAGGAGAATCGCAGATCGTGGAAATTTCTGATAATGCCGGCGGCATCCCCCTTGAGATTATGGATAAGATTTTCGAACCCTATTTTTCGACCAAAGGGGAAAAAACCGGAACCGGGCTGGGGTTATACATGTCGAAGCTGATTATTGAAAAACATTGCAAGGGGACGCTTGAGGTTGAAAACACTGACAACGGCGCTCTTTTTACGATCCGTTTGCCCCTCGAAAGTTGACATTCTATGGGAAAATAACATGGCCGGAGCTAAAGAACTGCTTGAAACCGCAAAGGGTATCCGTCTGCTTTATGTTGAAGATGACCAGAACCTGCGTGAGGATACCCTGCGACTGCTGTCTACCTTTTTTCAAAAAATTACCGTGGCCGAAAATGGAAAGGAGGCCTTCGAAAATTACCAGCCTGGAAGATATGATATCGTCATCAGCGATCTGATCATGCCGATGATGAGCGGCAGCGAACTGACAAAAAGGATCAAAGCTCTCAATCCCGAGCAGATTATCGTCATTCTTTCAGCCCATGATGAGATGGCAATTGTCAACGAACTCAACGACGCAGGCGTGGATTTCTTCATCTTCAAACCGCTGGAGATTAACCAGTTTATCAATATTCTATACGATTCATGCCTGATGGTCAGGAAGAGAGCTGAAACGAAACATACGCCAAATCCCGCTTAACCGGAAATGATCCCATGTCAAATGCAAAAACATTGAAAGACCTTGCTGAGAAACATCCGGATATTCGTTTGCTGTATGTCGAAGATGACGAATCGTTACGGGAAAACACACTAAGATTACTATCCAGTTTCTTTCCTACCATCGACAGCGCAAACCATGGGCAGGAAGGCTTGGATAAGTACAAACAGGAAGAGTACGATATTGTCATCAGCGACCTGCGTATGCCAGTGATGGGTGGTATCGAAATGGTGCGTCAAATCAAGGAACTTAACAGCGACCAGATCGTCATTATTACTTCAGCCCACGATGAGACAGATTATCTTTTGAAACTGATCACTATGGGTGTCGGGAGCTTTATCCTTAAACCCCTGGATTTGGAGCAGTTTCTTTCTGTTTTGATAAAGTCTCTCAAAATCGTTAATCTTCGAAAAATTGAGACCAATTACAAACATCATCTGGAAGAAACAGTCCGACAGCGGACCGAAGAACTCTCGACCGCCAATAAAAAACTGGAAGAGTATAATATCACTCTGGAGCAGAAAGTTTCCCAACGAACTGCCGCGCTGAACAGATCGCTGACAGAGATCGAAATAGCCAATAAGAAAGTGATGGACAGTCTCGAGTACGCAAAAATGATTCAACGATCTCTGCTACCGAACCTTGATGACGTAAAAACCCATCTGCCAAATAGTTTTTTCATCTGGAAACCGAGGGATATTGTAGGAGGGGATATATATTATGCCGATTTCTTCGAAGACAGTTTCATCATCAGCCTTATAGACTGTACCGGGCACGGCGTCCCCGGGGCACTGATGACAATGATCGCTTCATCCGGACTCAGACGAATCATCCGGGACGAAAATCAACGAAAGCCAGCAGAAATTCTCAAACGGCTGAATTTTTTCATCAAAACCTCTCTGCAGCAGGACACAGCTTACGCAATCTCCGACGATGGCTTGGAAGCCGCACTCTGTTTAGTTGATTTCAAAAAGAAAACCGTCTCCTTTGCCGGATCCAGGATGCCCCTGATTTCAATCCATAACGGCCAGGCCAATATTATCAAAGGAGACCGGGTCAGCATTGGATACCGAAATTCCAATCTGGCCCACTCCTTCAGGGAACACACTATCGAACTAAAGTCCGGCATGCGTTTCTATATGCACAGCGACGGATACGTTGATCAAATTGGGGAGCAAAAACCGGTAAGCTTTGGACAGAGACGACTGGTTGAACTTCTGCAAAAAAACAGCCAGGCCCCTTTCGAGAAACAGAAAGCCCGGCTGCTGGAGGCGTTTTACAATTTTAAGGGAGGATGTGAAACCCGTGACGATTTCACCGTCGTGGGTTTCAGCCTTGATTAGGTGGAAGGGATCTAAGCATTGACTTTTTCTGTCTAGATGTTCCCATAGACCGTGTATCTGGACTCCTTGCCCAGAATCTGATCGATTTTATAGTGCAGCTGTTTGCACTCTTCAAGATCCCGAAAGTTTTCCCAGTTTTCCACTGACTGCCACGAGCTGATAACGATTCGTTCCTCCGGATTGTCCATGTTGATCAGCGCCTCTCCTGAAATATATCCCTGGCTGCGCCAGGCTAATGCATGAAGTTCTGCCTGAAAAGGCTTTATTGCTGCTATCTGATCCTTGGATACGGTTCTGGATATCAGAACTTTAACAGACATATTTCTCCTTGGATTGGGGTTTTAGATTCCCAGAAAAGTTTACCCGTTTATTCCAGACAGGCAATTTCCCATCATTGCTTAAGGTCGGCTCAAAAATTAGTCAAGTGTTTCCCATTGGTGAAAAGGAAACACGTTGCTGTCACATTCTGTCTGCAAAATGTCCAGTGCTTTTGGGACTTTTGCAAACAGATTATGTGAAGTTATTTTTTAACGATCCCTTAGTAGGATTATATCAAGTTCGATAGACAATGTCCATCGGGAAAAATATTCTCAATGACTCTTTAAGCGGATGTTTTCCGTCAGGGTCGTCCTACTGCATCTTTTCCCTTGCCAACCCGGATTGTGAGGCATTAATATGAGGTCATAAATATAAGGCTTTTCCCTTCACAATTCCGTTTTTATCAACCACTTAGCGATATCAGCGCATGTCTCAAAGTGATAAGGTACCAGCAAAAGAAGATCTGGTTAGTTTCTTTCTGCCACACCTGACCAGGCACGTCGGATCCCTGGTTACTGCGCTTTCTCAGCATCAAAAAAAAGATCTTTCCGACGCCGAATGGCAGATTATTCTGAATGAAAAACAAGCGGGAAAGTTTCTGAATCATCACTATTTGAAGGAATCCTGGGAAGAGATAGAGCGTTTTCTGAAGCAGGAAGTCAAGCTCTTCTATTTTTTAGATGAGAAACAGCAAGGATTGGTGGCACAGTCTTTCACAATCTGGGTCTTTTTTTCTCCCGCCATTGCTGCTGAATATTTCAATTCCCTGTCAGAAAAACCGAAGAATTTTAGTGCACAGTCAATTCAGCCCCTTCCTTTTCCAAACCTCCTGGACGTTTTCAGCACCGGTTTTTCTGAGATAATAAGTCAAGATAATCTGAATAATTGGCTAAAAATTGAAAAAGCGGTTGAATTTATACAGATATCTGATTTTTTCCTGCAAAAGGATGATATTTCTGAATTAAGCAAGACTGTCAGAAGAAAAATCACCAAATATCTCAGCCCGGAAATTCAACAGCTGCAGGAAGATATTTTCTCAGCCATCTCATCACCAACAATCTTAGAAAGAAGACTACAGGGAGTTCTGAAAATCTGTTGGCGATACTTTCGGGCGAAAAACGAACTGGAATCCAAGTACTATCGAAAACTACTGACTGATAAACCTGAAGAGCGCATCAAGGGGTTGAAACTAGCTAAAAAAAAGCTGATCGACTTTGAGCTGGATATGGCAGAATAAAAGACGGATTAAGGGGCCTAAATATCTTTCTGAATCACAAAACCACAATGTAGCAACTGACAACGTCATAATTCTGACGGCGATGAAGCACAATTGGAATTCTGCAGTACACTGAGCCCACCTGCTGCCGACAAACTCGTAACCTGCACCCTGATCCGGCCTGCAGGACAAAAACCTCAAATAAATATCACCAGGCATCGAATGTAAGGGACCGTTCATAAATAACTCCACATAATCAATTTGCAAAAGCCCCCAAAACACCGGACATTTTGCGAACAGAATGTGAAGTAATTTGTGAGCCGACCCTAAGCAATCATAATAAGACTGTTTAAAGAGCTTGATCCACGATAAAAATGAGCCCCGACCCTCAAAGCCCCGTATTGACATAAATAGCCGCATGGGTTACTCAGAACATTACACAAGCGCGCTTAGAACCCGAAATTGATAGCGAAGGAGAGATGTATGGAACCACGAAATGTGACAACAGTCAAAAAAGCAAAACAAATTGTTGAAGACCGGGGGCTGGAGTACGTCAAAGTCGGCGTTTTTGACATCGACGGAATTTTTCGTGGAAAATATATGAAGCGAGCCAAATTTCTTTCAGCCTTGGAGAAAGACTTCGGTTTTTGCGACGTCGTCATTGGCTGGGACTCAAACGACCAATTATATGACAATGTTTCTATCACCGGGTGGCACACCGGTTATCCAGACGTACCCGTACGGCTGATCCCCGAAAGTTGCCGGGAACTGCCTCTGGAGGGTAATACGCTGCTGTTTCTGGGAGAGTTTGCCGGCCAGGCCGAATCTATCTGCCCCCGCGGACTACTGAAAAGGGTGATTGAAAAAGCACTCGAAATGGGCTTCAAACCGGTGGGGTCCTGCGAGTTCGAATTTTTTGTCTTCAACGAAACAGCGACCTCTATCAGGGAAAAAAACTACAAAGATCTGGTCCCTATCACACCCGGGTTTTTCGGGTATTCCTTGTTACGAGATTCAGTTCATTCTGACTTTTACGAGGAACTGCTGGATCTCAGCCTGAAAATGGATTTTCCTCTGGAAGGTCTGCATTCCGAAACCGGTCCGGGCGTGATGGAGGCGGCCATATACTATGACGATCTTCTGGCCGCGGCTGACAAGGCCGCCCTCTTTAAAACCTATACCAAGATTCTGGCCCAGAAACGTGACTGGATCGCCACATTTATGGCCAAGTGGTCACCCGACTGGGCTGGACAGAGCGGGCACATTCACATGTCCCTGCAGAATTTAAAGGGCAAACCGCTGTTTTTTGACAAATCACAGAATAACAATATCAGTGACCTGATGCGTTATTTTATCGGCGGCCAGCAGGCACTCATGCCTGAGTTTCTGGCCATGGCGGCACCCACTGTCAACAGCTACACCCGGTTGATTCCAGGATTCTGGGCGCCCACAGAGGCCAGCTGGGGGATCGACAACAGGACGTGTGCCTTACGCGCCATCCTGGGTGAAGCTGAATCACAACGAGTTGAATATCGTGTCACTGCTGCAGACATCAACCCATACATTGCTCTGGCTGCGGCTCTGGGTTCGGGGTTGTGGGGCATAGAAAATAAATTCGAACCTGATGCACCTATTGTCGGGAATGCGTATGACCAGGAATTTCCCAAAGAGCGCCAACTCCCTCGAACACTGAACGATGCTGCAGAACGCCTGCTACAGTCAGATCCGGCGCGTCAACTATTCGGTAATGCCTTTGTTGATCATTATGGCGCCACCCGTCTCTGGGAACAGCGGGAGTTTAACAAACATATTACTGACTGGGAAATGGACCGCTATTTTGAAATTATTTAGAACCGATCCTGAGAGACCAGAAGAAAGCCTGGCTCTCACAGTTCACAGAGAGCTTTGACAATATCAATATAAACCGCTGACCCGGTGATCAAATTCTTCTCGGAAATCTTCTCATCGATACCGTGAATCATTTTACCATCTTCCTTGCTGAACATCGCAGGAAACACCCCATAGGCGTTGACCCCCCTTTCTCTGAAAAAACGTGAGTCGGATGCGCCAAGCATCAACCACGGCGCAGTGATCGCACCTGGAAAATGTTGTCCGAGAACGTTTTCGATTGTCCGATAGTCCTTTGTATCAATCGGAGAACCAAATGATTCATCTTTCGTAATGAATTCTATTTTGATTTCATCATCTGCCAACTGCGCCTTAATCTCGGTGAGAAACTCATCTGAATCCTGCCCGGGAAGCAGGCGGATATCCAGTTTAGCTTCAGCAGTACTGGGAATGACGTTGGTTTTCGATCCGGACCGGATAACATTGGTGCTGATGGTATTGCGCAACATAGCAGATATTTGGGGTGTTGAGACCAATCCGCTTTCAGTCAGACATTTAACCAGGGTTTCATTTTTATTATCACTCCCATAGGGCTGAAGAAAATCCCAATAACCTGCCAGTTTTTTGAAGAACTCAGCCGTGACATCCGTTAAAATAATGGGGGGAGTCGTCTTCTGCAAACGGTTGAGTCCACGAACTAAGCGTTCAAGGGCATTCTGGCCGTGGGGAACACTTCCATGACCTGGAGGTCCCTGGCAGGAAACATGCAGCCAATTACTGGCTTTTTCGGCCGTCGAAATCAGCATCACCGGTCGGTCTGGAAGCATGTCAATGATGCCGTGACCTCCCTCGTTCAGAACCAGCCCGGCATCAAGTTCATCAGGATGGTTATCGAACAGGTATTGCACCCCTTTAATACCACTGGCCTCTTCGTCGGCTACGGCCAGAAAGACAATATCTCTGGAGGGGGTCTGTTTTGAACGGCTTACCTCCAGAAAAGCCATCAACTCCATAATTCCCTGGCCTTTCATGTCGATGGCCCCACGGCCGTGAATAAAACCGTCTCTGATCTCTCCACCAAAGGGATCAAAACTCCACTGCTCTTTTTCGGCCAGAACCACATCGATATGATTCAAGAGGAAGAGCGGCTTTTCTTTTCCGGTTCCCTTAAGGCGCGCACTGATGGAAGCGCGGCCCGTATCGGCTTCAAATATTTTGTAGTCGATATTCTCTGCATCAAAAATATCAGCAAAAAACCGGACGCCTTCAATTTCATTACCGGGCGGGTTAGTTGTGTTTATTTTCAGGTATTTCGACAACAGTTCAACAGCTTCGTGCATAAGGATTCCTTTCAAAAAGGTGGGGATTAAACGGCTCCAGTCTCAGTTTTTGTTTGGCGACGACCAACTGCTTCCAACTTAAGCTATTTAGTCGTCAAATTCAACCGCTCCTTTATTCTCTGGCAACAGTTTATTGACTGGACTTTGACAAGTACTTGGAAAATGTTGCAAAGCTGTTAGATATTGACATCATTGTCAAAACTAAGAGATAACGAATAAACACTACTGGAGAGCCCCCCTTACTCTTTTTTGATTTGTACTTTGCCCGACTTTAAACCAATTTTTTGCCGTGGAGATAAAAGTCAGTCCGGGCCACAGCTGTACCCGTGCCAGGCTCTTTCAATAAAACAAACAGATCAACTCGATGATGAGTAAAAATGAGTCTCTTATAGTTGATGGAAAGCGGCATGAATTCGTCTGGCACGGTCCTTCGCCAGAGGAGGCCCCGACCCTCGTCTTTTTGCATGAGGGACTAGGCTGCGTTACCATGTGGCGTGACTTTCCGGCTAGGCTTTCAGCTGCTACGGGGTGCAGCGCACTGGTGTATAGCCGATCAGGGTATGGTCGCTCCGACCCTTGTGCTCTGCCTCGTCCGATTCATTTTATGCATCACGAAGGCCAGAAAATTCTTCCCGAATTGATAAAGTTGACAGGTATTCGACAATGCATTCTGGTCGGGCATTCAGATGGTGGATCGATTGCCATCATTTATGCAGGAAATAAGACAGCGATACCCCTGCTCGGTTTGATTACTGAATCGGCCCATGTATTCTGTGAAGAGAAAACAGTGCAGTCTATTCGTAGAACCAGGGAGATGTTCAAAAACGGAAACCTTCGTTCGAAACTCCAGAAATACCACGGTGACAATATTGATTGTGCATTTTGGGGGTGGAACGATGTCTGGCTCGACCCTGATTTCAAACATTGGAATCTGGAGGAATATGTACCTGGAATCAAGGTTCCAATGCTCGTCATTCAAGGAGAGGATGATGAATATGGTTCTCCCGCTCAGGTAGAATCAATTTCCCGCTTTGCTGGCGCAGCTGAAGTATTGATGCTTTCAAACTGCAGACATAATCCACATCAAGAACAGGAGGTTGCAGTGTTTGAAGCAATGAAAAATTTTATCTGCCGAATAAAGGACCATTAGCCATAACAATTGAAGAGGTCGCCAATGGAAATCGAAGAAAAACTCAAACGCGTATTTAAGTATCGATGGGTAATATTTACAATGCTTGCCTTCGCCTACTTTTTTGTTTATTTTCACCGGCTATCCCTTTCGGTCGTTGCCAACGATCTACTTAGTGATTTTAAAACGTCTGCCAGTGTCATGGGCTTGCTGGGATCAATGTATTTTTATTGCTATGCAGCGATGCAGCTTCCATCGGGTCTACTTTCCGATTCAATTGGCCCCCGCAAGGTTGTCTCCGTTTCCCTTTTGATTGCGGCGATCGGCAGCATTCTTTTCGGTTTTGCCCCCACGATTGAAATCGCATTTGTTGGCCGGATCATGGTCGGCTTAGGTGTTTCTGTTGTTTTTATTCCCACAATGAAGATTCTGTCTCAATGGTATCGCGTCAAGGAGTTTGCCTTTATGTCAGGGATATTAAATGCCGTTGGCGGCATCGGCGCCCTGGGAGCAACCTGGATGCTCGCCTTGATGACGGGTAGTTTTGGGTGGCGGTTATCATTTGAATTGATAGGCGTTTTTACCTTACTGATCGTTTTACTGGTCTGGTTTTTTGTCCGAGATAAACCTGATGATATGGGATGGCCTTCTGTTGTGGAGCTGGACGTTAAAGATGGAAAAACATCTAAACAGTCTAAGCAAATTCCACTTCTGGAAGGAATGAAAATCGTTTTAAAGGAAAAATACTTCTGGCCGGTGGCGATCTGGTTCTTTATTGACGCAGGTATATTTTTTGGTTTCGGAGGATTATGGGGAGGCCCTTATCTGATGGATGTGTATGGGCTGCAAAGATCGGAAGTCGGCGCCATTCTCAGTATGATCGCCTGGGGAATGATCATCGGAAGTCCCTTGACCAGCTTTGTCTCAGACAAAGTCCTGAAAAGCAGAAAAAAAACGTTCATGCTCTATACGAGCCTATTGGTGGCTTTGTTTATTTTCTTGAATATATTTCCTTCCGGCTTGCCAATTGGCGCATTGTATATGATATTCTTTATGCTCTCCGTATCCGCATCTTCCATTGTGGTGATGGGATTTACAACCACCAAGGAGCTTTTTCCTGTCGAAATCGTCGGCACTTCTGTGGGATCGGTCAATATATTTCCATTTTTTGGTGGCGCAGTGTTTATGCCAATTATGGGTAAGGTTCTTGATCTATATCCAAAATCACCTGACGGGGCCTATTCATTTGAAGCCTATTCAACCATGCTATTGATATTGCTGGCAACTTCGATTGTCGCCCTGGGTTGTACCTTTTTCATGAAAGAGACGTTTCCAGAGTAAGGGCTTTTTCGGAAGTGCATCAAGCAAATGAATTTTTGACGGCACCTTGAAAGAGGACATTTCGCTCTTCATGAAACGGATAAGATCCTGTAATGAACGCCCTTGATGATATCTATCAGAATCTGGACAGCTTGTCTCACTTCATGACTCCTTTTAGAGCTATGGGTCGACTCATAAATTAGTTCACATTCAATGTCATTAACTTAAGGATATCAGAGTGTCTGTTATGAAGTCGTTTCAATTGCTTGGAAGAGTTTCTTTGATGATCTTGACGAAGTGAAGCGGTCGAGATCCCAATGTTTGAGCGAAGCGAGTTTTGGGATCTCAGCGTAGCAAGTCTTAGATCATCTATGCAGATAGTCGCCAATCCTGTTGGCCCTTTCCATTTCTGCAGGACTGAAAGGAGCCATATCCAGCACATTCAGGTTCTCTTCCATCTCTTGCCTGTTCCGAGCACCCATCATGCAGATATCCACCGCCGGATTGGAAAGTACAAATCGGTAGCACTCCTCAGGGGACATTGGTTCTTCATCTTGAGGCATCTTCTTACGGTTGAGCAATTTGCGCCAGCATGTGGCTGTAAATGAAACCACACCGGGACGTTCATCACCGCTGATATAGGGAAACACTTCCGTCTCCGCTCCTCGATGGGCGGCATTGTATCTGACGTGATAAATGTCAATGATCCCCTGTTTGGTTAATTCCGGAAACAGTCTGCGGTTGTGGCTGGAGATTCCGATGAATCTGACCTTGCCCTGCTCTTTTAGCCTTAAGGCTCCCTCAAGCAGTTTTTCAACCGGTGTTTTCGAATAGTAGCCCAAAAGCAGCACATCGGCATATTCTATCCCCAGAGATTTCAATCCCAGGTCAAAAAAGCGCTCAGTCAGAAAATTATTGTGGGCGTATGTAAACATGCTCAGTACAACCTTATCCCGCTGTCCCTTCAAGATAATATTCTTTAATGCGGTTTTCATTTCAGAGGAGCGTCCTTTGATAAAAGTTCCCCAGGTAAAATAGTTGCACCCTCTCTCGAACGCAGCTTCATAGGCAGCAGCAGGTGCCCCGAAACTCGAGGAGACTCCGAGACGACCAACCTTCAAACCCGTTCTGCCCAATGTCGTACTTTGATTAAATCGATCCATTTTTTCTCTCGATAAAGCCGCTAACTAAGGGTCGGCTCAGAAGTCA
>Ga0233431_1003590_pt1 | contig 18259 bp, 13 predicted proteins | sample SI_118_April2016_FD_179867 | JGI IMG/M metagenome (GOLD analysis project Ga0233431, IMG submission 179867) | Seawater microbial communities from Saanich Inlet, British Columbia, Canada - SI_118_April2016_200_MG | ecosystem: Environmental > Aquatic > Marine > Inlet | place: Canada: British... | reverse complement strand
ACTATCTCAATTCTATAGAAATTTAAGGACCCAAATACACATAATATGTATATGCAAGGGCTCTCCCCTTGGGTCGCGCGCATTTTAGGCAAAAAAACAGTGGTGATCAAGTCATTTGATAACTACCTTCCACAGAACTTTATGATAGGCTGAATTTGTTTGTTTCCGACCGTGCGTGTGGCTTACGGTCGACTGCTGAAATGGAATATACTTGTAAGTTCATTTCAAATACTTTAAATTGAAGTAGTTTGGTCATTTGACCAATATATAAAGGAGAATTATGGCGGCAATTAAACCCATTCGTAGACAGGGTTTGCCTGATCGGCTTGCAGAAGAGCTTATGACCTATGTCGTCAATAATAGCTTTAAGCCAGGCGATAAACTTCCTTCCACAAAAAAACTTTCAGAAATGTTTGGTGTGGGCTATCCCACACTTCGAGAAGCTTTAAAAATGTTAGAGACTGTTGGCGCTTTAATCATTCGTCATGGTTCGGGAATCTTTGTTTCAGAGCAAATTGAGGATTTGTTTATTGCCAACCCACTGAACCGTAAACCTTCACCTCGTATCCTTTTGGATCATTTGCAAGTGATGAGCGTTCTGGAACCACAGGCTCTCATGCTACTCGCCGAACGGGCCACCGAAGAAGACTTAACCTATCTTGAAAACTTGATGAGTCAGGAAGCGGAACTTATTGGTGAAGATGATGTTGTGGATTTACATATGAAGTTTCATATATACACAGCTAAAGCTTCTGGAAATATCGTGTTGTATGAACTGATGAAGGTTACCAGTAAAATATTTGCCCAGGAGGAAGAACTCCTTCCCAAGTTGCTTCCTGTGGCAGAAGAAGACTATACAGTTCGTGTTGATATCATTAAAGCGCTCCGGGCAAAAGATGGCCCTGGCGCTGCAAAACTTATTCACGATCATCTTTTGATCGCAATTGACCGATTAGCTGCCAAGTTGGCAAAGATGGATATTGTAAGCTAGGTATTAGACTATAAAGATTCAGGAGATTGGGGTTTGTCATGGTAATCCATTCAAGATATCGTGCTAAGAAAAACACTATAACTGTTTTTGTCCTCCTGTTATTAATTTTACCGAGTCTTCTTTTTGCTTCCGTTACCGGTAAGATTAAGGGACGTGTCACAGATTTAGAAACTGGTAAACCTATCACCGGTGTAAATGTAATTTTAGACAATACATATCTGGGTGCCTCAACGGATATCCATGGAGACTTCTTTATTCTCCAAATTCCTCCTGGCAGTTATACCCTACGTTTTTCTATGATTGGCTATACCGCATATCGTGTCGATGATGTACGGGTTCTGGTTGATCTTACGACCACTCTAAATGCTGAGATGGGCTCTGAAGCCCTGCTTGGTGCTGAAGTTGTCGTGACTGCCGGAAGACCTTTGATACAGGCAGACGATGCCTCAAGTACGATCTTTCTAAGTGCAGAAGACCTATCAGCGTTGCCCATTGCCAGCGCATCTGAAGCTCTAATGCTCCAGGCTGGTATTTTTCAAAATCCTGCTTCTAATATGTATGGCGGAGATGGGGAAGAGAGTTTTGCCATTCGAGGCGGTGGACAAGGACAGATCAAACTCTATATGGATGGTGTGCGTAATGCTTCGCTCATGGGGAGCATGGAAGAGGCAGGGGTTGGATTTTCTGCTCTTAACATGCATGGTATTAGTGAACTCCAAATTATTACCTCTGGTTTTAGTGCTGAATATGGTGAAGCCCAATCAGGTGTTGTCAATGTGGTTTCTAAAACAGGTGGCCAGGATTATTCTGCATCATTTGAACTTATTCAAAGTCCTGCCAGTCAGCGCCATTTTGGTCGGAATATATATGATTTTCCTACCCAGGAAGAATATCTGAACCATATCGATGAAAATGGTCAAGTGGATAGTACTTGGTTGAGAACCTATGATAAAGGTTTCTGGAGTCATATAGATTCAACAGGTGTTTTGGACACTTTGTGGATGATTCCTTATCGTGAACAGCAAATGTATGATTACACGGCTCAGGAAGATTATACGCTTTACTATAGTCTTGGTGGACCAGTACCTGGACTGCAGGATAAAGCCATTAGCTTCTTCATTTCTGGCCAGTCAGAACGGAAAGCAACTGCTTTGCCTCGACCTCGTGATACGCATGATTTGAACACGCTGCAAGCTAATCTGCGTTTACCTGTTGGCTCCAAAGCCATTTTACTTTTAACTGGAAATTATAGCCTTAAAGAATATTCAACGCTCCAGGATCAGGGGCTCTTTAGTAATCCTGCAAAATTTTATAGAGGGTATGGCAGCATCCGTGATGCAGAGAACTATGGTTTCGGCTTGCACTGGAGTCACACGCTGGCACCTGAGCTATTTTATGAGCTGAAGTTATCTTCGTTTAGCTCGAGCATGCATGATTATATGGGTGAGTATTCTCCGCTAGGGAGTGGGGATACTGATCAAAGTATTTGGGGATATGACTTTTATTTTATTCCTGAAGAGTATACAGATGCCCAGGCAGATTCAATGAAATCAGAACCCTACCATATGTATACCCCACGTTATGAATCCTTGGTGAAATCAGGTGACCTTTCAGCAGTGGGTAGCCTTACCTGGCAGGTAGATAAATACAACCAGATTAAAACGGGGTTTGAGTATCGATATAATCGGATAGAGAAAATTGATGACTACCGTTTACCACCTTGGACTGATGATCTCAACTACTATTGGAATAAGGGATTGTCAGATAAGTATGAACCCATCCAACTCGCTGTATTCCTAAGAGATAAGATGGAATTTGAGAGCATGATTATGGAGGTCGGTTTACGTTATGATCGATTTGATCCTAACCGTGAATGGTTTGACTTTTCACATTGGTTTAACCTGGCTATCAATCCGGAATATGATGTGAATATGGATCCAGATCTGGATCAGGTGGACTCATTAGGTCGCGTCAAGTATTCCTATGACAATATTTTAGACAAACCCATGTCAGATGTAGACGCTTTTAATATGCTCAGTCCTCGGATCGGAATTTCATTCCCAATCTCTGTGAACTCAAAATTAGCTTTTAACTATGGTCATTTCTATCAAACCCCCTCAGTTGATAAGATGTTTGAGCTAGCTTATTTTCGTCCTAATTATATCACCGAAGGGGTTTACGATCTGGATACATCTGGGGTAATTGATGGCAATTATCCTTCCAAAGATGGTGACCCAGAACGCGTGATTTTTCTAACGGCTGAAGCTCTTAAACCTCAAAAAACAGTTCAGTTCGAAGTGAAATATGAGCAGGTTATCCAAAACCTTGCAAAACTTACGTTTACTGGATATTACAAGGATATTAGTGATCAGACTTATCCTCGGGCTGGTCTGTTTGATAACCGGGTGTATGGATATGATCCTTTCCGCGGAATGATTACTCCCAATGCGTTTTACGTTGGAAATTTCCCAGGTGATTATGGAGATGCCCGTGGTCTGGAAGTTAGCTTACAGACTCTTTTCAGTAAGAACATACAAATTGATCTTAATTATGCCTTCTCTGCTGTCAGTAACGGTAAGGCCTCTCCTGACTTTATATTTATTGATGCTGATAGTAGTATTGAATACGAATTCAGCGCAAGCACTGCACGGACCGTGGAATCGCTCAACCGTCCTCACTTATTTCGGGCAAATGCCTTTTTTAGCTGGCCCCACGCTTGGGAGTATGGGGTGTTGGGAAATATGATGAAGGATGTGAACCTAAGTCTGCTGTATCAAACATTCTCAGGTTCACCTTATACATATCAATTACCAGAAGATGATCTGGACTTTTTTCGGGTTGGCAGACTTGAAGCAACCCAAACAGTTGACCTGAAAGTGAATAAATCGCTCGACCTAGGTCCAGGTGAATTGGAAGCCTCTTTTAGAGTCACAAATCTATTTAACCGTATGAATCACCGGGCGATTGGTGATGCTTTCTTTGATGCAGATGCCGATGATTATTATCGGAAGTATGGTGAACCTAAAACAATTGATGGTTCTGGTTATGATATTACCTGGTTGGTTTATGGCGAACCACGCCAATATTATTTTAGTCTTAAGTATGCCTTTTAAACAGTAGGTGAACAGCAATGAAAAATAATACTAGACTACAACCCTTACGACCTTTAGCTATTCTCGTCACAATGCTGATAGCGTTTCAGATTTCGGCCCAAGTTCGTTTTCCAGAATTTCAGGTTTTGAACCGTGGAAATCTATGGGAAACGGTTAATGATGACGGCCGAATTGGCTATGTTGATCCCATGAGCCCGTTTAGCTCCTATCCGAGCATGGATTGGCCAGGTGGTCCTGATGAGCTTCGTGCGAAAACTGAACAGCGTTCCTATCAAGCAGGCGCTGGCCTATGGATTGGTGCTCAAATGAGTGGAGAGCTTATTTTTAGCGAACATGGCCCCTTTAGCATTGTAGATGAAGGGACTTTTGAGCCTATCTCAAGGCAGAATAACTTTATTGAGTTAGCAGGATTTGATTCCACCATGCCTGAGCAAACTGTGTTTGCGAGTTGGACCACGAGCAAAGGTGTTCGAGTAGACTTGGAAAGTCATGCCTGGAGCTATCCCGGATACAATAATTTTATCATCCACGACTATCTCTTCACCAATGAGACAGGTGCTTCTCTAACTGAGATGTTCGTTGGTTTTCCCTGGTTACTCCGACCTAGCTATCAGGATCTCTTGGTGCACAATGGGTGGGGTGATGATCTGAACCGGATGGATGACGTAGTTGGTTACGATTCACTTCGCAATATGATCTATGTTTATGATGAGAAGATGGGGGATGACATACCCTGGGATTGGGGCAATTATCTTGCTGAAGCTAGAGAGGTCCGGACACCGGGTTATGCCGGCTTAGGATTACTTTATGCTGATCCTGCTTCCGATAATCGTGACCAACCCGCGAATACATTTTGGGCCAGTATTTTGGATTACCCCGGGAAGTTTACTCAAACTGGAACCACGCCCACAGCTTTGTATGGTATGTTGGATGGTACTAATAATTCAATGCAACACGTAGGACCAGAATTTCTCACTGCAATTACTTTGCTTTCTTGTGGCCCTTATGATTTATCAAGTGGTGAGAGTGTGCGGGTGGTTCTGGTCGAGGCCGTTAACGGGCTTCCCCTGGAGGATCTTTTGGATATTGACGATGATGGTGTCCAGCTAGAAAGTGTCCAGGCAAGGCTATCTGAGGGCTTAGGACTTTTGGAAACAACCGTGGACAGCGCCCTCTCCATTTTTAACAACGGATATATGCCGTCAGTTTTTCCTCCGCCAGCACCACTCTTAGATGTTGTTGTTGTCCCAAATCAGGGAATTGATTTGACATGGGAGCCAGTTCATACGAAGTGGTTATCTTTTGAAGATGTTGACCGGAAGTCAACATCAATTTACCGGGTTTGGCGTTCTGACCATTCTTTCAATGGTCCATTTGTAGAAATATTAAACAAGAAAGTCAAGTATATCACAGAAGCAGACTTTGAAGAAAATCTGGTTTTGCGTGATGTGGATGACAATCTATTTGTTGGTGTCGAGTACTATTATGCTGTGACAGTCGAGAATGAAGAAGGACAGGTATCTTGGGTTACTAATCGTACTCAAACTCCACTTCGCTACGGCTCTTTACCTGCTAAGAATACGCTCGATATCTCAGTCTTTCCCAACCCATTCCGGATCAGTTCTGGTCTCCCATCTGAGAATGATCGACAGACAATTACTTTTACCAACTTACCTGATTCTTGTACGGTAAATATTTATACAACCGATGGAAAACGGGTTCGCTCCTTTATCCGTGAAGGTGCTCTGCGGGGTGAAGAGGTCTGGAATCAGCGATCCAGTACAGGAATTGAAGTAGTCTCGGGGATATATTTTTGGACTGTAGAAGCCAAATCAGGGACTGCAACTGGAACTATGTTGATAATCAAATGAGAATATTTATGCATAGAAACTTCAGTATTTACAGAAAGAGTCTTTTAGTCACACTTCTGATAGTGCTTTTTACAGGCCAGCTATTTAGTCAACGAATCTTTGATTATGGTTTTGAGTTTTCCACTGTTGGTACCAGTGGGATGAATTTTCTCAAAATAGGAGCAGGTGCTAGAAGTGCAGGTCTGGCAGGGACTGGAACCAGTCTTGTCGGGCAAGCCGAAAATTTATTTCATAATCCGGCTGGTATTGCATTTCTATCAGTTCCGGATATTAGTTTGACCACGAACAACTGGCTATCCGGTAGTTCTCAGCATAGTATTGCTGTGGCAGTGCCGATTAAACAAATAGTTGTTGGCTTAACACTCATGAATTTTCAGATCAATGAGATAGAGGAAACGACTGTGTCTCAACCGTTTGGAACAGGAACCATGGTTACAGCTGGTGATCTCCAACTAGGTCTCTCGTTAGCCCGACGATTCACTGATAAGCTTGGGATTGGTGGACAAATTAAATTCATTCAGGAGACACTGGCTGAATACACTGCAAATAATGTACTTATCGATTTAGGGGCTACCTACTTCATGGGGTGGCATGATATGCGAGTGAGCTTTGTCTTTCAACATTTTGGTCCTGATATTCAGTTTGTAGATCAAACCCTACGCATGCCGCTTGTTTTTAGGGTTGGAGTTGCTGTTGATTTACTCGAACTAGATCATTCCCAATTAATTTTTGCATCTGAGCTCAGCCATCCTATTGATAATCTGGAACAGGTATCATTTGGGTTGGAATATTCATTCCTAAACAAAGTCTATGCGCGTGCCGGAACAAGCATGTTTATTGGCGGTGATGATGCTCTGTTGGATGTTGATCACAGATCCACCAATGAAGAAAGCGTGGTCTTTGGGATAGGGCTCAATATTGCCAGATATATTAGAATTGACTATGCCTTGAATCCTCACCGTGATGCCTTAGGTGACATCCATTATTTTAGCGCTGGATTTAATTTCTAGTGAGATATATGTTTAGTCTATATTCATCCTTTAGATTTTTAAAACAGGCTCCTTTGAGTTTGATGGTATTTCTGGGTGTGATGATTTTAGGTTCATGTAGAATCGACAATATGGATAGCCCTTGGGAGGCTGAACCAGGCAGCAATATTCAAATTACAATTAATATTACAGATGACTGGGTTCCAGAAAATCAGATAGCTGAAGGTGTACTTGCCCTACTTATTCCCCAGGACTGGACCATCAATTCCGCTTTATGGTCTTCTTCTTTGAGTGAGGGGACCTTGGTTTATAGCGAGACCTGGCGTGAAGCTGCCGAAGCAAAAAATCCGGCTACAGCCTTTAATTCAGGTATGAGATGGCTTGCATTTACAACAGACTCGGCCTTTTCATATACAGAGACTCAAGAATTTCAAGCTCATCTTAACCTGCATGTGGGGGATAGTCTCGCCTTGTATAGTTTGGCTTGTATGGCTACCAGAAACACCCATAGTGGTAGCGGGTCCTGGACAAAGATCGCCTACCCTCATTTTATAGCCGTACCTAGATTAGTAGATTATTACAGCTATCGTGTTGAGGAGGCTGAGGATTGGACTGAATTATTTACCCGTCGAAGTGGCTGGACAGGTGGCGATGGAACCTATAGTATTCCTTTGGATGGAAGCGAACGTTATAACCCTGATCTGGCACGAAAAACCCTTATTCACTATAGCGATACTTTTATTGGAGAGGTCAATGATGCTGGTGTTCGGCAGCCGGGTACGTACCTGGTGAACAATAGCCAGTCTCTCTTTACAGGATATTATCCTCAGGAAAATAATATTGATTTTAGCTGGGGTGAAAATGGGGCCAGTAATGCTACCTGGATTGTACCTGAAACTCCTAATTCAGAACCAGGTCAATGGTTTTGGCAGATGGATGGAATCAGTCTGGAAGATAGTATTCATATATTTGAACTCCGCATGAGATCAGATGCTCAAGCAGGATTTGCGATTGAGGGTGTTGTCTTGGCCTCAGGGGCAGTTGATGATAATGCTAATGTTACAGAGATTTTCCAAAGAGATATGGCCTTGACATATACAAATCCAGATGATGGATCTCAGATTGTTTTTGGGCAAGCCGTGATGCCACTTACCTCGAGAAGTGGTTGTCTCGATCCCGATGGTTACATCTATGTCTATGGGCCCAGAAGTTTTTCAGGTGGAAAGGCTTTGGTAGCAGCTAGAGTACTAGAAGATTCTTTACAACATATTGATGCATGGCGTTTCTGGGATGGTTTGGACTGGTCACCAGATATCGAGAATTGTGCTGATATTATATCGGGGATAAGCCAGGAGCATAGTGTCATTCAAACAACGGGGGGTGAATATCTAATTACCTTTCTTCGAGATGGCATGTCTGGTCCTGTGTGTATTGCACATGCACCCACACCCGTAGGACCATTCAGCTTTCCAGAAGTGGTTTGGACTCCGCCTGAAACGTCAATAAGCACAAATGTATTTACCTACAATGCCAAAGCACATCCCCATTTATCTGCTCCAGGAGAATTATTGATCAGTTACGAAGTGAATACTTTCAGTTTTGCAGAACACTTTAGTAACGCAGATATTTATCATCCACGCTTTATCAGATTGGTTTATGATCATTATGATATCACGGGGATAGAGCCTCTTGCTGAATCCGTTAAACCCAATAATTTTAAGCTGCATGCTTTTCCCAACCCATTTAACAATGGTCTTTCCCTTGAATTTAATAGTATTGATCTCGTGATCGAGAGCATTGTTATTTACGACATAACCGGAAAACTGGTCAAGTCATGGAACTCAAATGACATCAGAGGAAGACAGCAATTACAATGGGATGGCCGGAATAATTGGGGCCAATCGGTAGCCACTGGGACCTATCTGGTTAAGACCCAGGTTGCAGAAAGCGGTGATAACAGCTTAACAAAAATTACACTGCTCAAATGATCATGAATACTGGAAGTAAACCTCTTGTCCGTGGGGACCAAGAGTTTGATATAATAACAAAGAAACACAAAACAAGGAGAGTAACATGAAGAAAATGCTACAAATCTTGAGTATCGCACTGGTTGTAATTATCGCCGGTTGTTTTGATATCTCAGAGGTTGCACAGCCTGCTACTGCTGTCAATGGTACTTCTATTGAAGCCAGCTTTTTGATGAAGACGTACGAAGCTGATGCTAATCCTCATCACCTAATCGTTGGCCTATTGATACCATCTGCTTGGACTGTAGATTCAGTCTATTATGAAGGTACTGTTTTTGGACCTGACTATTGTACATTTCTACATAATGATAGTCTAGATCGTGATCTAGGTGGAACGATTGATTTGGGGTGGACTGATTCTCTTAACGTTCATTACCCACCAGTTGCCGGTATGGAATGGCGTGTCTATCAAGGAACCATAGGTTATGCATCTGCAAATGCTGATACCGTTTATACTGATGTCTTTATTGAAATGACCCTTGACGGTTGGGCCGCTGGTGACTTCGAATTAGGATATTTTGTTAGTAATGCAGCGCTTGATTTTGGAACCGCTGGTTATTGGGATGAATCACTAGGTTATACGATGACCGTTTCCAATCCTGTTGCTATTGATGCCGAAGGCGTTATGCCATCAAGCATGACACTGGAACAGAACTTTCCTAATCCCTTCAACCCAACAACCATGATTGATTTCAGTATTCCTACTTCTGGAATGGTCAAGATGGTTGTCGCTGACCTTAATGGTCGCGAAGTAGCCGTCCTCCATGAGGGTGTTCTTTCTGCAGGAAATTACTCTGAATTATGGAATGGCTTAAACTCAAATGGGAGTATGGTTCCATCAGGTATGTATATCTACCGTTTGGAAAGCCCTGAGGGTGTTTTAGTAAGAAAGATGATGCTGCTTAAATAGAAGTATTATTGGATATAACCTGTTCAGTATGGGGTGGGGCAAACTGGTAAGTGTGATTTTCTGGTTTGCCCTGCTTCTTGCAGGTTCCGAAAGGATTTCTGTAGAGCTGGACTCTAGATTTGGATGGATGCTAAAATATGGCGTCAGTTAGTTTAAAATCGGTTCGCAAAGTTTATGACAATGGCATTGTGGCAGTTAATGATTTCTCAATAGAAATTGAAAATGAAGAATTTATTGTTCTCGTAGGACCTTCAGGTTGTGGTAAAAGTACCGCCCTACGTATGATTGCTGGCTTAGAAGATATAACATCAGGTGAAATCTATATAGGTGATCGTTTGGTGAATGATGTATCACCCAAAAATCGAGATATCGCCATGGTATTTCAAAATTATGCTCTATATCCACACATGACGGTTTACGAAAATATGGCATTCGGCCTCAAAATACGCCGTGAGGCCAAGGGGGAGATCAAACGCAGGGTAATGGAAGCTGCAACCATACTAGATTTAGATGAGGATCAGCTCAAAAGACGACCGAAAGCACTTTCTGGGGGCCAACGTCAGAGAGTAGCCTTGGGACGGGCAATTGTTCGCAATCCACAGGTTTTTCTATTCGATGAACCCTTATCAAATCTGGATGCTAAACTGCGTGTCCAAATGCGTTCAGAAATCTCAAAGCTCCATGAGAAATTAAAACGAACTTCCATCTATGTAACTCATGACCAAGTTGAAGCTATGACCATGGGTAGCCGAATTGTTGTCATGAAGGATGGTTTAATTCAGCAAACAGATACACCGATGAATTTATATCACCATCCAGCAAATCGCTTTGTAGCAGGATTTATTGGTAGTCCAGGCATGAACTTTATCGATGGAAGTATTCAGCGCGAAAATGGTCAGACAGTTTTTGTTTCTGAGGCAAACGCTTCACTTAAGATTGTGCTACCACAAGATATTTCGGCTGCTATCATTGCAGCGGATTCGGGTAAAAAGCTCACATTGGGGATTCGTCCAGAAGATCTATATCTAGACAAGGCTGGTGCTGGTTCAAGTGCGAGCAAGGGTCATCCATGTTTTGCGGATATCATTGAGCCAATGGGTAACGAAATCTTTTTCCATATGGATGCCGGAATTGGTAGCTCACTCATGTGCCGCGCACGGATGAATGATACCCCTGAGAGAGGGGCAAAATTTAAATTATATATGGACCTAGAGAAGATACATCTATTTGACGCTGAAAGTGGTATAGCCATTGTCTAGTAACGTTGAGCTTTATGAAACCACTTGCATTAATTAACATCACTTTTACAAAGGATTTAAGAAAATGAGTAATATCTCTGCCCGAATGGGTCGGCTGTTTAACAAGTCAGGTAACTGTTTCGACGTGGCTATTGATCACGGAATGTTTGACGAAAGATCATTTTTAACAGGTATTGAAAATATGACCGATGCTATCGGTACCATTATTAAAGCAGACCCAGATGCTATCCAGCTTTCACCAGGAACGGCACCTATTTTACAGAAAACCCCTGGACGCGATAAACCAGCATTGGTGCTCCGTACAGATATTGCAAACGTGTATGGCAAGAAGATACCTGCGGTTGTATGGAGTGAGGTTATAGACTCTCCTGTAGAGCAGGCGATGGTACTTGATGCTGCCTGCGTGGTGGTAAACCTTCTACAGCTTCCAGATCAACCTGAGTTACATCAACAGTGTATCCAAAATATAAATCAACTAAAACGTGAATGTGAAATTTACGGAATGCCGTTGATGGTCGAACCTCTTGTCATGCAAGGCAATGAAGTTGCAGGTGGGTATATGGTAGATGGGGATATCGACAAAATTCTCCCACTGGTACGCCAGGCTGTAGAACTAGGTGCTGACATTATTAAAGCAGACCCATGTGCTCAGGTCGAAGAATATCATCGTGTAATTGAAATTGCTCAGGACTTACCCGTACTGGTTCGTGGTGGTGGCAAGGCGAGTGAAGAAGAGATCTTTGCACGTACCATTGAACTGATTAAGCAGGGGGCTAGAGGTATCGTCTATGGACGAAATGTTATCCAGCATGACAATCCACGCGCTATGACCCAGGCGCTGATGGCTGTGGTACATGATGGTGCAGATATTGACCAGGCAATTGCTATTTTAAAGGACTAATTCAGTGACAAAACGTCGTATCCGATTTGGTATTATTGGCCTCGGTCTTATGGGCCGTGAATTTGCCAGCGCTGTGGGGCGTTGGGCTCATTTAACCAATAGTACTGCCCAACCAGAAATTATTGCCGTCTGCGATACTAATTCAGCCCTTTTCCCATGGTATACAGATTCGATACCTTCAATTTGTCAGGTTACTGAAGATTATCGTAAACTTTTGGAAAATCCTGATGTAGAGGCTGTCTATTGTGCCATCCCACATAGCCTGCATGAACAAGTATATACAGACATATTAAAGAGTGGCAAGCACCTCCTTGGAGAGAAACCTTTTGGGATTGATTTAGCAGCAAATGAAGCAATTAATGCTGAGATTGCCAAACATCCTGATCTCATTGTCAGGTGTGCTTCGGAATTTCCTTATTATCCTGCAGTAAGCAAAATTATGGCTGAAGTTGCTAAAGGTGGTCTGGGTGACATCTTGCAGGTTGAGGCTGGCTTTCTCCATAGTAGTGATATCAACCCAGACAAGGTGATTAACTGGAAACGGATGATTGCTGTGAATGGGGAATATGGATGTATGGGCGATCTGGGAATGCATGTTCTCCATGTACCATTCCGTTTAGGATTTAAGCCGCTAAATGTGTTTGCCCAGCTCCAGAATATTGTTCAAGAGCGTCCCAATGCTGACGGCGAAATAGTGCCCTGTGAAACCTGGGATAATGCAACTTTACACTGTGATGTAGAGGGCGAACGGGGGTCCTTTCCCATGACTCTCAAAACCTGGCGGATTGCTCCCGGTGAGACCAATACCTGGTATTTCAAGATATTAGGTAGTCGACGGAGTTTTTCTTTTAACACCAAAGAACCGCGTACTTTATACAGTATGAATTATACACCTGGAGAACCTCAGGAGTGGCGTCGGGAAGATTTAGGCTATACACCTGTTTTCCCTTCTATCACAGGGGGTATCTTTGAATTTGGATTTACCGACTCTATCTTACAAATGTGGGCCGCCTACATTGAAGAATTGAGTGGTGTTGATGTTGGTCAATATGGTTGTGTCCGACCTGAAGAGGTTGCCGACAGTCACAAACTATTTACGGCTGCTCTCGAATCTCAGAAATCCAGGCAAGTTGTTTCAATAGATTGGTGAGATTAAAAATAATTTAGAGCCAATAGCATAACAAGGGGGGACGGGACTGCCTGCACAGGACGATACTGTTACTGCTTAGGTATATTCCCAAATGAAGTTTCCCCACGAGGTAGAAATGATTTTTAGACGCTTTTATTCCCTAGTAATATTAACCCTCTTTACGCTCTCTTTGGGTGGACAAACCATAACCAGGGGACCTTATCTCGCAGACCCGAAAACCGGGGAGATGTCTATCCGCTGGGAAGTAGACCAAAAGAGCTCAGGCCGGGTATACTATGGTCAGGATAAATCTCTAAAACAGAGTGTGAAGGCTGTCCTACTGGGAGCGCAATTTGACCATTTTCTATATGAAGCCGAACTCAAAGAGCTAAGCCCAGGCGCTGATTACTTCTATCAGGTAAAAGTCAAACGGAAGCGGGGAACACTAGGTCACTTCCAGGCGCCTCCAGAACTAGATGCTACCTGTACTTTCGCAATTTCAGGGGACAGTCGGTCGAATCCGCAGATATTTACTAAAATTGTGGCTGGTATCGCCCAAACAAATCCGGATTTTGTAATCAGTATGGGGGATTTGGTGGCTGACGGGGGTAACTATAACCAGTGGAACGAAAATTACTTTATTCCAGCAGCCCAATTAATTGCCGAGCGCCCCTTTATCTCAACTCTAGGGGATCACGAAGCAGGTGGAGATGATGGGGCTTTGTTTGAACATTTTCTCTTTCCCGATTTAGAGTATGAAAAATTATGGTACTCATTTGATTATGGAATGGTCCACTTCATCTCTTTGGATTACAGACACGTTGATTCTGAAGAAATGAAAACCTGGTTTCAAGAGGACATCCAGAGTTCCAAGGGTAAGTGGAATATTGTATTTATGCACCGTCCGACATACAATTTGGGAGGGCATCGCTCTTTTTGGGGCAACCCTGTTTGGCCTGACCTTTTTCAGGAATATGAGATTGATGTTGTCTTTGCGGGACATTCTCATATTTATGAACGATTCCATCCGGTATACAAAGGTAAAGCAGGCAATTGGTCAGTTACTTATGTAACCACGGGTGGGTCTGGTGCTGGTCTTTATGAGGCCGTTCAACACCCCGTGTTGGCCTTTGCCAAATCAATAAATCATTACGCTGATGTTCATGTGAGTGATGAACAATTTGAATTACGTGTCTATCAGATTGATGGTGGTTTGCTGGATTCGCTAACCATTTCCAAAAATACTGATGGGAGTCAGGATTCACAGTATCTAGCTTCAGCATCCTCTCGTGATGAGTTGGATGTTATGAGTCGATTTGCCCGCCCCATTTCACGGTCTTTAGAATCCCCACCGTTGCTATACAGACCCGCAGCGGCAATAGTTAAGTTAAAAGCAGGTGCCATTACCAGTCCGGTTAAATTTGAGTTGCGCCTTTCCGACGTGTCACTTGAGAATTATAAGATGGTGCCCTATAGTGGTGAGTTGATTCCTGGAGTAGATCAAGAAGTGACCCTTAGTATCTATGGATTATCAGATCTTAAAATATCGTCATGGGGACATATCGATCCACCTTTTCGAATCGAAGCGATATATGAGCAAGGTGATATCAAAGGCACTGTGGAAGGAAAACTACTCAGTTTGCGCGCCTGGTGATAAGTCTATGCCGGTTGATAAACTTTTGGCTTGATCTACCTACATTTTGGAGACTTTTTCCATGATGCCGTCAACCGCTTCATCCATCATGAATTTTACGTCTGAATAGCGATAGGTTCGTTCTTCAAAATTGCGGTCTATCCGCATCTGTAAAAATCTTTGTTTAAACTCTTCTAGATAGGAACCATAGATGTGGTAACTATCAGCCTGGTGGACATAGCGTCCTAACTTTACTGGCCGTTTCGCAATCTCAGATATTCGATCAGCTATTTTCTGCTGAAGCTGAATGAATGCGTACATATTCATAAATGCAGCCTTATAAGCATCGTTAGAGCGGAACCTGACGTTGGTATTGAGGACCCAGTTACCAGCATCATCAGGTAAAATACGACACCAGATACTTTGCAGACAGGCAGGATCATAACAGTCATTGTCCTCCCACACTTTCCAGGTGATAGCTTGCGCCCGCCGGGAGTAGGGCACTTCGGCCAGCTTTTGAGCCAGAATTTCAATCTGGTCAAATACGGTTTTATTATCGGGGAGCATATAGTTAAATAATCTTTGGTGATAGGTATATTCCCAACGTGTATCATCTGGATCATTCTGATCACGTACGAGGTGGTCTTTGATACCATCTAGCACTTCCAGGACATACTCCTGAAGATCTTCTAAGCCAGCTGGCATGTCCCGGTGAATCATTGGCTCTGTCAGTGGCTCTTCAACCACAATGGTCATCGAACAGTCCTTGCTGGGAGGATCTGTTTCTTTATCATATTCAGTTTTTATATCACAACCATTCTGATAGACCTCGTACACAGAATTTTCCCAAGCTTCAGCCAAACCCTTACCTCTAGCATGTAATACTGGAATATCACCTGTCATTGGATTCCTCACTTTGCAACCGTTGTATAAATAGAAAACATTGTAAATAATTTCGGTAAACATAACCTTAGAAATGATCAGTTAAAAGCATCATATCTAGTAAAAATAACTATATCATATTCTGATTGTCACAACCAAATTACCAATAGATCTAGGAACAGTTAATATGGGGATTATGGAATGAAATATCTCAAACTTACTCGGGCATCTGTGGCTGTGTTGAGCTTACTTTTGCCAATATTATTGATGGCTGAAGACACCTTTACCTGGCCAACTGAATATCCAGTCCAGCTAAACTCAGTTATTGTCGATTCCACCTATGATACACTGTTTACAGCACAATCTGAAGGTTGGCTTGGATCGGATGCTGCTCATTCTATCATTTTATCTGAAGATCGTATACTCTGGATATTTGGTGATACTTATATAGGCGAAGTAAAGGAGGGTAGACGTTACCCCAAAGGGCCTCATATCAACAATTGTATCGCCATTGAAGATCGTTCTCATTCTGTCCCAGGTAGTATCGAATATTACTGGGGCGGTGATCAAGATACCCCTGCTGCATTTTTTCCACCACAAACCGATATGCCAGGCCAGTTTTACTGGCTAACAAGTGGGTTGGTAGTAAAAGAAAGATTACTTCTCTTTGGTTTTGCCATGTCTGCCAATGATTCAACCTGGTGGCTGGATGGAACACTTGTTGTGGCCATTGATAACTATAAAGATAATCCAAATGAATGGGTGTGCGATTTCTATGACTTAGGGGTGGGGAGCAATGATTTTGGGCTACACTCAGCAATCTACCTTAAAGGTACGTTTATCTATTTTGTAGGCTTCAATAAATTTAAAGAAGGACAAGCAGCCATCCTGGGTAGAGCGGATCAAAAAGCATTTAGTAATTCTCCCAATGAATCACTGATCAAGTATTGGTCAGATGGGTGGTTACGTAAAACATGGCGAAATAATAGTGAACATCTGAGTCCCTTATTTTTTCCAGGTGTGACGGAAACCGATATTCAATATATCGATAAATGGGGACTATATGCTATCACGACCTATGACCCCATGCAGCCAGATTTATTTATAACTTTCTCAAAAGCGCTGACTGGTCCTTGGTCAGACCCTCAACCTTTCTTTAGTAATCCAGACCACGTTACCATGACTTATGCTGCTCGGCCTCATCCGCAGATATCACAAGGAACAGGCGAAGTCATCATCAGCTATGTGACCTCACCAACAAGTCTTGACATTCCAAAGGAGAGTATGGACACGTACCGACCGAGATTTCTAAATATTAAATTGTTACTGAAATAATATTTAGAGTGCTGTGCAATGGGTTGAGATGAGTTATTCGGGTTTTGTGATGTTTGATGTAGCTTCCTGATTGACATGGAATTGCTGGCATCAGTTTAATCAAAATGGATTAATTTCTGATTCAAAAGGAGGTTTTATATGGGGTATAAATTTCGAACCAGCCTGTTCATTATGATCTCGTTAATTTTTAGCATGAGCTTAAATATGTGTAAACAGAACTCGGAACTGACTCAAACTAACTCAAAGACTAAATTATTATTTATTGGAAACAGTTTTACATTTATTCACGGCGGGTTAGAAGTTCTGTTGCGTGATCTTGCAGCATCAGCTATACCTCCAAAACATATCCAAGTTGACAGCCAGACATTAGCAGGAGCGACTTTGGCTATCAACTATGATATAGCGGAGGTTCATAAGGCCATCAAAGATGGTTCATATGACGTTGTTATCTTACAGGGTGATATTCCTGAACTTACAGAGAAAAAGTTAGAACCATTTTATCGGTATGCTCGACTATTCCATGAAGAAATTAAGGGTGTCGGTTCGGAAACAATGTTTTTTATGACTTGGCCATATGAGAGACTAAATTGGATTTCCTTAAATGAGATTACTGATGCACACGCTCATATTGGGACAGAATTAAAGGCTGACGTGGCGCCCGTGGGAATTGCATTCCAACGATCAATCACTAAAAACCCCGAATTACACATGTTACTTGATGATCAAGAGCATGAAAGTGTGCATGGGTTCTATTTGGCAGCGTGTGTCATTTATGCCACGCTTTTTGACCAGAGTCCTGTAGGGCTAGCATATAATCTGGAAGGAATATCCATCGAGGAGAAGATCTTCCTACAAGGAATTGCCTGGGAAGCTGTTCAGGAGTGGCGAAAAATATTTTAGGCAATTTGAGTTATGAATGAAAGAACAATTACATCACCAATCCTTTGCAAACCCAATAAACAGAGCCTCAAACTTGATCGCACAATTGTTGTAGCATAATTATCTACGAAAAACTTATTTTGGAACAAATCAAAACTAGCGTATACGTATCTGCGTATACGCATTTTTACGAATAGTTGTAAAGTATTGTTAATTAGTCTGTTGTGACTCACCCTGGCAGACTTCATAAGCCGGGCGTCGGGAGTTCAAATCTCCCCCCTGCTACATATCTGCGTTCACTTCGTTCAACTACGATGTGCAGGCACAACTTAAGTCCTTG
>Ga0233431_1003577_pt1 | contig 18309 bp, 14 predicted proteins | sample SI_118_April2016_FD_179867 | JGI IMG/M metagenome (GOLD analysis project Ga0233431, IMG submission 179867) | Seawater microbial communities from Saanich Inlet, British Columbia, Canada - SI_118_April2016_200_MG | ecosystem: Environmental > Aquatic > Marine > Inlet | place: Canada: British... | reverse complement strand
TGTTTACTATATCTTTGAATTTAAATTTTACAAAATCACTTACATCTTCTGGTAAATCTTTTCCATATGGATGTATATTAATTTTATCTGTAGCAATTGATTTATAATTTTCTCCTGGAATACCAGTAGAACCAAGATTCTTTTTTATTATTCCCAATCCTGAACCATCTGTAGTAGTATCAGTTACTAAACCAAAAATATTCTGCTTTCCCGCGTCTCCTATTTGAGTAGTTATTTTACCAAATTTTTCTAAACCTTTACGGTGGGCCTCTACTGACTTATTAAGTTGATCTATTTCAGTTAAATCTTTATCAAATAGTCGTATTTGTTCTTCATAGGCATTACCTGCAGATTCCCACGCTTTATCATCTATTTCTGCTCCAGGTTCAGGTGAAAATGCTGCAAAATCTGATAAACGGGGTTCTCCAGCTGTAAGTTCTCTACCATGACTTGGTAACGGTGAACTATGTGGTAAATATTTTCCACCAAGTTCACCATAAGCTAATGCTTTATATTTATGTATTGCACTTACACCTTCTCCACCTACTCCTTTTGATCCATCTTGTATATGGATAGATCCCTTACCAAATGCACCTCTTTGACTAAAAGTAGTTTGAGTTGGAATTTTTGGTGGTCGTCCAAATGGAGTTGCAGATGCTACAAAACCAGCAAGTCCACTAATAGAACCACCAGCTATAAACTTACCTGTTAAATATCTTAACCTACCACCTGCACCTTGTTCATTAAAATCAATTACTCCCATTGATATACCAAGGTCTGCTGATGGATCTGGATCTGTATCTTTTCCTTTACCTATTTTTAAATCTCCAGATATACCATTTGCAAAACCAGACCTTAAATTACCAACTAAAGCCATAAATCCTGCACCTTGTGTGGTAGGACTATCTGAAAGAAGAGGTCCAAAATCTGCAACTTCCATGTAATTTTCACCACCGAATATACCAGCATGTCTTTTAGCATGAACTAATGGTGATGCAGAATTCACAATATTATCTATAGTAACTGTTCTTGTTTCATCTCGTGGATTCAATTCTTGTAACATCACTTGTTTCGCCTTCCACAATGTTCCTTTGGGTGTTTCTAAAAATGCTTTTAATCTATCAATATCATCGAATGTTCTTGCTACTTGTAATGCCATCCAATTTTCAATACCTTCACCAACTGAATATCGTTCTCCAATGTCCTTCCTAATTAATGGATGAATTCCTGTATAATCAAGAACTTTATATGGCCACTTACCGCCAGTCTTTCCATAATTTATTAAAAATTGAGTTTTTAGATAACTATTTGCATTATAAGTAGGTTCACTACGAGTAGTTATTGTTTGAGTAGTTTCAGTTGGTATGTTTCTCCAAGAACTTCCGTGATTTGGATGAAACTTAGAATTATGTGACCAACCAAATTGGGTATCTATTGAATATAAAGAATTATTATCTGGATAAGAGTGTGGTATAGTATGTGTTATTTGATCCACAGTAAAATCTAAAATATTACTCGGATATTGTTCTGTTATTCCAGGTGGAACTGTAGTTGCTTCTATTGTCGGAACTCTATAATCACCATTCTCATCCATATATATTGATGACCTACCTGCTAATGATTTCAAATCTCCATAATAATTAACACCACCACCAAGTACACCAGCAATATCGTCTGTTCCTATATGAATAGAACCGACTTTCCAAGGCGTAGTAGCTCCCGTTTCGTCAAATAAATCATTACCATATGGAATATTTACAAAATTAACATCAGTTAGTTGAAAGTGGTGTTGATAAACATCATATAACCTACTACGAAGTGCAGTATGGTTGAATGATGCATCTATTGATGTCCATCCCCAATTCGGCGAAGAAATTGACGGTAGTACATCTTCACCTTGAAGAATATCTCCTGCTGATCCAACATATAATCCAGGATAATCCAATAATCTTGAAAGTGGATCAGTACTATGTGCATGTTCTAACTTCGGAGTGTTGTCAAATGGTTCTATCGTAAATTGTTCGGGTCCTGTTGATGTATGTTGTGGTATTACATAAGGTATTTCTTCTGTAAAAGTAAATCCATCAAAATTAGGTGAAGTTAAACCAAATATATTTAAACCAGCACTTCCTCGACTAAATTGTTTAAAAATTGGTTCATTTGGTTCAGATATATTAGAAATATATGCAAGTGACCTATCATAGATAGTATCAATAACACTATCGGGTTTTGGTGAAAGTCCACTTGTATATCCCTTTAATGGTAAAGTCATAAAGTCACTACCATGTGCATCTTCTACTTTTGGAGTTACATTTAATTCTGTTTGATAATCTTGTGTAGTAGGACCAGTTAATGTAATCATATCAACTCCGTGTGTTAATGAAACAACTGGTTCTGAATATTGACTTACATATTCAGCCAACGGAGTTGTCATAAAATCTTCTGCCCATGCGTTTGGTGCTACGGGTGTGAGATTAATTGTTTGTTCTGTAACACTACCATGTGGTCCATTAGAATTTACTGCTGCAATAGTATGTGATAATGGAGTTAATGTATAATTAAGTGGATCACCTATAGCATATTCAGATACTCCCATATCAACTGTAAATCCAAGTGGTGGTCCTCCTGGCGGAATAAATCCTTGTCCTTGTTGAGTTCCATCCATATAATCTGTTACACCATATGGACCTCTATCGGGTGGTTGAGTATTAAGTGGACCAAATTCACTTTCCATATTTACTAGAGCTGATTCGGCTGGTCTATAAAAAGATTTATTTCCTGTAACTATGTCTCCACGAACCGTATATGATTGTGGATTGTCATTTGGGTAAGTTCCAGATCCTATTCCATCATCATGTATAGAATGTTCCGTTTGATGTGGAAATAATTTATCCTTAGTAGAACCATGAACACCACCTTTATTTGGATCAATATCAGTATCATCACCGATTTTATTATATTCAGTCCATTTAAAGTTTTCTAAGTTTTCTGTTAGTTTTACTATACTCATTTATTATCTCTGTTGAAATGCACTTTCTGTTGCCGATTTTTGTCGTCTTGCTTGATCTGTTACTAATTCTGATGTCGGTTGTTTTGCTAATAATGATATTACTGCATCTAATTTAGATTCCATTTTAGAATTGTCTATGTTTACTATTGATTGTTGTTGATTATTCATTGATCCCATAAGATTTGGTGCTGCCATTACATCATCATTTTTAGATAAATTATATAATCCACCTTCTTTTGTGGATATTTGAGTTTTACCTTTTGCTGGACTCATTACGTCACCCGCCGTTTGAAATTTTGTAATTGCTCCTGCTGCTAATGTTCCCATACCAAGTCCAATTCCAGCTCCCCACGCGGCACCTATTCCAGCTTTCGCCAATCTGCCCGGAGCTAAACCTCCGAGTATAAATCCTACAAGAGCACCTACTGCAGTAAGAGTTCCCACAATTATTCCAAATTTTAACATCCACCCCTTTTTAGATTGTTCGGTTGCCTCAGATTCCGTTTTCATAAATTCTGCTAAATTTGCACCACTCAATCCAATGGCATCTCCTAATGACCTACGTTGAACTACACTCATTTTAGCAAATTCAGCTTCTCCACCTGCCTGTATTTTAACTTCTTTCATCATAGCAGCTAAATCACCACTATATGCTAATTGACGCGCTTTATCAAAATTTATTTGACGACCAAGTAATACTGATGCTTCCATTTCTGCGGCTATTGATGATTCCCAATCTAATAATTTATCTGCTACTGATGCTGTTGCATCTAAACTTAATCCCATACCTGCGGCCTGTTTAGCGGCCTCTTTCATATTTTCACCACCATCTTTTGCATAGTCTGCAAATAAATCTGCATGACTGGCGATATCTGCCATAACTTTGCCAGCTGCTAATCCGTCATTTATAAATTCTTTCATCCACTTGGCATTTTGTTCACTTGCCTGTTCTTTTGATAATCCAGTAATAGATTCTTGTAACATCATTACTTTTGCTAAATCAGCGGCTTGTGCTCCACTCCAAAAAGCTTGCCATTTCATACTAAAAAGTAAGGAATTACTTACATCTCGTAAACTACCAAATTCATCAAGAACTGCCTTAGTTTCTTCTTTAAAAAGTAATGCTCCTGCATTAAGTTCACCAAAACCAACACCTAATTCTCGTGCAAAATTAAATGTCGATACTGCCCAACCAGCTATTGCCGTACCAACTGCTATGGCTCCGATGCCTAATTTTCCCGTCCCTTTTTTTGCAGATGATATACCCTTTTTGTGCTCAGCATATTGTTCTGATACTTGAGTTTTACTTAAATCCTGTCCAGCTTTCTCTTTTTGAAATTCATTCCAGTTTAGTACATCACCAGTCGAACCACTCATTGATGAAACTAAATCATTTGCAAGATCCTTACCTTTCCCTTTTTTTGCAGATGATATACCCTTTTTGTGCTCAGCATATTGTTCTGATACTTGAGTTTTACTTAAATCCTGCCCAGCTTTCTTTTTTTGAAATTCATTCCAGTTTAGTACATCACCAGTCGAACCTCTCATTGATGAAACTAAATCATTTGCAAGATCCTTACCTTTAGTTTTAAAATCTAACTTCGAAGCAATAACATCACCAAAAATTGGAATTCGCCTAATCATATCATCCATAGCATCAAATGGCTTCTGAATTAAATCTCGCTGAGCTCCCATAACGTCATTTATTCGCTTTAATTCGTTCTGTTTTTCCTTTGCCATTCTCAATGATAATTCTTCATTTTTCAATCCAAGACGTTGAGCTTCTAAAATATCTTCGGTAAGATCCAAATTACTAAAATTTTCTGTTCCAACTCGTTCTACATTCTCTATTACATCTTGCCATCCTTTTGCAACATTTTGAATAAGACTAATTGATTTTTTTGATAAAACTGTATTCTTTTTACTTAAAGACGCGGTTTTTGCCATAGATATATTTAATGAATTGGTAACAGTGGTCAAATCTCTTCCACTGCCATAAATTTCCTTAAAACTTGATACTATCCCCTTAGATATATCACTAAAGTTTGAAAGTGACTTAACTGAATCATCTGTCATACCAGATAATAATTTTATTTGGTCTTTAACATTACCTATATCCTTATTTAAGTTTTCCCATAAAGCACCATTATCTTTAATATGTTTTCTGGTTTGTTTGTTTAATTTATTCCAATCATCTTCCGATGGAAAATTAAATCGTTCCCACTCTTTTTTGCCTGCCATCAACTATCTCTATTCAATAAAAGAAGATATTGGATTATCTTTTATGTGTTGCTCTAACTCATCTCGTAAGTTATTATATTTCTTTCTAATACGTTTAATTTCTGGATCATTTTCTAACGATTTCATCGCTTTCTTACCACGTTTTTTTGCAACGACACTAAAAAAATTATCTAAAAATTCATTTAAAATTTGTTCGTTTTTTATCTTATACTTTGGCATTATGTTTTCTCCGAATTGAAGTGTAACTAATTGAAATGTTCTCTTATATAAATATCAAAGTAACCAAAAAATATTACTTACGTCGGGGTTTTTTAATAGATGGACCTCTCGTATTAGATTTTTTCATTTGTTTATTGTACGATGATTGTTCGTCTTTGTATTGCTGTTCAAGCCGTTTTAGATAATATAGTCTCAGATATATTGGCATATTATAGACTTCATTGAATGTGAATCCACCTTTGGAATTATATATTAAGGTGAATATTTGGTTGTGTATATCTGGTTTATCTTGAGGTCGAAGGCCAAAAAAACGTGGCGGTTACTGGAACCGCTACCTCCTCAACTTCCCCATTGTCAAGTTCTACTGTAAAGGATAAATCTACGTCTGGTGTTATTGTTGTAAGATATACTCTATATGCAAATGAATCTATTGAAAGAAACTCATTATCAACAAATGAATTTATCACACTGTCATCGCGATTTCCATCTACTGCTATAATAGATGATTTTAATCGTGTTGTAATTTCTGGATCAATTCCTGTACTCTTTGAAATTTTCTTTAATGCTTTTAATTGAGAATCATTTGCCTTCTCATCCCTCTGTGTGAGTAATTTAAAGGTTAATTTTCTCTTTGATCCAGGTAACTTAAAATCAAATTCATTCTTACCCTTTTCATAATCATTAAAATTTATTTTTTTATTTTCAAGTGAAGTTAAGTCAACAGTTTCATCTCTTTTATTACCACTACTTGGATCTACAAAGTCAAATGTATAATCCTTACCATATGCAAGAACTCTTGCTGCTACCATAATTGCATTCTTATCTCCAATTAAAATATCATCAAGGTCTACATCAGAAACTACTAATGCATCTAACAATTTATCTAATACTATTCCCTTCTGAATTAAATTTGTAGATGTCAAAATATCTTCTTCTCTTGCTGTCATGTATTTAACTTCTACTTCCCCACTTGATAATGGATTGTCCTCTGGGTAAAAATATCCCTTTGAAGGCAAACTAATCATTTCAGTAGGAAACTGGCTCTTTTCTTTTGCCATATCTATTCTCCTATGTATTTATATTATACTAATAACCAATTATTACTAAAACTTATACTGGGTACTCTGTTAGGAATACCCAGTTTTAAACTTACTTACTACTTACCGGATTTACCGACTGCATCTCTAACGGAATAAAGACCGAATGATGCTAATAATGTCCAAACAACTTCTGGTACTTGATCTACGTAACCTGTCGCTTGTAAGACACCGATAACACCTGCAATAACTGATGTCCAAATCGTTTTTGACTGATACCATGCTTTATCTTGTAATACTGCCATAATTGACTCCTATTGTTGTTGTTAAAAATTTAAGCTTGGATGTTGTTTCTTATGATGATTATAACACAAAACAACTCCACTTACTTTGTTCCGAACATGATAATCTACAACTTTTTTTACTGGATTATTTTTGCCCGTAAATTTCTTTAATATCTCATTCATCATTTCTTTATTGTGATGTACGTGTAAATCTTTACTACTACCACATTCTTTACACTTAAAACCTGCCCTTTTTAGAATTGGATATTTCCATTCTTTGTATAATTTGTTAGAAGCGTATACTCTTGCTGATAATGGTGAGGTTCCACCTTGCCACTGTGAAGAGTCTTTTCCGTATAAAACTTTAATATTCCCATCTTTCCATTGTTTTTTCATTTTAACTGAACGAGATTTTCTACCTTCAGATGATTTGGCTTCTTTTAATAACCCATCACAATTTTTTCTTACTCGTTCATCTTCAATAGTTAATCCAGCATTCCAAACTTTTCTTTCACCATTCTTAAATTGTTCTCTACGAGTTTTAGATGAGTTATCTATTGCCTTTTGGTTATGTCCCCAGTTATTTTTTATTCTTGCTATGTGCCCCTGTCTATATTCTCTAAAACCATGTCCTATCCAATTGGTTTTCTCACCACAACCACATTTACAGGTTGGATATTCACCATTCAAGTAAAATTTAACATAAAAATCTTGCGATTTAATTTTATGAGTTCTACCGTTATGTTTTCTTAACGAATCATATGATTCAAACTCTCTATTACAATTACACTTAAACACAATCACTTAAAGTAATACTTTAATCAAAATTGTAAAATCGCGTAGTCATATCTCAATGTAAGAGTTACATCAACGGGATCAGTTGTATTTGACCAATCCAAATCACCAAAAGTAGCGTTGGTAATCCAAGTACCTTTAAGCGTCCATTCTTCAACTTTATCACCTACAGGACCAAGAACGTTAATAGTTACATCCTTCTTATAGAAATCTGTATATCCATCACGACCTGTTACTGATTCATGCCCTAAACGAATCCATTCCATACACGCCTGTGCTGCTGATGGGACTACCGGATCATAAAGAGTAATTTCAAGTTCTTCCCACGCTCCCTTTCCTTTAACATATCGTTTTACGTTAATGTGATCTAATTCTATTGTTTCAAATGCAATTGTAGGTCTATTCGCAGTCTTAATAAGGTAAGCTGGAATACCCTCAATGTACATGATGTATCTGTTCTTCGTTTTTGGTTCAAACGGAGTGAACATTATTTCTGACGGGTCTAATAGCTCTGGCATCTCTTGTCTCCAATTAAATTTTATTTTCTTCTACTATAAATATCAAATTTCTAAAAAATCATTATATTCATTTTTCATAGTTTTATAGAAGTTTTTAATTTCTACTCATATATAAATATAACAAGCAACAAAAAACTCCTCAAAAAATTAAACTATTAATTCATATTTTAAATGACCACAATCCCATATTCGGTCATACCCATTTAACTGCATATTTTGCCATTCTGTTAAATTTGGATCAAATGATTTTAATTTATCTTTAATTACATTTTTTCTAAAATTAAATCTATGCTTTCTCATTCCATCTATAATATACCAATATCCAGGAGCTCCATCTGATATTTTAGTAAATCCTAAATTTTCATAGAGTACACCAGTATTCCAACGTCTATCAGAATAACTTATTATAGTTTTTGGATTGTTATTTTTAATAAAATATTTTAATAATCTATTAGCTATACCAGTTATTTGATATTTAACCGCAAACCTACTCAATTCAAAATCAGTATCATCGACGTTTCTGCTACCCAATGCAATTCTTCTTTTACTGAATGTCATAACTGAAACTAATTCATCATTATAATATGCTCCTACCTTAACTCTACTTTTATCTTCACCTTGGATGTGTATTTCATTTAAAAAATCATTTTTATCTTTCGGGTTTATTTCTTTAAGTATACATTTACGAGCAAAAATCGTTGTTTTGGAAATTCCTAATATATGCTTTAATCTACTTTTTACTACACATCGCTTATTCATCCACTCATCTTCAAATATTTGTATAAGTCGTACTCCATTTTTATTACACCTCTTTGTTTTATTTAAATGATAATTTTTATCTTTACCATTAAGTTCAGAGTGCCAATATAGACCATTGTATTCTATTGCAAGTTTTTTAGAAGGAATGTAAATGTCTAATTCTTTACCGCTTAAAATTATTTTATCGTTTTCTATTATTTCTATAGTTGGAAGTAACTCCTGTACATACTGGAATATTTCTTTTTCTGCTAATGACGTACTCTTTAATGGATAACATATATTACACCTTGGTATTTTGCCATTATTTAAATGATCTTCAAATATTAAATTACATATTTTGCATTTAAATTCATATCTACCAACTATTCCATTATAATCTTCTATGTTAAACATTGGAATTATTTTATCTTTAAACGGTGTATTATTTAACAATTTATTAAATACCTTTATAGCATGATCCCTTTTGAATTTATCCGTTTTACTATAATTATCTACTCCATATTTAAGTAAGCAAGTCTGTTTCATTTTTTCTTTATTTATATAGTTTTCGTCACCATACTTTTCTAATTTAGTTTGTTTAGTTTTTTTAGTATTCACATAATTTTCATTACCATGCCTTTTTAATTTAGTTTTTTTAGACTTTTTAATAAATTCACCAGTTTGACAATATAACTTTCCATCGTATTTTTTCTTTTGAGCTATTATAGATAATTCAATTCTACTTTTAATATTTTCTGGTGTTTTGCTCCAGTTTTGTTGACATTCCCACCCACAAAATTCTTTAGTATTTTTTTTATATGCTACAAATTCTTTTTTACACACTTTACATTCACCTGATCTACGGGAATCATTATACCTTCCTTTATCTCTACATTTAATTGAACAATATTTGCCACGATTACCTTTTAATTCTTTGGGTCTAATTAAAAATAATTCATTACATATTATACACAATTTTTCTATTTGAGTTGACCGGGCTTTATTAGAGCATGCTCTATCACAAAATAATTTATTTTCTGGTATTTCTTTTTTACAATATTTACATAAGTTATTCATATTATCATCTATCCTACACTAATTATAACTATAATTATAGGTAAATTACAAAAACTACCTAATTAATTTAACTTTTTTGTATAAGAAACAAAAAACCCCAAATATAAAATCTGGGGTTTCTCTTTAACTGCTGTTTGATTTATAGTTTTAACTTGGGAAAACCGCTCCTGTTGGTAAAACGCTGAAGTCCAAAACAATAAATTCTGCCGTTCGAGTTGGTTGGATAAAAATTTGTCCTACCAACTGGTTTCTGTCGACTACATCAGGAGTATTATTACTGTCATCCATAACTACCTTAAATGCTGATAAACCACTGTTTGCCTGTACTGATTCTAAGAACGGATTCACAATGTTCAAGAAACGATTTCTCGTCGCACTTGTATTTTGTTCGAAAACCAAGTATCTACTTGAACTTGCAATGAACTTCTTCAACTTGATTAACAATCTACGAACATTCACACGATCAAGTGCTGATGGTCTTGCTTGGAGTGTTTTTTGTCCCCAAACTACTACACCTTGACCTGGGAATGAAGCGATTGGATTAACTCTATCTTCATAAAGAGCATCTCTTTCTTCGTGAGTCAATCTTGTTTGTGCTTCAAGTACAGTTGTTAAACCACCACGATTCAAACCTGCTGGTGCGAACCATTCGTGTGCTACTTTATCTGTGTAAGCTATTACACCAGGTAACACTACTGAAGGTGGAACCCAAACTGGAAGTGCTGTATTCCTATCAACAATCTTTACCCAAGGGTAATAAGTTGCTGTATAATTACTATCAAGTGAAGTAATCGCGTTTGTTGCAGTTGATATGGAAGCACCCTTAATTGTACAATCTAATACATAAAATGCATCGCCACGCTCTTCACATTTGGCAATTGCATAATTCGTAATTTTACTATGTAATCCGTGAATAATACCAGGTGTTACCAACATATTGATATCAAATTCATCAGGATTACTGATTGCATTAATTGCTTTCTTATAAGCAGTTGAACCAGCAGTTGATGAAGTTGAACAATCAAATCCTTGTGTATTTGTATTCACAATATCAGCTCCTGTGTATTTAGGTGCTGCTGGATTTATACTATCGAATCCACCTTGAAATGGAACAACGAACTTTCTCTGTTTAATATGAGAAAGTGTAAGTGTTACCTTTTCAGTTCCATCCGAATAAGTATCAGTACCATATCCATGATTGCCAGAAGTTGTACCGTTAAAATCCTCAATACTCATACTGACTTGTGAACCAGATCCAAATGAATTATGTGGTGCTAAATACTGCCTTGCATCTATATTTGAATAATCATGTCCATAAGGTACATCATCATCATATTCATTTGATGCATTTGACTGTGAAGCTTTAAATGCCCATACTGGTACAGATGAATCATCACTACCAAATGGATTCATAATTGCTTTATGTCCCATTGGAACTACCGTTACTGGTAATTCTCTATTAGATATTGCTGAATAATCAGATACATAAATATGTTTAGACAGATTTGGCCAATCACCATTATAAGTGAGTTTACCATCTGAATCTATTGTTACATACCTATCACCAATTCGTCTTGCAAAGAAATTAGGACTTGTAGGATTAAAATTCAAATTATCCCATTGTTCTATTGGATTACCCTTTAACAGGTCATTGTTAGACATATTATCATCCAATCCAGTTTCTCTTAATTGAACTGAAAATGAACCAAAATCACTACCTGCAATTGTACCTGCTTTCTTAATATTCAAAATAACAATCTTAAATTTGTTATTTACATCACTACCATGTGAACGAGAGTTAACTTTAAATAAATCATATCTACCACCATTAATCAACTGTGATTGAATTTCTGGTGTTACTGCATTTTGATATGTTATTCCTAAACTCAAAGTTCCATCTACTACAGATACGGTATCACCTGATGAATATCCTTGGCTACTTTGTGCATATTTAAAGTTCTTATACAAATATGATGATACAGTATTTTGACCAGACTTTTGAACTTGTGCATCTGAACTAAATACTTCATCAATATATGTATATCCAGTAGGTATAGTACTTCCTGTATTAAATGAAATTTTATATACATTCTGTGAACCATCTGCTGTTAAACTTTTTTCACCCCAATTACTACCACTAAGTGTTAATGTAGCTGCGTCCCAATTACCAGTAATAGTACTTCCTTCTAAATCTGCAGTTCCATCTGAACCACCACGAGATGGTGCTAATAGTGCAACTGTTTTACCACCTGTTGCTGATGCTCCACCTGCAAGAGTGGTAGTTGTACTACCAGATTTAAAAGTAAAACTATTTGCTGCCGTACCTGCACTGGACCCACTTATCGAAATAGTTGCTGTTGTTCCTATTCGAGCTACAGTAACACCCGTTCCCGATACAGTACCTATCTCTGTTACCAAGTTTGCAATACCGGTACTACCAGTCGCTGCTAATGAACTACTTCCTACGAAAAAGTATGTATTTCCAACATCATCTGGAACTGGTTCATTTGATGCTACAAAATTATAAGTCGTTGCGCCACTACCAACAATTGTAAATGTATCACCATCAGACATATCTGTAATGTGAACTGATGCTGATGCGTATGTGGCCGATGTTGCGGTTCCTACCTTAATTGCAAGACTATCAACTGAATAACCGGCTGTGTTTAACACACGAATTATTGTTACAGTTCCTGCACTTCTTAAATATTGTTCTACCGCGTACGGCGTGTAATAATTTGAGACTCCATTTTTATCGGACGTAGACCCAAACACTTCTTCAAACTCAGGAAAAGTACGAATAACTGTTGGAACAAATGCTGGACCTTTTACGGTTGGTCCAATTATTGCTGCTCCAATGTTTGCAATTCCTTGAGGTAGAAATGATAAATCCCGTTCCCTGGTGAAAACACCCGGACTTACAATCCTTTCGCTCATGTTATTTCCCCCATATTAGATTTATTATACATTATTATTCTCCTAATTTAATATTAAAGTTGATGAAACCATGTCAGTTATTCAATAAATTGACAACATTTTCTTTAGAAATATCACTCTCCAAAATGAAGTATAGACTAAAAAAATATCTAACTATAAATATAACCTAAACCACTCAAACGATTAGTTTAGAGGAGATTATTTTAAGTAGTTTCTTTTGTTACTTCTGGTGTTTCTGTAGCTGTGAAAACCCCTGTTGATGGGTCTAATGAACCTGGTCCATACTTTTTATTCAAATCATCAACTAACTTTCGTTCTGATTCTTGTACACCAACATATTCAGATTCTAATTGAACTTCTGAAGATTCTAATGAATCAAGTTGTTGTTGAACTAATAATCGTTGAACTTTTAATTGCCCAAACTGAAGTTGTTTTTGTTGATATGAACTTTGTAAGTCTTGTAAAGATTTTAATTCATCTTCTGTAAACTTTGTTTCTTTATTTGCCATGTTATAACTCCTACGTTATTTGTGTTGTTAATATATATATATTAAATTTTGAAAAACCTATTTTAAATGACTAGGGTGTCCTATATTCTTTAGATTATTTTTTATTGCTAATTTATGTTTCTTATCAAGATTGTTATCTTTACTTAGTTTATATGTTAATTCCTTGCTTTCTTCAATTCTACCTATATGCCATGAAGCAACTGATTTTTGGAAAAGTAAATGATGGTCCTCATTATAACCCAAGTACTTATTAGTTACGTTTTTTGAGTTTTCTAAGAATTCTAATCCACACGATGCCATTGTATATGCTTCCTGCCACTCATAGTTGCTTTCATGTAATCTGCTTAAAAAGTAATATGCTTCAGGTCTAGTTGGGATTAATGAAACTGCATGTAACAATATACCCTTTGCTGAATAATCTCTACTACCTGGTATTGTCAAACATACTGATCCGCAGATTAAGGATTCGTATGCTAAATCATCGTTTTTTGTTATCTCAGCAGACTTTAAATAAAATGATAATGCTGTTGCATATTGACCTAATTTGCCATATTCATATCCGAGTTCAAAGCATAATATATCTGAGCTTGGGTTTCCTATGTAATTTAATAATGCTTGTTTTAAATGATTCATGATGGTTCTACTCCATTTTCACAGTATTTACATAGTTCAAATTAGAATACAATACTTCATCAAATATATACTTTTCTGCATTTTTTGTTACATCATTTTTACATATCATTTTATCTATAGTCTTATTTAATATTAAATCAGGATGTACCCACCAATCTTCAAAGTTATCTGTGTCGTTTGGTGCTATGTTACCTGCTATTAAAATGTAACCGTGGGATTGTAATAGTTCTCTAGATTCTTTTCTTACTGACTTTGTGCTATCCACATAATTATCATGTTCGAATGTAATAACTGCAAATTTATATTTATCAAATGGGATTAACTTGAGTATTTCAAATGAAACTTCAGGTGGATCACAATCTATCTGTAAGTAGTCTATATTTTTTCCTACATTAAAAGACTTTAATATTTCTTCATAGTCTACTTTTAATGCGTCTTTACATAATACTAAATTATTTCGTTCATTTGAAAATTCATTTACTAACTCTTCAGAAATGTCTAATGATATACCCACCCATCCAAATTCTACCTCTAGTAGTGCAGTATTATTATTATAGAAGGGTTCTGCAGATCCTATTTCTAAATATGATCCTTTTCTTTTGCCTTCTAACATACTCAATACAAACATATCCTGATACGCCTGTGAGTAGTTGATGTCAATATTATTAGAACCTTTAAACTTATGTCTCAAGTTTTCATATTTTTTGCTATTATACTTAACACTTGGGAATTCTATAACATTTTCTTTTTTATTGATTTGTATAGTATAATTATCAAGTAGATCATTAATAATGTTATTAGGGGTTTTTAATAAATATGCGCCATTATCTTGAAAACCAAATGATATTAATAAATCATCACCATTAATAGCTGCACCTGTACAGAATTCTATTTGGCCATCCATGAATTGAAATTCAGCAGTAACTTTTACAATATCCCAATCATCATCCCATAAAATAATTCGGTGTTTATACATTGCGTCCTTGCAAGCATCACCTCTACCAGTAAAATACCAATAGTCAACTTCATGTGTTATTCCTAACCAAAAATCACCCCATTTTATAATATGTGAGCTTCCTCTTAGTTCTCTGGGTAAATCGATCTTTGTTTTTGATTGATATACTGTCTCACTTCTACCTGTTTCTGGGTCTACCTTCACTAACTCAGTTGGATTTGCCCACTTTATGAAATGATATGGCATATCTAATACCGGCATCCAATTTTTTTCACAATATGATATTGGATTGTTGAACTGTTCTATTCTAACTCTTGATATTTCATTGTAATTTTCATCAAGTTCTGATAGTTCCATTCTACCCTCACCATTATCTTTAACATCTCGTCTGACACCACATAGATATAATTTAGCATCCCATCTAACTATTCTAGCATCTTCTAATCCAGTAAATGTCCATACCGGTTCTACATCTAATTTTGAAGTACCTACTTTATAATGTGTCTTGATATCGAGATTACTGTCTAATTCACACACGTAATTTGTAGTTTTTAGTCTTAGGTCGTCTTCAGGATGTAAGTATGAGAGGGGTCCCCACCTTGATTGGAATTTTCCCCAATTTTCTTGATCCATATAGTATTGTGATCCTACTGAGTGATACAATAGATAGTCTACATGCCGTACATTTACTATTATATTGTCTTTATCAACATATACAGACGGATTACATAACCCTGTACCATTTGTTTCATTGCTTGGTATTATAAGTGGATGAATAGATCCGCCGGATTGGATTGCCTTTTTTGCTAAATTTTTAATAACATTTCCCATAACTGTTTATTTATATATATCAAGAAAATATTCAAAACATCATATTATTTTACCAGGGTAATCCATTTCCTTTAGTTGGTGTAATAGATTCAGATAACTGCGTATTAAGATTAGCTTCAGTTTCTTGTAAAGAGCCAGTTCCAAGTGCAGCTTCACACCATCCAACAGCATTCGCTTCTGTAACATCTGAGTATGGTATAAAACTACCGGTGTTGGGTGAGTTCAATGATATTATTCCTGTATTATTCGCATAATAAATAACCGCATTTTCACCAACCCCAAATGATGTTGATACCTCGCAGGAATAATGAAGTGCAGTGCATACATCATCTAAACCGTCTTGACTTATTACTCTATCTATGTTTAGTATTTTTGTTTTCATTTTAATTGTTATCCTATTATTGTGTGCTATATTGTAATTTTTATCTATTCAACATCTTTAAATTTGTATTTGTCTGCCATTTTGTTTCCTTTATGGTTCTACGGGGTCTGCCCAATTAGCATCTGTGCTAAGTATTTCAAGCATTTCCTCAATATTATATTCGACTGACTTCGTTGTCAGAGAATTGAGAGATGATGGCATTTCACCATCGTACTTCAAAAATGTTTTTTCTTTATCGTTTGAATATCGTATTGTATCAATAGAATCTTCGATTACTTGTGAAAAATCAATTATAGCTATCTCAGAGACATCGAGAAAAATATACTTATAATCCATAACTACCCTTCTGAGCGTTGTAATTTGCTAACACTTCTGTTGCTGTTAATACGTCGGAATACCACCACATATTCCCTAACCTACCATTCCATTGATAAGCTGCTGAGTATGGAGTCCCGCTTGAGCTTGTTGGATGGCGAAAGCCACGTCCCGCCCCTACATATCTCCAAACATTACTCCCTTGACTCCAACTTGAAGCATTCTGACTCAAAACGTGGCTTATTGTTTGTAAAACTCCATTTTTGTAAATTTTTGGTGTAACATTATTCGGGGATGTTCCAGAAATAGTAATGCACCAATTTTCCCAAGTATCAGTCGAGTGTGTTGAGCTGTTAGCGTACCAAAATTCTGCCTTATTTCCTCCGTATAAAAATAGACCCATTGTATTTGTCCTACCGTAGTGTGCCGATGAACCTACAACATGCATACCCATGGGTTTTCTTGAGTCCGTCCCAAGCCATCCCATTGGTCTTTGATGGTTGGTTGACCCATTATCTCGATAGAGCCAACAACCCATACTAAAAGTTCTCGTTCCGCTTCCTCCAGTAAAACTTGAATCATCATTATCAAGTGTAGTCCAATTAATATAATCATTTGTACCATCTAAGTTAAAGTAAGTAATACCTCCCACAGTAACGACACTTGTACCATTCGTCATTGTGCCAGTATTAGAATTACCTGATTGGTCAGTAATAGTTGAGTTTACTACGTCGGTTGGATCTAAGTGAGAAACCAAACCGCTTGTCGTAAATCCGGATTTATCGTGATCATAAGAATACCATTCAGACATAGCGTATGGAGTGGTAATATCTGGTCTATTTGCCGGATCATTATTTGTATTTATAGTGGCATATACTCCCTTTTGAGCGGTCTGCAATGAGTGCTCAAGCATTGATTCTCGATCCAATTCATCATTAACTTGACTTGCTGATATTGGACCACTTGCAGGAAGTGCCATATTTATAGTTTCCCTATTTTAACTTTTAATTCATCAATTTGAATTTGCTGTTCTTTTATAGCCTCTATTAAAAGGCCAGTTATATTTCCATAAGCGACAGATTTCATTCCCTTTTTATCATCAAATACTACTTCAGGAATTATCTTTTCTATTTCTTGTGCAATTACACCAATTGATTTTTTATCGTCACCTATTTTATTAAACTCGACTCCCCTTAATTGATTTACTTTATCTAACGCTGAGTCTATTGTTTGAATATTTTCCTTAATTCTTTCATCTGAAAATGCTATAATATCACTTGTTGCTCTGATCGTACCAGTTACATCTAAGTCGTAGGATGGGGATGTAGTTTTTATACCCGTATCTCCTCCACCATTTCCTATGATAATATCATCAGAGGAATACCAATTTAAGGCACACTTTCCAGTACCTGTGCCATAAGAGTCCATGATCAGGTAACCACTATTTGATGATGTAGCTTTTATATTTGGGGATCCTGAAGTTCTGCCTAAATTTAAACCGACACCAGAAAGTGGGGATATAGTCGAACTCCAGGATGTTACGCTTCCGTTAACATCAAGTATACTTCCATTAAATGTAAGATTAATTTCACTATTTAAACCAGTAGATGTACCAGTAGACGTAATTATTCTATTATTACTTGCAAAAGATATGTCAGTAGGGCCTGTAGGTCCTTGAGATCCTTGAGATCCTTGAGATCCTTGAGATCCTGTAGATCCAGTTGTTCCTTGAGTTCCAGTGGATCCAGTAGATCCAGTTGTTCCTGTTGTTCCCTGAGTTCCAGTGGATCCAGTAGATCCAGTTGTTCCTGTTGTTCCCTGAGTTCCA
>Ga0233431_1003575_pt1 | contig 18317 bp, 13 predicted proteins | sample SI_118_April2016_FD_179867 | JGI IMG/M metagenome (GOLD analysis project Ga0233431, IMG submission 179867) | Seawater microbial communities from Saanich Inlet, British Columbia, Canada - SI_118_April2016_200_MG | ecosystem: Environmental > Aquatic > Marine > Inlet | place: Canada: British... | reverse complement strand
AGTTGACGACAACGCAAGGGCTGGATCTGGTGCTGATCGACGGCCCGCCTGGCATCGGTTGTCCCGTGATTGCGTCGGTGGGCGGGGTGACTGCGGCCCTCGTGGTGACCGAACCAACGCCCAGCGGCAAGCACGACCTCCTCCGTGCGCTCAAGCTGCTTCGTCACTTCGGCGTGCCTGCCTGGTTCTGCGTGAACCGGGCCGATATCCACCCCGAAGGAGCGTTGACAATCCGCCGAGAAGCGGAGTCAGCCGGGGCGACACACGCAGGGGACATCCGCTACGACCAGGCAGTCACGACCTGTCAATACGAAGGGCGACCGGTTAGCGCATGCGCGAACTCGCCGGCCGCCGAAGATATCCGTTGCCTCTGGAATACTCTCAACAAGGAACTCTGAAATGAAGATCGCGATTCCCTGTGCCGACGGCGAGCTCTGCATGCACTTTGGCCACTGCCAGCAGTTCGCCCTGATCGATGTGGACGAGACCACCAGGACCGTCACTGCCACCGCCATGCTGAATCCCCCGCCCCACGAGCCCGGCATCTTGCCGCGCTGGCTGGCCGAACAAGGCGCGACCTTGGTCATCGCCGGCGGCATGGGCATGCGCGCCCAACAGGTCTTTGCCGCCCAGGGCATCGAGGTGATCGCCGGGGCGCCGGCCGCTGCTCCTGAGACTGTGGCCAAAGCCTACCTCGCGGGGACGTTGGCGAGGGGCGCGAACACCTGCGACCACTAGTCACAGCAGCCCCCGAACCGAATGACGGCAAGCGCTACGGGTCGGTCAAGGACAGTCAGCAGGTCTGGCGTGGAGGCAGGGGTTCCCAATTCCCGGCCCCCCCCGCCCCCTTCTCTCTCGACCACGCACGCGGCGTAGCTGGCTCTTGCCAGGGCTCCCTCAGGAGCATGGGAGCGTACCGTCCGTGGCTCTCTGTGGCTCGGCCTGGCAGCAGAAAGCAGAAGAACGGCAACTGGCCCTGATACCGGGTCGGGACAGTGCCTCATCGCCAAGCGACCACACACAACCACTGCCTCCACAACAACCTACACGACGAATCGCCAGCCAGTTACACAGGATTCCTGATGGAGACTAGGGGAGTCAACGACTCAGCCAGACAGAGAAAACCCCTAACCGCACCACGACGATGCGATTAGGGGAAAGTGGTGGAGGCGGGGGGGATGCAGAGATCTCGGTTTTCGTGCTCAAGAATCTCTGTAAGTTACTTGCTGAAGCCAAGAAGTGTCTGATATGGCCTCTGCTGAGCGCCAAAAAGAAGCAACGAAAAACGGTACCATAACGGCACCCCGGGGTTCCCAGATGCCACCCAAACGGCACCTCGGGTTCCCTCTCTTCGCCCGGTCGATCGGTCCTCAGCGGGCGGCTACCGAAGGCTTGACTTGGTAGGAGAAGGCAATATCGCCGTTCTTGGCGGCTGAACGGTTTGATGCTGGACGGGAGAGGATGTAATCGATTCTGACTTGGTTCTTACCGACCTGCACTCTCAGGTGGCCGGAGCCGCCGAGGATATCGCCGGTGCGGTACCCGTACTCCGTGGCGTAGCGGGGAGGCTTGAACCCGGCGTGGCCGGGTTGGGGGACGAGCTGGTAGGTGATGCCGTCGAGTTCCTGGTGAGCAAAGAAGTGGTCGTGACCGTGGAAGACAACGTTCACGCGGTTCTCCACGAGAAGCCAGTGGATGGGCATGGGCCAGCCGGGACGATGGCGCTGGAACGTGTCGGCACCATCAGGATCGTGCCCGCCCCACTCGTATAGCAGGGCTGCTTCGGCACCGCCACGGGCATTCCGGTCGAGTCCACCCACTAGGTGGTGGATGAATACGAAGCGGAAGCGCGCCTTGCTCTGCTCAAGTGTGGTCTTCAACCAGTCGTACTGCGCCTTGCCCAAGGTCCGTCCCCAGTTGTCGGCCTTGCGTCGCCCGCGCTCAGCCGCTGTGTAACGGAATGGGTCGAGCACAACGAACAGGGCATCGCCCCACTCCCAGGCGTAGGTGTTCTGGGTCGGCCCCATGCCTCTGATCTGCTCCTGGCACCCCGTGTAGAAGCCATCGGGGAAAGGGTTGGGGAAGTAACGCGTGCGCATGCGGATGGCGGCGGTAGTTCGTCCACCCGTCTCGCCGTCGTGGTTGCCGAGAACGAGAAGGAGGGGTGCGGAATGGCAGACGAGACCGAAGTAGTACCGCTGGGCCAGGTACTGGGCCAGGGCATCTTCATGGCGAGCCCCGTACTTGCCGGCCATGAAGGTGTCGCCCAGATCGATGTGGAAGTCCGGCGCATCGGCCTGGACGTTGCGCAGAGTCTGCGCGTATATCCGGGGATCGGTGTTCTCGTCCAGATGAGAGTCCGCCTGTACGGTGAAGGTGAACGGGCTACCAGCGGGGCGCTGGGTGTGGAACGTCCGTTCGGGGCCGTATTGGGGCTTGGCAGTGTTGTTCTGCTGGTAGCGGACACGGTAGTAGTGGCGAGCATTGGGTAGCAGTCCATTCAGCGGAATCTCGGCAGCAACACATGGTTCGAGAACGAGGATCGGCGTCTCATGGGTGTATACGCCCGGCTTGGTGCCATACCGGATCTGCCCCTTTTCCTTCTGGTACGAGAGCAGGCTGACAGTCACCGAATCACGGGTTGGCCGACCTAGAATGGCGTCGTACGCGTGTGCGGGCACATCGGTGAGGAAGTCGCCGGTGGGACCGCCTCGCGAGCCCTTCGTACTCCGGCTCGATGGTGAACTCACCCCCGGCTTCCACGCCCCCCACTTCGCGTCCGTCTGACAGAGCGCGATACAGGCACACAGAAGCCCGACGAGCAGCAGGCCGATCTGCATTCTTCTTCCTGGCTTCATCGCCGCTTCCTTTCCTTGCCCCTGCTCCGAGCCCCCTTTTGGGCGACCGGCTTGCGGTTTGGGTCATAGGTTGGGTTTGGGGTTGGCATCTGGGCATTGAGGACGGTGAGATGCTCATCCAGCAAGACAATGAGTTCGGCGGTTTTGTCCGGCAGTTCCTTGGCGAGGTCGTGCTTCTCCCCAAGGTCCTTGCCCAAGTCGAAGAGCCGGACTTGGCCTGTTTCGTAGAACCGGATCAGCTTGTGATTGCCTACGCGAATGGCCGAGTGCGGCCCCTCCGTGCCCTGGTAGTGGGGAAAGTGGAACACCAACCCTCGGCGAGGTCGCCGGATCTCCCCGGCCCCCGCGTTTCTCAGCAGTCCCGCCAGGCTCCCGCCCTCCAGGCCCGGAGGCAATGCTTCCTTTGCTCCGGCCAGTTCGCAGAACGTGGGGAAGAGGTCGTACCCGACCACGGGGACGTGGCAGAAGCTGTTGGCTTTGACGCCGGGGCCGCGCACGATCAGCGGCACGCGAATGCCGCCCTCCCACAGAGAGCCCTTGCCGCCCCGCACCGGTCGGGCACGCCCGCCTCCACCCCCGCCGTTGTCAGACATGTAGACGACATAGGTGCGATCGCGGATGCCCAGCTCGTCGATCTTCTTGAGAAGCAAGCCGAACCCGCTGTCGAGATCCTCGGTGATTGCTCCTCTCTCTACCTGTCGCGACTTGGTCGTCCGTTGCCGGTACGCCGCGAGGGTTGTCTGGCGCGCGTTCTCCGGATAGTGCAGGGCATGGTGCGACAACTGCATGAAGAACGGGCGCCCCTCTCTGGTGTTCTTCTCCATGAACGCGCTAGCGCGCTCGGTGATGCCGAAGATGTCCACTGGGTTCGGGTCCTTGAATGGGGCGGCATCCTTGTTGCTAGTGTCGCCATCGTGCTCGTCGTAGCCGTGTTGGCCGGGTCCTCCACCGCGGAGATGCCACTTGCCGTAATGAGCGGTTGCATATCCCACCCGTTGCAGGATCTCGCCGATGGTCGTCTCGCGGCTGGAGATCTGGCGGACGATGGTCGGGGGAATCAGTTTGTAGCCGCTTGCGGCGGTCATCACGGGGGCGGCCTTGGTCCAGTGCAGTTGGGCGGGGCTCTTGCCGGTCTGGAGGCTGTAGCGGGTGGGCGAGCATACCGGAGCGGGCGCGTAGGCACTGGAGAAGCGCATGCCTTGCTTGGCGAAGGCCTCCAGGGCCGGGGTTCGATAGAAACGGCTCGCCGAGCTGGGTACGTCCGGATGCATGCGCACCGAAGTACCGGTCCAGTCCTGATCGTCGGAGAGAACGAAGACTAGGTTTGGCTTGGTCGGAGTCGCTTGGGACAGACCGATCCGGGGTGTGAGCAGACTGGCTCCGCCAAGGGCCCCAAGGCGGAGGAAGCCGCGTCGACTCTGGATTGGTCTGTACGGGGAAACGGGGGGAATGGTAGGATGCGGTTTCATTGGGTTATCCTCAACGCCGGTTATGGCCTTTGCTCCGGTTCTCGGGGACGTGCGTGTGCTTCATGCCAACCAACTCGCCCTTGGGCGTGAGGTCCTTGCCTACGAACCCTGAGAAGTCGGCGGGATAGCGGGTGGTCTTGAATACCGCGTTCATCATATGAGCACGATGGTCGAGGGGAATGGGATCACCTTGCTTGATCGGGCCAGTGCCGGTGACCGGGCAGACGTACTCCCAGACCACCTGCTTCTTCGCAGTCACTTCAAAGAACACGCCGCTGGTGCCATCGCAGATGAGGGTGTTGCCATTGGGCAGACGCTGGCAACCGGAGATGGCTTCGGCGAAGAACTCGGCGGGCTTCGGGGCCACATAGGTCCAGACGAGTTTGGTCGGACCATAGGCACCACCCGTCTTGAACTGATAGCTTCCGTCTGCATTCATGGGCGGCACCAGTTCATCGACGGATGAATAACCCCAGTCCTTGCCAACCGTCGGGCGAGAGGCGTTGCGCGAATTACTCGTTCCCGGCGGGCGGCGACGCAAGCCGTTGTTGAAGACCAGGATATTGCCGGCACCCGGATGACCGGGGGGAATCCACTGTGTGTCGTGCTGTTGGAAGAGCATCTGATCGCGCGTGGTGCCACGCTGATAGGCTGCCGGATTGCCCCAACGGTAGAGTAGGCCGCCGCCCTTGCCGGATTTGCCGCCGCTCTCGCCCTTGGCCTCTTGGGTTGTGGTGCTGTGATCAATGATCCACAGTTCGCTGCAACCGCGAACGCTGAGCATGATCTGGTCCAGTTCCGGGTTGTAGTCGATGGAGTTCATATGGTTCCAGAACGCTGTTGCCGTCCGCCCGTTACAGTCCACCCAGACGCGCTCGGGATGGGCGGATACATCGCCGTAGTTCGCTTTGGCGCGGTCGTTCTCCTGGGTGAGGTGATCCCAGACGTGCCACTCCCAGACGATCTTGCCGCCTCTGGGGCGGGTTGGCTCGATCTCGATCACGTAGTCTGGGTAGAGCTCCCGGTCGCGCAGCGAATCCGGACGAAATCCAGCCGCCATGCATTCCGCATAGCTCTTCTTCTCGACCGCTAGGGCCAGGATATTGCCGTTGGGCAGCAAGGCGATGTCATGATGCGCCAGATAGGTGTCGCTGGCATAGTCGAACTCCCAGACCAGCTTGCCGTCCCAGTCGTATTCCTCGATGCGTCCGCCTTCGCCGCCACGGGTGAATCCGCCGCTCTTGGTGAAGCAACAATGCAGCATGTTGCCGTTGGGAAGCAGGTAGACCGACTGGCCCGGCTCGTACTGGCTCGTCCACGTGTTCACTACCTGGCCCTTGTTGTCCATCAGATAGGTATAAAGGAAGTGCTTGGGGGCAAAGAGCGTGTACCCCTGCCACGCGGCGGGCGTGTTCTTGATGAGTCCCACCTGCCGCTTCGCCTCTCCGAAATCATCGGACTGTGCCCTCCCGCCTCGCTCGCGGCGGGCCGTCTGCTTTCCCTTGCCATTCCATGTGCCCCAGGTCTGCTGGGCTGAAGCGACCCACGGGATCGTCGCGAAGGCGATCAGCAGGACTGCGGTGAGGAGTTTGTGCGGCGGCTTCATTGTTGGGTTCCTTTTGGGTTTTCGCGTTCTGTCAAAAGTCCTCCTTAGAGGACTGTGCCTTATGTCTTTGCTTTCCAAACAGTTCTGGTACAATTTCTTTGTTTCCCTGTTTTTCTTGACGTTTTGAGCTGTTGGGTAGAGAGTGCGGACCCCCGCTGCACAACCTGGGGCCACCCAGATAACAGAGGTCCGCACATGAAGACGAAGTTGATGACGCTGATCAAGTGGTTCTGCCTGCGGCTGGCCTACAACGACCTGGCTTCGGTGGTCGTGATTCTTCACGAGGTGCTCTCGGGCAGTCGCAAGGACATCCGACTCAAGCCCGAAGAGAGGCCCCCGCACTATCGGGACTTCCGAATTGACACGGTTGGGCCCCTGAAGGCACCGCCGGAAGCGGTGCCGCCGAGAGTCTCTGGCGACTGGCAGGCCCTGCTTCGGCAACACGAGCAATCCCATGGTCGGAAACTGGTCCCGATCAAGCGTCGTCAAGGGGCTGCAATACCACCACCTGGGTGTCGTTGCGAACACTGTGGTGCGCCTCGCAAGTACCTGTACGTGAACAACGGCAGACAGGCCTCCCAGGTGCTGTGCAAGATCTGCGGCCAAACCAGCCCCACGCATCGTGTCCGGCGGGAGTCCGGGGCGGAATACTGGTGTCCGCACTGCGGCAGGCCGCTGAGCCTTTGGAAGTCCAGTAGCGTGTGTACCATCTTCAAGTGCTTCAGCTACACCTGCCCGGAATATGTGCGGAAGCGAAGGGCCTTGACCGAGGAGGAGAAGCGCAAGCGCCGCGAACAGAAGTACGATCCAAACTACAAGCTCCACTACCAGTACCGGGAATACCACCTCGATCCCGCCGACCTCCAGCCCGCAAGACCCGACCGCCATGGATCGAAAGTCGACCTGTCGCGCATCCACAACGACATGCACACTGTCGGCCTGGTCCTCACGTTCATGGTCAATCTCGGGCTCAGTTCGAGGGTCACCCGAGACGCACTCGAAGGCATCTTCGCGATCAAGATCTCGCACCAGGCATGCATCAACTACCTGAACGCAGTCGCGGCTCGCGTATCCCGACTGGTGGACCGCTGCGCGCCGGATCCGGGGGACAGGGTCGCCGCCGACGAGACCTACATCATTGTCGAGAACCGCTGGCATTACACTTGGTTCGGCATCGATGCCGAAACCCGGGCCATCTGCGGCTACAACCTCTCCGGCAGCCGAGACACCCAATCGGCTCTGGCCCTGCTCCATGACTGCTTCGGAACACCTGGACAATGCACATGGGAAGGGAAGCTGATCACCGACGGGAACACCTCCTACGACAGTGCCCTCATGGCCTACAACGCGGGCATGTCGGAGGATCGTCCGCCGCTGGACAAACGCACGGTGATCGGCCTGGAAAACCTCGATCCTGAAAGCGCTGAGTACAGGCGATTCAAGCAGCTCGTCGAACGCTTGAACCGGACCTACAAGTACCACACCAGGCCGAGAGCGGGCTTCAAGACCTTCGAAGGCGCTGTCACACTGACCACGCTGTTCGTGGCCTACTACAACTTCATGCGCCCACACTCGGCTCTCGACTCCCACCCCCCGGTTCGTCTCCAGTGCCTGGAAGGCGTGACCCTGATGCCGCAGGCTTGGCTGGCCCTGATCCGCGAAGCGGCCTGAAAAACAACAGCTCAAGTTGTCAAAGAGCTGAGAAGAGCATCTTCGGCTCTTCTCTGCTTCAACCTGCCAAGAAAACATGACGATGGACGACGGGCAGGTGAAGAACGGAATAAACAGCGAGGAACGAGCGGCTTTATGCCGGATCTACACTGGACCGGCGGCGAGCGGCATGGTAGACCGCCCGGCTCTCAGTCACGGTTCAGTCCTCCTTCATTGCTTTCATAGAAGTTTTGACAGTTCCGGTTTTCGCGCTCTGGAATTGGGGTGTAATGGAGGCGACCGATGTCTGCTGGCTTCCACCTAACGAAGGACTCGCTTGTTCCGCGTGCCCTTTGCGAGGGCTCGAGCACGAGCGATAGAGCCGGCGTGGGACTTGGCGTCGGGCGTTGCGAGGACTTGCACCTCCGTGCAGTCCAGGTAGAACTTGGGGCCGGAGCCCTTCTGTGGCTCTTGCCTGAACTCCCGCAACCGTCCGAAAGCCCGGATGGTCGTTCCGCGTTTGAGGGCAAGCATCAAGGTGTTCATGTCGTCGTCTTTCCTGACCAGGATCGGCAGAGCTGTTCCGGCGATCGCCAGCGCCACATCGCGACCGGTGCGGAACCCGCTATCTTCGACATACCGGGGCAGCGAGACCGTGAAGCCGGCAAACGCGCCCTTCACATGGATGCGGTCCCGTTCAAACTCCTCCGGGGTCAGTTTCAGTTCCTTTGTGGACACCTCCTGATAGCTTGCGTATTTCTCGGGTACGGGCAGTTCCTCGGGTCCATCCGCTGCCTGCACCGGGCAACCGATCCAGACCAGAACACCGACGACCAGCCAACTCATCATTCTTGAAGTACCCATCGTGCATGGCTCCTTGGTTCTCTGTGATTCACTCATTGCTTCCGCCAGGAACCCCACTGGCTCCCCCTGGCCCCGGATGCCCTTGGTTGGCATGGTATATGAACTGCGTCTTGGTCATCGCGTGTTCCCTATGGCTGGCCGAGACCTTCGACCTGCTCGAGGCTGTGGCAGCGGCGCTCCCAGTAGAGGCATTCGGCGGGGAAGAAGCTGGACCAGCGCAACCGTGTCCAGTCGATGCGAGTCAGCATCGCGTCAACGTCGGCACGGATTCCGACCGTGAGTTTGTCGTCCTCGGCGAGCACGACGATCCAGGCGGCAAAGAGAGGTTCGCGCACGCCTCTGGCCTCGTAGCGCAGGCGTGGGTTGATCCGGTTCCACTCCCGCAGTTGTGGCCGTGCGACCGCGACCATCTCCTTCGGGTTGGCCTGTGGTCGCCAGAGCCGGTCTAGCTGCCGCCAGTCCGGTGTGAACGGCAGATCGTCACGGTTGTCGAACAGCCACCCTCGGGCGACGTGCTTCGCGGCAGCCCGCGCGAACTCGCGGCGTCCGCGCTCGTAGTGCGCGCGCACTGCTGGATCTGTCTCGAGCTTGCAGAGCGCGTTCAGGCTGACTTGCGCGTTTGCTTTTGTCCAGAACGCGAAGTAGTCGCTCTCGGGCCTGCTGTGCTGATCGATCAGCGTCCCGTCGCCGCAGAGCTCCAAGCGTGTTTTCTCGGACTTGTGCGGCTTCTCGTGCATCAGGCGCCGGTATACCTCAAGCCAGCGTTTGTCTGCGGTCAGATCGTACATGGCTCGTGTGACGAACAGCACGCGCGGCGCACCGCTGGGCGAAGCACCCGCCCAACTGCCGCGATTTCCGAGCGATCGTGGTACACAGGGCATGTGCCAACCGTTCGCCTCCAGTCCCTCCGCGACCGCAACCATTGCCTTGACGGTTTCCTCGTGCTGCCGTTCGTCCAGCAACCCGCTCTTGACCGCGTGCCAGAGCCCGTAGAACCAGGGCAGCGTCTGGTCGTCGGACCCGGCGGGGTGAAACCCACTCCCGTCCGTCGCGACACCGCGCGCGATGAAGCCCGGGCTCCTGCCGACCGAGCTCAGCCGCAGCAGTCCCTGCGCAACGCGACGTGCCTCGTTTCGGTGCAGCGTCCGCCCGGTGGCACGCCAACGGTTGACCAGCCCGGCGAGGTAGAGCCCGGAGAAGAACGCGCCGTTCTCGATCGGCGACCACCAGCCGAGCCCGTTTGGTTTCTCTTCGCGGCATTCCTCGGGCGTGGGCACCCGGACCTCGCCGTTCCTGTCGGCGTAGTCGTAGAGCAGGTTGTGCGGGTCCATGAACCGGCGCCAGAGCTCGCCGTGTGCGTTCTCGACGGCCGCAAGCACCGGGTCCGCCGTGATCCCGCCCTGCCGTATTTCCCCGCTTTGCTGTGCCCAAAGCGTGTTTGTCCCTGCAACTGCTAGGCTCATGGCCAGTCCTTTCGACCATATACTGATCCATCTTCTCATCTCATGCTCCTGTTCCCGCTTTGGGTTCTGTATTGACTGCTCCATGGGTGGTAACGGGAGACGACAGGCTCTTTCTACATTGCCCGAATTCTCATCTTGGTTTCCACGGACCCCATCGGTTGTTGCTGCGAGGATCATCACCCCGGGTCTTTTCACGTGTAGGGTTGCGTAGATCGCGGTTGGAGCGGGGGTGATCTGACGTGTCCCCAGCGACAGGGCCGACCACCTTGGGGGCACCGGATTGTCGTCTCGGCCCATCCTCGGGCGCATCGCGGACGATCCGGAATCCGATGTGGTAGTACGGGTGATTCGGGTCCTGTGGGCCGCGGAAATGGGCCGGGTTCCGGTTCGAGACGCGCGAGTGTCCTTCCGGACCGTTGTACCAATTACCGCTGCGCAGGACCCGGTAGGGCTTGCCGTCGGGCATGGGACGCCCCCGCGCTGGTCCGATCGGGTTCACGGACGGGCTGGCAGCATAGTAGGTATTGGTGTACCAGTCGTTGCACCACTCCCAGACATTGCCAGCCATATCGTGGAGGCCATAGCCATTCGCACCGTTGCCGGTCTGGTAGGTCTGTGCCTTTCCGGGCCAGCCGAAGTCGGCCTTGAGGTGGCGCTCGCCATTGTAGAAGCCGACCGGCGTAGTCCAGGGCAACGGGCCACTTTCGTAGGGATCGCGAGATCTGGGCCAGTTTGCCCTGGTGGTGTCTGCCTCATCGCCCCACGGGTAGATGCGGTATGGCGCATGCAGGCCGCCTCGGCCCGCGAATTCCCATTCGGCTTCTGTGGGCAGACGATAGCCAGACCGGGTATAGTCGCAGGCCCACGAGCCAGGGGCGTAGCAGGGCGCAAGTCCCTTCTCTGCGCTGAGCCAGTTGCAGTAGGCAGCCGCCCCCTCCCAACGCATGCAAACCACCGGATGCCGCTCTTTCCCGGTAGCCACAGCGAACACCTTGCCGGTCCATGCAATGTGGCTGTACGGGACGGCTGGGCGGGTCTTGCAGTAGATGATCCGACCAGCCTTGTCATACACGATTCCGTCACGCACGGAGACCAAGCGTTGGCGCAGGGCGGCATTGAGGAATCGGCAGTACTCGGCGTTGGTGACCTCATGGACCCCCATGTGAAAGGGATCGAGGGTGACTTCGTGGATGGGCACTTCGTCGTTGCGGTGTTCGCGACCGCCGAGATCGTGGTGATCGCCCATCTGAAACGTCCCGCCCGGTATCCGCACCGTACCGTCCGGCTCGATGCTCGTCGTTCGTGCCCTCGCTGCGCTGGACGGATCCGGCGCCCTCGGCTCGCCCGTCGTGCCGCCTCGGACCGCACGGACGGCCGCCATGCCGGTCTTGTCGGCATACTCCACCAGGCCGTAGCGCATCCCAACGGTCCACGCGCGACCGGTACGATTGGCCTCGCTGGTGGACGACCAATACGCGGACGTGAGTGTCCCGGCCAGTTTGTCGGAGTCGAATGCAGGACGGCTTCGGCTCACGTCGACCAGCGAGAAGAGTTCTTTGATGTTCGGCAGTCGCCAGTCGTCCCGATCGGCCAGCGTCAGGCCTTCGGCATAGTTCAGGGCGTCTTCCCATGTACAGGCGCTTCTGCCTGTCTGCTGCCAGACCAGGCCGGTGCGTCGATCCGTTGTGGTGCCGTCTCCGTTGTCGATAAGATCGGCTGCCGGTTTGCGGCTCCACAGGCCGCGAACACAGCGCACGTGGAATCGCTTGTCCCCGCCGGCACTCAGAGTCTCGGAAGCCGGATGTGGCCCGATACCGCCTCCGGAGTTGGCAACCCAGATCCGGCGCCGGTCGTCAGCTCGCAGCTCCGATGTCCACCAGTATTGAGCTGAGGGCCCGTCGAAGACATCGGTGTCGAGCGCCGGCTCGTGCCGACCGTGATCCAGCAGGCTGAACAGCTCCTGTGCACTTGGCAAGCGCCAGTCGCCATGGCCGCCAAGGACCAGCCCCTCGGCGTACTCCCGCGCCTTGGACCACGTCATTTCGCTGCCATCCGCTTTCTGCCAGGCCAGTCCGGTAACGCGGTCTGTGACCGTACCGTCGCCGTTGTCCTGGAATGCGGGGGGGTTGATTGTGTAGTCGCTGTCCTCACCGTGTGTTGCGGTCGTGTCGCGCGTCTGACCGGTGTCGGGCAAGCGAGCCGGAGTGATTGGCGCTCCCGCGCCGCTCACGTGCATGGCCAGCGTGTAGGCGGTAGTCCGGGCCGTGATAAAGAGCGTTCGCCCGTCCGGCCCCGCGAACGTCACGTTGGTTGGGCGTTCCGGGACCGCGATCCGCTCGATCTGGCGGCCGGTCGGATCGAGAACCAGGACAGCGTCCGACGTCAGGTAGACGTTTCCCCGGCCGTCGATTGTCATGCCGTCGGCCCCCGTCTCACAGAACAGTGTCTTGTCGACCAGTATGCCGTCGGCCTTGACGGCATAGCGGAACGTCCTGCCGGCACCGTGGTCGGTGATGTAAAGCGTTCGGCCGTCCGGTGTCCCGATCAAGCCGTTTGGCCGCTGCATGTCGTCAACGACGCGGACGACCCGCTTCCGATCCGGCGACACGTAGTAGACGTGTTCACCGTCCTGAACGCGGTTCCCCCGTCCGTAGACCGGATCGGAGAAGTAAACGCCGCCTTTGGGATCGACCCACAGATCGTTGGGCTGATTGAAGCGACGCCCCTGGTATCGGTCGGCCACGACGCTCAGGTTGCCGTGCGTATCTAGCATTGTGATCCGTCCGTTGCCGCCTTCGCAGATGAAGAGGTCTCCACGCGGACCGAAAGCCAGTCCGTTGGCGTTGCCCGTGTCCGTCCGGAAAAGGGCAATCGTGTTGTCATCTGCCGGCCATCTGTGGATACGGCTTGCACGTACATCGGTGAAGAACACGTTGCCCGCGGCATCGGCGGCCGGACCTTCGGTGAATACGAATCCGTCACCGGCCTTCTTGAGTGATGCGCCAGGGGCAACGATGCTGCCTTGTGCCAGCCCGGTAAGCCCAAGCAGCGCGATGAGCAAGCTTCCACAGAGCGCTCTCCGGTCGTTGCGTGTCATGGCTTTTCCCTCCGCCATCCACCCCAGTTGTTAGTCGGCCGGACGGAACGGTCCCCGCCGCCATTCGGCTCCGGGTCGCGGCTGCCCTGCCCACGACGGCCGCCGCGGGCACGCTCCACACGGGGCTCGCGCGGGAATGCGTCCGTGATCGTGCCTTTGGGGGTGAGATCCCGGCCTTTGAGCGCCGGATGATCCGGACCGTAGCGATAGGCCCGGAACACCGCGTTGGTCATGGGGGTGGCGTCCTCCAGGATCTTCACCGAGCCAAAGGTCTTGGTGACGGGGTTGATGTACTCCCAGACGACCTGGCCATCGGCCGTGACCTCGAACAGATGTCCCTCGGTATCCGAGCAGACGAGGGTGTTGCCATTGGGGAGCCGTTGCGCGCCCGCGCCGATGTGGCTGAAGAAGCCTTGGTTGCTCTTGGACCGGTAGCTCCAGACGATCTGGCGCGAGGCCCGCTGCAACGGCTTGTGCGTGTCGCGGTTGGCCCGGATCGACTCGTACCCAGCGGCGGGGGGATTCACGTACTTCCCTGTGTCTTTGCCTTGGGCGTCCAGGAACCCGTTGATCTCAAGGATCGAGGACTGCGAGGTGCAGTCGAACAGATATTGGCCGTTGTTGAAGATCAAGAAGTGCCCGGCCCCCGGTAGACCGGGGCGAATCCAGTGGATATCATGGGCGCCACCAATCTGTTTGTGCCCGCTGGTCGAGTGCGTCCAATCCTCCAACACCCGTGGAGGATCGCCCTGCTCGTACCGGGCCGGATCGCCGAAGCGGTAGAGGAAGTCCCCCGCCGGGCCCGCCGCCTTGGCGATGCTCGCGGGCGGATCGCCGGCAACGAAGGTGCCGTCGTGGTCGATGACATAGAACTCGCCCTGAACCGAGTTGATGACGATCTGCCCCAGCTCTGCATTGTAGTCCAGGGAATTGCAGTGCAGCCAGTCGCGCTTCAGTTTGCGTCCCGGCAGATTCAGGTCGATCCGGCCGGGATAGTCGGCGATGCCTTTGCCTTTGCCCACGTAGTTTGCTTTGTCCGGGGCAACGTCTTGGATGGCGTGGTCGAAGAACCACCACTCCCACACGACCTTGCCCTGCATGTCCACTTCCACGATGGCATCCATCTGTGCTCCCCGGTACGGCCCATTGCGGGGATCACACCCCGCCGCGATGGCTTGTTCGTGTGTGATGGAGCGATTGGCGATGTAAAGCGTGGTCGGAGCGTTCAGCGCCTGGTTGTGAATCCGCACCCAGTCGTGGTGCGGAGCGTATCCTTCGCGACTCTCGGTGTAGCGCCAGACCTCCTTGCCGCTCCAGTCCAATTCCTGGAAGCCCTGGAAGCCGCTCGGGTCATCCCGTGTGGCATCGAGGATGTGACCATTGGGCAGCAACCGGGGGTTGGTCCCCATTCGCCAGGTATTGACCACTTGGCCCGACATATCGATGAGGTAGGTCGTCCCGTGAGCTGCAAACAGGGTGTAGCCAGCGTAGGCTTTCTCCTTGTCCCAATGGAGCAATTCGGTGGGACCGCGCAGGGATTCGTAGGCATGGCTGACCAAGCAACTGAGAACCAGCCACAGGCACGTACTGGCTGCGGTCAGCCAGCCGCGTCGTGCACGATGCGTGTCTGCTCGGCGTCCTGTTGCGGGGCAATCCATGTTGCCTTGGGCACGTACGTATGGCTGGCTATTCATGGTGTCTATCCCTTGGTCTGCTTACCGACGCTCGTCGTTCTTGGGACGTCGGTCCCCGCCGCGTTCCCTGCCGCCGCCGCCACCGCGCTGGCCACGCTCACCGCCACCGCGCCCGCCGCGGTCCTTGCTGGCTGCCAAGGCAGCGGCGGCTTCCTGCTCATTGAGCTTGCCATCCTTGTCCAAGTCGAAGGTGCCCAGGACTTCCTCGTTGTGCTGCTGGCACATCTCCGCCGACCGCTCCCAGAGCCGGCTCATCTCCTCGTCCTCCAGCTGCCAGTTGCCATCCCGGTCCGCGCGCCGCACTTCCGAGAGCGTGTCGATGGCTTCCTGCAATGCCTTGCCTTCTGTCTCGCTCAGCTTCCCGTCGCCGTCGTCGATGCCCTTCATGACGGCCTCGACCGCCTTGCTGGCGTCCGCCTGGAGCTTGGTGAGGCCCGCCCGCAGCTCTGCTTCCTCGACCAAGGTGTCGCCATTCGTGTCAAACCGCAGCACCCGTGCCGCTCCGCGGCCGCCTCCGCCACGTCGCTCTTTGCCTCCCTGTCGCTCCCTTCCTCCCTTGCCACCCCGGTCATTCTGTGCCAGGGCCACACTGAGGGTTAGAATCGCGGCGGCAACTGCATACAGCGTGTTTCTGCATTTCATCGTCTGGTCTCCGGTGTGTTTCCAGTGGCTCATGCAAAGCCGAACCGCTCGGCTCTAGGGGGAGTAACGGGAACCAAGCGCCCGTTTCTACAGCGCCACGAAAGAACCCCGGGGATCGTTGAAAACACCAGGTGCAGCCTCATCGGCGGCGGCCTGCATGGGGCCGCGCTAGCGGGGGCAATACCCATGGCGAAGTCCCGATCGTGACAGTCGCCGGCGGGAAGGCCCGTGCCGGAACGATGGCCCTCACACCTAATGCGAATGCGGTGGGGGCGTTGTCCGGACTAGACGAGCAGGATGTATTGGCACACCGTCCAGTGGAAGACCACCACGGTGTAAGCCAAGCTTAGCCACCAGACGGCCATGGAGGCCACCCTCTGCTGACGGAACCACCAGATGGCCGCGCAGCCCCCACCCACCGCGACGAGTTTGCTCAGGGAAAGCAGCAAGGGGGTACGCAGCATCTTCCGTGCGACCGGGTTGAGCTCGGTGACTCCACCCGGTACACAGGTATACACAGTCGCCACAAGATCATACAGGTTGAGTGTCATCAGCAGAGCCACGCAGACCAAAGCTGTTCTTGATGCGACTTCTTTGACAACCAATTGGTCTTGGGGAACCGGGCGGAAGTGGAACAAGCCCCCGAGGGCAAGGACAGTCAGCAACAACCCGCCGACCAGCAGCATTTGGCGTCCCATCCTCTTCTGACCGGTCAGTGACTCATGATAGAGGGCTGCCGTATCCAGGCGTTCGCTGAAAGTCGACGAAGGGGTGAACGTCTCCACCACGGATGCCCAATCCACCTGTTTTGCTCCATCACTCGCGATACCCCCCAGTTTCCCTAGCTTCTGCTCAACCGATGCGCCTCCGGACAGGACGAGCAGAGCACTGAGAGCACCGGGACCTTCTACCACGGACGGTTTCGCACCCGATTCAAGCACCAGTAGACCATGGTCTGCCAACGCGACGCGAATGCTGGCCAGCAACGGGGTTTCGCCGACCTCCTGCCATCGGTCGAATGGCAAGTCCGGCCTCGGTGCGGTGGCATCGTCCACTGCGCAGATGGCTTGGCCGTTGAGCCAGATGCTCCCGTCGCTGACGTCGAAGTCGAAGGGCGGTGGCAATTCCTCGCCATTGCGGAGGACGAAGCCGTATGTGATGGCGCCGAATTCCGTCGGTATCTGCAGCTCGCCATCGAACGTGTAGTCGAGTTCTGGATTGTTCGGTTGGGGGGGCAGTTCTGTGCCTGTTCTACCGGTGGACCGTGGGGCCCAACGGCGGACGGTCGGGGACCGAGGCCGGGAATGCCGCCGAAGGGACGGACGAAGCGGATCTCTGCCGGCGCTAATGTGGCAGAACAAGCACAGGCAGGCCATCAACGGGAGCACAGCTGTGGATGTGCAGGAGTTGGAGTTCATTGTCCTGCTCCGTGGGTAGGAAGTGTGCGGGAGGAGCGGCCGCCGAAGGGCGCCTACTGACCGTGGAGCGTGCTGTCCTTGACTCGGGCCTCGGGGAAGGAGTCCACATGGCCATCGAAGAACATGGCGTTGAACTGCCCGTTGTGGCGGGCGGTCATGTATGGGGCGCAGGTTCCCCACGGGCGCTTCTGGAATGCCCAGCCGGTCTCGGGTATCTCCCCCAAGCCGATCGTCGAGGAGGGCAGCATGATGGAGGTCATGGTGTAGTTGTTCATGGTGTCGCAGGGAATGCCATAGCTGCCCTTCCAGGCATCGACGCCGGTGGGCAGGTTCCAGGCATCGTAGTTACCACCATCCGGAGCTCCGCCGCTGGAGCTTGGGCACTCGTAGACATCGACGCTGTTGCCAACGTACGTGTACATGAGGTACATCCAGCACTGGCGCCCGCCGGAGACAGGCATGTTATATGTGCCACAGCGCGTGGGGAACCTCTCGTTGTCGTCGGAGTACATCGCGAACGCGAGGCCGAACTGCTTGAGGTTGTTGGTGCAGCTGATGGCTCGCGCCTTCTCCCTCGCCTGCTGTAGGGCAGGCAGGAGCATGGCGGCAAGAATCGCGATGATGGCAATGACGACGAGGAGCTCGATGAGGGTGAAGGACCTCTTGGTGGCCGGTAGTGAACGCATGATCGGTGTTTTCCTGCTGACGGTTGGGTGAGATGAGGCATCTGGGGGCGGGAGCGGCGCTCCACGGGGACCGTGGGGACTAGAATCCGCCTTCGTTGGGGAGCGGGTAGCCGTTGGTCCAGTGGAGCGTTTCCCTTGGCATGGCGGTGCCCGTGCTGGCCACGTGCCCATCAACATGGGTCACGTTGTAGCGGTCGTTGTGGATCATGTTGGGCGTCCAGCCGGTGTTGTCGTTGCGTCTGTAGTAGTAGTTGTTGTGCATATCCAGCAGCAGACCGGTGCTGGACGGGTACTGGACGACGCTCAACGCCTTGCAGTCCAGCCACACGTTCATGCCATAGCTGTTCCCCCCCCAAGTCGAGTCGGATGACCCTCCCCCGTAGATGACCGTGGATCCGTCGCTCGGGCAGACCATGATGGCTTGGTCATTCACGTATGGGTAGATGGTGAAGATCCACTCCGTGCCGTTCGTGATGAGCGTGGAGGCCGCCACGTAGCCATCGGTATTGGGGAGGGTCTCGCCGTTGTCGTCCATGTACATGAACGTCGCCAGACCAAGCTGCTTGAGCTGGTTGACGCAGCTGATCGATCTGGCCTTCTCCCTGGCCTTTGCCAGGGCGGGCAGAAGCATCGCCGCGAGAATGGCGATGATGGCAATGACGACGAGCAGTTCGATGAGGGTGAAACGGGGGCGTGGGGTGGTACGGGGATGCATTGTTTGGCTTCCTTTGGGTTGGTGGCCTGGTCTTGGGCGTTCCCTCGCCTCCGGCTCTGCATTCAGAGAGGCAGGCGGGGGAGCACGCGCACATCATTGCTTGTCACATGTCCGGTGGCTTGCGAGGAGCCAAACCGCTCGGTCCTGGGGGGAGT
>Ga0233431_1003573_pt1 | contig 18326 bp, 15 predicted proteins | sample SI_118_April2016_FD_179867 | JGI IMG/M metagenome (GOLD analysis project Ga0233431, IMG submission 179867) | Seawater microbial communities from Saanich Inlet, British Columbia, Canada - SI_118_April2016_200_MG | ecosystem: Environmental > Aquatic > Marine > Inlet | place: Canada: British... | reverse complement strand
CGCCGAAACCGCCGCTGCCGAGGCCGCCGCCGCGCAAGCGGAAGCCGATGCCGCCGCCGCGGAAACCGCAGCCGCCGAGGCCGCCGCCGAAACCGCCGAAGCGGAAGCCGCAGAGGCTCAGGCCGCCGCGGAAACGGCCGCCGCCGAGTCAGACCTCGCGTCGGCTGAGGCTGCCGTTGCCCAGGCCGAGGCCGACGTTGCCGAGACCAGTTCAACCGGCGCCGTCGCCAACGCCGCCGCTGCCGCGGGAATTGAAGTGGCAGGTTCGGAGGAATTACAGCAGGCCCAGGCTGCCGCTGAAGAAGCCGAGGCCGTCGCTGCACAAGCCGCCGCCGCCGCCGAAGCCGAGGCCGAAGCCGCCCAAGCCGCCGAAGCCGAAGCCCAAGCGGCCGCCGCTGAAGCCGAGGCCGCCGCAGCAGCAGAGGCCGAGGCCCAGGCCGCCGCTGCCGAAGCCGCCGCCGCTGCCGAAGCTGAGGCCGCTGCCGCCGAAGCCGAAGCTGCCGCCGCTGAGGCCGAAGCCCAGGCTCAAGCAGATGCCGAAGCCGAAGCTGCCGCCGCTGAGGCCGAGGCCCAGGCTCAAGCAGATGCCGAAGCCGAAGCTGCCGCCGCTGAGGCCGAAGCCCAGGCTCAAGCAGATGCCGAAGCCGAAGCCGCCGCCGCTGAGGCCGAAGCCCAGGCTCAAGCAGATGCCGAAGCCGAAGCTCAAGCAGATGGTGAAGCTACTGGCGACCCCACAGACGGCCCCACAGACGGCCCCACAGACGGCCCCACAGACTTCAATCCCGGCGACACGACCGGCGGCCCTACCGACGACACCGCCGACTACACTCCGCCGGACTATACTCCGCCGGATTTCACTCCCCCCGATTTCACTCCCCCCGACGTTATCATCGATCCCGACGACGACGGCACGGACGTCGTCGATATCCCCTTCGACGAGGTGCTGATCGCGACTACGGGCAACGATACGCTGGTGGGAGGCGATGGCAATACCGAGTTTGTCATGGAACAAGGCACCGGGCCGGACGCCCTGCCGTCGGGCACTTTGGGTGGCGATGACACGGTCAACGGCGGTGGCGGGGACGATCAGATCACGTTCGACTACCTGCACGAAGTCACCGGTTACCTGGACGCGGCCAATTCCAGCATGTCCATGTGGGACTGGGGCACGTCCGGGAACGAAGATCCCGAGTATTTACATAGCGGGGAAACGCCCGTAGCAACGGTCGCGTTTTCCAATCTGGAGTTCGTCTATTTTGGCTCCTACGATCTGACCGACGACGCTCAGTTCCCGACCCTCGAGTTTGGCCAAACATTTGTCGGAGAATTCGTCGCCGGCGGGGCGGGGAACGATGAGATCAACTGGAATGGAAGCACGGCCGATGGCTGGTTCACCAACGCCGATGGCGTGCTTGTATTCGGCGGCGGCGGCGACGACACCATTTACGGGGCCGATGACGCCGCCGGCGGCGACCTTTTGTATGGCGGGGCCGGAAACGACACCATCCACGGTCAGGACGGCGGCGACGATATTATTGCCTGGACCGGCGACGATTCGCTCTATGGCGAGGGCGGAGACGACCGTCTGGAAGGCGAGGACGGCAACGACACCCTTTATTCCGGCGCAGGCTATGATGCCCTTTACGGCGGTGACGGCGACGACCACCTGAATGGGGAAGCGGGAGACAACATCCTCAACGGCGGCGCGGGCGACGATAACTTCTACATCTATGACGGCGGCGACAATGCAATCGATGGCGGGGTGAACACCGCCACTGGCGATACGTTGAGTTATTACGATCTTAGCGTCGGCGTAACCGTGACTTTCACGGCTGGCGGCATTGCCGCAACCCATAGTGCCAATTCCGATACCATCAACGGCATCGAAACGATTGTTGGCGGCGACTATACCGACACGTTCACGTTCTACCAGGATGCCACTTCCTTGGGGGTTGAAACCGTCAATGGCGACTATGGTGACGACGTATTCAACGTGGAATCCGGCGTTACAACATCCTTCAATCTTAACGGCGGCGCCGCCGACGACACCGTCAATATTGCTCAGGGCGCAACGCTGGCAGGTTACGACGGCGGGGGCGGCACGGGCGATATTGTCAGTTTTGGCGCCGGCACCGGGGCGACGGCAACCGGCATTACCAACGTTGAATATATCTCCGCCATCGGGCAGACGGGCGTCTTCAACGTGACGCTGGCCGACGGCGGCGAATTGATAGAGGCGGCCTATATCGACCACATGACGGGCGGTGATGGCGACGACAATGTCACCTATTCCTCCAGCCTGATCGCGGGCGACACGGTCGATCTGGCGGGCGGAACCGGCGATGTCCTTACGCTGCAGAACATGACCAACACCGTCGCCATCAGCAACGTCGAAACCGTCACGGGTACGGCAGGAAGCGATACGCTGACGATGTCGACAGCGGTTAGCGGCGTTATCATCGACCTTGCCGGCGGCTCGGTGGACACGTTAAACTTGGCAACCGGTTCATCGTCGTTAAGCACTATCGGCGTCGAGCAGATTGCGGGCACCGGCGGCGGTCATACCCTGACGTTCCTATCCGCGGCAAGCGGCGTCACCGTCGATTTTGGCGGCGGTGCCGGCGATGTGCTTAATCTGGCCGCCGCGACCAATACATTGTCGGTTGCCAACATCGAAACCATCAACGGCAATACCGGCGACGACACTCTCACATCGGCATGGTATGGCACTTTCGCAGTAAACGGTGGCGGCGGAACCGATTCCCTGGCACTTCACAGCGGCGGGGCCAATAACGTTACCGTTAATCAGGTCGATACGATTACCGGAGGCAGCAGTACCGACACCGTGACCCTTACCGCAGGCGCCGGCTCCACGACGGTGACCGATGTCGAATTCATCAATGGCAGCAGCGTGGCGGATACCATCGTTGTGAGCGACGCCGCCCACAACATTGAGATTACGGGCGGCCTCGGCGCCGATATCCTGACGGGCGGCTCGGGCAACGACATTTTCAAATACACGTCCGCGTCGGAATCCGCCTCAGGCAACGCCGATACCATTACCAACTTCAGTGCGACCACTCTTGAACACCTGGATGTCAGCAGTTTCGCGGCGAGCGCCGTCACTTTCCTTGGCGACGAAAACAGCACCTTCACGGGGGGTGGGGTGACCTCGGCGCGTTTCAACGATTCTACGAAATTGCTGGAAATCGATACGGACGGCTATAGTGGTGCGGTAATGGAGATCACCCTTACAGGCGTCGCCATCGGCGACCTTGACGTCTCCGATTTTACGGGGGCGGTCCCCCCCTGACGCCGTTGGCGGGACGTCAGGCTTCGCCGATCAGTTCCTTGACCATCGCAACCAGATCCTTGGGAGAAAACGGCTTTTCCAGCGTGGCCGAGGCACCGATTTCGACTGCCGCGCGGGCTGCACGTTCCGGCGTGGTCTTGCCCCAACCTCCGGAGATGGCCAGGACTTTTACGTCGGGCCAGTTTTTCTTGACGTCATTGATAACTTCGATGCCGTCGCGGCCCGGCATGAACATGTCGGTGATCACCAGCGAATAGCCGATTTCATCGAACCCGGTTTCGCCCATATCCCACGTCGGTGCGATGACCGCCTGGTACCCGGCTTCCGACAAAACGTCAGCCAACAGGTCACGAACCATGGCCTCGTCGTCGACAATCAAAACCCGCTGTCTTCGTTTGAGTGGCACGCCGTGGTTTCCTTACCCAAAAGAACCGTCGGCCCGGAAAAATCTCCGGCCCGGAAGAATTTCCCGCATTGTTCTTCGGAATGCCGACGAAATCAACCATGTCTCTGGCCACGCCGGTCGAAAATCTTCATCCCGGCGGTCCTATCCCTCAATTCGCCCCATCGGACGCTTGGCATGAAGGTTGCGACATACCGGGAGAAGGCCGGTTTTTGAGGGGTCGAAACCGATGATTCGCGAAGAGAAAAGCAAAATGCATCGCATATCGAATGAAATTACGGCCACAGACGAACTCGACCGCTTGTCGAAGATGGCATCTTACTACGACAGACTGGGCTGTGTCGAAGTGGCGCGATCCCTCAGACAGATGGTCGCCGCACGGAAAACCAACGGCCAGAAAAAGCCGAACGACGCCTAAAAGACGCCTAAAACACACTCTAGAAGAGCCGACCGAAAGCCGTTCGCTGTTGCCTCAATAAGCGGTGCTGCCGCAGCGATCAGTGCGCGATAAGCACGGGCATCTTCGCTTCGGTGAGAACATGCCTCGTTGTCCCGCCGAAAATCATCTGGCGCAACCGATTGTGGGTGAAGGCCCCTTTTACAAGCAGATCGGCGCCAAGCCTCTCAGCTTCTTCCAGAACCGTTTTACCCGATGATCGGCCGTTCGCCTGAACGGTCTCGGCCACCGCTGCCACGCCGCCGCGAACCAAATGCGCCGCAACCTGATCGCCGCTTGGTCCGGGGACCATGCCGCCGACCGCGCCCTCAACCGAAAGAACGCAAACCTTTTTCGCATCCTTCAGAAACGGCATGCCGAAAGCAATGGTTCGGGCGGTTTCGGTGCTTGCATTCCAGGAGATCACGATGTTTTCACCCAGGGTTTCCGGGGGCGTTTCCGGTGCGATCAACAACGGGCGTCCGCTGTCGAAAAGAGCCGCGTCGTATAGAGACGACCATTCACCGGACGTCTTGGACGAAGCGCGCGCCATGACGATCATATCGAAAAGACGGCCATATTCGCCGACCACGTCGTCGGCCTCGCCTTCGATCTCTCGCCACCAGGCGTTGGGACCGGTAGCGTCCGACGTGATCTCGCGAAAGGTCACATTTTGATCGTTCATGAAGGTGGTAAAGCGTTTGCGCGCAACATCCGCGCTTTCGTCCCAGTAATCCCGATACTGATTGAGAAAATGGGCCGGCACCGGCGCACGGGGAACCATGGGTGGCGCCGAGCGAATGAACAGCCCTTCGATATAGGAACCATACCGCTTGGCGACCATATGCGCTGTTGCAAGTGCTGCTTCGACTGATTCGTCGACAAGTAGCGGCAGGAGAAGAGTTTTCATGGAACACCTCCTACGTTCTCAGCTGCGCGTATTATAGCAAAAACCGGGCCTTGCGGACAGATATGTACCGGGAGATGTGCCTGGGGATAAGCCAGCGGACGAGGCCGGGCGGACGATGGCAAAAAAATCCCGCCGGGGGATAATAAAATCCGCGCCCGGCGGGCTTGTTCGAAGTCGAAAATGGGGAAATACGGAAACCATCCTGCACGGAGGGGTGGGGTTGGATGGTCATCGTATTATAGGGCTTAGCACCCTCTTTCCCGCATTTCCTCCGGGTAATTTAGCCGATTGGGCGGCGGCGGGATATTCGGGAAAACCCTAATTTAAAAATGGAAATTTGGTGATCTCAGAGAGATTCGCGATTTCGTAGAAAAATCGCAAAATGCAAAGCACATATTGGAAAAAGGCCGTTGTCGCTTCGGACGTCGAGCTGTGAATTCAGAAAAACGGCGGAATTCAGCTGTTTTTCATGTCTGGCACGCCATTTGCAAGTTGACTCTCGCACGACTGCCTACGAGCAGTACTTCGATTGTCGGGCCGCAATGTCCGGGATCGAAGAGGAGGTGGCAAAAGAACCGTCTGTATTGGCGGTTTATAACTTCCCCTGAAACTGTGTGGGTCCGGAGAAGTCCTCCCCCCAAAAGTCATATTCTCCGGACCCGACTTTTCCTTTTTCAGCAGCCCGCTAAAATCCCTTTTGCAGATCCACCGGATGGCGGGGTTCCTCGCCCGCCAGCAGGCGTCGGATGTCGATGGCGATTTCGGCTGCCGCAGTGCGCGGGGTCGTGCGGCTGGCGATATGGGGGGTCACCACGATTGCCGGATGGCTCCAGAAGGGATGATCGTCCGCCAGAGGTTCCTCGGTGAAGGCATCCAATAGAGCGTGTTCGATTTGCCCGGAATCGAGCGCGGCCAGCAAATCGTCATCGACGACATGAGCGCCGCGCGCCAGGCTGATCAAGAACGCCCCTTTGGGCAGCATGGCAAGGGTTTGCGCATTTATGATGCCGCGGGTCTCATCCGTCAGCGGCAGCAGAACAATCAGAATTTCCGTGCCCTTCAAAAAATCGCCCAACTGATCGGTTCCAGCGAAGGTCTCAACGCCGTCGATGGATTTCGCAATCGCATCCCAACCGGCGACGTCGAAACCCATAGCCGACAGATTGGACGCGGCATCGGTTCCCAGAACGCCCAGCCCCATGACGCCGACACGCCGCTGGCTTGTTTCCGGATAAAGAACCTGACGCCACTCTTTGGCGCGTTGCAACTCGGCAATATGATGAATCCCGCGATGGAAATGCAGCGTCCAGTGAATAGCGAACTGGGTCATATCGACAGCCAGCAAAGGATCGACCATGCGGGCAAGCGGAATGTTGCGCGGGAAACCCGGATCGGCAAGCAAACCATCGACCCCTGCCCACAGCGAAAGCACCGCCTTGAGGTTGGGAAGATTGCCAAGTACGCCCGAATCGGGGATGTCGATCACCGCGTATTCGATGTCTGCCGCGTCGCCCATATCATCCGGCCAGACGCGAATATCCTGATCCGGCAGGTGGCCCTTCAACAGCGGCACATAGGTTTCGGTGGCGACTTGCCGGGTGCTCATAAAAAGAATGGCCATCTTCGATTTTCTCCCGGTTTGGTTTATTTTTCAGGTGGCGACAACGCCGGTTTCATCTGCGTGCATGTCAAAGGCGGCGGCCATGAGGGCTTTTGTATAGGCCTCATTGGGGTTGGCGAAAACCTTATCCGCCGTGCCGGCTTCAACCACCCGGCCCCGGCGCATGACGATCACGTCGTGGGCCAGCGCGCGCACGACTTTTAGATCATGGCTGATGAAAAGATAAGCCAGATTTCGCCTTTTCTGCAGATCGCGCAGCAGATCGACGATCTGCGCCTGAACCGACATGTCCAAAGCGCTCGTCGGTTCGTCCAGCACAATGAAATCGGGCCGCAGCACAAGAACCCGGGCAATGGCGATGCGCTGGCGCTGGCCACCCGAAAATTCGTGAGGGTAGCGGTCCTGCATGTCCGCTTGCAGGCCCACTTCCTCAAGGGTGCTCCCGATGATCGCCCGGCGTTCATCGAAATTCCCGCCGATGCCGTGAACCAGCAGGCCCTCTTCCACGATCTGACCCACCGAAAGGCGCGGGCTGAGGCTGCCGAAGGGGTCCTGGAATACCATCTGCATCTGATTGCGCAGGGGCTGCAATGACTTCCAGCTGCGCCCTTGAATGGGCTGGCCGTGAAACTCGATATCGCCGGTGCTTTTTTCCAGCCGCAACAAGGCCCGGCCCAGCGTACTTTTGCCAGAACCGCTTTCGCCGACCACGCCCAGGGTCTGGCCGGCGCGAACCTGCAGCGAAATGCCGTCGACGGCCTTCACATGGTCGACCGTGCGGCGCACGATCCCCTTGCGGATGGGGAACCACACCTTGGTGTTTTCGGCCACCATAACTCGCGGCGCGTTCTCGTCCGCGGGTGGCGGATCGCCCGAAGGTTCGGCGGCCAGCAGGCGTTTCGTGTATTCGTGGCCCGGCTGGGTGAAAACGGTCTCGGTCGCGCCGGTTTCGACGATTTCTCCGTCGTTCATGACGCAGACCCGTTCGGCCATGTGGCGCACGATCCCCAGATCATGGGTAATCAGCAACAAGGCCATGCCCATGCGGGCCTGCAGGTCCTTGAGAAGTTTCAGGATTTGCGCCTGGACGGTGACATCGAGCGCCGTTGTCGGTTCGTCGGCAATGAGAAGGTCGGGCTCATTGGCCAGCGCCATGGCGATCATTACGCGCTGCTGCTGGCCGCCCGAAAATTCATGGGGCAGGGCGTCCAGCCGTGTCAGGGCTTCTTCCAGACCGACCAGATGCAACAATTCCTCGACCCGGTCGCGGGCCTCGCGCCGCCCCATGGATTTATGGACGAACAACACCTCGTTGATCTGCTGTTCAATATTGTGCAGTGGATTCAGCGAGCTTAGCGGCTCCTGAAAGATCATGGCGATTCGGTTGCCGCGCAAGTCGCGCATGCGCCCGTGACCCGCACCCATTAATTCCTCGCCGCGAAATTTGATGCTGCCCCCCGGATGATGGGCGAGCGGATAGGGCAGCAATTGCAGCACCGATAGCGCGCTGACCGATTTTCCCGATCCGCTTTCGCCGACCAGCGCCAGAGAGCGGCCCGCGTCGATATCGAACGAAACGTCGCGCACGGCTTTGGTTTCGCCAAACGAGGTATGAAGATCGCGAATTTCCAGAAGGCGGCTCATCGGGCGGCCTCTTTGGCCGCAAGTTCAGCAGCGGCATCTTCTTTGGCGGGCGGGGCGGCGAACACTTTGCGTGGGTCAAGCGCGTCGCGCACGCCTTCGCCGATGAAAATAAGCAGGCTGAGCATGATGGCCAGCACGAAAAATGCGGTCAGGCCCAGCCACGGCGCCTGCAGGTTGTTTTTGCCCTGATTCAAGAGCTCGCCCAGCGAGGCCGATCCCGGCGGCAAACCGAAGCCCAGGAAATCCAGCGCCGTCAGCGTCGTGATGGCACCCGACAGGATAAAGGGAAGGAACGTGAGCGTCGCCACCATGGCGTTGGGCAGGATGTGCTTGAACATGATTACGGGGTTGGAAACGCCCAGGGCGCGGGCGGCGCGCACGTAATCCAGATTGCGCGCGCGCAAAAATTCGGCGCGCACCACGCCAATCAGCGCCATCCAGCTGAAAAGAAGCATTAGGCCCAGCAGCCACCAGAAATTGGGTTCGACCACGCTGGCCAGAATGATCAGCAAATAAAGAACCGGCAGGCCCGCCCACATTTCGATAAATCGCTGGAAGAATAGGTCGATCAGGCCGCCGAAATAGCCCTGAACCGCCCCGGCGGCGACGCCGATGATGGAACTCAGGATGGTCAGAACCAGCCCGAACAGCACCGAAATGCGAAAGCCGTAAATGGTGCGCGCCACCACGTCGCGGCCCTGATCGTCGGTTCCCAGCCAGTGTTTGGCTGAGGGCGCAGCAGGCGCGGGTTCGTTGGAATCAAACGTTACGCTATCGAAACTATATGGAATGAGCGGCCACACGATCCACCCGGCCTCCTCGATCATTTCGATGACTTCGGGATCGCGGTATTCGGTTTCGGTTTCCAGGAACCCGCCGAAATCGGTCTCGGGGTAGGCGATCAGGAAGGGAACAAAGACGTCGCCCTCAAACCCGACCAGCAACGGCTTGTCGTTGGCCACGCCCTCGGCGAAAAGGCTGGCAAAAAACAGAAACAGGAAGATCCACAGCGACCAGAAACCGCGCGCGTTGGCGCGGAAATTGGCCAGCCTGCGCTGCGTGACGGGCGATATGCGAATGCCCAAAAACCTACGCATCTCTCTATGCATCTCTGGCCTCGAAATCGATGCGCGGATCGATGACGTGATACATAACGTCGCCGATCAGGTTCAAAATCAGCCCCAGCAACGTAAAGAAATAAAGGGTGGCGAACATGACCGGATAGTCGCGGTTGATGGCCGCCTCGAACCCCAATAGGCCCAGCCCATCCAGCGAAAAAATGATTTCCGTCAGCAGTGCGCCGGTAAAAAGAATGCCGACGAAGGCGCTGGGGAACCCGGCCACCACGATCAGCATGGCGTTGCGGAAAACGTGGCCGTAGAGAACGCGGTGCTCGGTCAGGCCCTTTGAGCGCGCCGTGGTCACGTACTGCTTGTTGATTTCTTCCATGAACGAATTTTTCGTCAGCATGGTCAGCCCGGCGAAACCGCCAATGACCAGCGAGAGGACGGGCAAGGCGATATGCCAGAAATAATCGCCGATTTTGGCCAATGCGCCGAGATCGGCAAAATTGTCCGACGTCAGGCCGCGCAGGGGGAACCAGTCGAAATAGCGCCCGCCCGCGAACACCACGATCAGCAAAATGGCGAACAGGAACGAGGGAACGGCGTTGCCCACGACCACCGCGCCGCTGGTCCACACATCGAAGCGGCTGCCGTCGCGCACCGCCTTGGCGATGCCCAGCGGGATGGAAATCAGATAGATCAGTAGGGTCGTCCACAGCCCCAGCGAGATGGACACCGGCATCTTTTCAAGAACCAGATCGACCACCTTGCGGTCGCGAAAAAAGCTCTCGCCGAAATCAAAGCGGGCGTAGTTGCCGATCATCATGACGAAACGTTCGTGAAGGGGCTTGTCGAACCCGAATTGCCGTTCGATTTCGGCGATGATTTCGGGGTCCAGCCCGCGCGCGCCGCGGTATTTGCTATCGCCGCCCCCTGTCGGGCGGGCGGCTACCTCGCCGCCACCCGACCCGCTGACCCGGGCCGTGGCTTCGACCGCGATGCCTTGTATCTGCGCAATCATCTGCTCGACCGGGCCGCCGGGAGCGGCCTGCACGATGATAAAGTTGATCACCATGATCCCGAACAGCGTCGGGATAATCAGAAATAGGCGGCGGATGATATAGGCGAGCATCGGTTAGCGCTTACTCCGGCTTTAAGGCCTTCTTACCTGCCTGGGTGGCTTGCGCCTTATCGGGAACGATCCACCACGCGGTGAACTGCGCGCCGTCCTGCGGGGTAACTTTGGGGCGTCCGAAGATGTCCCAATAGGCGATGCGGTCCGCGCCCAGATGGAATTGCGGCACAAGGTAGTGGCCCCATTGCAGCACCCGATCCAAGGTCCGGGTGTGCGCAACAAGGCTTTCACGGTCCGCCGCGGCGATCAATTTTTCGATCAATTCGTCGACCACCGGATCGTTGATGCCGATGAAATTGCGGCTGCCCTTCTGCGCGGCGGCGGCCGAACCCCAGAAGTTCCGTTGCTCGTTGCCCGGTGACAATGACTGACCCCAGATAAAGGTGATCATGTCGTAGTCGAAGCTTTCCAAAAGCCGCAGGTACTGGGCGGTATCGACGGTGCGCACGCGCGCCTCCACCCCCAGCCGTTTCAGGTTCTTGGCGAAGGGTAGTGAAATGCGCTCAAACTCGGGACTGACCAGAGTAATGGTGAAATCAAGCGGCGTTCCGGTTTCGGCGTGAACGCGCTTGCGGTCCTTGATGATCCATCCGGCGTCCTTGAGCAGCTTGTCGGCGGCCCGCAGGTTGGACCGGATGCGTCCCGTCCCGTCGGTTTTGGGCGGCAGATATTCTTCTGTGAAAACCTGATCGGGAATTTTGCCGCGGAAGGGTTCCAGGATTGCCAGTTCATCCGCGCCCGGAAGTCCCGTCGCCGCCAGTTCGGAATTGTCGAAATAGCTGCGGGTGCGCTGGTACTGGCTGTAGAAAAGGTTCTTGTTGGACCATTCGAAGTCAAACGCATAGGTCAGGGCGGCGCGGACCCGCTTGTCCTTGAAGATGTCGCGCCGCGTGTTGAAAACGAAACCCTGTATGCCGGACGAACGCTTGTGCTTGAAGGTATCCTTGACCAGCAATCCCTTGCGCACGGCCGGAACGTCATAAGCCGTGGCCCAGTTTTTCGATGAATTTTCTATCCTGTAATCAAATGCACCGGCCTTGAAGGCTTCCAGCTGAACCGTGCGGTCGCGATAGTAGTCGTAGGAAATCTCATCGAAATTATGACGCCCGACGTTCACGGGCAAGTCTTTGCCCCAGTAATCGGTCACGCGCTCGTAAACGATCCGGCGTCCGGCCTCAAACGACTTGATACGGTAGGGCCCGCTACCCAGCGGCGGCTCCAGGGTCGTTTTCTCGAAGTCGCGTCCTTCCCAGTAGTGCTTGGGGAAAACGATCAATTGACCCAGAATTAGCGGAAGTTCCCGGTTGTCGCCGGGTTTGAAGACGAACTTGATGGTCCGCTCATCGATCTTTTCGGCCCGCTCGACGCTGCCGTAATAAAACCGGTAGAACGGCTGGCCTTTCTCGCGAAGCGAATTGAACGAAAACAACACGTCGTCTGCAGAAACGGGCATGCCGTCATGCCAGCGGGCTTCTTTGCGCAGGGTAAACTGCACCCAGGAACGATCCTCGGGCGTTTCGATGGTTTCGGCCAAAAGACCATAGTGGGTGAACGGCTCGTCGGAGGACCCTTCGGTAAGGGTGTCGTAATTCAGGCCCAGTCCGATAGCCGGTTCGCCCTTGATGATGAAGCCATTGAAACTGTCGAACCCGCCAGTGCTCGCCATGCGCACGGCTCCGCCCTTGGGCGCGTCAGGATTGACGTAATCGAAATGTTTGAAATCGGGGCCGTATTTGGGCGCGCCGTGCATGGCCAGGGCGTGGCCCTTGGCGGCTTGGGTCGGTTCGATGTTCCATAAAAGAAGTATTGCGGCGAAAAAAACATACCGGCGCATGAGCAGCATTCCCTAACCCGTCAACAATTTTACCGCAGCCTTGTGCATGGCGGCGTCACCAGCCGCCAGAACCGTGCCGTCGGACGACAATCCAAGGGCTGCCCCGTTCCAGTCCGTAATCATGCCACCCGCGCCCTCAATGACCGGTACCAGCGCCAGATAATCGTAAGGGTTCATGCCGGCTTCGGCCACCAAATCAAGATTTCCCGAGGCCAGCAGTCCGTAGGAATGACAATCGCCGCCCCATACGGTTTGCCGGGTGGCGGCCTTTAGCTTGGCGAAAGCGGCCTCGGTTCCGCCCGTGAACATTCCGGGCGAGGTTGAGGCCATCCAGGCATCTTCCAGATTTTCGCAGGTCCGCGTTGCGATTGTGTTGCCATTGTGCGTGCTCGGGCGGCCGTCAACACCCAGCCAGCGTTCATTCAGGGCCGAACAATCAATGATGCCGATAACCGGTTTGCCGTCCCGCAACAATGCGATCAGGGTGCCGAACAGCGGCTTGCCGATAACAAACGATTTGGTTCCGTCGATGGGGTCCAGAACCCACACGTATTGGGCGTCGGTGCGCACCTGTCCGTATTCCTCGCCAAAAATCCCGTGATCGGGAACTTCGGCCTCGATCATTTCGCGCATGGCGGCTTCGGCCTGACGATCCGCGATGGTCACCGGCGAGGCGTCGGCTTTCTTTTCGGCGTCAAGGGCCGTGCCGAAATGGCTCATGGCGATGCGACCGGCCGTGTCGGCCAGTCGGCAAGCCAGATCAACCAGGGTCGCTTCGATGGTCATGGCAGTGCCGCCGGGGCGTCGCTTAACCCCCGCAAATAGGCGATCACGGCAGCCCTGTCGGACGCTTTTTTGATGCCCGCGAAAGCCATCTTGGTGCCTGGCGCATAGGCCTTGGGCTTGCTCAGGAAGGCGTTCAACTCCTCGTACCCCCAGTTTCCACCGAGCCCGGCCAGGGCGTCGGAATATTTGAAGCCGTCGCGTTTGGCCCTGTGTGCGCCAACCACGTTCCAAAGGTTCGGCCCCACCTTATTGGCCCCATCTTTGTCAATGGTGTGGCAGACCTTGCATTTTTTGAAAGTCTTTTGCCCGGCCTCAGGTGATGCCGCAGCCAAAAGCGGCCCGATTTCCTCGATGGGCGCGGGCGCGGCTTTCGCCGAACTCCGCTTGGCTGACGCCGACGCCTTGGCCACCACCGAAGATGACTTCGCCATTTCAGGCTCGGGTATCAGCAATTCGCCGATCATATGGCTTCCCCAGACCACCCATACGGCCACCAACACAGCGCCGCCAAGTTTTTGCATAAAACTGAATTTCATCATGCTTACCTTTTACCCCGTATTCCCGGTGCACGGGAATTAACTTCGCTTCGTAAATGACGTTTTACGGAACTGTCTGCGCGGGTATATGGTACCTACACCGGCCCAATAAAAGAAAGTCATGTTCATGAGTTCGCCGAAAAACCCAATCGTCATCATCCCCGCGCGCATGCAATCGGTTCGCCTGCCGGGCAAGCCGCTGGCGGACATTCACGGCGAACCCATGATCGTTCACGTGTGGCGACGCGGCATGGAGGCCGATGTCGGCCCCGTGGTCGTGGCCTGCGCCGAACCAGAGATTGCGGCGGCCATTGAAGCGGCAGGGGGGCGCGCCGTTCTAACCCGTCCCGACCATGCGTCCGGGTCGGACCGCGTGTTTGAAGCCCTCAATCTGGCCGATCCCGAGCGAAAACATGACGCCATCGTCAACATTCAGGGCGACCTGCCGACCGTCGAGGCCGAGGTGGTGCGGGCGTCACTGGTGCCGTTGGCGGACGGATCGGTGGATATCGCGACCCTGGCGGCGACCATCACCGAACCCGCCGAACGGGCCAATCCAAACGTTGTCAAGGCGGTGATTGGGCTGGCTGCCGGTCAGACAGTGGGGCGCGCGCATTATTTCACCCGCGCCACCGCGCCCGCCGGTGACGGGCCGCTGTATCATCACATCGGCCTTTACGCTTTTCGCCGCGCCGCGCTTGAGAAATTCGTGGCTTTGCCGCGGGGCGTTCTCGAAGCCCGCGAAAAGCTGGAACAGTTGCGCGCGCTGGAAAACGGCATGCGTATCGACGTGGCACTCGTTGACACGGTCCCGCTGGGTGTCGATACTCCCGCCGACTTGGAACGCGCCCGCGGAATGCTCAGCGCGTAAATTTAATACAAAGGCAACTCGATCCAATGACCACCGTCCCGCAAAAGACCATCGCTTTCCAGGGGGAGCCCGGAGCTTATTCCGATCTCGCCTGCCGCACCAGCCGACCCGAAATGACCACCCTGCCGTGCCGGTCGTTTGAGGACGCTTTTGAGGCGGTGCGTAGCGGCGAGGCGGCGTTGGGCATGATACCCATTGAAAACTCCATCGCCGGGCGGGTCGCCGATATTCACCAGTTATTGCCCAATTCCGGCCTGCACATCATCGGCGAACATTTCCAGCGGGTCGATCACCACCTGTTGGCGGTCAAGGGCGCGAAGATCTCGGACCTTACCCACGTGCACAGCCATATTCACGCCCTCAATCAGTGCCGCAACATTATTGCGGAACTGGGCCTCACGCCGGTGGTGCGCCGTGACACGGCGGGAGCGGCCAAACGCATTGCAGCAGGGGGCGACAAGACCCAGGCGGTCATCGCATCGGAACTGGCGGGTGAAATCCTTGGCCTGAAATCGTTGAGGGCAAGTATCGAAGATGCCGAGCACAACACGACGCGGTTTCTGATCATGTCCACCGAAGCCATCGTGCCGCACCGCATGGCGGGGCCGTGCATCACCAGTTTCGTGTTTCGTGTGCGCAACGTCCCGGCGGCGCTTTTCAAGGCGCTGGGCGGCTTCGCCACCAACGGTGTCAACATGACCAAGCTGGAAAGCTACATCGACGGCAAACAATTCGTCGCCGCCCAGTTCTATGCCGAAGTCGACGGTCATCCCGACGACCGCGGCGTTCGTCTGGCGCTGGAGGAACTGGGTTTCTTCACCCACGAAGTGAAGGTGCTGGGCACCTTCACGGCCCACCCCCATCGCCAGCACAACGCGCCGGATGACGGCGAAGACTAACCTCTGCTGCGCGAGAAACCGCCATCCACTGGTATATTCTGTCCGGCGATGTAGGTGTTTTGGTCGCTGGCCAAGAAGGCCACCGTTCCCGCCACTTCCTCGGTGCCGCCGCAGCGGCGGGCGGGTATCCGTTTGGCCATTTCGGCCAGTCCCGCTTCGCCCAGATTGGTAACGGACAGTTCCGTGCGGATAAAACCCGGGGCCACGCAGTTGGCGAGGATGCCGTCCTGGGAAACTTCCGCCGCGATGGACGCGGTCATCCCGTCGATGGCAAATTTGCTGGCGGAATAGGCTTGGCGGTGTTCCCGCGCGCCCAGTCCCCACAGGGAAGAAATGTTGACGATGCGTCCCCATCCCTTCTTTTTCATGCCCGGAATGACGGCCTTGCACGTAATAAAGGGCGCGGTGACGTTGACCTGCATGATGCGTTCGAAATCCTCGACCGCGTAGTCCTCGATGGGGCCGACCTTGTTGGTGCCCGCGTTGTTGACCAGCACGTCGAAGTCCATTGCCGCGACTTTCTCGGCGAAAACAAGTGTCGCCGCGCGATCCGAAAAATCGATGGGCAGATAGCCGCATCCCTCGGGCGCCTGGCCGTCGGGTTTGGTCCCGGTGACGGTGACGGACGCGCCGTCGTCGCGCAGCTTTTCCGCGATGGCCCGTCCGATCCCTTTGGTGCCGCCGGTAACCAGCGCTTTTCTTTGTTCAGCCATTTTTTTGTTTCCTTCAGGTTTCGGCCAGCCATTCATTGATCAGCCACAGGGCAATGGAAGCGGGGCGCGGCAGGCGTTTGCCGGTTTCGGGCATGCGCGCGATATCTTCCCTTGTGAACCACGCCGCGTCGCCCAGTTCCTCCGGATCGATGTTGATGTCGAAGGTGGTGGCGACCGCCCGGTAGCCCAACATCAGGGAAGCCGGAAACGGCCACGGCTGAGAGGCCCGGTAGCTCACGTCCGTTACGTGAATGCCCGCTTCTTCGAAGACCTCGCGGGCGACGGTTTCCTCCAGGCTTTCACCGGGCTCGACAAATCCGGCCAGCGTTGAATACATGCCCTGAATAAATCCAGGCTTGTGTCCAAGAAGGCACGATCCACCATTGGGCCCGGGGCGCGTCACCAGCATGATGACAGCCGGGTCGGTCCTGGGAAAATGGGACTTGGCGCAGCCCGCGTTGGTGCACTTGCGAACGTGACCCGCCTCGGCACTAAGCGTCGGGTGACCACAGTCGCCGCAAAAACGGTGCCGCCGATGCCAGATCAAAATCCCCTTGGCATAGGCCAGAACCGCGCCGGCGTCCCGCGCCATCGTGGACCCGCAGTTGCGAATATCGGTGAACTCGTCCACTCCGCACAGCTTGGCCGCCGCGTTTTCGTCCATGGACGAAATATCGGCTGCGAAATAGGGCGTTTCGCCGCGCAATCCCAACAGAACGATTTCGTCAGCCCGCACGACCACCTCTCGCGCCGCATCGCCCGTAAGATGAAGGCGATCATCGTCAACAAGGTTAAGATCGCGCCACACCGGAAAAACACAAGTTCCGGCGTCGGCAAGCTGCCGGGCGACCCACCCGGCGTCCCCGCGCAAACGATCGGCCCGGTCCAGGCCCGAGCCGGTAAAGAAAATCGGTTTCGACATGGCGGGAACCTGACACAACGTCGCAATTTTCGCAACGCCGAGAATGAATTGCCTTTTCTCGCCCTGCGGGGCACAATCCGCGCACGGAAATTTTGATGTACGGAAACATGATCCTTAGAACGGCAATTGCGTTTTTGGCGGCATTTGGACTGGTGGCATGTACTTCCACCGGCGATATGGTGGTGTCGACCGAGGGCGGTTTCGATATTCAGGTTGTCGGCGGAACGGTTAACACCGTCGATGCCGTTACGGATGCCGACTGGGAAATGGCCTTGAGCAGGACCTTGCGCATCCGCCAGGGCGAATTTTCGCCGAGCCTGATGGTTCTGCGCGTCGGAACCCCCTATGTCCTGACCTTGCAGAACGGCGATGACGTTCCGCATACCTTTATTGCAGCCGATTTTTTCAACTCGGTGGCGGTGAAATCGGTTGTTCCGGCGGAAGAGGAAATCTCCGCCGGTTCGAAACTGGTGTCGTTGCATCTGGCGCCGGGCGAGAGCCGCGAAATGTCGTTTGTGGCCGTGCGTGATGGCTACTACTACTTCAGAAAAGGGCCCACCTACGTCCTCGACAAGGTTCATTTCTCGCCGTTCGGTACCGGAGAGGGTGGCGCGTTTTTCATCGAATAGGTGAAAAGACTCTCTTTATTTGAGCGGATCGTCGCTGCTATATTGCGCGCGGGAGGCTGGCGGCGGACGGGCCCCTCGCCAACCCGGTCAGATCCGGAAGGAAGCAGCCGTAACGAGTTTAGGCCCGGGTCGTTTGTTCAGTCTCCCACCTAAGTTTCCCACCTGGCGGATAATATCTAACCGATGGAAACCGACCAGCCCCAAGCAAAGCCCTACCGCGTTCTGGCGCGCACCTATCGGCCGACGACGTTTTCCGAACTGATCGGTCAGGTGGCGATGGTGCGCACGCTGACCAACGCCATCGCCAAGGGCCGGCTGGCGCACGCCTTTATCCTGACCGGCGTTCGCGGCATCGGCAAGACGACGACGGCGCGCCTTATTGCCCGGGCGCTCAATTGCGTCAGCGCGGACGGCAATGGCGGTCCTACCATTTCGCCCTGCGGCGTATGCGAACACTGCGTTGCCATCGCCGACGACCGGCACATGGACGTCATGGAAATGGATGCCGCCAGCCGCACCGGCGTGGATGACATCCGCGAAGTGATTGACGGCGTTCAGTACCGGCCAACCTCGGCGCGCACCAAGATCTACATCATCGACGAAATCCATA
>Ga0233431_1003571_pt1 | contig 18328 bp, 8 predicted proteins | sample SI_118_April2016_FD_179867 | JGI IMG/M metagenome (GOLD analysis project Ga0233431, IMG submission 179867) | Seawater microbial communities from Saanich Inlet, British Columbia, Canada - SI_118_April2016_200_MG | ecosystem: Environmental > Aquatic > Marine > Inlet | place: Canada: British... | reverse complement strand
CATAGGTGCTGAGATTTTTTCAGAGGCGAGAGGGATAGATCGTGGTACATCTATCTAACCCCGAAAATTTGGTGCGTCAGGAAGTTTGACAAAATGATAAGAAAGCCCTACATTTAGGAGGCAATACAGAAAATCCTGTCTAATTTAAGGTACGGGTGAGAGATGCGATTGTCGGCTTACTATCAACGTGTAATAAAACAAAAAGCTGCTGAAGTTTTTGGCACGAACGTTCAGGTGTATCTCTTTGGCAGCCGCATTGATGACGCGAAAAAGGGTGGAGACATCGATTTATGCATCGCAACAACTGACCAAAATGATCTGATTCGGAAAAAAGTGAAATTTCTTGCGGCGTTGGATCGAACATTAGGCGAGCAGAAAATGGATGTCCTTTTTTTCCGTAACGGGAGTAAAGGCATTGAACATACCGCGCTGGAAACAGGGATTCGCCTATGAACTTATATTTTGAAAAAATAAACCGCATTTTTGAGGAATGTCAAAGGCATATTTACCGCATGGATCTTGCTCACACTGAAATTGCCCACCTGATGCCCCTAAGTGTAGAAACATACGAGAAGTTGACAGATGCGGATATCAAGACCATAGACCAGTTCTTGTTTCGTTTTTCAAAACTTCAGGATGCCATTGGGAAAAAACTTTTCAAAACGACACTTCTGGCACTCGGCGAAGATATCGAGGATGAGGCGTTTATCGATATTCTCAATCGGCTTGAGAAGATAGACCTCATCGCAGATATAGAAGGCTGGTTTGAACTCCGACGAATGAGAAATGAACTTGCCCATGAGTATGAGGAAGACAAAAAGGCCAACGCGGAGGCGATTACTCTCATTCACCAATCGGGAGACAGGCTCAAAACATATTTTTCAACAATACATGTAGAAATGAAAAAGCGATTTGAAAATAAATCTTGAGAACCACAGCTTCACGTGAACAAACATAATAAATCCCCCATCGAAGACTGATGGCTTTCCCATCTCAATCAGAAGCACGTTGCTGTAAAGATAGCAAATATGGAATTATGAAACAACGTCCCCCATTACAACGCGTCCCCCATTAGTCCCCCATTAAACCCATTAAAACTCTACCGACAAGAGCTAAGAGTAGATTTGATAATCATATAAAGGGTTCAGGTGTTGCGTAGCCCTTTGGATAATGTGGCGCATTTACTGGACCGTGCGAAAATGGCAATAAAGGGGACACGCTTTCTTTTATAGACGGGGATCTTTGCGACCTTATATCTCTTCAGAATGCTGTCAATGAAGCCAAGCCGGACTATGTCTTTCATCGGGGTGTCGAAGATCATGACGTACCAAAACCATTGCTTCAGATGCCGGAAACCGGAGGTCAGACCTGCCCACAAAGCTCTCGCCACACCCGGCATGGCGAAACTCACCCGAGACGGACGGGCTTGTGAGGCGGGCGGTGGTCCGAGGATGCCACCCCATCCGGTAAATTTTTTAAAAGCTCCATTTGCTCCCAAAAAAGGGGCCTCTAAGCATCAAAAACAGCGCGTTTTAGAAATGTTTTTTAATCATTTAAGTTAGTTGCTGGGGTCCGACCCCATTCCACCTATCGACCCCCATTATGCCGGATATGAAAACTTTTTGATAAGCTAAACAGAAAGGCTTGCAGAACCATGATCTATGCTATTCTACCCATAGGGAATAATTTTGGATGGGGTACTTGCGGCAAATATCTTGTTAAGGAATTATCAGAATTTGCGGAAGTAAAATACATCACAGAACAATTCGGTATCAATGCCATTGGCGATGAGATGGAGTTTCATTTCCTCAAAAGCAAATTAATCGGCAAAATAGAAGCAGATCAGATTAGCAACGGTTCCATCAAACGGGTAAATCATCCTGTTTTGCAGGCTATCAATAATCATAGCCTTATACCTTGTTATGGGATAAAACTGAAAGGGAGTTTCAAGGCAGGATATACCTTTTTTGAGGAAAACCTGCTTCTTCCCGAGTACATACAAAACGGGAGAGACAACTACGATATCGTGATAACCGGCTCAAAATGGTGTGAAGAGGTTTTGAGAAAACATGGCCTTGAGACAGTAACTACCGTAATGCAGGGAGTTGATCCCAGGATATTCAATCCATCTTTCTCAGACAAGGAATTTTTTAAGGACCGGTTTGTTGTTTTTTCGGGCGGCAAATTCGAGCTGCGCAAAGGACATGATCTTGCGATAAAGGCTTATAAAGCCCTACAAGACAGACATGATGATGTTATGCTTGTGAATTCCTGGTACAATATGTGGCCAGATAGTATGAACACCATGGCTGCGTCCCAATACATCAAGTTTGAAATTGAATCGAAAGATTATGTCACCACAATGAACAAGGTTCTTCGAGACAATGGCATCGATCTGAATCGAGTCATCACAATGCTACCCCGTCCTAATGCTATGATGCCAAGAATTTACAAGAATACGGATGTGGGGCTATTCCCTAATCGCTGCGAGGGAGGGACCAATCTTGTCCTTATGGAGTATATGGCTTGCGGGAAACCGGTTATTGCATCATACAACAGCGGCCATAAGGACATACTTAATTCAAATAATTCGAAAATGATTGAGGATATGAAACCTATGGAAATCAAAAGAGATGCACGAACTGTCGCAGTATGGGATGACCCGAATCTGGAAGAGACTATCAGCCATTTAGAATGGGCATATCAGAACAAGGATGAATTGAAATTGATTGGGACACAAGCTGGTAAAGATCTTGGGCAACATACCTGGAAAAAAAGCGCAGAGCACTTTTTTAAGATTGTAACAAATACTTGTTAACTGTGAAACAGTAGATAAGGTCAGAAAGTAACAGAGTCGGAGCGGCCGACAAGGCTGCAACCCAGCTGGTGGAAGTCCAGCCGTATCAGTTGCTCGTGTCGGATACGTAGTGATGCCACATCCCGGGGCAGGTAACCAACCGGGCTATGCGTGGTGTAAACGTCCTGGCTGCTCTAAAGGGTAAGCTCTTTAGCGGTAGGTGCAACCTGGGGGGCTAACGAGCGTGGGAGCCTGAACATTAGCGAATGACTGCAGCCCCGAGAATACTTTCCCTGTTGAAGTTGCATTATAGGGGTTATTTTCAGTGTGCCGAACGTGTGACGTTGGATGTGAGGCCGTTGCCCTCTGGGAAGAAGCGAGCAAGCGCACCAGAGGGACACTGCGGGGTAGGGGTCCAAGCGCCTACGCAAGGATTGCAGAGATAATGTTGGGAAGGGCCAACTCCCAGCAGGGACTTGCAACAACCTGCAAAGACTCATTGATCAAGAGTAAAACCGAGACAGTGAGAGGGCTTTGGTCTGGCGCATGAGCCAGTATGAGCGATGAAGGGTGGGTAACGCCATCTGACGTGGTGTTAAACATCACGCCGCAAGAGGTAACACCCGATGCGGGCAAAGGGGCTCTCGGCGCATGGCGGTGTTGGAGGGAAACCAGCGCAGGATACAAGGCCTGGATAAGCTGGAGAACGAAAATTCCAGCACGAGCCAAACAGTAAACCTATGTAGTGAGGGGTGTATGTGTGCCAGCACTTAAGCTTCCGCCATATAGGGAAGGCTGTTTGAGGAAATGCCATGGTCGCCAACCGGACTCGGGAAATCCGACCGTCCGGGATGAAACGGGGGGCTTGCGGAAACGTGGATTATGGAGGAAGCTAAACGGGCACGGAAAGCGGAAACGCCGAAACGGCCAAGCCGACACCTAAGATCAAGCGCGCCGTACTTCTATCCCGACCCCCCCATTACGAGGTCAAAAAATAGCAACATAAGTCAATCAAAGACTTGACCCCTAAAAAATGCTTGAAGTCTTTCCCTTCATGGTTCCGGCTTGTCCGGGTTAGGATGGGGCGATTTCCATAACATCTAATAATTGTATAGGTGCCAGACTATGAATAAAGTGGAAATGAATGACTTTACAATGATTCTTCACGGGGACAATTACCTTGAAGAGAAAGTCATAACAACCCGTTGTTGGAAACCTGCGACAACACAGGTGTTTCGCGAACTTGTAAAGCCCGGCATGACAGTTGTCGATGTGGGTGCGAATATCGGCTACTTCTCTTTACTGTCTGCGTCTTTGGTTGGGCCAACGGGGCAGGTCCATGCGTTTGAACCGTATCCGGGATATCAGGAACGATTGAAAAAGAGTCTTGCCGTCAATGACCTTCCGCATATTCGATTGGTTCCATTTGCATTGTCAGATAAGGTTGAAAAACATGAATTATACAAGGGTCTTGCCAGTGCAAGTATGCATAAATGGACTTATGCAGATCCGGTGTTTAACCAAATACATGATGTTGTTACAGTTCGTTGTTTGCCACTGGACGAATATGCAAAGCGGTATCTGAATAGAATCGATCTTATTAAAATTGATGTCGATGGTTATGAAATGAATGTTTTGAGAGGTGGTCGAGAGAGCTTAAAGAAATATAAACCAGTTGTAGTTATTGAACTTTTTGAAGAAGCATTAGTGGATGCGGGTAGCTCTGTTCGTCAACTATTAGATTTTTTTAAGGAGTTGGACTATGTTCCCTATTCTGAACAAGGTCGGTGTTTGGATTATGATGCTTTGCATTTGGAGGCAACACGCGATATCAAACTCAGTGTAAATATTGTTTTTCGACCGGTGGTTGAGCAGCATGTAAAGGTGCAACCACTGGAAGGCAGCATAAAAAAACTCACTGCCGGGCTGATTATCGATCTTCCGTTCCATGAAGCAAATAAGTGGACAAGTGCTACTACTTGGCATCTTGTAGAGGCAGTTCGATCTAATTTTGATTGTGTACTAATTCAGAACCAATCGGATTATGAATTGGCAGTGAAACAATTAGATTTACTCATTTCAATGGAACCTCATTGGGGTGGTCATAGGTTGGATTTAACGCGGACTAAGGGTCTTAGAGAAAAAATCGAGAAGATTCCGTCCTATATTTTTTATAGCGACCCACATGCCAATAAATGGAGGCAGGACTATTTTTTAAACAACGCTTTTGATTATATTCTGAGTTTTTACTATTATCCTATACGTTATCATTTTAGTAAAATTGCATCAGATAAGATCATACATTTCCCTTGGCCCATTCCTGATAAATGGATTGGAACCGAACCGATTCAGTATCGTCAGGGGGAATATCTTAATTGTTTTGGGGGGCAAAAACATCAGGCCTATATGCTTCGTAACTGGTGTCGCAATTTCGATTTTGTTGAATCGACTACCAATAGTGGTTGCGAAAATAAAGTCATGACAGAGGCTGAGTATATTCAATGGTTGGGAGAAAAAGATGCTTGTGTTGCCGCTGGCTCAGATGATGTTATCTATCGTTTGACTGTACCCAAATATTATGAGATCGCTGCAGCTGGTTCATTGCTTTTTGCCCAGGAAACTGACGACTTGGGCCTTTTGGGATTTACCCATGGACAGAATTGCTTGGTATTCAATCGTACTAACTTTGAATCACTGGCACGAGAGTATTTAAAAAATCCACTACAGTATCTTCATGTCCGAGATCGGGGGCGCGAGTTGATTCGTCAGCGACATAGCTTGTCGGTTCGGATGGCAAATTTTGTTAGTCATGTTAATCGTGCTGTGCAGCAAAAAAAGACGGCAAAAACACAGATTGGAATAAAGACAATGATTCCTGATATCTCCGGTTCTGAAGCTCCTCGAGATGAATTTAACTATTGGTTTAAGAAAATTTGCGTTCCTTCTGTTTTGAAAAAAGCCTACGAGAGACTGTTGAATTGGGAAGGGTGTGCTCTTGAGTGGGATGCCTGTCATGAAATATTAGCGTACCATACATTTATTAATGGGCCGATTGAGCCGGAGAAGTTGATTGCGCTTTCTAATGGTCGTTATGAATTGCTGGATAGACTCTGGCCGGGTGAACCCTTAACACAAGAAAGAGGTGAAACATTTTATCGAGAAAGTGCCAAAGTCCTGCCTTGGGGGCACGGTATATTTAAAGCTGACCATGATGTGCAACATCGCCGTCAGGTCTGGCTCAAGCGTGTTCAATTACTGGAGATGCTTAAAAAAGTCGGAGCGACTTCAGTTTGTGATTATGGAGCAGGTGGGGGATATACCAGCTTGCTTGCGAAAACAATGGGCTTTTCGCGTGTGATTCATCATGAGTATACCGTGTTTCACCCATATGTTGCATGGCGTGAAAAACAAATCTCTGCTGTTGATCCTAACCATCAATTTATTATGACACAAGCAGAGCAACCGCTGAAATTGGATGCACCTGTGGATGCAATTATTTGTGCTGATGTGGCCGAGCATGTCTGGGATCCCAAACAAATGTTAAAGGACATTCACGCTGCTCTCAAGTCGAATGGATATCTTATCTGGAATTCTGTTTTTGAGGGGGGGATTTCGTGCCATATGCATCCTGAATTAAAAGGACACGAAGAAGAATTACTCGCTAGTTGTGGATTTAAAAGGGTAGAGGATTTGCCGGTTCGCTGTGTTGGACATTCTGGGTTTTACCGCTCTGTGCCAGTGGTTACATCGACGGAAAATAAACAAAAGGCTTTGAATCAAATTCAATCGATCGAAGTTGATAAGCCGAGTAATAAAAATAAAATTCTATTGATTGTTGATAAACCAGGCTGGGCTCATGATTTTAAGGCGGACAATCTAATCCGCTGCTTGGGGGATGATTATGAAATTGTCAAGCGATACTGTGATGATGTTCAGGACTCAGAAATTGAAGCATCGGATGTTGTGGTAATTTTTTACTGGAAGCAGATACCCTATGAAAATATGCAAAGACGGCTTCCAACTCTGCAACGGAATAAGCACAAGATTCTGATGGGTATTTGTTCACACATAGAGCTTCAGGGAGAGAGTGAAAAGCCTGGGCTTTCGGTTTTACGTACACTTGCAAGTGGTATTTTTGTGAACAGTAAGCTTTTGTATAAGCAGTATGTTGATGTTTTTGATGTACCAGTGTTTTACACTCCCAATGGTGTGAATAGGGAGTTCTTTCGGCCTTCATCGGTAAAAAAGGAAAATGAGAAACTTATTGTCGGATGGGCGGGTAGCCTGAAAAATCACGGCGATAAAAGAGGGGTTAATGAATTTATAATTCCTGCAGTTAAACAGATTCAGGGAGTAGAACTGCTGATAGCTGCCCGCGAAGATAAATGGCCTAATAAAGAACAAATGAGGGAATTTTACCAAAAGATTGATATTTATATTTGTGCCAGTCGAACAGAAGGAACGCCTAATCCCTGTCTGGAGGCGGCGGCGTGTGGGGTTCCGATTTTAACTACGCCTGTCGGCAATATGCCGGAACTGATTCAGCCGGGTGCGAATGGCTATTTTGTTGAACGCGATGTCGATCAAATAGCACAAACGCTTCACTTGCTTAAAAATCGCAGAGATTTGCTGAACCGGACGCGAAAGGGAATTCTGTGTTCCATAAAAGACTGGGATTGGAAAGTTAAGGCTGAAAACTATAAGACGATGTTCGATTCAATGCTCGCCAGAGCAGGAAGTAAGGAGGATTTGTTTCAATCGCGCGGACAAGTCTATGTTGCCAGTGCGGATCGGATGGATCGTGTGCTGGCGAATATTGATTCTCTCCAAAAAATGCCGACTAAGAAAATCAATCATTACATTAGTGTTGTTGGCGGGTTGTCCGGCTTAAATTATTTGCTTTCTGTCGATTCTGCAAAAATAACCTTTTTCGATCTGAATACCCATGCGTTGGAGTACGCGAAGCTGGTTTTTGAGTTGATTTCGATTTCAGCCGACCATCGTGACTTTATCGGTCGAGTATTTGCTCGTTCTGTTGAGGCGTTTTTGGCTCAACACGGTCAAACAGAATTGACCCTTGAAAATCAGCATTTATACCTTTCAACGCCGGTTGATCCAAACATCGTAGAGAATACATTGACCAGCTTGTCCGCGTCGGGCACCGCACTCTACCGAACTTATATTCAGCCGTTTCATGACGGCCAAGTGTTGGAAGGAGTACGGAACTGCCGGTGTCTGCTGCCTTGCTACGGAATACATGAACGTGTTCCTGTTGGCGGCGGCAAAGATCAAGGACACAATGAATTCAAGCAACTTGTTCCCAATACCAACAGCTTTTTCTATGGGCATGGATGGCTTCAGTCAAAAGAGACATTTTTGCGTGTGCAAGATATACTGAGAAAATGCCCGATCCGCTACCTGCCCTTTAATTTGCTGAACGGTGATTTGGACGGTCTGTCTAATTTTAGCGGTCGGGTTGTCATCCATGCTTCCAATATCGACGAATGGTTTAAAGATGCCTGGGATCATTGGCTAAACTCTGTTTTTCAGCAATCTGTTCGGCGACAGGGTGCATTGTATGTTGTTACGACAAACGGCGGTGTTGTTAAGTCGGATGTGGATGCACATGTAAAGGCCTATGTCGCCGTTGCTCCATATGTCTATGGTCGTGTTGTGGAAGTCACACATAAAACACAGTGGGGATTCCATGAATTCGAGCGTGAAAATATTCTATTCAGCAATTATCTGGATGGGAGCCATCCGGCCGATACGACCATCCTGCATATTCTTGTTGGCGAAGGGCTTTCAGTCGAGCAATTTCAAGCTGTTTATCGCCGGGCGTTGGAGCAAAGTCAATGTGTGTTGGTGCTGGAACATAATCGCGACTCGGCTGATTGGACTCCTGAAAAAGCTGAAAAGTTATTAAGTATTGAACAAACACAGTCAATTTTGACCTCTGCTGCCGAGCCTTATCAGGCAAAGGTGATGTCCGTTCATGAGATTGCGGGGGAGAGGGATTTGACGAGAAATGCCCTCTTTGTCGTTGAGTGCGAGGGATCTTCTTCGACTGAACAAATCGCCTCACCGGAAACAGCCACAATATCAGCAATAACATCTAAAAAGGCGGCGATAATTAAAACACTAGTTGTCTACGATGTAGAGGGCTGGGCGTGGTGGCACAAGGGGCAGCAGATCAAGCGCCACCTCCCACCAGACATTACAGTTGATCTCTTACAGATGAATCGCCCGTTCAGTCACTATGATTATGACTTTGTAGTTGTTTTCGATCCTTACCTCATTTCAATTCTTGCCAATGTGCCCGCCGAGAAGATCATCATCGGCTGCAGTTGCCCCGAATACCTCCAGCAGACGGTCGAACTTGTATTGTCTGCCCGGTGTGCCGCAGGTTTTGTCAATAATCGTTCCATGTTCAATGTCGGATCAGCTACCCTTCCCAATCTCTTCTGCTGTCAGAATGGTGTTGATGAGGACCTGTTTCAGCCGTCACCATCAATGCCCAAGGAACATATCGCCTGTTGGATAGGTAATTCCGGGTCAGTTGGGATGAAGGGGCTTGACCTGATCACCGAAGCCTGCAGGCGAACAAATATACGTCTCTTGCCCCTTGATCGCGAAGCCAATCGCGACAAAGGGAAGCTTCTTACTCAGGAACGGGTGCGCGATAGCATTTATCATCAGGCAACTTTTTATATCTGCGCTTCCGTCAAGGAGGGGACACCTAATCCTGCGCTCGAAGCCCTTGCCTGTGGGCTACCGGTGATTTCTACCAGGGTAGGCAATATGCCCGAGATCATCCGGGATGGCTACAACGGTTTTCTGGTAGAGCGCTCGGTTGAAGCAATTGCTGATGCCATCGAAAAGCTAAAAAGGTTGAATCGAGACGATCTGGCGAGAAATGCCCGCTTGTCAGTTCTTGATGGTTGGACGTGGCGCCAGCAAGCCGAAAAATACACACACATGTTCAGAGCGTTGTCCAAAACTGTCCCACAATACATGGACATCAAGGTAGCCCATGGTAATGTCGAGAGAGGAAATATGTACGTTCAACGCTATCCGACCCAGGTGCACTTTTTGATGATCGACAAGTGCAACGCGAAGTGCATCATGTGCGGAGGAGATTATTTTAAAAGCAAAAGCGGCAGAATGATCACTCTCAAAAAGTTCAAGACCATGGCCGCGAACCTGAAGCTCGAAAACGCCCGTGCCATCGTTTTAGCCGGCGCGGGTGATCCCCTGCTGAACAAAGAGCTTGTGCCGATTATCCAGTTTGTAAAAAAGACCTATCCGCATATCATCATCTCAGTCACAACCAACGGCATCGCCCTTTCAGAAAAGATTTCCGGACTCCTGCTTGAAAGCGGAGTTTCCCTGGTGAACATCTCGATAAACTCGGCAACCCGCGCTTCCTATAAGCGCATTATGCAGGTGGATGGTTTTGACCTCGTTTGCAAAAACGCGAAAAACTTCGTTAAACTAAAAAAACTCTTGAGCAAACAGACTACCCTGCAGTTCTCAGCTGCCTTAAACCGGTTGAACATCGAGGACCTTCCTGTCTTGGTCGAACTCGCCAGGGAGATCGGCGTAAACGGCATCAATTTATTTTATACCCGCTTTTATCCGGAACGGATCCGTAATATGAGTATTGAGAACCCGGCTGATGTTCTGAACAACAAGGATTCTCTTTTCTTTCACCAAACGCTCTCTGACGAAATAGTGGAAAAGGCAAAAATACAGGCTCAAAAATACGGGATCAACCTTTCTCATGAACCCCTATTTAAAGGAAATGCTCCTGCGCCCCCCTGTACCTGGGCATTTTCACAGGTTATGGTCGGGTTTGATGGTGAGATCTATCCTTGCGGTGGATCTGAAGTGCATTTTAAGGAGAAAGTTGAAAGAGGCATTTACAATTTTGGAAACGCACTTACTGAATCGATTGATTCATTCTGGAATAATGATTTTTACCAGGCCTTACGAATGTCGTCAAAAAGGGGGAAAACATGCATAACTCCCGAATGCCGATGTTGTGCGAACGCACTGAGTCCGAACGACGTTGGAGCACATATCATGGAGTGGGATAAACCCATATTTGGTAAAAAGAGTCAATCGGGCGATATTATCAAAGAAACGGAAACAGAATTTTCTAAAGATTCAGACCCTTTAGTTTCAGTCATTGTTCCAACTTACAACCGACCGGACATGTTGGCTGAAGCGCTGAAAAGCATTCTTAAACAAACATTTCAAGATTTTGAAATTGTTGTTGTAAACGATGCAGGTATGAGTGTTGAAGATGTTGTGTCAAAACTGAATACAGAGAAAAAGATCGCTTATGTTTCTCACGCCGGAAACAGGGGATTAGCCGCTGCACGAAACACGGGAATTAGGGTCGCGCGGGGAAAATATATTGCACTCCTTGATGATGATGATCTGTTCTATCCTAATCATCTTGAAACAGCTATGGTACATGTGAGTGAAGAAACACCGGTTATCTATACAGACGCCACTCGGGTCACATATGAAAGGGATGGTGATTCTTACAAATTTGTCGGAAAAAGTTTCCCCTATTCAATAGATTTTGAAAGAAATAAATTGCTGATGGGCAACATCTCACCTGTAAACTGTTTTGTATTTGAAAAGGAAAAGGCATTACAGGCCGGACTTTTTGATGAAACATTGACAACTTTAGAAGATTGGGAGTTCTGGATAAGGCTCTCTGAACACTGGGCCTTCAAACATATTACGGAAGTAACTGCCCAAGTTAATTGGCGTACTGACGGCACTACTATGACATCTTCTCGAGGAACTGATTTTAAAAAAAACAGAAACAAAATCTATAATCGATATAAGGAACAGATTAACAAAATTGATGACACCGAATCCATTTTGAAGGAATTTAGTAAAATTTGGAAGGCTGAAAGCAAACCGGGATTGCAACTTGTTTCAATTGTCATATTGGCTCACAATCAATTAGCATATACAAAAAAGTGCATCAACAGTATTTTTACACATACCAAAGCACCCTTTGAATTGATTATGGTTGATAATGGGTCAACCGACGGTACTGTGGAGTACCTGGAAACGGAGGACAGAGGACGGAGGTCGGATGTCGGAGGACAGAGGGCAGAAGTTAGAATAATCAAGAATAAGGAGAATCTTGGGTTTGCTGCCGGCAATAACCAGGGGATGGCAGCGGCCAGGGGAAATTATATTCTCTTGATGAATAATGATATCGTCGTTACGCCTGGTTGGCTGGAGCGAATGATTTCATGTGCTGAGAAAAATCCCAATATCGGCATTGTGGGTCCCATGTCCAACTATGTTTCCGGACCACAACTTGTAGAAAATGTCACTTATGATATACAGACGCTAAATGGACTTGAAGATTTTGCGACAAAATTCTCAGATCAGCATGTTGAACAATCCCAGCGCTTTTTGCGGGTCGTCGGGTTCTGCATGTTGATCAAAAGGGCTGTCATCAACCGAATCGGCGGCATGGATGCCGGCTATGGACTGGGTAATTTCGAGGATGATGATTTCAGCCTGCGGGCCACGCTGGCCGGTTTTGAGTCTTGGATAGCAAAGGATTGTTTCATCCATCATTTTGGAAGCAGAACCTTTGTTGGGGCGAAAATTGACTACACGGAAAGCCTTAACAGAAACTGGGAGATATTTAAGGAAAAATGGGGCTTCCCCAAAGAGATGCCTTATGGGTCTTACAACGCTACCGAAATATTGAAAAAGGGTTTTATTCCCGAAAAGCATTATTACCCGCTTCCCGGTGAACCCGCCTCCACCATTCAAAAAGCGACAGGGCAAGTGGAGGACGATGCGCCTATTCAGCCCCAGGTGGTTTTCAAGAAAGAAATGGCGCCGGGAATGGTTAGCATTATCATCCCTGTTGCCAATACTTCCAACTATCTTAAGAAATGCGTCTCCGGCATAAATGCCCACACCCCAATGCCCTATGAAATTTTGTTTGTCGACAATGGCTGCAAGAGCGGCACATTGAAATGGATAAGGCAGGCAGTCAAAAGAAAATCCAACTACAGGCTGATTAAAGTCGGGAAAAATTCCCTGCTGAGTAAATCCTATAATATGGGGATGGAAGCATCTTCAGGAGAATACATTATCTTTCTGCGCGATCATGTGATCGTTGCGGACGGATGGTTAGACGGGATGCTCAAATGCATTAACAGGGCGGAGGATGTCGGTATCGTCGGGTCTATGACGAATGCCAAGTCAGTCGGAGTCCAATGTGTGGCAGACTCGGGTCATGTTGGAATTGATCAGCTTGAAAAGTACGCTGGAGCATTTAGCGAAAGGAATCGACATCGACGCGTACCCTCGCGCGAGGTAGCGGATGTCTGTATGCTTTTTCGCCGGAGCCTTGTGGAAAAGATAGGGTCATTCGACGAAGAACTGGAACAGGGGAGTGTGTCCGATGACTATTGTCTTCGCGCGGCATTAGAGGGATACAATAACCTTATCGCCGGTGATGTGTTCGTATTTTGTGGGGACCTCCCTCCGAAGGGAAACAAGAGATTTTTTGATTATAAATGGAGAGATATCGACGCAAAGAGTCATAATGGAGAAAGGCTTGGCGTCCTCAACGCCATAAGGGACGCGGAAGACCTTTATCAAAGGGAAGAGGTTGACAAGGCAATCGTAAAGGTTGTCGATGGGTTAAAGTATCGCCCGGATGAAGAGGCCATATATCACCGTTTGGCTGAGATGCTCATTGATTGCGAACGCTTCAACGAAGGTCTTGATGCGATCAATTCAATCCCCGAAGATAAAAGGGACAGTGCAAGAACCCTTGAACTGACAGGTTACTGCAAGGCGGGACTGGAGCTGTATGACGAGGCCGCGCAGTGCGCAGACCGCGCGCTTTCCCTGAACGGGTCATCGGCGCCGGCCCTGAACCTGATGGGCGTGCTGGCGCACATAAGGGGTGATAAAGGCGCTTCCGAGGACTTCTTCAAAAGGGCCATTGCCTCTGATACCGGCTACGGGGAGGCATATACAAACCTGGGTATCCTTGTGTGGGAAGCCGGACGTAAGGAGGAGGCCCTGGAAATCTTAGAAAAGGGATTCGTCCTCTCGCCAACCGCTGAAGATAGTAGGACGGCCTATCTTTCTGCTATTTCGGAAACAGCGGAATTCGAAAGGGCTGAGGGTGTATTTCGTGAAGCAAAGGCGTTATATCCGCAAAGCCGGCGGATAGCATTCCTCCTTATAGACCTCCTGATCCGGCAGGAAAAATATGATTCGGCCCAGCAGGATATTCGGGAAGCGTTGTTAACCTTTGGAATCAATGATGGCATCCTATCTGCGGCACAAGCGGTTCTCGATAGATTCGATGCGCAAGAAGAAAGAAAAGATACCAAGAAAAAACCCGCTCTTTCACTCTGCATGATCGTCAAGGATGAAGAAGATTGCCTGGCAAAATGCCTCATGAGCGCAATCCCCGTTGTGGATGAAATAATCATTGTGGACACGGGATCAACTGACAGGACGAAGGCCATCGCAAAGACGTTCGGGGCAAGAGTGTACGATTTTGAATGGACAGATGATTTCTCGGAGGCAAGGAATCTTTCGCTGTCAAAGGCTACCGGCAACTGGATACTGGTCCTCGACGCAGATGAAGTGATATCACCATTAGATTACGACCGGCTCACCAAGATCGCAAAAAACAATCCTGAACCTCCCAAAGCTTATTCGATCAACACAAAAAATTATGTCAAACCGCCATATGTCATAGGTTGGACCTGCAACAGTGGAGAATACCCGGATGAGGAAGAGGGAACAGGCTGGTATCCGTCCTGGAAGGTACGTTTGTTTCCCAACGATAACCGTATTCGCTTTGAGAATCCCGTCCACGAGCTTGTGGAACCCGCGCTCAAGAGGAATGATATTCAGATAACAAAAAGCGATATTCCGGTGCATCACTATGGGCAGATTGACAGGGAACATTATGTCGCCAAGGGAGATAAATATTACCAACTGGGCAAAAAGAAGTTGGAGGAAAAAGGCGATGATCTTCAATCACTTGTTGAACTTGCAACCCAGGCAGGAGGAGAGTTTGGAAAATATGAAGAGGCGGTGGACCTTTGGAAAAGGGTGCTGCAGATTGACCATCGGAATACAAAAGCACTTGTCAATATGGGGGGCGCCCTTCTGAAATTAGAGAAATATGAAGCAACACGCACAGCGTCAAAGATGGCCATGACGCTGGATCCCGGTCTGAAGGAGGCCGTTATAATCTACACCACATGTGAAGTGCTGATCGGCGATGTGGGAAAAACCATTCCTATCCTTGAGAATCTATTGAAAGAGGTGCCTGAATACCCACTGGCGCTTGCGATACTCGCTGCAGCGTACGGCATTGAAGGGGAAAGGGAAAAGGGCATGGAACAGATTAGAAGCATTACAAGAATGGGATTTAAAAGCGCCGATTATCTATATGACATATCCGAAAGACTCATTTCCTCGGGCAAAACAGACAGGGCCGTCTCTCTGCTTGAATTTGCAGTGGAATGTGGTAAGGGCACGAGGGAGATACGCTCGCTCCTGAGCGAGTTAAGGGGATAGAGGGTTGGTTGATTGGATGATTCGTTGATTTGTGGATTTGATGATTTGAAGATTCGTAGATTGGATGATTGGTTGATTGGTGAGCAATGCTGGGATGCTGGTATGCTGGAATGCTGGGATGCTGGGATGCTGGTATTGCGGGATGAATGGATGATTAGGATGATTGGGTGATGAGCACGAATCATCTAATGATCGAATTAACGAATGATCGAGATGGGGATTGGATGATTGGTTGATTTGATGATTGGGGATTAGGGCTTTTCTCTGCTTGTTATACACATTTTAATATGTTATTATGTGTATTTGAAAAGGAGGTAACTACACAATGGGACGTACGAATGTTGTTCTTAATGATGACCTTGTGATTAAGTGCCAAGGAGTGACCGGAATAAAAACTCGCAAAGCGCTTATAGATCATGCCTTACGCGAACTTCTCAGACATGACTCCCAGTCCAAGATTTTGGAATTAAAGGGGAAAATTCACTGGGAGGGGGATCTGGCCGCCTCTCGCAAGGGACGCACTGCATGATAGTTATCGTCGATACGACTGTATGGATTGATTTCTTCGCTGGTCAAGAACCGCTACATGTTGCAGCCTTGGAATCTCTTGTTCGAAATAAAGATGACATCTGTATCTGTGGCGTCATCTTGACGGAAGTCCTCCAAGGCATCCGTCAAGAAAAGGAGTATAACGAGACCAAAAAGAGATTCGATAGCTTCATATTTCTCCCAATGACCCGTGCCACCTTTATCAAAGCAGCGGATATTTACAGGTCCCTTCGTCGTAAAGGGATTACGATCCGAAAGCCAATCGATTGCATGATTGCTTCTGTCGCAATCGAGAACGATGTTCAACTACTTCACAACGACAGAGACTTTGACCCAATTGAGAAGCACTTCAGTTTGAAGACCGTAAAATAAGGGGAAATAAAGGCATCCTTCATAAAGGCACAAAAGTAGTTTACAATTTTGAGCACAGAAATTGGCCGCCCCAGATAAATAAAGGCAAAAGAGATTTAACGGGGTAAACAAAAAGGCACAAAAAGCGCAAAAGGGTTTGATCTTAATAGCTGCGTATGTTTTCTCGTTCCCACGCTGGAGCATGGGAACCAGGTAAGAACGACCATCTAAAGTGTAAACCAGAAAATGAAGGATGCCGAAATAAATATGACAAGTCACTCAAACTTACCGCGTGGGTCTTTTTTGTTGATCCCTTAACTGAGAAGAGAGAGGGCGAATGGCAGAGTTAAGGAGACTGCGAGAAAAAGTCAATTCAGAAGAAGACTTTAATTTCAGAAATACGAGATGGGGCATGTCCAAAGAGGATATTTTGGCGTCTGAGTCGGGTGAACCCGTTGTACAGACCGATACCCAAATCGGATATTTTACCGAAATTTTGGATAAGAATATTTACGTGGCCTTTATTTTCGACAACGAACACCTGGGCTCCGCACTGTATGCATTAAGAGATATGCGTGAAAAGTTGGACGATGCTTTTAGGGATTTTGCGGATTTCAAACAGATCCTGACCATGAAATATGGTGAACCAAACGCGGGAGAGGGTGATGTATGGGCCAATCCGTCATTCGGAGATGAGGATGGGTTGAAGGCGGTTTTATCCGATCCCAAAAAGTATGAGGAGGCTTTGAAACAGGGACAGATCCTTCATGCTGCCATGTGGAGAACGGACAGGACATGGATAAAGGTTGCGCTGTCAAAGATGATGGAAGGGCATACCTGCGGGGTGACCGTGGAATATCAGAGTATTCGGCACCTTGCAAATTCCGACCCCGTTGTTGGGTGATTGGAAATTGGTTGATTAGAGATTGGATGATTTGAAGATTCGTAGATTTGTTAATTGGTTGGATTCGGAGATTGTGGGAGGTTGGGGAAGAGCACGAATCAACAATTGGAGATTGGATGATTTGAGATTGGATATTGGGAAAGGACGGAGATCAGAAAAGATAAACGTCCAGGTAAGCGAAGACTCCGACATCGAATGAAAAAACACCAAATTTAGTCACTTTTCCGGATTATCCAGGTTAGGATGAATGAACACGAATTATCGAATTATCGAATCAACGAATTAGTGCATTGGGACGTCAAAGCTGCGGGGTGGGGCGCCTGATTTAAAGCAATCCCATGCAATCTGGTAAGCCTTTTCCAGATGGCCTGCAAACCGCGGGGTATTAAACAGCGGTTCGGTTTTTCTGTTCCTTGACAGTCTCTCCTTCAGGTTTTTCAATGCCGCCTTATCCTTTGATAGAGATATTGCCCGATCTTCATATTCCCGGGTGGTTTCACATATCATATCAGCAAGACCAACATGGGTCAAAAAATCGGCGCAGATCCGGGAATAAAAGTTTTTACCGGGGCGCGTGAGAATCGGCAGCCCGGCCCACAGGGCATCGATGGCGGTTGTGGAGGCATTATACGAAAAGGTGTCGAGAAAGAGGTCAGCCAAGCGATGGCGGGCAAAGTGTTGGGACTTGTCTGGCAGCCTTTCGGCAAAAATCAGGCGTTTCGGATCGACTTTCCGGTTTTGAGCCTCATTTTGCAGGTTTTGAACCAGCCTGATAGATTGCTTTGGATTGGAGAGCCACAGGAGGCTGTCCGGGACCCGTTGAAGAATCCGCGTCCATGCGTCAAAGACTTCGGTATTGATCTTCTGAGGGTTGTTGAAGACACAAAAAACAGTGGCATTTTCATCAAGACCGAAATCGGTCCGGCGTACGGGCGCATCAGAGATAGGCGGTGTGTCGGCAGGGTGGTAGACTTCCGGCATGCGGATAATTTTTTCCTTGTAAAGGACTTCTTCTCCCGGTGGTATAACCATGTAATCGGCGATGACATAGTCGATAAACGACAGGCCGAGGCCACCGCCGTGTCCGAGCCAATAGATCTGTACGGGAGCAGGACGAC
>Ga0233431_1003570_pt1 | contig 18332 bp, 26 predicted proteins | sample SI_118_April2016_FD_179867 | JGI IMG/M metagenome (GOLD analysis project Ga0233431, IMG submission 179867) | Seawater microbial communities from Saanich Inlet, British Columbia, Canada - SI_118_April2016_200_MG | ecosystem: Environmental > Aquatic > Marine > Inlet | place: Canada: British... | reverse complement strand
AGTTTGTAAGTTTCTCACCCTACCTTGAGATTTGTTGATAAAAATATTATTATTACAAAGGGTAGCTATTCCTGCAGAATCATAACCACGATATTCTAACCGCTCTAGACCTTGCATTAATATTCTATAGGCGCCCCTTTTTCCAACATAAGCTATGATCCCACACATTTTATTTTCATTGTTAAAAATTGATTTAAGAAGTTTATGGATTAGTGATATGGGCCATTAAATTCAAACTGAAAAGTATTTTTCCCTTCTTGCTTTTACTTTTCCTCTTATTGGATCGATAAAATTATCAAGTTCTAAATGTCTTTTTGCATCCAATATTGCAGGAATGAAATCGAATATCATTGAAGCATAGGCAGTAATGATTGAAGTCCCCATGGATTCAGAACTTTCAAGATCATCTAAATGTTTAGATAAAGGAACTTTAGTAAGCTCTTTAAAAGAGTCACAAACGTCGTATCCCATTAATGCCCTAGCAAAAAGAAACTGATCCATCAAACGATCATACTGTATTCGATTCTCTCTTCTGAAACTTTTTAAATTGATAAGATCGTTAACAATTGGTTCACCCTGATTCTGTAAAGAATTTATTTTTCTTTGCAATTTACTTGCTAATTTTTTGTCTAATTTATTTATTCCTTCATTATGAAAATATAATTGATCATGGAGAGGTACACATTGGTCTCTAAGTTCTATTTCTTTACTCCTTTGCCAAACCAAATAATTATCACGTTCTTCCTGAGTGAGTACATAATCTCCCTCTTCATGACGATAATCCTCATATAAAACACGAATAATTAATTTTGTAGCAAACTCAAGATTTTCAATTTCTTCAAACTCTGGACCCATTAGTTCGACCCCAATACATTCAATAAGAGATTTTAATTCTGGATCCTTAGCAACCATAGGACCAATCCTTGGACGTTTATTTAAATCCATAAAAGGTTTTAATCTTCTTTCTATTTCTTTAGCCTTACCAATACTTAAGGTAGCTAAATATTCTTCTCCTTCAAGTGTTGCCCATTGATAATCACTTGCATAATATAATTCTACTTCTTGATCAAGAGTTTTTCCTTCATTATCTAAATGAATACGAGAAATCATGGCTCGATTTGAGATTAATGGAATTGGTTGATAGATTCTTACTGAAACAGCATTTGTATCGTCATGATAATAGATATGGGGAATACAATCGTCAATTTTATCAACTGTAATTGAAGAATGAATTTTTTGTCCAGCAATAAGCATTTCAAGAGATTCAGCAGGTTCTCTTAATCGTTCAAACATCTTAACAAATTCATTTTCTGAAAAATAATTAAATTGATCAAATTCTCTTCGTTTCCAAGAAAAATGGTCTGTACGACCAATACACATATGACCCTCTCCTTGTTCAAGTATTGGACCAAAAATATCATAAAATGGATCCATTAAATAAGGATGTTTTCTTCCAACATCAACAATTAAAGAGTAATGAGGAGAAGAATCTTTCTGTTTTTTATGATCATGTTTTGTTTTAACATCTCTAAACCCAGAAAATTGTACAATTTGAGGAATAAATCCGAGTTCTTTAGTAATAATAAACAAAGCAGGTATAACATTAGTACAATTATAATTATCAGCTAATTGATTATCATGAATTTCATCAACATAATGAACGTAATGTCCTGTTCTTAAATTTTCTGTAAATCCATACGCAGAACCATTTGAAAAAGCATTTGCCGTGCCCACTAACCAATCATAATTACTATATTGAGGACAATCTTGTTTAGATTTGTTAATCTCTCCTCGATAATAAAGTACTGTTTTTTGTGGAAATGTGTGTATCATTGTATCAATAAATTACACTTCCCAAAACCACATTAGAAAAGTAAAAAATAAAATTAAAATAAATTTGTTATATTTTCTGAAGTTCTTCTAGATCTAACGGATCCAGCACCTTTAGGTCTAGATCTTTTAGCTGTTTCATATTTTCCTTCTGCTTGAACTTTTAAAGCATCCGGATGCTCACGTAAGTAGTTTTCGCCAACTTTTTGTTGTGCTGATTCAAGTGCCAAATCATAATCTGTGTTTGACATACCGGTAACTGAACCTTCATCAGTTTGAATTGTAATTTGATAAATTGTACTCTGTAATTCACCCTTAGCACCAGATTCTTTAGCCATTTTAATTACTCCTTGATCGGCTTCATCTTTTGTTTGTCCTACACCAACATAATTTTTTCCTTTTTCCATTTTAATTTCCTCCAAATTAGAATAATTAACCGGAGATACACTCATTTATAAAGTTTACTGAACTAAAACTACTTTCAAATAGTGACGAATGAAGGTGGTTTATTCTACCTTAGTTATATTCAAAAGTATCAAATGGAAATCAATAATTAATATAAGTCGAAATAATAAATCGAGCATATGTTTGCAGAAATTATTATTGCTGTCATTTTAGGCATATTATCAGGAATCATCACAGGCTTAATCCCAGGAATTCATGTAAATTTAATTTCTTTAATTGTATTATCAGTTTCTCCATTATTATTAATGATAACTTCCCCAATAGTTGTTGGTGTTTATATCATCAGTTTGGCAATAACACACAGTTTTTTAGATTCTCTACCTAGCATTTATTTGGGTGCACCCGATGAAGCACAAGCATTGAATGTTTTACCAGGACACAGATTACTAAATCGGGGAGAAGGACATAATGCTATTGTTTATACAGTAATTGGTTCTTTAGGTTGTTTATTATTATGCACTCTTTTATTTCCTTTATTTATCACAAGTATGGAATTTATTTATCCTTTAGTTAAAGGAATTATTGGATATATTTTAGCAATAATTATGATATTTATGATTGCTAAAGAGAAAAAGAAATGGTTAAAAAGTTTAACTGCATTTTTTTTATCAGGATGCTTAGGCTTATTGGTTTTCAATTTACCGAACTTAAATCAACCTTTATTTCCCTTACTAAGCGGATTATTTGGGTTTTCTATATTATTGTTAAGTCTGTTACAAAAATCAAAAATACCAAAACAAGATTTATCAAAACCATTAACAATCTCTAAAAAGAATACTATTAAATCTGTTTCTGCTGCTTCGGGAGTAGGTTTCATTGCTGCGTTCTTACCCGGATTTGGGAGTTCTCAAGCAGCTATCGTTGCAACTAACATTGTAGGAGATATTGGTGATGAAGGATTTCTTTCATTAGTAGGAGGAATCAACACTGCAAACATGTTAATTAGTATTGCTACTGCATACATCCTTAACAAAGCCAGAAATGGAGCCATCCTTACAGTTAATAAATTACTTGGAGGGGTTGGATTTCAAGAAATGACCTTGTTTTTAGTAGTAGCTTTAATTGTTGGAGGAATCGCAACAATATTAGCAATAAATTTATCTAAAGTGTTTGCAAAATTTATTGTAAGAATTAATTATGCAAAAATTGTTTGGAGTATAATCATATTTATTTCACTGTTAACTTTCTTTTTTGATGGGTTTATTGGTTTAATTATTTTAGCTACTTCAACAGCAATAGGATTAGTAGTCTCTTCATGGGGAGTAGGTAAAAATCATTTAATGGGCTGTTTAATACTACCGGTGATATTGTTCTTTGTGTTGTAGAAGTTAGAGGTATTAAATTAATTTTGTTAAGTTATATAAATCAGCAACATTATAACACCAACATGGACTGTAATCAGTGTGGTGATTGTTGTAAATTGTTTGTAATCAATCTTAATGAGGAAGAATACAAATCTGGAAAATATAAAACTATTTTTGAAGAGTTTGGGATAGTTTCTGATTTTGAAGAGGCAGAATTAACAGGTGCCAATCTGTTAGCGATGAACGAAGATGACAGTTGTACATATCTTAAAGATGGTAAATGTTCTATTCACCAGCAAAGACCACAAGTTTGCAGAGCATTCTTCTGTGAAGCTAAAGATCCTTGGTTCCAGCCAATGATTGAAAAAATTAAAAGATACAAAGAGAGTAAATTATAAAAACTTTCAATTATTTAATTATTATATGGTAACTGAAAAATCTTGGTTTGTTTATATTTTAGAATGTTATGATGATTCTTTATACACAGGTATTACTAACGATTTAGAAAAACGTATGTTAGCACATAAAACAGGTAAGGGAAGCAAATATGTTCGTTCAAAACGATTTAAACAAATTCTGCACGCAATAACTGTTGCGAATAAAAGTGAAGCTGCTAAAATAGAATATCAAATTAAACAATTAGAAAGAAATGATAAAATTACTTTTTTTATGAAACATTCAGCATTATTATTTTGAATCATAAAATACAATTATCCATCCAACATATTTGAAGGTCGAGTGTATGATTTACCAACAGGATTACCACATGAATCATATTTTTGTAAAACTGGCTCATTCTTTAAAGCATATTGTCTACCTTTCTTTAGTCCGTTAAAAGTTGATTTAGTCACCCGTAATCTAAAATAGTCGTCTGTTTGTCTAGAATAACAAGAAATAGTGTGTGTATCTCCAAATAAATATCCTTGTGTAACTCCTTTTCCAACCACTTCAAACGGAATATCTACTTTGCCTAAAACCTTAACCTCTAATTTTTCATTTACCATGTTGCAAGCAACAATGGAACTGTTTATAAAGATTTTGGTTAGGGTGAAATTAACAATTTTTATGATTTTTTATGATTTCAATCAACTTATCACCACATTCTTCAACATTTCTATCAGTAGTATCAACCAAATACTTATTCCCATTAAAGTCGTCATAATGTTGTAACATGTTTTCTTCCCATTGAATAATTTTTTCTGGATGTTTAATTAAATCGACATGTTCTTTAGTTGGTTCTGTACGTAAACGGTTCATTCTTTCTTCAAGTGAACAAGTAAAGTAAATCAATAAATCTGGTTTTCTTAAAATGGACACTATTTTTTGTGCAGATGTTTCATCAACTAGATTTTTTTGAGGATAAGAAACTACTGAATAATACCAACGATCTTGTAAAACTACTTTGTCTTGATTTAAATTTTTTTCTAAACAAGTATTATCACAATAAAGTTGCTCTAATAAAAACAATAGAGTTGAAGGATTTGATGAAGATACTTTACCAATTATACTATCACCACCTAAACCTTTACAGTAAGCACATTCACTTTCCAATTTATCATAAACATAACTTAGCAAAGTTGTTTTTCCAGCCTTATCTACACCTTCCGCAACTAAAAAAAGTCCGGGAGTCATATTATTAAATCCTCCACCAAAAATTTTCTTAACGGACAAACAAAAGTATGTCCGGGATATTTGCGTAAGTCAAAGTTTGGAAAGTTTACACAACCACCATGTTGATTAAATAAATCTTTTAATACTCCATGATACCTAACCCAAATATTTTTATCGTTCCAAATTTCAGCAACAGTATTCTGATGTAAATTTCCAACAGATTTCATGTACGATGCCATGATTGCACAAGGATAAACGTTCCCATCAGGTAAAACTTGTAAGTGGTATGCGTCAACGTTCCAAATACAACCCATCTCCGGTGTGTATAATTCTTTTTCCAATAAGGGAGTTTCTAAAGATACCTCTAATAAATCTTTAACTTTAACTAATTCTGTTCTGACAAAGTTTAACCATTTTAAAGGTTCCACAGACCTAACATTATTACGGTTACCTCTACCAATAGGAGTAAAATAATACAAACCAACCTCCTTAGCACCAATCTCAGCACCCCATTTTATTATGTCAGTAAGTTCGTGTAAGTTAGATTCAAAAAGGGTAGAATTGATCTTAGTGTAAAAACCTAATTTCACTGCAGTTTGAATGTTTTCACGAACTTTTTGGTACTGTTCTTTAGAAATATTTCTTATGTTATGGTGTGTTTCCCAAGTTGATCCGTCCAAACTTATTGCTACACCATCTAACCCCAATTCTTTTAACATAATTAATTTTTCTCTATTTAATAAGAGACTGTTTGTGACTAATTCAACTTTGTAACCTAACCCTTTTGCTATCTTAATTATTTCCACATAGTCTTTTCTAGTAGTGGGTTCACCACCAGTTACGTCAATTTTTCTACCACCCAATTGTTTAGTTTGCTTCAAAAGTGCAGTTAATTGTTCAAGAGTCATCTCATCTAATTTAACAATCCCCGAATCAAAAGCACAATGTTTACAACGTAGATTACATTTATTAGTAATGTTTAAATCCAGTTTAGGTAAGTTACGTTCAGACTTTAGCATTTTTTAAACCCCCATAATTTTTGTCAAACATCTCTAAGTAAAGTGTACACAAATATAATTCGTGGACATTACATTCTTCAGAGGAACTTTTTTCAGGTTTAACACAAGCTGTTTCTGGATCAACCCAACATAACGGATCGGGTCCATTGAAATGACCGTGGGCTACATAAGAAGCACCTGCGTCTCCACCTTGACAATGAGAATAAGCTTTACAAGATTTACATTTTCCTTGAGGTGTCCTATTTCTAATCCTTTTAAAGATTGGATGATTAACTATTTTTTCAATTGGTTCATTAAGAATATTTCCTGCGTCCTCCGACAAGAACACGCAAGGAGTTACTTTTCCGTCTGGTTGAATACGAAATGCAGTTTGTCCAGAAGGATCACCGTCAACAAAATACTTAGCACCATGACCTGCTCTAAAAATAGGTTCAGGAGAATGAACTTCTTTACCTAAAGAATTTAAGAAAGTGTGTGCTCTTTTCAGCTCTTCCTTAGTTAAGGATAATTGAACACTATTCAAATCTCCACGACCATTTTCTCTAAATCGATTTAGGCGCCAATGTTCAACACCAAGTTCCTTTGCAAGATTGAATAACGCGCTTAATTCTTCTTCACTAGAATTCATTTTGTTTAAACAAGTAACAATCTCAACATTTGCGTTACGTTTAACTAATTCTTTAATTGTTTTTACTGCTTTATCAAATGTTCCAGGAATACCACGAAAATAATCGTGTTTCTGTGCATCAGCGAAATCTATACTGATACCAATATCATGAAATAAATCTAAATGCTTTTCAAGTACAGAAAATAAAGTACCATTAGTAGTGTAAGAGATTTCAATATTTTTTTCTTTTAAATATTTACAAAGATCTATAAAATCTTCTCTTAAAATACATTCTCCACCACCAAAATTTACTGCCCAAACACCATACTCAGACAATTTATCCACTATCTTTTTTGCATCTTGTAAAGAGATCTCATTAGGTAAACATTTTCCAGAACTGTTATAACAATGAATACATTTTAAATTACATCGTTTAGTGTAACTCCAACCAACAACTAATTTTTGGTTTGGTTTCATTTTTTGCCTCCATCATGTTAACAATTTAATTTCATGATGAATTATACTAAGACAAAGAAATATTTAATACAAAAACACTCCAGATTATTAAAATAGATAAAAAAAAGAAATAAAATTAATCGGTTTTCTTGATTCAGAATATTTAGTCATTAAATTTCTAAATCAATTTCTGAAGCATAATGTTCAGAAGCTTCATACAATCCTTTTTCTTCTGCATCCTTACAAGTTGCTGCAATAGTTAACCTTCTCGCAAACCTCTTGTCTGCCCCAAAATCAATTACATCAGTGTCTTCAAAAGGATACTCCAACTCCAAAATCTGTTGTAATTGTTTACTTGACAACGGATTAAATTCATTTATTGGAATTAGTAAATGTGGCGATTCCGCATGAACAAATTTCTTTTGAATTTTGACAACTGACTCAAGATTATTGCCAAGATATGCATCCGAATTTTTAGGTAAACCTAGTGCTGATGAAGATTCAGAGATATAACCAGAACATTTATCATACCCTAGTTGATTATCAACCATCAAGTTTCCTTCTGCATCGATACAAAAGTCTTTTTGGAATTGTTCACCAATTAACTTGATTCGTTCCTTCACATTTTGAGGACTAAAACCACCGGCTACACCTATACGTGTAGTGGGCATGACTCGTTTTAACTGATTCATTAATTCTACTGAATTCTTAACATCAAAAGGAATGCCTTTCCCTCCGGAAGGATCGATCAAGGTATATGATACTAAATGATCATACTCTTGTGCTTGTTTTAGTATCTCCTCAACAGGTTGGTCCATCGCTTTCTTAGACAATTGTAATACTATTTCCATCTCTGGATATTGTTGCATAATCTTTTCTACTTCTGACACTCTTGGCCAAACAACATTTAGTTGAAGAGCACGACAATGATTATTCTCATACAACTTGTTAAGAGAAAACACTTCATCAATCTGTTCAGCTAAGTTATCATGGTTTCTCGTATGGTAGTGTACCATAGTTAATACAGTAGGATAAGCTAACTCTGTTAATTCTGCCAGATGATTTGGTGAGGGTCCTCTACCACTAGTATCACTTTTGTTGGCCATTTTTTTCTCTGAGCAAAGGTAACCAAACATAGGAGTATGATTACTTTCCGGTTCAAAGAAACCAGCGTACAAAAATAATTGGTTCATTGCATTGACATCTTCTCTACTCTTCAATCCTGTTATTCCAACATAGGGTTCATATTTCATTTTTAATTTACCTCCAATTAGGTAATTTGAATAAATCAGAGAAGAAATAAAGATTATGCTTAAAGTATATAGCTTAGTTAAATTAGTTATATATTTTAGAAAAGTTTATATATTACAAAAAAGTGAAATAATTTATGATTAGAAAATTGATTCAATTATCTCCCTCAACAGCAGTTGTTTCACTTCCCGCATCGTGGATAAAGAAAAACAAGTTAGTAAAAGGAACATCGTTAGAAGTAGATGAAAGAGATAATAGGATTGTTATTTCTGGAGAGAATAGTAAGAAAAAAAGTAAAGAAATAAGCTTAGATGTAAGTAAATTAAACAAACAGTTAATGTTAACAATTGTAGATGGAGCATACATTTCAGGATATGATAAGATTAAATTGTTTATTGATAATAAAGAGATGATCTCATTTATGACTAAAGCAGTAAGATTTTATCTAGGATTAATAATCTATGAAGAAAATACGAAAGAAGTTATTTTGAAAGATATTGCAGAAGATTCAAAAACAGATCTAAACAAGATTATCAACCATATTTTTAATCTAATTATTGCAATGATGGAAGATTCATTAACTGCAATAGAAGAAAAAGATTGGGAGTTACTTAAGAATATCAAAAAGAGAGATTTTAATATCAATAGTTATGTAAGCTATTGTTTAAGACATTTGAATAAGTTTGGTTATAAAGATTTTTCAAAGATAGGCATTATGCACACATATATCAAGATACTAGAGATATCTGCAGATAAAGTGAGTGCACTCTTTACAGGTATTGGAATAAAAGAAATTAAAATAAGTAAAGATGAAAAAACGATTAAAAAAATTGTTTCAATGTATCGCAATTTGCAAAGATTACATCCCAACTTTAAAAGAGAAAAATTGTTAGAGATTGAAAAAGAACGAGAAAAAATCAAAAAAAACATTTCTAAAATTGATGTACATTTAAAAGTGTACTTTACAGAGATATTAGAATTATTCTTTGATATAGTAGAATTAGAAATTCAATTAAATTCTTAAAAATCTATTTTTGACCCCATAAATGAATATAAATTGTGGATTATTTTTCAAAGATATGACTTGGAAACCTAAACATATTAAAGTGACAAAAGCAAATAAACATGTTCCTTTGTTAAAAGAAGCATATGAATTTGCTTGGAAACACAGTGACGACAAATCAACAAAAACTGGTGCAGTAATAGTAACTCCAAATTTAAATCAAATTCTTGCTTATGGAACAAATTGTTTTCCTCCAGGAGTTGTGATGAGTGAAGAACGATTTTTATCACCTTTAAAATATAAATTTATTGAACATGCGGAAAGAGACGCAATTTATTCTGCTGCAAAACAAGGAATAAAATTAGAAGGATCAACTATGTACATGCCTTGGTCACCTTGCCACGATTGTGCACGAGCAATTATTGAATCGGGAATAGAAGAATTGGTTGGGCACAAATCTATGATTATGAAAACACCACAAGATTGGCAAGGAAGTATTGATGATGCTTCAGAAATGTTACATGAAGCAGGGATTAGACTTTTCATGTATGATGGAAAATTGGGTGGAGTTAAAGGATTATTTCGTTATGAAGAATGGAGCCCATAAACATCTAATTAAAAAATAAAAAAAATTATTGTTTTCCGTGATATTTTAGGTATCCATCACCCAAATTTTCTGCCCAGTGTTGTTCTAGTTCATTACGAAACGGATTCCAACGAGTAAACCGAAAGTCTAGTTTACCATTTTCGTTAAGATCACTTAGTACTGGTTCACGAACTTTTCCTTCAACCCTAAAAAGTTCATGATTGGGCAGATAAGAACCATCTTTATTTCCGAAAGCAATAGAGACCCTTGTTATTGAATAGGTACTAGTCCCATGATGTTCTAAGACTATTCTATCTTTATACGGATCATCGTTAATATTTGCTTCCAAAGCAGAAGTGTTCTTTAACTGATCACATCCAACAAGTCCAGTGAGTCCTCCTAAAATAAGAGCACCACCAACCAATTTTTGTATATTTTTGTATAGTTTTAGGTTAATCACCTCCTAAAGAGTATATCTTTAGGATCCTATTATAATGTATATTCTTTAAACTTATAAAAGCTCGGTAACTTTTTTTTATCTATACCGAGAAATCACTTCAATTAGATTCAATTTTCTTAAAAATAAGACAATAAAGATGATGAACATTTGAGATATAATTATAACCATAACCTCGAGTGGATAAAGGTTTATTTTCTAAACACCATACTCTTTCTCCTTTAAACAAGTAATGTTCTTTCATTTTTATAGCAAAATCCCATGCTGAAGTATCCTCGTTCTTTAGAATCACTACAACATAACCACCATCCCTAACTTTATTCTTAATATCTACAAAAACATTAATTAAATCAGTTTTATTATTAGGCATAGTAATTACCAAATCAATTTTAGGTAAAGAGTATTGTTGCCAAAAATATTCAAAGTCATAAGAATCGTTCTGGATAACTAACTGTTTACATTCATGTTTACATCCTTCAGCACTTAACCTTAACTGAGATTCAAGTTGTTTAACTTTCTCTTTAACAGTATCAGCAGACTTTTTCTCTAACTCTACACCAATCCCATTTCTTTTAGTATTATAAGAAGCAATTAAAGTATTTCCATTTTTTAAAAAAGGGTCAAAGACTACATCTCCTTTATTAGTAAAAAAACGGATAAATTCTTCAATTACCGATTCAGCAGATTTATTATTGAACCAAGATTTAGTAAAATTTAACCATTCTTTAGAGTTAAGATCATTAAGTTTGTCCATTACTAAGTTAAAAGAAATATAGATATATAAAAATATGGTTACAGAAGAATATAGAAATCTTTATTAGGAAGTATAAATTAACTATGACTATGACAGATACAAAATTAATCGCAGAATTTGAAGCAATACTAGATAAATCATATTTATACGCATGCAAAAAAGTGTTGCTCATTGAAGAAAATATGCAATTTGAAAAACTTAATTATGATAAAGAAATTAGTGAATTTATTGTAGAATTTATTAATTCATGGTCTTCTTATGGAAATAAAATTAAAGAACAGTTACCTGAAAATACTTTCAAAGATGAAGTATTAGTAGAATTAGATAAAGAAGTTAAGATAGAAATAACCGCCATGATTAAAAAATGCAATCAAGAATTGCCCACTCACTTTCCCAGAATAAAAAGAAGATTAGCAAGAAAGTTAACACAGAAAGTTAAAGAATTTTTACCTTAAAAAGTATCCAAAATTATAATATAAATAAAAATAAAAAAATAAAGAAAAATTATCTTTTTCTTTTTTTAGAAGCTTTTTTCTTAACTGCTTTCTTTTTAACAGCTTTTTTCTTAACAGCCTTCTTCTTAGCTGGTTTCTTCTTAGCTGGTTTCTTCTTAGCTACTTTTTTCTTAACTGCTTTCTTCTTAGCTGGTTTTTTCTTTGCCACCTTTTTCTTAACTGCCTTCTTCTTAACAGCTTTCTTTTTAGTAGCTTTTTTCTTTACAACCTTTTTCTTAACAGCTTTCTTCTTAGCAACTTTTTTCTTAGCTCCTCTTTTTCTTCCTCTAGCCATTTTTGCTCTACATACATTTCCCTTTCCATCAATGAAATAAAGGTAGCCAGATTCTTTTTTAACTCTACATTTAGCAACTACTTCTTTCTTAGTTCTTCCTTTAGCTCTGCCAGCTCTACTCATTTTAGCTCGAGCGACATTACCATTTTTATCTAAGAAATAGAGGTAGCCTGATTCTTTTTTAACTGCGGTTTTCGCAACAACTTGTGCCATTGTACACCCTCCTCTTTTTTTTATATTTTTATTATGAAAACTGACGTTTTCTTAACTGGGAATAAATTCTTGAAGTATTTAAATCTTTTCTTTTTTTCTCGTCGGGTAATCGTCGAGAGATTTTTAAGAAGTAATATGGTGGTCTAAAAATTGATCTCTTTTAAATCTTCAGGATTTAAACATTTGAAATCTTCCACAATCCTTGGACAAGCAGTATTGATCCAAGATTCAATAAAATTAAAATTTTCTAAACTTTGAAAATTGATTTCGTTAGCGATAAAAACATAAACCGTTTTATCTTTATTTTCTAACTTTTCACGTAATTGTTCAATAATTTTATTCTGGTTCTGCCCAGGCTTTGTTGTCGCTAAAATTCCAATGTTTTTACTAGAAATAAATTTTGCTAACTGTCCTTTCTTTCGCTTTTTTATTGTTTCTAAATATTTTTGATCTAAAAGTTCAATCTGATCATTAAATGGATTATAACAATAAACTAGTTGATTATTTCGGTACAATAATGCTGTAGGATGAAATTTTCCATCGCCAACATATAAGAAAGCTTCAGAACTATTTTCCTGTTTATGAACATCACAGCCCAAAATTTGTCCAGGATGTTTACCATGTTTACTTTTGAATAAGGTCACCTTTTTGTTTACTTTTTCTAATTGACCTTTGATACTTTCTAAAGAATCCATAAATTGTACTGGTACAGCTAAGATGATTTCTGTAGGTAATTGTTCTAACAAGGTTTGTGGTAGAGTTACTTCCTTTTCATACTTAGTCTCAATGAATAATTTTTGCATGAGGTTTATTTTATGAAGAGTATTTAAATTAGTTTTGGTGGAAACATATTCATTTATGATAATATTTACGTTTATTAACCAGATTTAAGAATAACTGAGTCTTATATAAGTCTGAACAATCTTGTGTTTCTGTCTTAATCACCTTACTACTATTGTTAGGATCATAACGTTTACATTTTGAAAAATCAGTATTGTTAAGAACCATGAAATGATGTGCAGGAATACTTTTTTGATTAGAATACTTTGTTAAAAAATTAAAAGAACGAAGAAATTTGTAAAAATTGTCTTTAGGTAAACCATACATTAAATCAATTTTATAGTTGATCTTGTTATTGTTTAACAACTTTAAACCATTTTTAACTTTTTCAATAGAAAACGGTCTACCACAGAAATCGATTACTTTTTTATCAATACTCTGTAATCCCAACTCACAATTTATGTTAAAAGTACGGTCTTTGATTATATCTATTACTCCCTGATCAATTAGTTCTGGTTTTAATTCAAAATTAACTTTTAACTTACCTTTTACATTAGATTCAATAATATCTAAGATTTCTTTCATTCTTTTTTTATCAATATTAAAATTAGCATCAAGAATAGTTAAATTTTTGAAAGTGAAATTGTCAAAAAGATATTTAATATTTTTCTTTAAATAAAGGATAGAAAATTTTCGATATTCCTTTTTTGCATAATTACAATATTTACAATTATAATTACATCCCCTAACAGTTTCTATCCTTACAACTTCAAATTCTTTCTTTCCGTCCCAACAAATGTACGGAAAAGGAATTTCATCTAAATCTGAGATAGTTTCATTTTTATTTTTGTTCTGATGATAAATAAGGTTGTTTACTTTACTTAAAGGAAGTTCATCTTTTAGATGAGAGATAAGTTTAGTAAAAGCTAATTCACCCTCATCAATTATGATATAATCAATAAATTCAGTTAAATCTTCTTTTCTGGCTTCAGCACCACCCAGAAGTATTTTTATTTCAGGGTTACATACTTTCACTGCTCGAGATATTTTTTTTATTACCTCACCACTCCAGATATAAGAGCTAAACACAACTAATTCTGGTTTTTCCAAGAGAATATAACTGATAATTCTTAATTCAATGTTCTTGTTTGAGTCGTAATCAAATCTATTCCCAAATCCAAACTCTTTTATCTTAAATTCTACCTCGGGATGTTTTTTTAAAGCATAACTTTTCAAATAGCTTAAACCTAAAGGAAATATGTCTTCCTGAATATTAAATCCAATCATTAAGATTTTCATTTCTTTCCTCCAAGAATTTTATTAGATCTTTTGACGGATTTAGTATAGGGATTACATCAAAATTTTCATCGTTATAATCACAGTATTTTAACAATTTACAAGAAGCACACTCTTTTTTCTTTTTACCAGTACCTTTACTATAAAAAAGTTCAAGACAATGTTCAATTTTTGCTTTACAAAATGGAATTCCTTTTGTTAATGGATAGATTTTTTTTAATATGAGTTCAGGATAAATTTGGTTGAATTTTTCTATCTGCGTTTCATTATCAAATGTAAGAACTAGTTTGTCCACTTTTTCATTTGGATTAAAATCATTGATATTAATAGTAAGTTCTTTCAATTGTTTCATTATAGTAAAATTTAGAAATATGTTTTATAAAGGTTATGTTAAAAATTGAAAGTAAAAAAAGATAATAAAAAATTATAACCCAAATTGATATGCCATTGTAACATTTTTCAAGGTCATAGTCTGGTCAAAACTTATTGGAATCCCCATTAATTTTTGAAGAGTCGCTGCTGTGTTCATACACTTATACACTCCTTCCTTGTCTGTTGCAATTAACCCTTTCATCCTTGATTCAGGATCTAGTTCTAAATGATGTGTTCTTGAGTAAGCCCAACTTTTTGCAGAACTAATAAATTCTTCTCTTTCAAACGGAACTAATTTTGCTTTTTCTGCACCCTGAGTTAAAGTATTTAATCCATATATTAATCCTTCAAAATATAACTGCTGTTCTTCTTTAGAAAGTTCATCGATTCTTTCATTTGTCTGATCATAAAAATCTCCTAATCCACCTTGCATTGAGAGATCATCTTGAATCGTTCCCATTATAGCCATATAAATACCATCATAAGAATTTGCCAAAGTAGTTAAAAAAGTTTCATCCCCTTCAGTTACTTCCATCAATGAGTCCAGTTTAGATTCAGTATCTAATCCACGAGATTCAGCATTATTATATGCCCAAAGTTTTGCGTGGTTAATCAATCTTTCTTTTCCAACGAAAGAAATTAAATCTAAATTACCATATCTGGTAGGAATATCAAAAGAATCAAATAATCCTTCAAGATATTGTTGTTGTTGAGTAGGAGGAAATGTTTCTAATCTTTCGTCCATTTCAGTATATAAAACTTCTAATTTTTCTGATAATGTTTCTTGTGTCATGCTGATACAAAGTCAAGAATTAGTATATAAAAGTTCTGAAACAGTATTTACTTTAAAGTGAACCCAACTAATTAATTTTTTTAGGTAATCCACCACGATGATGAGATGAATAACCAAAACCATCGATAGGAATAATAATAGGAATTATTTGTTGTTGAGAATCATAGCTTTTTTCTTCAACACCCACTAAATGTTGGTGTAATGCGACCATTCTTAAAGGCAGAACGTCTTGTTGTTTTCTTGTGAAGAAATGACTGATATATCCATCTCTAGATTTTCCCAATACATCAGTATAACCTACTTTATCCCCAATTTGTAAACCTTCATATTCTTCAATATCAAGAATTAATCCGCCATTCAACCTTTCAACAGATTCTCTTTTACCAGCTAATTCTTCTCTTAGAATTATTGCTCTCTCTTCAACTGTTTGAGCTTCACTTAATAATTGTGCTATATCTGCCATCTTTACTTTTTAAAGTTAGTCACATATTCCCTAAATGCTTCCCAACCATCTTTCAACATTTCCTTAGGAATGTATCTTTGACATGCAACTTCATCACCATTAGGGAAAAAGATTGGATCTCCAGGAATCGGAGTATAACCAGGACAGACTTCATTACAAGGAATTTGACCAGAAAAAAATCCAACCATGATTGTTGGTAAAACCATTCTATCTAAATCACTAAGATTAGGATCGCCGGTGAAAATGGTTAATCCCTTTCCAGCAATTTTATTATTAAATGTTTTTTGACAAATAGTAACATAATCTTTTGATTCATTTTGTTTAGCTAAATCTATTTTTTCAGGAGTAAGATTCTTTTGTTCTTTTCTTGTAAATAAATCCATTTTTAAAATTATGAGAGATTAAAGTATATAAATTTTATGAGGTAATAGTCTTAATATAAATCAAGAAAAGTTTAATAATGGACTTTGATATTAGTAAAATATGATAAAACTAAATGGGGCCAATATGGATGTTGATTTGACTACTGAGAAAGAAATTTCCTGGAAACAAGATAAATGTCCTTGGAATAAAGCTGAAGATACAAATAAACACAAATGTGCAATAAAAAATGTTTCTATATGTCCTTATTTTTGTGGTATAGAATATTTAGATAAGGTTCTTTGTAGTTACCCAAATAAAAATCCTAATAAAAAAGAAGATTAAAAAGTTCTATTAGTATAGTAAACCATACATTCTACTAAGTTTTCTCCCTACACTGCTAATTGCTCTCCTAGTAGCACTAGGACGATGAGAACTATCATGAGAGTTTACAAATAATACTAATGGAGAAACAAGGTTATTAGTTGGGAAAGCTGCAACATAAAAATCGTTTTCTTTTACTCTTAATCTAGCAACATTACCTGGCATCATACCATAAATAGTTTTATATGCCCGACTTAATTCAGGATCAAGGTTAGGGTCTGAAGGATCATCTTCTTTACCTATCAAAACAATGTTTTTCATCACTTTTTTTTCATGAGCAGAAAAATCACCAATTGTTCCCACAGTAGGTTCAAAATATAATTCTGATAATTTACGATATCCTACACCATTCGCAGCTTGATGCATCTCAAACGGATTTAATTTACTAGAATTTTTTTCTTCCAGTTCTTGTTCAATCATTTCTCTTAATTTATTCATTTTAATGACCTATTTAACAAAAAGCACATACCCTATTGAAGGCATTTCAGCAGGAAAATCGACGAGAAAATATTCTTCTTTACCAACACAAACACGAGTTAAGTCCCCGGGTTTCATGTTATCAATAATTTTATTTACAGGTTCGTATTGTTCAACAAAAGGATTATCTCTACCAGTTAAAAGTTTTGCAAAACCGTGTCCTTGAGTGGTTCTAAGATATCTTGAATCAGAGATTCTTTTAACTTGTTTTTTTTCTTTTTCTGACCAATCTCCATATAACCCAATAGCATGTACAAAAATGCCGTCTGCTATCCTTTCAGACCCATTCGCTTCACCAAGCACATCATATAATCGTTGAGGATCAACAGTAGTTTTATCTTGATTTTCAAGTTCTTCTTCAATTAATTGTCTTAAAGGAGAGTGTTCTTCTTGAGATTTGTTTTTTCTTAATAAATTACGTATATAATCAAATATCACTTTTATTCCTCCGTTGGATATTTATCCATCAATTTTCTTAATCGTTCATCTGCTTTATCAAATCTTTCTTGATGCATATCATAATCAAAATTTCTTATTAATAGTTCACCCAAACGATTCATTTTCATTTCTCCACTATTTCTTCTGATTCGATCAATCCTACCATCTCCATCTAAGTCTTGATGAAGTTCAGAGTCAAAAAGGCGATGACCAAAACTAGGATAAATTTTAATATCTCGTGACCCATCACTATATGTTGTAAATTCGACGTGACCGGAAATTCCGGTTGCGTGAGATTCTACACGATATGCTGGAGTGGAAATAGAAACACTATTATAATATTCATTACATCCCCTAGTTGAACCTAAAAGAGCGGCAATAAATATTCCCCCAAACACAATTTTTCCAACAGCACCATTCAAAAAATCATATATATCATACATTTTTCTTACCTTTAATTATTAACTTTTAACTTCTGGAATTATCTCTGCTAATAGTTTAGTAGCATCAGCAATTTTTTCTAAAATAACTTCACAATCAGTACTTTGTGTTGCTTCATAATATGCTTGGTTGGAATCTTTTACTGCTTGCTCTTGAGGATTAACCCCCATAGGTTGAGCTAAA
>Ga0233431_1003569_pt1 | contig 18333 bp, 19 predicted proteins | sample SI_118_April2016_FD_179867 | JGI IMG/M metagenome (GOLD analysis project Ga0233431, IMG submission 179867) | Seawater microbial communities from Saanich Inlet, British Columbia, Canada - SI_118_April2016_200_MG | ecosystem: Environmental > Aquatic > Marine > Inlet | place: Canada: British... | reverse complement strand
GGAGTTCTGTGGGAAATAATAAAAGAGAAAAATTCAGAGAACATGGCGACCTCCAATAATGAATATGAACACCTATAGCATTTTCCCATGAAGGGGTCAAAACGGTGATTAAGGTTTGCCAGTAAATGAAATTTGAGGATGACCTGATGATTATCTAATTGACACGACGATCAATAGGATATATTATCGTATAAAATATATGTAAAAAAGGGAGCATAAAATGAGAACCAAGAGAAAGGTCAGTCTGACCATTGACGAAGAGACATATAACGCCATCGAAAAAGCATCGAGGACCCGTCGGATAGCAAAAAGCCAGCTTGCTCAGGAAGCCCTTTGCCTGTGGCTCAAGAAAGAGACTGAAGCCCTTATGGCCAAGGGTTATGAAGAAATGGCTGAAGAAGATGAGAAACTCGCAGCCTTAACCTTTGAAGCCCAAAGGGAGATTTTAAAATGAAGGATTTTCCCAGACGAGGTGAGGTGTGGCTCGTCAATTGGAATCCCGCCAGGGGAAGTGAACAGGCGGGCAGGCGACCTGCAATCGTTATTCAAAATGATATTGGCAATGATAAGGCGGCGACGACGATTGTAGCCGCCATTTCAAGCACCGTCAGGGATTATCCCATGAATGTCCGGATCAGGCCTCCCGAAGGGGGGCTTGAACGTCCTTCGATCATCAAAACAAGTCAGATACTGACCATTTCCAAGGAAAGACTGGAAAAACGTATTGGCAGTCTGAGCCAAGAGAGTATGGATGAAGTCGATACTGCTATTAAGTTAAGCCTGTCTCTGGTGTGATGAAAGACAGACGGCCTGAGAACAATTTGTTGACCTGTTCTTCGGTGACGCGTCGCGTGGATGTTTTGAAAAACCGATTAGAGTTGATCCGGCGCGGGGATGTTTTGAAAAGCCGAATAGAGGATGAAAAGGAACTCAAAAAATGCTGTGAAGAGCTTAAATTAAGGTTTGACCCCTGCTCTCTTAGAAGGTGTTTCTATTATTAAGTTGATTTTTAAATAAATAATATGTAATCTAAAACTAATCTTAAGTTAAATAACAGATTATCTTTTGGAGTAAAACTCATATGCCTAAATATATAAGCGCAAAAGAATTCAGACAGCGTTTTCCGGACATGGCAGAGGAACTCAAACGCTCGGCCGAGATTATTGTCTTGAAAAGGTCCAAGCCCTTATTCAAAATTGTCCCCTTTGAGGAGTCACCTTCGGATCTTCTTGATCGTGCTTCAATATGTGAAGACAGGGCTCAACCACAACTCGAAGAAATCTCCAGGATTGTACACAAGATAAGAGAAGTTTCTTGAAAATTGTTATTGATACCAATGTGGTCGTGTCCGGATTGCTGTGGGGAGGCCCGCCAAACCAACTCCTGAAATGGGCTCGTGATGGTGTCTTGGAGGCAATCGGATGCGAAGAGATCATAGAAGAAATCAGACGTGTGTTAAAATACAAGAAGTTTGTTAAAAGAATCTCCAAGTTAGATACCTCACCGGGACAGGTCATTGCCTATTTTATGAATCTGGTCAGATTCGTTCCTTCCCCAGACTCAATTCCAAATGTAATCCCCGAGGATCCCTTTGATAATATATTTCTGGCTCTGGCCTTCGAAAATGATGCCGTTCTCATTGTTTCAGGGGACAAGCATCTGCTTAGCTTAAAAGAGTACAAAGGCATTCAGATTGTTTCACCCAGCGAGGCTACTGCCATCGTCGAAATATGCAGGGTTTAAAAGAGGAATCTCCGTCACCGCTGCGAAGGAGTTTAATGCTTGATTAAGGAAACGCAGAAATGGGCAAACACCTTGGGTTGAGCCATTCTTCGGCGACTCGGTGCAGGGACGTTTTGAAAAACCGATTAGGGAATGTGGACGAACTAAAAGCATGGCATGAAGTATTTAAGTCCCTAATCAAGGTTTGACTACTACCTCTATAGACTTCGGACCGGTGGGAAAGCCCGAGCAATCGAAAAAGCCAGTGATGAAAAAATAGGAGTTCTGTTATGGAAATAACATTCAGACGCAAAATGCTGTTGGCCGGTGTTGGACTAATCGTTCTAATAGCCATTCTGATCGTGGTGGTGCGTCAGTATAAGGAAGAGAAGGAGTCCATAAAAATTGGTATGGCAATTACTTTGACCGGACGGCCTTCGACCTTCGGGGTACACGTGAGAAATGGATTCATACTTGCTTTGGAGCAGATTAACCGCTCCGGAGGCATTGACGGTCGGCCCATAGAACTCATTGTCAAGGATGACAAAGCAAATTCCGCTCAGGCTCAACGGGTCGATCAAGAGCTGCTTGATGCCGGGGTAGTGGCGATTATCGGACATAGTCTCAGCACCCCTACGGTTGCGTCCGTTCCGGCACTGGTTCAGTTGAATAGGTGTTAAAAGCATATTAAGTTAAAAAGGTTATATCAATTGTGCGCTGAAAAGTTTTTCGGGGGTGAGGCCGCTTTCTATCACCCCTAAGCTAACCGCAGGCACCTCTTTGGTTGTAAAGTGAACTCTTACGAAATTGTGGATTACCCAGTAAAGGTTCAAGACGCGTTGAAGGCCTGTTTCAGATTTGGCATAGGTGTTTGTTTTTCTTCTGTATGGGGAGCATTTCCGGCGCATTGCACTATTATTGGCTTCAACGTGGTTGGCGTGTGTTTCCTCGTCTGAAATAACATTCGAGGTTTCAGGGTGTTGTGGGCATGTTGTCTGATACTTTGGCCTCTTCGGACCTTTTTTGTGTGCTTGAGAGCCTTTGTTTTTCACCCTGACTGTGACTCCTTTTTTCAACGTTTTTTGGGGACGACCTGGTTTACCGGTTCGCAAAAGCTCATGGCATATTTCAAAGAGAATGTTTCCATATCGTCGTTCCCCATCCGTCAGAAGGGTTATGTCTTCGGTTTGCTCGACAAGCTCTGCCATGGTCTTGATGGCTTTTTTGAAAAGGCGCCTATCCTTTTTACCGCAGCTCATTTCCCAAATGAATCGACTGGCTCTATCCATGAGGACAATCGTCCATCCTGAAGATTCTTCAGGCGGGACATTTTTATGAACTTTCGTATAAAATTCATCGCCTTCAATGACCATTTGGATATACACATGTGCCATTGAATAAATGAATAAAGCACGGTACAAATTAGAAAACTTTCGTTCCCAGAAAAGCAGGCTATTCTTGGCAATACCAAAAACCCGGCAAGTTGCATTTAGCGACAGTCCTTCAGCTCGAGCGTTTATGACACGCCAGATGCAACTCAAAGACGTTCTGATACCTTCCAAGAATGTATTTTTTGTTTCTGAGAAGGAAAACCCACAGTCTCGGCATAAAAGTATTTGCCTGCAACCGTTTGAGACTGTTTTATACTCATAATCAAACCGAACGTTTTCAGATGTGCAATTGGGACAGTTACAGGAAAACATAATCTACTCCTTTTTATCATAGCGGGGGTAGACTACTTTATGTTTTCCATTTTCATTTGTCCAGAAATTTCTTTTACCCTTATTTCAACTACTTAAATCACCTATTCAACTGAACCAGTGCCTCCGTTCCACTTATGAACAAAAACAATCGGTTGATGATCAGTCCAACGGCCTCCACTTCAGATCTGTCGGGACTCGATGACTATTTTATAAGAATCACTACGCCGATCGATACCAAAGCCCCTTCCCTTGCAACATTCGCCTGTGACAGGCTAGGGTTAAAGACCATCGCGGTTGTATATGATCTTTCCAATCCAAGCTATACATTATCACTGTCCCGGTATTTCAAGCAGGAACTGGAGAAGCTGGGTGGCCGGCTCCCCATCATGATCCCCTTCGATCCTCGAAAAAATTTTTCTGCCCCCGAAATTGCCCAAAAGATCGTGAGCGCAGGAACTGATGGCGTTTTCCTAATCACCAACGCCATTCATGCGGGTGTGATTGCTCAGCATTTGAGGAAAGCGGGCTCCGAAGCAAAGATTATTGTCTCTCAATGGGGGTTTCCGGACCCGGCCTTTATTCAGAATGGCGGACGTGCTGTGGAAGGGGCGGTGTCTTTGGCAGAATTCAATGCTGAATCTACCGATAAACGTTTCGTGAAGCTGAAACACGACTATGAACGCCGCTTTTCAATGCCGATCGGGTCGGCAAGTCAGCGTGGTTATGAGGCGGCACAGATACTTTTCAGCGCCTTGCGGCAAACTGATGATCCAGGAAAACTGAAGGAAGCCGTACTGGATGGCACCATATTCAAAAGCGTTGACGGTAATCCTATTGTCTTAGATAAATTCGGTGATTCTGTCCGTACACTATTTGTTCTGGAAATCAGAGACGGGAAAATTAGAACCATTGGAAAAGTAGTGCCATCGAGACTGGAAAAATAAGACCATGAATGTTTATCGAAGTTTAAAAGGCACACTGACGCTTAATTTCGTTATCGTGGCGGTACTTCCTGCAGTTGTGGTCGGGCTCATTGCACTTAAAATCCTTAATGACAGTATGGAAAAGGAAATTACCGTTAGAAACGAGCTTTTTGCAAAATCTCTTGCCGCTGAACTGGACAGGTTCCTTCTTCAGCCCCTCTCGCTTCTTGAACAGATTAGAGATGTGGCAGAAAAAAATAAAATTGTTGCCCAAAATGAGGTGAATAGTCACCTCAATTCTTTAGTGGGCAATTATGAGTTCTTTGACGCGATAAAGGTACTCGACAGCAAAGGTATCGTTACCCATCTTGCTCCATGGGATGAGAATATCTTAGGATTGGATATGTCCAATCAGGAGTACTATCGTGTTACCCAGGAAAAGGGCAAATCCCATTGGTCGCAGACCTTTCTTTCCCCTCGGGATGGTAAGCCGACATTGACTTTGACATTGCCGTTAAAGGACGGAATGTTGGTTGGGGATCTCAACCTGTACATACTGAACAATGTTATAGACCGGGTGAAAATTGGAAGGAATGGGTATGCCGCAATTACAGACAATGACGGCACTGCTATCGCTCATCGTAACAAAGCATTTGTATCAGAGCGATTGAACGTAAAGAACCTGAATTTAATAAAGATGGGAATGGCCGGAAACGAAGGCTCATTCATATACGATTTCAGAGGAGAAGAAAAGATCGGCAGTGTGGCGATTGTTCCTAAGACACACTGGTTGGTCGCGGTCGTCCAGACGTCAGACGAAGCCTTTGCCCCCGTTAGGCGACTGAGAAACATTATTTTGGCAGCTATTTCGGCCGCAATCCTCCTTGCCGTAATCGCAGCGTTAGGCAGTATGCGAAAAGTGCTAAACCCACTGCTGCAAATCACCGAAGATTCCAGACGGATTGCAGAGGGTGACTATAATTACAAGCCCGCACTTCATTCCTACACAGAGATCGACAACCTGGGAAACAGTTTCAAATCCATGATTGACGCGGTTAAAGTTCGGGAGGATGCATTGCAGCGGGTACATGATTCCCTGGAATTGAAAGTTGATGAGCGCACGGAAGAACTTAACAAAGCAAAAGAAACAGCCGAAGTCTCCAATCGTGCCAAGAGTACATTCCTGGCCAATATGAGCCATGAGCTGCGCACCCCCCTGAATGCCATTTTAGGAACTGGACAGCTAATGGCCAGGGACACTGAATTCCCAGAAAAATATAAAGAAAATCTGGATATTCTTTCCCGCAGCGGAAAATACCTTTTGAGCTTGATCAACGACGTGCTGGAGATATCCCGCATCGAGGCCGATCGCTTGGATCTCAGAGAAAGCGTTTTTAGTCTCAAAAGTACCCTGACTGCGGTAGAGGAGATGATCCGCCTCAGCACTGAGAAGAAAGGCTTAGAATTAAGAGTCAATCATGATCCTAACCTGCCGGAATATATCAGGTCCGATGAAGCCAAAATACACCAAATTCTAAACAATCTTTTGGATAATGCCATCAAGTACACCAAAACCGGTGGTATAACTCTGAGGGTCAGTTGTCAGTCCCCGGTGGTCAGTGATCAGTCATCAGTAGTCAATCTTCAATTCAAAATTGAGGACACAGGGATTGGTATAAGTCCTCAAGATGAACATAAAATCTTTGAACACTTTTCACAGACCACAGAGATTGGAAAATTCGGTGAAGGTGTAGGTTTGGGATTAACAATCTGCCGCCATTATGCGAAGCTTATGGGAGGATCCATCTCTGTGAAGAGTCAAGTCGGAAAAGGATCCACCTTCACTGTAGAATTACCTGTCGCAATTGTTGACGAATCCGAAATAAGGCAAACTTCATTAACACGCCGGGTAACTGGACTTGAGCCTGGACAGCCTGAGTTCCGTATTTTAATCGTAGAAGATAATCCGGACAGCCGAGTGGTGTTACGACAATTGTTAGAAAATGTGGGGTTCAACGTCATTGAAGCGACTGATGGTCAGGAAGCGATTGAACAGTATAAAAATCAAAAACCGGCTATGATCTGGATGGATATCCGTCTGCCGGTCATGAGTGGCTTAGAAGCAACCCGGCGAATTCGGAATGTAGAATTTGGATTGGGGATTGAACGAGATCCTAACATCCAGCATCCAACATCTGAAATCAAAAATGCGGAGATCCGCGATCCAAGATCCAAAATCAACAGGGTTCCCACGATTGCCCTTTCTGCCAGTGCCTTTGAAGAGGTCCGAGACAAATTTCTGGCAGCCGGCTGTGATGACTTTGTACGTAAACCCTTCCGGGAGGAAGAGATCTTCGACAAGATGGCGCAATATCTGGGTGTTCGTTATATTTATCAAGACATTCAAACACCGGTGGAAAAACCGGTGACACCGGCTCTGACCTCAGCCGATCTGGCCGACTTGCCGACGGACCTGGTTCAACGGATAAATACGCTTGCAAAAGCCGCGATGTCAAAACAACTGCTCGATCTGTTTGAACAAATACCACCGGACTTTAGTTATGTGGCTGACGCCTTGGCCGATCTTGTCAGTCAATATCAGTTTTCGAAGATCATCGCTTTGACTGAAAAGGAGAATAAGGATGATTTACAAACAAACTGAATCTCATAAAGGGGACATCCTTATTGTAGATGACGACCTGCCGAGCCTGAGTACCCTCTCTTCCATGCTGACCACGGAAGGATACGAGGTGCGGGGTGTTCCGGACGGAAAAATGGCTTTGACCGTGATCGAAAACAGACCTCCGGAATTGATTTTGCTGGATGTTAAAATGCCCGGGATGGATGGTTTTGAAGTGTGCCAACAGATAAAGGCAGACGAAAAGTCATCAGACATACCGATCATTTTCCTGAGTGCTCTGGATGAGGTGACAGATAAAGTAAAAGGTTTTGAATCCAGGGCCGTGGATTTTATCACCAAACCATTTCAGGCGGAAGAGGTATTGGCTCGGGTCGATGCTCATATAACATTGAATCGTTTGAGCCGAAACCTTGAAGAGCAAATTGAAAAACGCACGGTGGAGTTGCGCGAGAGCGAGGAGCGGTTCCGGGCCTTTATGGATAACAGCCCGTTCCTGGCTTACATAAAGAATAAATCGGGCAAGCACGTTTACGTCAACAAGACGCTTTGTGATGTATTTGAGATTACCCCCGACCAGTTCATCGGTACTGCTACAAAAGATTTCTTCCCGGAAAAAGTAGCAAAAAGGATTGAAGGGTATGATGACGAGGTCAGGAAGAAAGGTATTACTCTAGAAGCTGATGATTACTCAGCTGAGGTGAAGGAACAGGTTCGCTGGTGGAAAGAGATTAAATTTCCCATCAATTTCCCGTCTGGAGAAAAGATGGTTGGGGGTGTGGTGTTTGACATCACGACACGCAAACGGGGTGAGCTGAAGCTCAAGAAGGCATACGAGGAAATCAAGCAATTGAGAGATATGCTGGAACAGGAAAACATCTCTCTGCGTGAAGAAATAGAGGTTAACTACCGGCACGGCGAGATTGTGGGGGAGAGTTCCGCTATCAAAGGGGTTTTACATCAAGCTGAAAAAGTCTCCGGTCAGTCAACATCCGTACTTATATTGGGTGAGACCGGAACGGGCAAAGAATTGGTGGCCAGGGCTATCCATAAAATGAGCCCACGTCACGGGCGCCAAATGATAACCGTGAACTGCGCGGCCTTGCCCTCAAATCTCATTGAAAGCGAACTTTTTGGACGCGAAAAGGGCGCCTTTACCGGTGCATTGACGAAACAGATCGGCCGTTTCGAAGCAGCCCACGGTTCCACCATTTTTCTGGATGAAATCGGCGATCTATCGGTGGGGCTTCAGGCCAAATTGCTTCGAATGCTTCAAGACGGTCAATTTGAACGGCTTGGCAGTCCCGAAACCGTCCATGTGGACGTTCGCGTTCTTGCCGCAACCAATCATGATTTGAAAACCCTTGTCCAGGAAGGGAGATTTCGGAAAGACCTCTATTACCGGCTGAATGTCTTCCCCATTGAGATTCCCCCATTGCGTGAGCGACGGGAAGACATTCCACTCCTGGTATGGGCATTTATCAAAGAATTCGAGGAGAGCATGGGGAAATCCATTCGGAGGGTCCCCCAAAAGAGCATGGATTTTCTCCAAAACTATTCCTGGCCTGGAAATGTGAGAGAACTGAGAAATGTCATTGAAAGGGCCATGATTCTCAGTACCGACGCTTATCTGGACATTCCTGACACAGAGACTGAAGTTGAAACGGCCGCCGAAGACCTGATTCTGGAGGACGTTCAAAGAAAACACATTGTGAACGTCCTTGAAAAGACGGGTTGGCGTATCCGGGGCAAAAGGGGGGCGGCAACCCTATTGGAAATCAAACCGACCACGCTGGAAGCCCGCATCAAGAAACTGCGCATTGAGCGAACCCAATAATATCTCCATTATTTTAGAGATCCCCCAAAATATTGGGTTTTTCATCATCCCTTTATTTTCACCTTAATGCTTCCCATCCATAAATCCTTATCATTTTCAATCTATTATATTTAATCGCAAGCTCTTCTTGTTTCGGCACAAATCTTGCCAATATGGACTATTGTGAGATCCGGTTTTTTTCATGGACCGGAACAATGCGCCATATCAAGAGAGAGGTTCAGAAGATGATCATGACATTAACTGCCACATTTTCTCCCGGGGAGAAAGCAGACGTCATAAGGGTGTTGGATTCAATCATTGGTCCTACAACGGCCCAGCCGGGCTGCCTTTTCTGCAGACTTTACAGCAACGTCAACAATGACGACGACATGCTTTTTCTTGAAAAATGGGATTCCAGGGAAACCCTGGAACAACACATCCGCTCGAAGGAATTCCGGAGAATCCTGGCTGCTATGGAGATGGCGAATGAAAGACCGGACTTAAGTTTTATCACTACTTCTAAAAAAGAAGGGTTGGAAATGGTTGAGAATATTCGGGGAATCTGATTCGGCAATGATTTTTTCTAAATATTTAGGAGGAGAACATAATGAAAAAGAGAATGATTTGGGAAAAAGTCTTACTTGTAATTTCGGCGCTGTTTCTGAGTATGGCTTTGTTCATGCCGGGGTTTGCCATTGGGGGTGCTGACAGTGGCGCAAAGATTTCGTCAATGCTGGAACTAAGCGACCCATCCTTGATGCAGCTGGCAAAGGCCGAAGCGGAAACCATGGAAGAGAAAGCTTCGGAACCCTTGTCCCCGGAATGTGCGGAGTTCGCGAAAGACCCGAACGCCGATGTGGGCGACATCATCCGGGCCGGATGCAAGCCCACGACGGGCCAGATGTCAGCCCTGATGGACAACCCGTTGGGAAATGTGGCGATGCTTTTCACCCAGGTCGACGTTTCCGTCATGGAGAACCCGACCAACGGTGCAAAGGAAAACAGGCTCAATTACATGGGGATCGCCCAGTTTCCTAAGAAGCTCAGCAGCGACTGGAACCTCATCAACCGCATCGTTTGGAACGTTCCGAGCATGCCGCTGGACCAGGATAAGATCGATAGGGCAAATGATCGCGCTGGACAGTACGGCAGCGGGGAGGGACCGATCGTGCTGCCTCCTGTCGGTGAAGGGCCGGCGCCCGTGGATCTCTTCAGCGGACGTACAACCGGATTTGGAGATATGTATTACAACGGCCTTTTTGCGCCTAGCGATGCTTACAAAACCGATAGCGGCGCCAGTTTGCTATGGGGGGCGGGTGTTTGTCTGGGTTTCCCGACTGCCACCGAAGACCTCCTGGGCACGGGGAAATTCTTGGCGGGGCCATCTGCTTTGGGTGTCTATATGGGGCCCAAGTGGAAATTCGGTGCATTGGGGCAGCAGTACTTTTCTTATGCCGGGGATGGTGGTCGTGACGACGTCAGTTTGCTGAATCTTCAGTACTTTATTTTTTACAGTCTGGACGAGGTTACCTCCATCGGTATCTCCCCGAACATTGTTGCCGACTGGAAGCAAGACAGCGGAAACAAATGGACCGTTCCCGTAGGTTTAGGTGTCAGCCGCACCTTTCAGATTGGACCGGTGCCTGTGCGTTTCGGCGTTGAACTCCACTATTCGGTCATCAGGCCCGATGATCAAGCAGGGAATCTCTGGAATTTCAGGTTTTATGTGATCCCCGCCGCGCCTTCGGCGTTGTTTGGCTGGATGAACTAATTACGGAGATCAGGCATGAATAGGGATCAATGAAAGAAAGGGGAAAATCATGAAAACAAGGAATAGGATGATAAACAGTTTTTTCATGCTTGGCGTAACAGCCATTGCATTGTGTTGCTTCGGATCGCAGCTTATGGATTTCAGCGTCTCTTCCGCCCATGGGGCAGGGGGCGTCGTGAAAGATCCCAAAGGCACGGCGCCGGACCGTTACGTCTACTATCCGGGAACGGAAGCCCTCAAAAAGGACGAAATCCGCATTGTCGCCGCGGGAACCGGTATGCCGGCGGCACGCCGAAGCCAGGCCGCCACCTGTTTTCTGGTTGAGACGGGCAACGGCGACAAGTTCATCTTCGATATCGGCTCCGGTTCCATGGCCAATCTGGCATCGCTCATGATCCCCTACCAGTACCTGGACAAAGTTTTCCTGACCCATCTGCATACCGACCACATGGGGGATATCGATGCCCTCTGGGCGGGCGGATGGACCGCGGGGCGCCCCAATCCGCTGCGGGTGTGGGGACCCAGCGGCGCACGACCGGACATGGGGACCAAATATGCCATGGACAATTTCCTGAAGCACGCCAATTGGGATTACATGACCCGCTCGGTCATGATCTCCCCCGTTCCCGGAGGTATCCAGACCACAGAGTTTGATTATAAAGGCCTGAACCAGATCGTTTACCAGGAAAATGGTGTGACCATCCGCTCCATTCCCGCCATTCACGCAGGTGATGGTCCGGTGAGCTATATCCTGGAGTACGGCGGCTTGAAAATTGTCATTGGCGGCGACACTTTCCCCAACAAGTGGTTTATCAAGTACGCCAAAAATGCTGATCTGGCCATCCACGAATGTTTCATGGGGCCGGAACAGTTTGTGAAATACTACAATCAGCCGCCGGGACTGGCCTGGCGGGCGTGCTGCGCATTCCACACCTCAGGGCCGGCCTTCGGCAAGGTCATGAGCACCATCAAACCCCGGCATGCGGTGGCCTATCATTTCCTGAACGAAGAAGGAACCCGTTACCCCCTTTATGACGAAGTTCGAACCACCTACGACGGCCCCCTGTCCATGGCCGCCGACATGATGGTTTGGAACGTTACCAAGGATAAGATTCTGGAGCGTATGACCGTATCACCGGAGGAGGCCTGGTCCGTACCTGGTGAGGCCGTCCAGCCGCCGCCCGAAAAAGGCCGTCCCACCGAATACTCTAAATGGATTCTTTCCGGTCGATGGGATGAAGGGGCTCAACCGGCCCAGAAGGAACTGCTCGACAAGCACATGAAAAAATACAACCTTCAGGATCAGGACTGGCGCAAACAAACGACGAAGAAAAAATAGGCATCCATATTTGAGGATTGTCTTGAAAACATCTAAACCGACAGGTGTGCCGGGAGCATGTGGAACCATATGGATTCTCTTACTACTGTTTCTGCTCTCGGCCTGCGCCCACTATCCTGTAAATCCGCCTCTGGAGAATGTCGATACAACCGAAAGGGAGATCGATACTACAATTCCCGCCCATCAAGAAGGCGCTAAAGATCTTTTCTTGGCACTGGCTTTTTCCGGTGGCGGCACCCGGGCCGCCGCCTTTGCCTATGGTGTTATGGAGGCGCTGAACAGCGTCAAAATACCCGATTCAACATTGTCGGCAAACCAAGAGAACCGGACCCTACTTGATGACGTAGACCTTATTTCTTCCGTTTCAGGCGGAAGTTTCACCGCCGCATATTATGGATTGCACGGCGATCGGATATTTGAGGATTTTAAAGAACGGTTTTTATTACACAATGTTCAAGGGGGTCTGTTAGCCAGAATATTATTTAACCCGTTCAACTGGTTCCGACTGGGGAGCAGCAAATTCGGCAAAAGCGACCTCGCCGCTGAGTATTATGATGATATCCTTTTTAAGGGGGCTACTTTTGGCGATATGTCCAAGCGAAACGGCCCTCTTATCCGCATTCAGGCCACCGATATGTCCAGTGGCTTTCCATTCGGTTTTACCGCGCCCACATTTTCAATCATCTGTTCCGATCTGGAGAGCTTTCCCGTATCCCGGGCGGTTGCCGCATCAGCTGCGTTCCCAGGACCCTTTACGCCCATTGTATTGAAAAATTATGCGGGCAAATGCGGATTCAAAGAACCCCGATGGATTCAAGAGGCGGTTTCACAAAGAGATACAGCAAGCCGTGAATATCATACTGCAAAACGCATGCACGAGTATTTTGATGGGGAATCGAAGCAATTTATTCATTTGATCGATGGTGGTGTTTCCGACAACCTGGGGGTGAGAGGACCCACCGAAATCGTTGCAGTGATGGGTGGTGAAAAAAGTTTTGAAGAAATGCACATGGAAAAACCACGCCGGTTTGCCCTGATTGTGGTGAATGCCAGTACCCCCAGCAAGCATAAATGGCGCATTATCGACAGGTTGCCGGGACTGACCGATATTATCGGCAAGACATCTGATATTATGCTGCAGAGCTACAACTTTGAGACCATGTTCTTGTTGCGAAAGAGCCTTAAAGAACTGGAGCAGCGTTCGTCCGAAAAAGGGACTCAGCACCCGCCAATCAAAACGTATCTTATGGAAGTGGGGTTTGATGCGCTGACGGAAAAAGCCGAGCAAATGGAGTTCGCGGAAATTCCCACAAGTCTGTATTTGCCCGAAGAAACGGTTGACCGAATACGCCTTGCGGCCCGTCAGATCTTGTTCTCTTTGCCTGAGTTTAAGAAACTGGTCAGCGACCTGGGAGGAGAGATTCCCGACAATCTTTCAGAATGAGTAAGTCGAAATTCAAATGGCATCATTTTTTATAAAAAATTATTTCCTGGTTATTCTTCGAGGTTCGCTCGCACTAATCTTTGGCCTCATTGCATTTGCTTTTTGGCCGATAATGGAACTTAATCTATTCAGTACCATTCTCGGGCCCTTTTTATTCTGTGAAGGTGCGGTGTCAATTATTTTTCTTATAAAAAACCGTGATGGAATACCCTTGATGGTGGCGTTTGACGGTGTGATGTGTTTGGCGATTGGAATGTTTATTATTTATTCTTGGCAAGACATGACGAATGCGATGCTAATCATCTTCATCGCTATTTGGGCAATTGGCACAGGTCTTATCAGAGCAATTGCAGCTGCAAGTATGCATAAACAAAAACATGGAACATGGCTGCTCGACGTTAGTGCCCTTACATCCATAATATTTGGTTTAATGATCGTTTTTAGGCCCTATGGGAACAATATCTCCATGATTTGGATAATCAGTACCTATGCGGTATTCTTTGGCATTCTGATGATAATTCTCGGCATAGTTTTTCGCGGAAAAAACCGAATGGTTACCGGGCAAGACCTATCTTGAAGATATGTTTTTCTGATGGAGAGACCTGGTGAACCTATGGGTGAAGCACATCGACGACCGGCCCCTGGCGTTGTTGTTCCATTCCAAATGGACCGCCATGGGAAACGTGGGTCACTGGGGTCACATTCACACCCGCAAGAACCAATATGAGGCCGACATCACCGTGGAACCGGTGGACGGCGCCTGGAGGATCACAAACCTGGAACTGCTGGAAGAAAAACGCATCGATCCCTATACGAAACCGAGAAAAAGCAACATAGCCCAATGAGGGAGGTTTATAATGAGAAGATACGTGAAGTTCTTAGGCTTTACGGCGTTTGCTGTATTCGTGGCGGCGGCCATCTTTGGACCGAATGCTTTTGATGAATCAAGCGGACCAATCTGCATCATCAAAAACGCTTGGGCCCAGCCCAAGGGGGAGATGCCCAAAGACAACATCATCGACGGCGAACTGTATCCGGAAGGGTATACGCCCATGGAGATTAAGGACGGGATATATCCCCGGGATTATTATCCCAACACGGAAAAACTGGGTCCCAGTGAGATGCGGGTCACGGCTTTAGGGACCGGCATGCCCAATGTCATCACCGGTAAACAGAAGGCATCCTGCTGGTATGTGGAGCTGGGCAACGGGGATAAATTCCTCTTCGATCTGGGCAGCGGATCCATGGAAAATCTGGCCAAGATACGTCCGGACTACTCGAAGGTCGATAAGGTTTTCGCCAGCCATCTTCACTCGGACCACGTGGGCGGATTTGCCGAACTTTATATCGGCGGCTGGATGAACGGAAGGTACACGCCGCTCCATTTCTACGGGCCTTCAGGAGCCGAGCCCCGGCTCGGCACCAAGGCTTTTGTGGACAATCAGGTCAAATCCTGGGCTTGGGACATCGAAGGACGACGGACCGGATTCCCCATCGAGGGCGGCAAGGTCATCGCCCACGAGTTCGATTTCCGTAACGAGGGCGTGATCTATGAGAAGAATGGGGTGAAGATTATCTCGTTCCCGGCGATCCACATCCTTGACGGATCCGTCAGCTTCCGGTTGGACTGGAACGGCCGCAGCTTCGTTTTCGGCGGCGACTCATATCCCAACAAATGGTTCATCAAACACGCCAAGGGGGCGGAACTGGTGGTGCACGAATGCTTTTTTACCCCGGAAACCCTGGCAAAGATTTTGGGTACGCCCTATGCACAGGCGGTGTTCATCACCTCCTACATCCACACGCCGCCCCAGGCCTTCGGCAAGATCATGTCGGCGGTAGAACCGCGACACGCGGTGGGGTACCATTTCTGGACCTGGCATGATATTTACGATTCAAATCTTGAGGCGGTACGCAAAACCTATGACGGCCCCCTGACTCTGGCGGATGACATGACCGTATGGAATGTGACAGATGACAAAATCGTCGTGCGTGAAGCACTTGTGAGCGAGGAGGTTGCTCCCACCGGGACGACTCAGGCTTACCGCGCCGCCAAACGCGAACCGCCAAGCGTCGCAGCAAAGTGGATTTCGCCCGACATCAACGCCGGAAAATGGAAGGGATATACTCCACCTCCCCTGCCAAAATAGAAGGAGGGTATAAAGTCTCCTGTAATTGAGAGAGAAATTAACCAAATGCGCAATTTGTTAAGCGGCCTTCTTGTGGGATTGGTTTTGCTGGTGTTGATGATAACGCCGCTACAGCCCGTCAGGGCTGAAGAGGGGAACGCCGAAGAAGAAACCCACAGGCATCATCACCGTATAGAGCTTTTCCTGGGAGATACCTTTGAGGATGGCGAACATGATTTCAGCCCGGGGTTGACGTACGAGTATCGTCCGATCGCCATCTTTGGGGTAGGGGCCTTTTGGGAATTCTCCCACAAAAAATTCGACAAATTCGGTATCCCCCTTTTCATCCACCCCTATAAGGGTTTCCGTTTCGTTTTGGCGCCAGGTCTTAATTATGTGGAGGAGGAAGATCGTAGGTTCTTGTTTCTATTCCGAACCGGAATCGGTTATGAATTCGAGATAGGTAGATGGAGTATCACACCGGAAATCAATTACGATTTTATTGAAGAAGGTGAAAATGCGCTGGTCTTTGGAGTGTCGTTTGGATTTGGGTTTTAGTCTGTGAGTCTGTGAGAATTATATTTTACACCGGCACTATTGTATTTTTAGGTAAAATGACCATTACGGCTGCCGATGACCAGGTGGGGTTTGTGGTATTCGGGGTCCCTTAGACGCCGAACGTAGATGCCGGTAGAAACGAGCAGGTGTTGTCGGATGCGCGACATTATGAAAGAGATACGCCTTTACCAAGCCTTTACATCGGGAGGGAAGAAGCGCCATATTGGAAGTCAAACCCGAGTGACAGTCATATCATTATTTTTTGCGCCAATTTTTCTAATCCTGGTCTTCTCGAGCTTTTCCCGAGCAGAACCTTCATCTTCTCAAACCGATCTCCATTTTTATGAGCAATTCGAAGAAAGTGTCGAAACCGGCTTGACGGACCCCCTTGGCTTCCACCATTATTGGACGGAAGGGTTTCATCTCGATGGCCCCAAGAAAAATCTCAAGGTCAGGCTGTATGGGAGAATAATAGCCGACGCCGGCTATATAGAAGCCAACGACGAGCTGCAGAGCAGCTTCCCAACCTTTGAGGGTTGGCGTGCGGCGTTTCGTGACCTCAGAATGATCCTGTTGGGAACCCTTTATGATGATTTCATTTTCAAGCTCGCAATTGACTTTGCCAACATCCGTGATGTCAAAGACCTCTGGGTTGGGTATAGAAAAATCCCTTTCCTAGGGAGAACCCGGGCCGGTCACTTCATGGAGCCGTTCTCTCTTGAACAGCTGACAGGCATTGCGAATCTCACCTTCATGGAAAGGGCCCTGCCCGTGCAGGCCTTAACACCAGGTCGTGATGTGGGCATTATGTGCAACAACACAGCTTTAGGGGACAGGTTGACCTGGTCGGCAGGGGCCTTTTTGCTGACGGGATCTTTCAGTAATGTGGGGGAGTGGAGCGATACCCTTTCCAACACTTTCGGGACGGCCCTGACGGCGCGCGTCACGGGCCTCCCCAGATACGCGGACGACGGCCGGACACTCCTTCACCTGGGGTTTTCCTACAGTCATCAGTTTCGAGATGACCAGAGGACGGACTCAGATATGAAGATAAGGGCACGTCCCGAGACCCGCCTCACCAATGACACCCTGGTGGATGCGGGTCAGTTTGCAGCAGCGGCGGCGGATCTCTTCGGCGGTGAACTGGCTATGGTCTCCGGCCCTTTTTCATTCCAGGGTGAGTATTTTCTGGGTCTTGCGGATTCACCCTCAATGGGGAACCCTCGATTCAATGGGTTTTACCTTTCCGGCAGTTATTTTCTGACCGGCGAACATCGAAAGTATAATCGATCCCTGGGGGTCTTCACCGGCGTAACACCCAAGCAGGGTTTTCACCTGTTTGAAGAAGGCTGGGGTGCATTGGAGGCGGCTTGTCGGTTTTCCTATGTGGATTTGAACGACAAGGGTGTCAGGGGAGGGAAAGAAGGCAATTTCACCTTTGGCCTCAACTGGTATCTCAGCAATAAGAGCCGTTTCATGTTCAATTATATTCACGCCAGGGTTACGGACCGGGCTGAACCCCCCATTGACAGAGGCCGGGCCAATATTTTCCAGGTGCGGTTTCAGTACGGCCTTTGATGAGTACCCTTCCTTTCCATGACCGTAAGGGATTGTTTTGTGATCGAACGCACATTTTACGTCCGAATAAAGTGCAAGTTTACACACAATCAGCCCGAAAGGCTTGACGATGACCCACATTTGTGACAAACTACCATACCATGAAAAGAGACATTTATGAAAAACTGGTAACTTGGAAATCGTCTCCCCGGAGGAAGCCGCTTCTCTTGCAGGGCGCCCGGCAAACAGGGAAAACGTTCATCCTTAAGGAGTTCGGCCAAAATGAATACCAATGTGTCGTATACTGCAACTTTGAGGAAGATCCCGGTCTCGACCGACTTTTTCAACGCGATTTGAATCCGGAGCGCATACTGGCAGAACTTTCCATTTATAGGAACGTGGAGATTAACTCAGGGGCCAATTTGGTAATTTTCGATGAGATTCAGGCTTCAAATGGTGCCTTGAATTCACTGAAGTACTTTGCTGAACAAAGCCCCGATGTTCATATGGCGGCTGCAGGCTCTCTTCTCGGGGTGAAACTGTCCAGCCCAGGATCTTTTCCGGTTGGGAAAGTGAATTTTCTCCATCTCTATCCCATGACATTTTTGGAGTTTCTCGATGCCATGGGGGAGTCCAGATATAGAAAGATGATTGAAACAATTGATCGGCTTGTTCCCATAAACGACGCATTTCATTCAACTCTTATCGATCTGCTCAAACGCTATTATTTTGT
>Ga0233431_1003567_pt1 | contig 18338 bp, 23 predicted proteins | sample SI_118_April2016_FD_179867 | JGI IMG/M metagenome (GOLD analysis project Ga0233431, IMG submission 179867) | Seawater microbial communities from Saanich Inlet, British Columbia, Canada - SI_118_April2016_200_MG | ecosystem: Environmental > Aquatic > Marine > Inlet | place: Canada: British... | reverse complement strand
ACGGATGTTTTTTAGGACAAACCGACTTATTATATACAGACAAAAACTTTTGAAAGCCACCTGAACCTTCAATATGAACATAATTCTCAACCGTAGTACCATGATGCTTAATTGCTGAACTTAATATTTTACGAATTGAATTATATAACAATTCAATTTCTTTTTCTTTCAAAGTGTTTATTTTTCTTTGTGGAGCTATTCTAGCACTATACAAAGCTTCCTGAACATAAATGTTTCCGATACCCACTAAAAAATGTTGATCCATTAATGTTGTTTTAATGTTTGCTCTTAGTTTATTACTTAACATTCCTTTAAACTTGTTCAAAGTAAATTCTCTACTTAAAGGTTCCACACCTAACTGAGATAATTCTTGAGCTAATTTAGAATCGTTAAACAATTTGATACTACCAAATTTTCTGATAGAATTGTGAGTTAATAAAGAACCATCATTAAGGTTAAATTTAGCAACAATAAATTTTTCATAAGGTTTTAATTTTTCAATTTGATTTTTATTCACATAATGAAAATGTCCGGTCATCCTTAAATGTACTAATAAATTATTTCCTTCATTTAATTGAATAATAATGGATTTTGCTCTTCTATAAACATTGATGATTTTACAAGGCACTAAAGTTTTTACTTTTCTCTCAACCATCTTATAATCAAGAATTTCAATAGACTTGATTGTCTTACCAACTATTTTTTTCTTCAATTGAAGTACAATAGTTTCAACTTCAGGTAATTCGGGCATTTTTAGATTAATTTTTCAATATTACGTTATCAATAGTGTTAAATGAAACGCCACAAAGTATATAAATATTTGTTGTTTATTAAAAAGTATGAGTGATAATAAACTAGTCTTAGTGTTAAGGAAAACTAGAAAAGCTTTCTTACCAGAATATTTTTGCGTATTAGTATTATTAGCATTCCCAATTTATTTCTATTATATGAAGATGGAAATAAATTCATTAGTTTTATACCTTACTATGGGTATGGCTTTTTTTACTTTAGGGTTTGTTGAACTATCTCGAGCAATGAGTAGATACGAATTTTCAAAAGAAAAATTAACTATCATTGATGGAATTATAAAAAGGCATAAGAAACATGTTAGTTTTTATGCCATTGGATTTTTAACAGATATTAATGTTAGTCAAAGTGCATTACAAAGATCTCTTGGATATGGTACAATTTACGTTGAGGGTGGGGGAGCAAATGCATTTGCAATCAAGGATGTTAGTGAACCACATCAGGTTATGGAAAAAATAGAAGGATTGATTAGCATGGAACGTAAATCAATCCATAAAATACAGAATCAAAAATAAACTATTAGATGTTAATTTACTCCAGATAATAGAAAAATATAAAAACAAACAAATTAAACTAACAATAATTAAAATGAGGTTGTATAACAAATGTCTATGATTAATTCACACCATCCACATCATCCGCACCAGACTAGACACTACATAATTATGATTACTTTAGTCTTGGGAGGAATATTTTTACTCCTACTTTTCAATGAAAATTCCAGCACTTTAACTAGTGCAATGGTAGGAATAACCGGGAATGAAAGTATTGAATCATTAAAAACAGGTATAATCGAAGGTACAAGTAACGTAATTAATGGTAAAGAAGTAAATGAAATTGGGGGAAAAGAAGTATTAGAAAGCTTACCCTCAACAGATAAAATTGATTTTGTGCTAGAGTTTGATCAAATACCCTTTATCGAAAATGATGTTAAAGCAAAATCATTGAAGATAAACTTCACTAAACAGGCTACAAAGATTGACCTTAATGAAGACCAGTTAGATTTAGAAAGTCTTGAAGAAGTCGATTTAGAACTGATAGGATATGAAGGAAAACTAAAATTAGAAGATTATTCTTTAACAATTTTTGGTAAAGCTAAAAAAATTAAGATTAATGGTATTACTTTATCAGCAAAAGAAAATTTAGAAATTAATTTTAATAAACTAGTTTACGAAGATTTAAGTGTTGAAGAAGTTAATTTAGAACAAATTAATTTTCCCCGTGGTGATGGTTACTTAGAGATTGCCGATAAATTAACTTATAATGTGGTTAGTGAAGAAATAATTGTTGGTATTTTTGAAGGAAATATGTATGTAAACAAGAATGCTGATAATAAATTTCAAATTGAAGGATCCACAAAAGTAATGAAAAGTAGTGGAGAAACTTTAAATTTAAAATTAAATTAAAAAAAAGATTTCTTATTATTTTTCTTATGTTTATCAATTAAAATAAATAGGATTTAGTTAGATGTAAACATTTACGTAATACTTCTAATTGAATCACCATATCTCTCACGGATTTCATAGTGACACTATTAGAACCTTTATTATTATGATCTAACCAAGTTTCTGTAATAGCTACCTTTTGTTCTAAATAGTTATGTAAATGGTGTTTATCAGTAATATCATTTTCCTTTACAAAATCTAAAATTGTTGGAAAATGTGGTTCACTATGCAAATGCTGAGGAACCTTTGCAATTAATTCTCTCTTTAAAGAAGACATTTTGTTATCACCTGCATAAGTTGACAGATTTAAAGATTAATAAAAGTTATGCATATACATTTTATTAAAATCAACATTTAACCATAGAAATCAGTTCAAAAATTAAAAGTAGACTCAGTACAACCCTTTCTCTTGTAATTCTTTCTTTTTAACTTCCCTAGTTAAATCTGCATATTTATCTTGTAAAGAAAATTTTGCGGGTTTAGACAAGATTGTATCTGAATTACATGAAGGACATTTTTCTTCCATAGTATAATGAGAACAAGAATTACATTTGTGAATGTGTTTAGCCATTTTAATCAATCTTTTTTGTCACGTTGAAATTCTGCTTGAGATAATTTGTCTTTATCAAAATTGTCTAACAATCCTTGTATTTTTTTCAAATTCTTCTCTGCGGGTTTGTACTCATAATCTTCAATTACCAATTTATATTTTCCTGCACCCAAATAGTGTAAAGAAACAGTTTCAGATACTTTTTCTACATTAGATAACAAAGATTTTATTCTTTCAATACCGTCTGATTGATAAGTGCTTAATTGAATTTCACCTTCAATAGTGATTTTTTGCGGTTTAAATTTTTCTAATATAATTCCAGATAATTCTTTAGCAATGTTTGACTTAACCCCTAATTTAACCAAATCTGCATCACCAGAAGCAACATCTCTAAAAGCAAGGTAAAGGTGAGAATATTCTTCAAATACGTGTTCACTAATATCTTTATAAATTTCTCCTACAGGAAGTTTGATTTTTTTAGCTACACTTTTAATAATACTTTCTGCTTTTAATTCTGATTTAATTTCGTCTAATTTTTCTCTTCTTTGATTAGAATTAACTCTTCTTAAAGAAAGGTCAATGTGCCCTCTTTCCCGATCAATTCTTAAAACTTTACACACTATTTGTTTATTTACGGTAACGTAATCACGAAGATTTCTAATTCTTCCCGGAGAGATTTCAGAGATGTGAATCATCCCTTGTTTAGTGTACTCTACCAATTCAACGAATACAGAGTTAGGATAGATCTTAGTAACTTTACATAAGACAATTTCGTTCTCTTCCGGAATTCCAGTAAGTTTGTAAAACATTTTATAGTTGAAGATAGAGGCTTATTTAAAAACATTCTGCTTTTAAGGTATAAATATAAACAATTACAAATAACATCAATAAAGAAACTTATTCTAATACTTCTAATACTCTGCCAGAAATTTTTGATTTACCGCCGGTTGGATAAGCTAATTCTTTACCACAAACTAGACATTTAACAACTTGGCTAGCGTTACCGTAAATAATTTGTTCATTTTTACATTTAGCACATCTAACTTTGATAAATTTACTATTAGTACTCATTTTAGTTCCACCCGTTTAGTTCTAATTCCATGATTTTGTACACTAGTTTTTTTACAAACTGTACAAGTATATCTTAAATCAGTTTTTTTAGTGTTTTTAGCACCAGTCATTTTCCATTTAGCGATGGCTGGACGAGAAGTTTTACCGAAATTACCTGTACCTCTACGTTCACCACGTTTCATCATTCTTGTTTTAGAACCACGTGTTTGAGTGTGATTTTTGTTTAAACCTTTAAAAGATTGATTATGAACCTTCTGCTCAGTATGTTTTCTACAATATTTACACAGTCTTTTCATTAATTTAGGTAATTTCATAATTTAACTTTAAGATTATGACTCATTTATAAAGCTTTTGGAATAGAAAATGTTTTTTTTTTGATTTTAGAGGAATTTTCTGACATTAGAAAAATTTAACTTCACAAATTTTCTGAAATCTATTTTTTCTTTTTTTAATCTTGCTAAAGCGTCCTTAACATGAGTACTGCCTTTAGGGACAGTAAAACCTACCTCTATACTCAACCCATCTAATTGATGTAAAGCTGCTGCTCTTGCTAATATTGACGCTGCTGCCACTTCAACATACTTAGATTCTGCTTTCTCTTCTTGAATATCTCCCACATTACAACCAGGATATTTATCAACAACATGTTTACCCGGATTCAAATAATTGCCCACTTCTGAATGTAGTTTATTTAACAAATGAGTAACGTTTTTATGGTAATGGTTATATTCTTCTGAGGTAATACTTTTTATCTGACAAGAGACAATACGTTTAATTCTTTCAGCTAATACTAATATTTCTTTATCGTTAAGGGTTTTACTATCAGCAACACCCAACTCAACCAACTTTTTTCTTGCTACTGCGTTTGCTTTTACTCCTGCAACTACCAAACCGCCAAAAGTATCGCCTTTTAAAGTTTCATCACTACCAATAATCATGCCTGTTTCTCTCCTAAACACTTTACTCTTAATTTTTTTACCAATACCAATTTTTTCCAAATCTTCAGAAATTTCTTCAATAGATTCTTGTTTACCTTGCAAAAGTAATTTACCAGAATTGTAAAGCACTAAAGTAACATTGTTTTTTTTAAGTCTTAACTCTTCATACATTGATTTAGGTTCCTCTAATGTATATTCCTTAAGTTTCTGTAACTTTTCTTTTTTAACACCAGTAAAAACTACCATGCTAAAGATGATTGTCTTTATGGATATAAATGTTACTATTGAAATTCACCACAAATAAGTAGTAAAATATATAAAGAATGATGTCTTTAAGGGTAAAGTATGACTTCATTAATAGAAAGGTTGGTAAATGTTAATTTTAATAGACCTAATGCCGATAAGCCTTATGATGGTGGAGCTTATGCTGATAATACGCAATTAACTGAAAGAAAAGTTGAATCTACACACTTTGATTTATTAAATGGAGATAGAGTTTATGAATATTACATTAAATCAGCAGGATTACAAGATTTGGAAGGATTAAGAATTCTTCATATTTCAGATACCCAATTCAGAAAAAATAAATTATTAAAATGTGAGTATGCAAAATTATTACAATACGAGTATTTTGATTTGATTTTACACACCGGAGATATTGTTCAATCTAGTGAAAATGATTTTACTTCAGAACATGAAAATTTTCTTAGAGGTTTAAATGCAAAACTGGGAAAGTTCTATATTTTAGGTAATCATGATCGTAGAGGAAAATTAGACCAATTACAACAAAAAATGGATAAAACGGGATTTCAAGAACTAACTAACAAAAATATTAATTTAAATTATAATGGTAAAGAATTTAATATTATTGGGTTAGATGAACCAATATATGGTCAGCCAAATATTGAAAGTGCTTTTGCTGATGTTAACGAAGATGACCGTAATATCGTAATTACTCATAATTTAGACGTATTAACAAATAACGTCCCTAAGTGTATAGATTTAGTACTTTCTGGACATACACACGCAGGAGAGTTTAACCTTGGTAGAGTAGCCAATGGGATAAATTATTTAAAATTAGTGGGGCTATTTGAAGATTTAAATCAGCAAATAAAAGGATTTAAACAACTTACAGATAGAACTCTTTCCTTTATTCATCCGGCAACATATTCAAGAGTTCCTAGAATTGGGATACCAAAGCAAGGATACGTAATACATAATTTTGTTTAGAAATCTCCTAAACTTCTTTGTTCTTTTTTAATTAAAGCGTTCTTGTAAGATTGCCACTTCTTTCTAAATAAATGCGGATGAGTATCATGATAATTTTCTAAAAATTTTTGTGTCTTTGGATCAGACATGTAACCAGAACCAAAATCAATCCCAGTTTCAGTTTTAAGATGGTTTATGTGTCGATCACGAATAACTTTAGCAACAATAGAAGCTGCTGCCACAATAAGATAATTCATGTCTGCTTTATGTTCAACAATTAATTCTGCATTTTTTTTCAAGTGAGGAGATAATTTGTCTTTAAAATAAGCTTCATAAGCTTGAAGGTTTATGCTCGGACAATCAAGAATAATTTTATCTGCGTTAAGTTCAGAAACCATTCTTGCAGAAGTGTCTGCTTCTAACCAATTTAAATTAGAATTTGTTTCACTAAGAGATAAGTCTATTGCATCAGGTTCAACCATCTCTACTCTAAAGTCAGCAACTATTTCTCTTAACCGTTCAAACATTTCTTCTCTAGCAGAAGAACTTAGAAGTTTACTATCTTTAACACCTAACCATTCTAACTTTTTAATATCTTTTTCTTCAATTGATAATGCTGCCATTACTAATGGTCCTAATACTGGTCCACGTCCCGCTTCATCAACTCCGACTATTAACATTTTGATTAAGTATATACTTCAAGAGTAACAGTGGTTTTTTAATCTTATGCAATAAAAAGAAAGAAAAAAACTAACATGTAAAAGCATCCAATCTCTTTCGATAAGGTAAAACTGGATAAAGGAAAGCTCCATCACCTAATGAAAAAGGTATTGACCCTTCAGGAGAAGTAATAACAATAGCATCAATAGCATCATATAATTTTTCATTTCCATCCGATAATTCTGTTCTTACTGTTTCTGCTAATTCAGAAAGTTCATTAGGTGAAAACCTACCTGCTTTTTTTGTTAATTTAACTATTCCTGCACTAAAGACAGGTTCATATCCTTGCTCACGCATATCTCCAACTAATTTATTAATATATAATTCAACCATATTTTTATTCCTCCAATAATCTATAAACCGAAAGCTTCAGTGAATTCTCTCATTCTACGAAACTCTGCTAGAAATTCTGAACCTTTATCGGTTAGGAAAATAATTTTAGAAGCAGTTTTTCTCTTTTTATGTACTTCCTCTTCCAAATTAACTAGATTACGTTTAATCAATTCATCCAAATATTGATTTAATAGTTTATGTGAAAGATTAGATTTATACATTAAATGTGTTGGTTTAATTTTTCCACCCTTATTCTGAATAGACAAAAGTATGTCAAAAATAAGTTCCAACCTCGATCTTCTTGTACCCATTTTAAATTTTAACCACAATCATTTTTTAACAATTTTTCGATAAGTATAAAGTAATAAAAGGAAACCCAATAACAATAAGATTTCTCCAACCACATACAGTTTACTATAAACAAAGACAAAAACAAAGGCAATATTACTTAACAAAATTAACATAAAAGCAGTCATCACACGGAATGTACTTTTATTTTTATCGTTGTTAAGATAATTTTTATAATAATGTAAAACAGTCATTCCTAGAATAACTGCACTAGTCAAGTAAAATACAAAATATTTAAAGTTCGCAATTATGGAAATCAATAAAATTAAATACAGGAATAAAGCAATTTGATTAACTTCATAATAACGATTTAATCTTCCCCGAGATTTTTGTGAAATGAAAAATATCAATAACCATCCAGCTAACATAAACGCCATTTGAAAAAAGAACGCTGCTCGATAAAACAAATCTGAAAAAGATAATGTTCCACCCATCACTGGTTTAAGTACAATAGCAGTAACGTCCCTTACAGGCGTAAAGTAAAGAATACTATGTGTAAATGTTTTGAAAAATAATCCTAAAGCTACCAGAACAAATGCTAATGAGAAATATGCAAACTTGTTTTCTTTAGTCAGTTTGTGTACTCGCCAACTGTAACCTGCGATTAACAAAGCTATAATTAGACCAACACTCTCAAAGATCAAGTCAAAACCATTGAACCATTCCGGTGTAAAAAACAATTGATACATTAACAAACCCTCCCACTTTACTCTTGAGTAACAAAATGAGGTATCCCTTTAAAAAACTTATGCATCTTTTTTCTTAAATACCCTTCTTGAAAGCATTTCTTGATGTTCAATTCATAAGTGTTTTATAAATATATATGTTTCAGTATATAAAAAGGTGATGATAAATGTCCAAAAAAAATACTTTCAATTCAAAACACCTCCATAAACTCGTCTCTGAGTTAACAAATGATGAGATAGTTTATTTATTGTATAGACGACATAAGTATTACACCTCGCCAAGTGAATACTATTAAGAAATACCAACCTTCTTCCGACCTACGGGTCGGTTTTTTATTTATAATAAGTTACTTTTATAAACAATAATTTCTTACTAATATAAAAGAGGTGAATTAATAATGATCATAACTACTTGTAATAATTCTGAGAATTTAGCTAAAAGGTTAGCTAAAAAATTGAAATCAACATATTCTCCATTAACAATTGCAGCATTTCCAGACGGAGATTTGTATTTAAAATTTAACACCAATCTGAAAGGTAAAAAACTTGTAATTGTACAAAGTTTTCAACCTCATCCAGACATGTCTTTGTTTGATATCATCTTTGCAGCAGATACTGCTAAAGATTTAGGAGCAAAGAAAGTAATTTTAGTTGCACCCTACTTAGGTTATATGAGACAAGATAAAAGGTTCCATCCAGGTGAATGTGTTTCAAGTAGAGTTATGGCAAAATTGTTAAACAATTCTGTTGATAAAATAATTACCATTGATCCACATATTCATAGGTATAAGTCTCTGAAAGATATTTTTACTATCCCTGCAAAAAAATTAACAGCTAATCCGTTAATTGCTGATTACATCGAAAAAAAGTTTCGTAATGAAGTTATTATCGGTCCAGATTGGGAATCTTATCAATGGGCAGAGGAGATTGCTAAACACATTAAAGTTGACGCTACCGTATTAAAGAAAACCCGTTTCAGTTCAAGACATGTAGAAGTTAAGATGGTCAAACCAGTTGAGATTAAAGGAAAAAATGTAATTATCGTTGATGATATTATCTCTACTGGCCATACAGTTATTGAAGCGGCTAAAAAAGCTAAAGGATTAGGTGCAAAATCTGTTTCTGCTATTGGGGTGCATGGATTATTTGCAGAGAATGCATTAGGTAAATTAAAAAAAGCTAAAGTCAAAGTGATAACTTGTAATACTATTGAAGGTAATACTGCTAAGATTGATGTTTTACCAATAATTTTTAATGAATTAAAGAAAGAAAAGAGATAAATTATTCTATTGGAAGAGCCATGTAATCATCAAGAACTTCTTCTAAACGAGAACCATGAGGTACTTTAAATCCATGAACATCGTGAGTTCCGATATAAGTGTCATCTCTAGTGTCAATAATTGTTCCAGGTCCAACACTAAAATCAGCATTTTTTAGATATTCATTAAGTTGAGAATGGGAACCACTTCTCTGAAAAAAATATTCAGTATAAGGTCCTTCTTTTTTCATTTCTGGAGTTGTTTGTGCCATTCTCAATAAAAAAAGAATATTATATAAAAAGATTTAGCTTCAGTAGAATTATAACGGTTAAAAATTAATAGAAAAAAATAAAAAAGTTATTTAAATATTGTAGACGGTTCTTGATGTTTTTTTACTAAAATCACAACCACAACAACAATTATTGCAACCAGGATAACTCCTAAAACAATCCATAACCACAATAAACTTTTTTCTGAAGATGCAGTTGTAGGTTGTTCTAATTGAGGTGAACTTTGAGAACCTGTTCTTTGATTTGCTGCAACTCCAGTAGTATCGCAAGTTTTTTGTGTATTAGGTTTTCCTACTTCACTAGAACAGTATTTCTCATCAAAACATTTTCTAGATTGTTTACCATTAACACATTCACTCCACATTGCACATATCCAAGAAGGTCTACATTCTTCAGTATCATCAGTTGAAATTACAATTCTGCTACCTCCACTACTACCTCCAGAAGAAGAAGAACTACTGGAACCAGAAGAGCTAGAAGAACTAGATGTAGTTGCTGTTTGACAAGATATACCTACACAAAAATTATCAATCGCTTCCGCAGGATCATTCTGACAACTTGCTCTAACTTCATATTTACCAGAATCAGATGAAGTTTTATGTGTTGCATCATATTTTCCATCAACTATTGTTCCCTGAAAAACATCAACCAATTCGTTGCTTGGGCTATAAACCCGTACAAAAGTAACTGCGTTTTCTGAACAACTAACACTTAAAGTTACGTCCTCATTAGCTTGCACATCGGTTGGATTAACATTAAGTGAAACAGCAGCTACAAGAGGTAAGCAAAGTAAAAAAAATAAAATTGTTATCGCTTTCATTTTTATCACCTAATATAACTCATCGAATAAGGCACCGGCAACGTAACCGTTGGGTCAGACCATGAATCAAGTATTATTACTGATTTATGGACTTCGGTAACACTTGCAGGAATTTCCTTATTAAAAGTGGTAGTATAACTTCCTTCAACACTGGAAACAAAATCCATTATTATCGCTAGCACATTGTTGTCTTGGTCAGTTAACTTGGTAATCACTTTTATCGGTTGATTTAAACTTCCAGGTAACCCTTCTTCTGTTAGTGGTATCTTTATCGTTGTTGAAAAAGTTTGAATTCCTGGTGAAAGTGTTCCATCTAATCCACTTGCAGCAATATTTATGTACAGTTTTGGTTCTTCTATTAAGCAAGTATTCATATAATAGTAACCTTTACCTTCACACTCGTCTGCATCAACACATAATTCAGGATGACTTGAAGAACAAATCTCACTAGTACATGCTGAATCAATACAAACTTCACCATCTACACAAACATTTCCGCAAGACCCACAATTTTCATCGTTATCAACCAGAGAAGTTTCACAAACTCCGTCAGTTTCAAGATCACAATCTGCATAACCATCTGCACATTGACATGATGCTCCAGCTAAAGCGGTTGCATCAATCTTACAAACTAGATTACTTTCAGAATTGCAAACATCTCCAGCACCACAAGATTCTTGACTCTCACATTCGTCACCAATACCATTATTATTCTCGTCACACTGTTCTGGTAGGGTGAATAAGTCATCATCACAATCTCTTGGCGGGTTAAGTACATACTGACAATTATCTATTGTATCACCAATACCATCATTATCATCATCAGGATCACAAGCATCGCCTGCACCATCCTCATCATGATCTCTTTGGTTAGGGTTTGATACCATCATACAATTATCGGCAGTGTCACAGAATCCATCTCCGTCAGAATCGTCATTAGAATCTATTGGACAATTATCACACGCATCTCCCATTCCATCTTCATCAGTATCACATTGTGTATTTAATGTTGATTCATCCTCATCACAATCGCTGGTAGGATTATAAATTAATGGACAATTGTCTTCTAAATCTGCAACACTATCTCCATCAACATCTAAATCACAAACATCGCCAACATTATCATTATCAGAATCACATTGTTCGTTTGGAGTTTCTGGCAGACCATCACAATCACTAGGTACGTTAGCTATCTCAGCACAATTGTCACAAGCATCTCCTAAACCATCAAAGTCAGAATCTAATTGGTCTGCATTAGAGGTAACCATACAATTATCATCAACATCGTCAACACCATCACCATCATTATCTGAGTCACAAGCATCCCCTAAACCATCAAAGTCAGAATCTAATTGGTCTGCATTAGCAACAATCGGACAATTATCTACACTTCCACAAACACCATCACCATCAGCGTCATTTTCTGTTTCTTCTGGACAAAGATCACAAGCATCTCCTAAACCATCTCCATCAGAATCTTTTTGATCAGGATTAATATCAAAACGACAATTATCGGGAGGGTTAATTACTCCATCACCATCGGCATCTTCATCACAAGCATTACCACAACTTTGAGTGCCGTCAAAAGGTACTCCAACACAATCAAGATCTATGTCTGCTTGTTCAAGATTACTCACTATAGGGCAATTATCATCCACATCATCAACACCATCACCATCATCATCAAGATCACATTCATCTCCTAAACCATCACCATCAAGATCTTTTTGATCAGGATTGTAAATGATAGGACAATTATCTAAATCACCATTTTTAAGCTCAGAGTAACCAACACCTTCACAAATCATATCCATATCTTTATCATTTTGAGCATCGTCTGGACAGAAATCACAAGCATCCCCCCTAGCATCTTCATCAGTATTTATTTGGTCAACATTAACTGTATTTTGACAATTATCACACGCATCTCCAACTCCATCTTCATCAGCGTCTAGTTGTTCCAGATTACTTACTAAAGGACAATTATCAACAGTGTCATCATAACCATCATTATCATCATCAGAATCGCATGCGTCTCCTGTTGCATCTCCATCTGTGTTAAGATTATCGCCTGCATCGTTTGGACAGTTATCACAAACATCACCAATACCATCTTCATCAAGATCGGCTTGGTCTTCATTAACTACACTAGGACAATTATCTTCTGAGTCAGCAATACCATCTTTATCTTCATCTAAGATACCACCATCATATACATACAATCCTAATACTTCTTCATCAGAAAGAATTGTGTCAAATGATCTAAATTCATCAATCATACCTTTCATAGCTTGATATTCAGTTCCAGGATCCTGCGGTGCCTCACATTCTTGAGTAACTCCCAAAAAAGCACAACCCGTCACTAATTCAAAACCATTTAAATTATTAGTTCCCTTAAGTTCTCCGTCAACGTATAATTTCGCTACATCTTCAGAATAAACTACAGTAATATGGTGCCATTGATTTAAATCAACGTCCGTTTGAAATTCTATATCAACCAATCCATAACTTCCAACTCCCAATCGAGTATAACCTTCATTCCCTGGTGGAGTTATATGATAAACTGTTAAGTCAGTTTCTTCTGAACCAAATTCATAAGGTTTTAAAGAAAATAATACACCCGTTTCATAACTTTCTTCTAAATAAACCCATAAAGAAACGGCAAATGATTCAGATATTTCAATTTCATCAGTATAAGCTAGGAATCCAGGAATATCCTCTGTTCCGTACTCACCTAATAGAATAGCATTTCCAACTTTACCTTCAACAGATTGAACTCCACCATAAGCTAAAAATTCGAAACCTTGAACTTCTTCTTCTACCATACCACCATCAATTGAATTCATCCCAAGATATAATGATTCGGAACCAGGTAAGGTAGCTATTGCTTTACCTACTATATTAAACTGCATCAATAATAAAACTACAACCAAAACAACAGATACTGCTGCAATTGCTATATATCTTTTTTCTGCATCGGACCGATTAGTTTTTTTAGAAACGGACCTTCCATTAGATTTTCTTTTAGAAATTTTCTTTACCACATTCATTCACCTTTTTTATTTTTCATTTAATTATTATAACTATTTTAGTTAAGTTAACTTAAGAGAGAGTTAAATTAGCTATATAAGAGTTTATATTCACTTTTAAAGAGTAAAATACAGTATTAAAGAGATTTACCCTCAAGAAAAACGAAGAATTGGATCAAAATTAATTTAAAAAAAGTAAGCGCCCCGGCCGGGAATTTCATCAAGAACCCATTTTACATATCGTGAGGTTGAACAAAGTGAACACCTCACTTGAATAACTTGCATAGGTTTGCTTGCATTTGAACCCGGGTCGCTGCCTGTCCTTCCGTATTGGTCGAAAGGGCAGAATGATAGTTTGTCCTCAACGTAAGTTGATCCTAAGTTGATCCGGACTACACTACCGGGGCAATATAAAGTAAAATAAATGTTCTATTTAAAAATGTTTTGTCTGTTAAACATAAAACCCTACTTCTTCAACATACAAAAATCTTATAAAGCAACGAAAAGATGTTTCATAAATATCGATGGAAGAACAAATAACTTTAGGTTTAACTGAAAAAATAACCGTTTTAGGAAATAATAATCAGGAAGAAATTGTTATTGCAAGAATAGATACGGGAGCAACTTCATCATCTATAGACTTAAATTTAGCTTCTAAATTACAATTAGGACCAATAACTAAAACTAAAGTAGTAAAATCTGCATCTGGAATTAAAAAACGTCCATTCATTAAAGTAAGGATTAAACTGAATGAACAAATTATTGAAGAAGAGTTTACGTTAGCAGATCGAAGTCATATGACTTATCCAGTTTTAATAGGACAAAATATTCTTAAAATGGGAAACTTTTTAATTGATCCCAAGAAAGAAGAAGGAGAAAAATGAAAGCAGCAGTAATCTCATTAGGAAGTGAAAGTTCAAAAAAAACTGGCGAAGCTATGGAAAAATATTTTGGTCAAGTTGACATGATTCAATTAAAGACTATAGAGGTAGCTTTAGGGAAAGATGGAGGAATTTTACTTGAGGGAGAAAAAATTCACCATTATGATTGTGTTTTAGTAAAAGGTTCTTTCCGTTATGCAAATTTGTTACGTTCAATCGCGGCATTATTAGAAAATAAAGTTCCTTACATGCCTTTAACAGCTAATTCATTTACGTTAGCACATAATAAATTATTAACTCATTTAGCTTTACAACAATATAAAATTCCAATGCCTAAAACTTATGTTTCTTCAACAATTGAAGCTGCTAAAAATTTACTTAAAAAAGTTAATTATCCCATTGTGATGAAATTCCCAGAAGGAACACAAGGAAAGGGAGTGATGTTTGCTGATTCTTACAGTTCTGCATCTTCAATGTTAGATGCTTTAGGAGCATTAAAACAACCATTTATCATTCAAGAATATATTGAAACTGGTGGCAGCGATATTAGAGCATTAGTAGTCGGAGAAAAAGTAGTTGCATCAATGCGTAGAACTGCACAAAAAGAAGAAAAAAGGTCTAACCTTCATGCTGGAGGAACAGGAGAAGTAGCTATTTTAAGTAGAAAAGCAATGAAAGTTGCTTTAGACACTTCTAAAGCTCTTGGTGCAGATATTTGTGGAGTAGACATTTTGGAAACTCCCTTAGGACCTTTAGTAATCGAAGCCAATGTATCTCCAGGATTACAGGGATTAAATAAAGTTTCTACATTAGATGTTTATGATGAAATTGCTAAATTTTTATATCGGAAAACCGAAGAACAATCAAATACTAAAAAGAGAGAACAGGCTCAAGAAGTAATGAAAGAAATTGCTTTGAAAGAGGATGTAAAAAATGAAACTCCTCAAGAGATTATTACTGATTTAAAATTCCGTGGAGAAAGAATTCTTTTACCAGAATTAGTAACTAAAATAGCCAAATTTAATGACCGTAAAGAATATCTTATCAAAGTAAAAAAAGGTAAAGTGTATATAGAAGAATTTAAAATTTAAAGAGTTAACTTTTGATATGCGCCAGGTGCGTAAACAGTTATATAACGATTATCACTCATTCTTAATCCAACTTTTCTTTGAGAGACATAACGATTATTCTTTAAAACACTCATTGCACGTTCATCCAGTACAAACTCAGCAAGTTTATTTGTATTTGAAACCGTTCCAGCAATTCCCACACAATTTACTCTTTTCGCAGATTGATAACTTAACATTAAAGTGACGATCGGTTTACCCAAAGGATTTCTAATTACACTCAATAAGGGTTCATTAGCGATTCTTTCCAAATCTCCTTCCTCTAGTACTATATCTAAATCTAATCCTTTTCTTAAGATTGTTTCTCTCATAAGGTCCTAGAATTAGACCTAGTTTATAAACTTTACTACTGAAAGGTGACAATATTTATTTTCTGGATTTTTTTCCTTTAGTAACTCTCCGTTTAACTGATTTAGTTTTAACTTCTGCCCGACAAGAAATACACTTTCTGAACCATAATAAATAGATAATCGGCAGTAATCCTAAGGTGTTGAAAATAAGTATTACTACGAACCAACCTTTCTGTCCATTTTTAGCAGAATGCCACAATCCTAAACCTTTCCAAACTAATTCCCAAACAGAAACAATTAGCAAAGCAAACAACATTAGACCCGAGATTTCAGGAAACATTTAAACATCACCTCTTTAGAATATTAGTATATTTTTTTTGTTTTTAAAAGTTGTGATTAAAGAATTGATTTAATATCATCTAATAATCTTTCAAATTTAGTATATCCTGCGTCTTGATTAAAATGACCCGCATCTTTAATTATTTCAACTTTAACTCCGAGAGGATTTGCGATTTCATAAGCGCATTCAATCGGGACGTAAGGATCATTATCTGAATGATAAATAAAGAATTTTTTGCAATTTTCTTTTATCTTTTGCCAATTGAATTTTTTATCAACAAAAGTTCTGTTAATAATGTCAAAGTCTTTATTGTCTAAGAACCGGATAAAACTTGAAACAAAAAATGAACATTTAATTGAAGTATTGATACGTTCTAAAACACTTAATAAGAATGCTGGTGCTAAACTGTGCCCAACAAAAATTGTCTCAGAATCAATTTGATTTTCATACTTTGCAAAAACTTTTTCCCAATTTTCAAGAGATTGATTTTCTGGAGTGGGAAATTCAGGAACAAAAACTTCACAATTTAATTTTTCAAGTTCAGATTTTAACCAAGGGAACCAATTCTCTCTAGGACTTCCGTATGCACCATGGATAATAAAAACCTTTGTCATGAGAATAATTTAAAATTTAGATCTTTATAATGTTTATGTGTCAATATTTATATAAAGTGAGCAAAATAGAGAACTAATATGGATACTTCAATGGAAGCTAAGATAGAAAACTACTACAGAGAACATCCTAAGCATATTGCCAATATCATAAGGAAAAAGTATCCCAGTTTATGGCACCATGCAGAAGATATAGAACAAGAAGCGTACTTAAAAGCATTTGCAAGAGCAGATAAACTAAGAGAAGATTCAAACATTGGGGGTTATCTTTTTACTATAGCTAAATACACGGCAGTAGATATTATGAGAGAAAGAACCAGAGAATTCACGGGAAAACAAATGCTAAGAGAAGAATTAGAGCGAGAGAGGTATACTGATAAAGTCGCAGAAAAAACATTATATGAAGAACAACAACAAAAATTAGAAGAAGCAACAACAAAAATGACCGAAAGTTATAAACAAGTTTATGATTTAATGATAAAGGGAATGTCAACAAGAGAAATAGCAGAAGAATTAGGAATAAAAGGGAATGTCGTACGCCAAAGAAGACATCGAATGATTTAACAACTGAAAAAAAATTTTAAACCATCTTTCTAACAACTTTTATATATTATAAAAATTTAATTCTTTATAAAAAAGAGAATGGCGAAATTAAAAAAGGTGTTAGGGTTCCCAGCAATACTTCTTATTACGATAAACTCTATCATGGGTACAGGAATATTTTTCCTTCCCGCAGTTGGAGCAGGTGCAGCCGGACCAGCATCATTAATTTCCTGGATAATTCTTTCATTAATTTCAATTTATATTGCGATGTGTTTTGCTGAATTAAGTAGTATGTTCCCAAAATCTGGAGGGATATACGAATTTTGTAAACAAGCTTATGGAAGATTTTTTTCTTTCATTATTGGGTGGATGACAATCATTGCAGGTAATGTTACTATTGCCATGTTGGTGGTGGGAGCAATACAATATTTAATCCCAGTAAGTTCAGTAATAACAAAAATTGGAGTTTCATTAATTTTCATTTTTGCGTTTAACTATATTGCTTTCAAAGGAATGAAAACAAGTGCAGTGATGTTAGTTACTTTTGCGATCATCACACTAATTTCTATTTTTGGATTAGTTATCCCCGGGTTGTTCAAAATACAAGCAAGCAATTTCACACCGTTCTTTGTTTTTCCATTTTCTTCAATATTAATTACAATATTTCTCATTGCTGAAACGTTTTTTGGCTGGGAGACCGCAACATTTCTTGCTGAAGAAACTAAAAATGGTGCTAAAATTATGCCAAAAGCATTGATTTGGGGAACTGTAATAATTGCAATAATTTGTATACTTTTTGTAGTCACTTCTTTAGGGGTGATGAACTGGAATTTGTTAGGACAATCGGCAACACCATTATCAGATTTAGGAACGTTACATTATGGAAAATGGGGTACTGACGTTTTTACAATTCTTGTTTATCTAGCAATTATTGGTTCTGTAGCTGGATGGATAGTTTCTGCACCACGTTTATTGTTAGCAATGGCTAAAGATAAATTGTTTTTAACACATTTCGCTAAAATTCATCCTAAAAACTTAACA
>Ga0233431_1003563_pt1 | contig 18348 bp, 17 predicted proteins | sample SI_118_April2016_FD_179867 | JGI IMG/M metagenome (GOLD analysis project Ga0233431, IMG submission 179867) | Seawater microbial communities from Saanich Inlet, British Columbia, Canada - SI_118_April2016_200_MG | ecosystem: Environmental > Aquatic > Marine > Inlet | place: Canada: British... | reverse complement strand
TCTCCAAAACATGGAGTGATAATTGAACATCAACTTCTTGCAACTTCAAAAGCAAGTGAACGTGGGAAAAGAGCAAGAGCACTAGCTGATAAAATTGGATTAGCTGTAAAAGTTGATTTTTTTAAAGGGAAATATGTTGCAGATAGATTAAACAAAGAATTAAAGGAGAGATTTTCATGAGACTATTTAATCCTAAATTTCCTAATGTTTATTCAAAAAAAAATAAACGAGGTAGATATAATCTTTATACTATAAATCTTATACCAGGAAAGAAATATTTTGATGAAGATTTAGTTAATTTTGATAATGTTGAATATAGATTTTTTGATGGACGTCGATCTAAATTAGCAGCAGGAATGTTAAATGGATTAAGTCAGACTGGGTTAAGAGAAGGTCAAAAAGTTTTATATTTAGGTGCAAGTCATGGATATACTTCAAGTTTTGTTTCAGACATAGTGGGTATGAATGGATTTATTTTTGCACTTGATTTTGCACCAAGAGTTGTAAGAGATTTAGTGTTTTTATGTAAGGATAGACTTAATATGGCGCCAATTATGGGAGATGCTAATCAACCGCATCAGTATAAAGATAGAATTACTATGGTTGACTTTGTTTTCCAAGATGTTGCACAAAAAAATCAAGCTGAAATTTTTATTAAAAATTGTAAACAATTTCTTAAACCTGGATGTTTTGGAGCATTAGCAGTTAAATCAAGATCAATTGATATTACAAAGAAACCTAAACAAATATATGCAAGAGTTAGAGAACAACTAGAAAAAGAATTGACAATTGTGGACTTTAAAACACTAGATCCATATGAACGTGATCATGCAATGTTTGTTGTTAAGAAAAAAGGATCTTCTTTTTAAATAACTTATTTCTTTATTCAAAATATAATGGCATTATCTGATGATATTAAGAATGCAGGAGTTGCATTATTTGATGGTGGAATCCAATTAGGTGATTGTTTAGCCTTTGAGAGTACAGGTGAAGTTGTTTCTGTGAAAAATCAAAAAACTATATTGGGAAAACTTGAACCATTAGGATATGATTTTTTGAATCTTTTGGCACAATCACCTGGAAGACTAATTACAAGTGAATCTCTTGAAGAAAAAAGATATTCAGCGGGTCATATAAGAACAGTAGTTAATGGATTAAGATCCCTTATTGATCCTGAATGGAGATATATTCATACAATTCCTTTAAGAGGAATTATAATTGGGGATAGATTACTTGATCCAGATTATATTTATTTTCCTAATTTTAAAGTTGATAGAGAAACTGGATTATTTTTTCCAAGATATTCAGACCCAGTTTTGAGCAATGGCCAATTTAATTGTTTATATGATAAGGAAAGTCGATTGGTAAATTGTCTTGCATTGAAACCTGGGCAGACTGTTTCACATGCAGATATTGGATATGCTTTAAGGGAATCTAAGAAAGTTTTAAATAATTATAAAATAGTTTCTTCATTGAGAAGTAAAGTTGATCCAAATCATCAATGCATTCAAACTGTTGTTGGAGGAGGATTAATGTATGTTCCACCTGATAATTAAAGATTTTACATAAATCTAATATACTTAGTTTCTTTTTGTTTCTATTAAAAAAATGATGAATTCTATTAAGATTGGGCAAATTTATGAACATTTCAAAGGACATAAATATAAAATAATTGCAATTGCAGAACATAGTGAAGATTTGTCTGAATTAGTTATCTATCAAAACATAGAAACTAATGATATGTGGGCAAGACCTATTGAGATGTTTTACGACAAAAAAGAATTTAATGGAAAAGTTGTTGATAGATTTAGGTTAATTGATTTATTCTCATAACCATTCGCTTGCGATGGTTGGGTTTGAGAATGACTAAAAAACAATTGTTATTGTTTTTTGATTAATCTTATAAATTCAGTTTCTTTTTCTAAATAAATTATGTTACCATGGTCAATAAAATATCAACCTAAGAGTACAAGTGAAGTTCAAGGACAGCCTAAAGCAATTGACGAACTTCTTACTTTTCTAGATAATTTTCCAAATAAAAAATCTGCATTAGTTTATGGACCTCCTGGATGCGGGAAAACTAGTACAGTTCATGCTATTGCTAAAGAAAAAGAGTTGGAAATTCTTGAAGTGAATGCATCAGATGTTAGGAATGCACAAGCAATTAGAGAAAAATTAGGTCCTGCAATGTTACAGATGTCTTTATTTGGTAAAAGTAAATTAATTTTGGTTGATGAAGTTGATGGAGTTTCTGGAAGTAAAGACAGAGGAGGATTATCTGAGTTAAGAAAGTTAATTGAAAAATCTCAGTTTCCTGTAGTGATGACAGCTAATAATCCATTTGATAAGAAATTTTCTGCTTTGAGGAAAAACGCAAATATGATAGAATTTAGAACATTGAGTTATTTGTCAATTGTATCCCTACTAAAAAGAATTATACAATCTGAAAACATTGATTATGATGAACAAGCCTTAAATTCATTAGCACGGAGAGTTGGTGGAGACTTAAGAGGTGCAATAAATGATTTACAGACTTTGTCAGAATATTCTAAAAAATTAACAAAAGAAGATGTTGATGAATTATCAGGACGACGACAAAAGGATACAATGATAAATGCTTTAATGAGAATTTTTAAGACAACTAACCCTGATGTTGCACTTCCAGCACTTGATGATGTTGATGAAGATGTTGATCAAGTATTTTTGTGGATTGAGGAGAACCTTCCTAAAGAATATACTAAACCTAAAGACTTGGTAAGAGCATTTGATAATTTGAGTACTGCTGACGTGTTTAGGGGAAGAATTAAAAGACGACAACATTGGAGGTTTTTAGTATATATTTATAATCTGTTGACTGCAGGAATTGCTTTATCAAAAGATGAGAGATATAAAGGATTCAATAAATATACAAGGACAACAAGAATCTTGAGAATGTGGCAATATAATCAGAAATTTGCAAAACGTAAATCAATAGTTTCAAAAGTTGCTAAAAAAACTCATAGTTCTTCAAAAACTGTGTTACAAGATACTTTGCCTTATTTGAGGGTAATTTTTAAGAATAATACGATTGAAGCTGAAAAACTAGCTAATTATTTTGAATTGGATAATGCTGAGAGTGCTTATCTGAAAGTTTAAAAGAAAAAAAAGTGGAGAAGAGGTTCTTGACTTTTTTGGGGGGGTTGGAAAAGAATTTATTCTCTCACTCCACATATTTAAAATTTAAAACCCGGAGGGGTGTTTTAGCGTTATTTTATTCGTCTTTATATTTGTAATCTTCTAATAATTTAATTTTTTGAGCTTCACTTATAGCGTCTTTGCTTGGGGATTCTTTTTGAGTTAGTTTTTCTAAATCCATGTTTTTTCACCTTTTTTAATAACTGTATAGTAGTACTTCTATATAAATGTTTCGAATTTTACCATTATTTAGTAAGAACATTGGTGTTTTTCAAAAGTTTTATATACGACAAATTTAATATCAATTATGTTGTGGGTTAAGATGAAAGGGGACATAGTTATTGATTTAAAGTCAAAGAAAGAGAAGAATTACAAACCTTTGATAGTTTTTGCAACAATTTGTTTGTTTATTATTATTTCTGTGATTTCATTGTTATCTAGTTCTTTTGATGGAAATCGTGAATTTATTGAAATTTTTGTTGATTCAAATAATGAAGAAGATGTTCGTATAGAAGAAATTTTAGAATTGTCAAAAGATATGGATAATTTTTTTGAGATTGCAAAGAATCAAAATTTGGCTTTGAATATTAGTGAGGATTCTGAATTTGCATATCCTGGTATTCCAAATGAATTAAATGAGTATCCAATGTATAGGACTTGTGACGGGCGAGTGATGCCGAATAATGTTAATCCATTTGCATCATATTCATGGGTGATACTTGCTCATGCTTCAATGTATGATGCTACAGGCGAGGAAAAATATGCAGAGGTAATAAAAAAAACCGAGAATAAATTGTATAAACTATATAATGAAGTTTATATTGGTGAAACTACTGTTATGTTTCATCCATTATATAAAACTTATTTGTTGCTTAAAGGAAAATCAATTTTGAATGATGGGAAATTTATCGGAATGATTTTAGAAGATACTCAGAAATTTGTTGAAGGAGGTTCTTTAATTTTACAGGATGAAAAAAATTATTTAATTGTACAAGATGTTGCAATGAGGGCAGCTTCTTTTGCAGATTCATCAAAACTTTTTAGTGAAAAAAGCGGTAACGAAATTCAATCAAGAAATATGTTAAAAATAGCTGAAAAATTTAATGAATATGCTATTAATATTGCAAATTCACCTAATAGAAAACAGGATGGTGTAAAATGTTGGCTTGTATATTCTCAATATTATCTTGATAGTGCTAAAGGGAAAAAAACTAATTCATTTGAGGAACTTTTGCTTAGTGATAAATTCAAAGAAGATATTTTATCAACTGAACTACCTACAGCGAATTCGTTTCAACCATGTATGGAAGTTATGTTAGATTTATATGAAGAAAGTGGAAATAAACTTCTTTTGGATAAATTTGAAGAATATAATAATGTTTATTTTTTGGAAACATCTAATAATGAAAATAGTTGTGGTCAGAATACAAAATTTGCGTTAAGAAATAATTATTATGATGAAGAAGGGGGTTTGTTTTTTTTATCAGACAATGCTTATCAAACATATCTTATTACAAGACCTGAAGTTAAATGGAGCTTATTATCATGAAATTAAATACACACTATAAAATTCTAGTGATTTTGACAATCATTTTTGTTCTAATTGCTTTAATGCCTGAAGTTTTTTCTTCTGGGGGTACATGTACAACAACTACTTGTAAGCCTGGTTGCATGGCTAGGGGTTGTTGCTGTACTAATTGCGGATTTCATTGTTTTGCTGCAGGAACTCAGATATCTATGGCTGATGGAACTACTAAGAATATTGAGGATATTGAGACAGGAGATATAGTTTTTTCATATGATGTTAATAATGATGAACAAGTTGCGGTTGAGGTTGGAGGTTTGTGGACTGGGCCTCATGATGACATGTATATAATAAATGGAAATATTCATGTGACGTCAGAGCATCCTTTTTGGACTGTAGAAGCGGGCTGGGCTGCCCTTAATCCTGCTGTTACCATGGATGTGCATGGATGGAAACCCTCAAATTTAGTACTAGGGTATCATTTTTTAGATATTGATTCAAATTTAGTTGAAGTCGTATCAGTTGAAGAAAATTTTGGTGAAGTTTTGACTTATAATTTGATTAATGTTGGAAAGTTTAGTACTTATTATGCAGAAGGAGTATTAGTACATAATAAAGGTGAACCACCACCACCACCACCGATTTGTGGAGATGGAACTTGGCAAGCATTAACTGATAAAGCATGTGAATATACAGCTAATCCTGTAATTTTTAGTAATAATGGTCAATATACTGGAAATGTTTGTGAAACAAATGACCAATCTTGCAGAAATGATTGCACTTGTTGTGGGGATAGTATCAAACAAGGAAAAGAACTTTGTGATTTAGGAACAAATAATGGACAAGATTTGAATAGTGATGGATATATTGGTGTTGGTGAGTGTAGAGTAGAATGTACTTTTTGTGGAGATGGGATTATTCAATCTGATGAAGAATGTGATGATGGTAACACTAATAATTTTGACAATTGTAGAAATGATTGTTCATTGCCATATTGTGGAGATGGAATACTAGATCAAGGAGAATTTTGTGATTTTGAAATAGAATGTCCATCAAAAGGATGTTATTGGGATAATTACAATGAATGGAAGGATTCTGGATACTATCCTGGATGTAGAAATGATTGTTCTGCATGTGGGGACGGTATTTTGCAGTTAGAACATAATGAAGGGTGTGATGACACTAGAGAATATGATGATCAAAGACATTCGTCATTTGATACAGAACAACATAAAAATACTTGCCCTGGTGCATGTGTACAACCAGAATTTATTTCTAGTGATGTTAATGAATGCACATGTCCAATTGAAATATGTAATCAAATTGATGATGATAAGAATTGTGAACATTGTTCATCCGTTAAGTCTGATGCACAATATTATAGTGATTTATGTTTTGCAAGTACTACACCAGATACTTCTTTATGGAATATTATTGTTGATAGAAATGAGAATGGGATTGATTGTGATTGTTGTTTATTTGGAGAAGCTGGATGTTGTGATGATATTAATTCAAACATTTGCATTTCTGCAGGGAAAGTTTCTGGGCAGTATATTTGTGATGATGGGGTTGATGAAGGATTTTCTTGGCCATATACACGTAAGAATATTGAATTATCTTCTGCATTTTTGACACCATTTGATTTTGAACCAATGAATGTAGTTGGAATTCAAGTATCTTCAGAATTAAAAGTATGCTCAGATATGAATAGTATAGTTTCTGGCGATTATATATATCTTACTTATGAAGATATAGTTGACGAAATTTTGAGTGATACTGTTCCTGGAACAAATCTTCCTGGGGAATATATTTTTACTATAAGATATAAAAATTTTGGAGAAAAATTATCAGTAGAATGGTATGATTACGTTAATTATCAATGGTTAGGAATTTTAAGTTGTCAAAATCTAGAATCAGATATAGTTGTTTCATCTGATTGTAAACTTCCACAAACCTTAATGGATCAGATAGATAATGGATTAATTGACAAAGATAAACCAATTTTGAGGATTGTTATAACATGACTGATTCAAATCAAAAAACTAAAAATAAGATTATTTTGTTTTTTATTTTGATAGTTATATTAATGGGAGTCTCTCTTTTTGTTATTTTAAAAATTAATGATAATTCAATAAATATAGATAATCAAGATTTTGATACTGTGGAAGAAGAAATTGATACGGATGACGAGGAAATTGATTCAGAGGATTCTGGTATTTTAGATAATGAACAAATACAAATGGATGTAAATAAGAACAAAATAAGTTATTCTGGCTTGCAAGTTGCTCAAAATATTGAATTATTTCTTAATTCATTAAACCAACAAAATGGAGAATATTATTTTAAAAAAGGTTGTGATGATGATACTACAGGCCCTGTTCATATACAAAACAATAATTGGGCTAAAATGGCATATTCGGGGTTATATGAGTCAAATAAAAACAAGGAATATGAACAAAAACTTTTAGAGAATTGGGATTTATCTGCAGAAGACGATAGTGCGGGAGATTTGTATACATCAATGCAATTATATGAATTGTATAAATTGTCACAAAAATATCCAAATTTATTAACTGTAAATGACAGGAAAGGATTATTTAGAATAATAAATTCTGTAGGTAGCTCACTTATTTCAGCATATGTGCCTAGAAATGATTTTGCAATGATTATTGCTACCTTAAGTAGAGCATCGTTCTTGTCATCAGAATTAAATAATGAACTAAAATTTGATATGTCTCCAGAGGTATTTCAAAATGCTGATAAATTATTAGATATGGCAATCGAAAGAAATTCAAATGAAAATATAATTTTGGAAAAAAATAATATTAAATTGCGTGAAGGTCAATGTTGGATAGAGCTTGCAAAACTTAAAAAATTTGAAATGACTAATGAGGTATCAATATTAAATGAGAGTGAGTCTTTTTTTAATAAATTAGACTTAAGTTCGGAGTTTATGAATCCAAAAATATTAGATACTTCTATCCCTATGAATTTATTGCCATGTGTTGAAATACTTTTAATATTAGATGAAAAAACAGGTAATAAAGAGTATTTGGATGATGCACGAGCAATTTTAAATGCATATTTAAAATATAATTGGGATATTCCTCAAAGACAATTTTGTCAAGGAGATTATGGAATCTTATCTAAAAGATTAATAAACACAAATCCTGAGGGAAGAAAACTTATGACTGATAATGCATATTTTGTATATTTATTTACACAAAAAGGAATTAAAGATTATGAATTTGGATGGTTAAAATGAAATTTAAACATATTTTTTTGATATTATTTTTAATGAATTTTGTTACAGCACAAACAGTAGTTGTACCTGAAGATTATGATTTAAAATGTGATTATTATTGTCCAGATCCTGATGAAAGTTCATCAGATTATTGGGATATATCAACAACTAATGAATGGTGTTTTCAAAATGGTTATTCTTGTAAACCTGGAGCTAATTTTGCAGGTTGTGATGATAAACGATATGGTCCTAGGGGCGAAAGATATTGGTGTTCTGTGTGTTATTGTGAAGAAGTAGAAAATTGTGATGCACCAGCACAATGTGCTGATGAAACTACATTACCAACATGTGGAGATGTAGGTAAATCAGATTGTAATGGTATTACAACATACAAAGATGGGAATAGGGGTGGGAATGGATGTCCTACTGGATGTGAAGCTGGACCATCATGTAATGGAATTTGTGAATGTAGTAATGCAATTGAATTTGCATATTGTTGTGAAGAAGTTATTCCAATATGTGGGGATGGAACTTGTGATTTGTCTTCTGAAATTTGTGAATTTGATGAATCTGGGAAATTATGTACTACACTTGATGAAGGACAAAGCCCAACAGGAGACGATGTTGATTGTAGATTACCAGGAAATGAGTATGAATGTACTACTTGTGGTGACGGGATTTGGCAAGAGAATGTAGAAGAATGTGATTATGCATGTACAGAATTAACGTGTGGTGATGGTGGCTACAGTGAAAATTGTAAAAATGATTGTAGTTTGGAAAAAATAAGAAGAATACCTTTAAAAACATGTTTAGGTGAAGGAGAACTATATGTCTATCAAGGAGATCAATCTCAAAATCCAGATATATCTTTAACAGTTGACCGAGATAATTTGTTGATTTTTACAAGAAAGGGAGGTAATTTCTTGTCAGACATTGATGTTAAGGTGAATGGGGTTGATTATTCCCATGAAATAGTTTTTGATGAAAGAAGTGATTTTAGGGTTGTTGTTTATAGTATAAATACAACTCCAGGTGATCTTATTGAAATAGATGCAGAATCGAATTATGGTGCAAGAGCAATTCAAGGTTATATTGCACAAAATAAATCAAGTCCTGTTTATGATATTTCTTCAATGCAAATAATTTATGATGATGAACAATCAAATGATATGTACCTAACACCTAGCAATTATAATTATGTTTTCTTTGATAAATATGATTTAAAGGATCATGGGACAGATGATAGTAGAAAACTTACAGTTAAAGTAGATTCTCCTTCAGGTAATATTGTTAATGAAGATTATACTAAACCTAATCCACAAGGAGTACAAGGAGTTGTTGTTGGACAATACAATGTCATTGAAAAGGGTATGTATAGTTTAAGTGTAGATACACATGACAGTGTGTATTGGCCATTAGTAGATTGTCCGGTCCCTACATATACCAAAATATATTGTGTGAGTTTAACAAAATCCGGGGGAGCTTGTATTCAGAGGTGGGAAAGTGGTTCATTTTGTGATTTTAATTCAGATGGTTATGTAGATATTACAGATTACACAATTATGACTAATAATTTTGGCACAACAGATACAGTCTTATTGGGTTTATATGATATGGATGGGGATGGAGATATTGATGTTAATGACGTATCTGAATGTGAAACTTATGGATAATTACTTTTTTAAATAAGAAAAACATTCATAATTAGCATGTACTATTAACCATTTACTAACAAATTTATGTCTTATTCATTATTGTTTGGGAATGGGTTATATTTATTCTTTACAAAGATTATTAAATAATGAACTACTATTAATTATTGAAGGTTGTTAGAATATTATTGGAATTTCAAATGTCAAGAACAATACTTTATTATTTACACAAATTATTCTTAACAATTCAATATTATTTAAAAATTAAAATAAAAGGTGATTATAATGACAATGTCAATTGAAGAATTTAGCACATTTTGTAAAAAAAAAGGTTTTGTATTTCAAAGTTCAGATATTTATGGTGGAATGAAGGGGTTTTGGGATTTTGGTCCACTAGGTTCAGAACTATTTAACAATCTAAAACAGTCGTTTTGGAAGAATTTTGTTCAAAATAAAGAAAATATGGTTGGTATTGATGCATCAATTATATCACATCCAGAGGTATGGAAAGCATCAGGTCATCTTGACAGTTTTGGTGATATGATTATAACTTGTAGTAAATGTAAAACTAAATTTAGAGCTGATCATTTAATAGAAGATTTATTTAATATTAATGTTGAGGGAAAGTCAACTGATGAGATAAATAAAATAATTGTAGATAACAAGATTGTTTGTCAATCATGTAAGGGTGAATTGAAAGAATTAAAGAATTTTAATTTATTATTTAAAACAGGAGTAGGTGCAAAGGAAGATTCGAGTTCTGGTGCTTATATGAGGGGAGAGACAGCACAAGGAATGTTTTATAATTTCAAGTTAGTTGCAGAGACATCGAGGAAAAAACTTCCATTTGGTATTGCACAAATTGGTAAATGTTTTAGAAATGAGATATCTCCAAGGGATTTCATGTTTAGAAGCCGAGAGTTTACAATTGGTGAGTTTGAATTTTTTATTCATCCAGATGAAAAAACTTGTGATTTATTGACAAAAAAACATAAAGATTTAGAGTTCAATTTTTTATCAGCTGAGACTCAAGATAAAGATGGAAAAGATATTCAGTCAATTAAGATGTCTGAATTAATTAAATCTAAAAAATTAGGTGAATGGCATGCTTATTGGTTAGCTGAACAATATATGTGGCTTGTTAAATTAGGTTTAAGTGAAGAAAAGTTGAAAATTAGAGAACATACAAATACTGAGTTAAGTCATTATTCATCAGCAACTTTTGATGTGGATTATGAATATCCTTTTGGGTCAAAAGAACTCGCAGGAAATGCTAACAGGGGTCAATATGATCTTAATCAACATATAAAAGAATCTGGTGAGAAATTAACTTATTTTGATGAAGAATCAAAACAACATGTAGTCCCTAGAGTAATTGAGCCAACTTTTGGTATGGATAGATTATTTTTGGCTTTGCTTGTTGATGCGTATAGTACAAGGAAAGATGAAAAAGGCAGTGAAGTTGTTGTGTTAAAATTAAATCCAAAGATTGCACCAATTCAAGTTACAGTTTTACCTTTAGTAAATAAGCTAAATGATAAATCACGTGAAGTATTTGATTTAATCAAAGAAGAATTTGTTTGTTCTTATGACAAAGGTGGAAGTATAGGTAGGCGTTATGCAAGAAATGACGAGATAGGAACCCCATTTTGTGTAACAATTGACTTTGACACAATTGAAAAAGATAATAGTGTTACAATTAGGGATAGGGATACAGCTAATCAGAAAAGAGTTAAGATTGATGAATTGAAGTTTGAGCTTTCTAAATTATTTTTAGTGGGTAAATTTTAATTTTTTTAATTAGAATTCTTTATTAAATCAAAAAAGCAGAAATTCTCAACATTTATGTTGTAGAATGACAGTAATACGTTCATTACTTTTTTGATTGTTGAAATTGTGTTTAGGAAATAATGTTAAGATTATTTCTTTTAAAGAAGGGATAGTCGTTTTTCACCAATTTCATTAATTTTTACACTTTTTTTCTTAATTCTTCGTCTTATAATTATTTCTTCTTCTACTTCAAAACTATCCATACTAATGACTGTTCCAATAGCTCTTTGGATTTCATCAATAGCTGAATTTGTATGTTTAGCTGGAAGAAACTCTTCAATAAGTTGATCAATAGGTTTAACAAATCCATTTTTGATGCTTTCATTAGGCATTAAAACTTCTGCTCTTTTAGCTGGTTGTGTTATTAATTGATTAGATGATGGTTGAATATTATTTGTTTGAACTTTTGTTTCAGGTAAAGCATAGTTTCCAGTTCCTTGATAAACTCTTTCTTCGTTAAATATTCTTGGTTCGTTTAATGTTACTGAATAAGATGCATCGTTATTTCCAAGAGAATAATGGTGTGAAGGAGTGTTTACACTGTAATTTACATTTCCAACACCGCTACAGTTTGTATGGTAGTCCATTTTATATAAAAAATGTCATCATGTTTATAAATCTTTGTATTGTTATTATTGGTAAGTGATAAAAAAATTAATAATTAGATATTTTTCAAATTGAATTGTAAATTAATTTTCAAATAATATTAAATATTTTTCAAATCCTTCATTTACTAGTTTATCTTTTGAAATAAATCTCATTGATGCAGAATTTACACAAAATCTAGGCTCATCATCAGGGCCATCATCAAACACATGACCTAAGTGTGATCCATCTTTTGTTTTAAGTTCAGTTCTTTGCATACCAAGACTATCGTCTTCTTCTTTTTGTAAGTATGCTTCATTGATTGTTTTTGTAAAGCTTGGCCATCCTGTCCCAGAATCAAATTTATCCTTTGAACTAAATAGAGGCTCACTTGTAATTATGTCAACATAAATACCATCTTCTTTATTGTCCCAGTATTCATTATCAAATGCAGGTTCAGTTGCACCTTCTTGGGTGACTTCATATTGCATATCTGTTAATTGTTCTTTTAAATCATCATTATTGTTTTTCATTTGTAAGTCCCCCCATACTTCTTTTATGAATCCTGATCTTCCAGAGCCTTCTTTGTACAAATTATAATGTTCACTTTTTTTTATAAAATAATCTTGATGATATTCTTCAGCTTTATAGAATTCGGTTGCAGGTAAAATTTGAGTTACGACAGGTGTATCAAATTTTTCTAAAAGTTCAATTTCTTGGAATGATTTTTCTGCTAATTTTTGTTGTGGCACATCATGATAAAAAATTGCAGTTTTATACTGAGGACCTCTGTCACTAAATTGACCACCGTCATCGGTTGGATCTATTTGTTTCCAAAATACGGTTAATAGTTCTTCATATGAAATTTTTTGAGGATCAAAATAAATCTGTACAGCTTCAAAATGTTTTGTTTTACCAGTTGATGTTTGGGAATATGTAGCAGTTTCTTCTGACCCACCTGTATAACCTGTAACAGCTTCAATAACACCTGGTTGTTGTTGCATAGCTGACTCTATACACCAAAAACATCCTCCTGCAAATGTTGCAATTTCATGTTTTGATAAATCAATTTGCATTTTTTCTTCAGGTAAACTATTAGTGCAACTAGCTAAAAATAACAAAGCTACAATGATGAGAATCTTTCTCATAGAACTTGTTTGTAAATGAAGGTATATAAATTTGATGTTGAAGGGTTGAATTAAAAAAACAATTTAATTATTTATTTAATTTTTTTGTGATAACTTACAATATATATTTCTTCATCTGGAAACTCATGTTTCCAAATCAAAGATTTGCCTTTTGAGTAAACTTTAAAACCATTTTTATACCAAAAATTAGTGTTAGAATTAACTTTTGTTTGAAAACCACTAGCACATATTTCATTAATTCCTTTAGTTTTAGTATGTTTCTCAAATTTCTTAAAAAGTTTTGTTCCATAACCTTTGCCCCTATATTTTTCAAGTAAATTTATATGAAAACTACCTGCATTTTTTGGTGTCTTTAATTTTAGTTCACCTGACTGTCCAAATATTATTTTAAATATGTTACTTATTTGTCTTCTCCAATAAGCACCATCTGGTGAGAATAGATTTTTTATTGAATTCATTAGATACATGAAAATTATTTTAGCTGCTTCATTGTGATTTAGATTATCTAGGCATCCAAGAATATAGCCAATAATTTTTTTATTATCTTCAAGAACAAAAATGTTGTCAGCTTCTTTTTCAAAATAAAATTCTATTTGTTTTTTATAGAGTTTGTTGTCTGACAAAAATTTTGACATTGATTTTCCAAGAAATCCTGTTTTAAAATGTATATCTTCAACACTGGATTGGTCACCGGATTTATACTTTCTAATATTCATGCTAATAATTAAAGAGTATTAAGTATTTAATTTATATGATTAAACTTTTATCCACTAGACATATTTGTGTGAAGTATATTAATGAAATAGGTTTATTTTTTTAGATGTTAATTTCATACTCAGGTGATCGTAAATCAGTAAATAGAAAACTTTTGTTAGAGTCATTTGAGTCAACCCCTTCTTTAATTTTAGATTGTGGTAATGCTGCTGACGTTCATTCATTATTTGGGAAAATTGATGAAGAATTATTACATAAAGTTTATGTGATTAATCTTGAAGCTATTTATAGATTTAGAAAAGGTTTGGAATTAACACCAAAATTTGTAAAAGAACTTGGAATAAAACAAATAATAGTTACAACAATTAGCATATTGTTTTCATATGATGATGAAGTTGAAAATTTTAACATTTTAGAACACTGTTGGGAGATTATGAAAGAAATATCAAGGAAAACACCAATTAAAGTTGGCATAGGTAATGACAAATTACATTATAATTTTTCAAATAGGTTTGCTGATAAGATGTGTGAAGTTGATAAAATAAAAATAAATCATTATCATTCTCCAAGATATTTAAGACATTAATCATTAGATATGTTCACTAGACATCCTTCTGTGAGATATAAAAACTATTTCTTCTTTAATAGAAATAGGGGGAGATCTATAGGACACACTGTTACATCACAAAGAATTGTAGTTGAATCAATATTAAAAGAATTAAATGATTATGGTAGATCACTTAATCAAGAAGATAAACCCGCGTTTAGAAGTCTTTTATCAAAAATAAAGATTCATCTGAGCAGTATTGGTTATGCTTGTAGTTATAACACTTGGGCATTAGTATTGTTTTCAATTTTACTGGAGCAAGAAAAACAAATTCATAAATTAAAATGAAAGCCATTTTAATGGATACGTATCGTTACAAGGACAAAATAATGGTATGGTTAAAGACACCTGAAGCTGATATAAAACTCGTAAAAGAATTTCACTCTAAAGTTTATTTAGAAAATACAAAATTTGCAAAATTTGTTCTAAAGAAATATGGATTTTTTGAACATAAAGTTACAAAGTTAGATTATTACAGTAAAAAACAAACAGTGTATGAAATAAATGTTGATAGGATTAGTAATTTTGAGCGTTTAATAAAAGCAATTGAGAAAGACACAAAACATAGATTAAATATGTATAATGCAGATATTGCACCAGAACAAATGTTTCTTTATCAAAATGAGTTAAGACCATTTTCATTAGTGGAAATTTACAAAGATAAAATTATTCCAATTGATAAAGAAATTCAAGTACCAGTTCAAACAATAGATTTAGATATCATTCCAACAAAAGACATAAGGCAAGGGAGTAGTGAAGTAAAAAAAATTATAATAAACAATAAAGAAATTATTGGTAGAGAATTTAATTTATTAAAACAATTTGCAAAAAAATTCAAATCAATTGATCCTGATGTTATTTATTGCGAAGGTGCATTCTCAAAAATTCCTTATTTAGTGCAAAGATTAAGTTATTATGGCATAAATGTTGAATTTCATAGGTGGAATTCTAAACCTATTAAAGCAAAAGGTGGTAAAAGCTTTATGAGTTATGGGCGAGTAGTTTACAGGGACTTTGCTATTAGATTAAATGGAAGATTTTTGTTAGATAGTTCTTCAACTGTAGGCTCTGAGTGTAATGTGGACGCGATAATTGAATTATCAAACTTAACAGGAACTAGATTTGCACAAGTTGGAAGTAGAAGTTTTGGTGCAGCGTTTCAGCATTCATTAGTTAGAGAATTAGTTAGAAAAGATTATTTAGTGCCGTTTAAAGAAAAGCCAGTTGACCCACCAATTAATCTTTATACAATGTTAAAGTTTGATAGAGTTGGTCATACGTTTGATGCTAAAATTGGATTACATCATGATGTTGCAGAAATTGACTTTAGTTCATTGTTTCCATGGATTATATATAATTATAATGTTAGTGCTGAGACAATTCTTAGTAAAGGCCCCCCATACCAAACAATCCCTGGACTTCCTATGAAAATATCACTTAAAAAAAAAGGAGTTGTTCCTATTGCAATCAAACCATTAATTGATAGGCGAATGCATTATAAAAAAAATCCAACAGCAATAAACAAAGTGAGAACTCTAGGTTTAAAATGGGTATTAGTTACAAGTTATGGATATCTAAGGTTTAGAGAATTTAAATTAGGAATAGCTGCAAGTCACATGGCAATAGGTGCTTTTGCTAGAGAGATTATGATGAGGACAAAAGAAATATGTGAATCTAAGGGTTATGAAATAGTGCATGGTATAATTGATTCATTATATATTAAAAAAACGAAAATAAATGAATCCGATGTAAAAGAAATTTGTAGAGAAATTGAATTAGAAATTGGTATTCCATTAACTTTTGAAGGTATCTTCAAATGGATTGTATTTTTACCAAGCGTGAATGATGATGACAGACCTGTTCCAACTAGATATTATGGAGTGTTTAATAATGGAAAGGTAAAAGCACGTGGACTTGAGGTTAGACAAGCAGGTTCACCAGCAATTGTCAAAGAATTTCAAACAAAAATATTACAATTAATGAGTACATGTTCTACAAAAGAAGAAATCATGCAACATTTTTCATACATGTGTCAAATACTTAGGAAATTTTTATTTAGGTTACCTATGTTAGATGCAAAAAAACTTTCAAGTTTTGTTAGAATATCCAAAACAAATTATGAAAAAAATATACCTCAAAAACAAGCATTTGATCAATTAAGAAAAAAAGGTATTAATCCTGTTGCAGGTCAAAAGGTTTATTTTGTGTTTACAAACAAAGGAGTTAGACTTCCAGAAGATTATGATGGGAATCCTGATATTGATAGATACAAAAGACTTTTTGTAAGATCTTTGTTTGTGTTATTACAACCTTTTGGATTTATAAAACAAGAGATTAATGAATTAACAAAAAACACTAGGCAATCTAGATTAGTAGAATATACAAAGATTAAAAATCAGATAAAGAAGATTGTACTTTAATAAATGGGTTTATCAAATTATTTCCTTCATTTTTTGGTGAGTTAATTAGATTACTAACTTGATAACTAATTAGATTTTTAGAAGGGTAGGGAAGCAATATTTCTAATAATTTTTCAGGTGTTGAATTATTAAGCCATAATTTTTCATGTTCTCTTTTCAATATGGCTGGCATTCTATCATGTATTGGTTTTACAATATCGTTGGCAGGTAATGTAATTATTGAAAATGATTTAATCAAATCCCCATTTGAGTTTTTCCAAATGTCAAAAATTCCTGCAAAGGCAAATAAATTATTTGACTTCAATTTAAAATAAAAAGGTGTTTTTTTGCTACCCTCTTTTTTCCATTCATAAAAACCGTTTGTAGGAATTAGACCTCTTTGTGTTTTAAAAGGTAATTTATATGCAGGTTTTTGTTGAATTGATTCAAATCTAGCATTGATTGTAGAATATGCGATTTTGTCATCCTTTGCCCATTTAGGAATTAAACCCCATTTAGCTATTTGTAATTTACTAGGTTGATCGTTTGTGATTATTGGTACATCTTGTGTTGGAGCAATATTGTACCTTGTTGTTATATTGTCAGCTACTTCAACATCAAACCAATTTGACAATGATTCACCTACTGAAAATAATGCAAATCTACCACACATAAAAAATAAGAAATGTAAACTAATATATAATTTTAAATGAAAAAAAATAAGAAAAAAATTTTAGAAAAAGTTTTTGAAAAATTCAAATAATCTTTCAATCATACTTCTAGTTTCTCTGATTTCTCCAGCTAAGTCAGTACATTCTCCACTAACACATGCATTGGTTAAACATTCATAGTTGTTTTGACAAATTTTTCCATCCCTAAATTGTTTATCAAAGTCTCCTTCAAGATTACAAAACTCTTTGTCTTTTCTGATACCATAAGGATAACATTTATCATCAATTCTACATCCGTTACAACTATTGTCTCCTCCTGCCCCACAGTTTGCATACCTATTTAATTCACCAGTACAAGAATTATACCATCCTTCGCTTTTTGTTCCTTTGTTTTTACAGATTAATTCACAGTCAACTATGATTTGATCTTCAATTTCACATTGACCATTTATACAAACGCCTTTTGAACAAGGAGCTTTAATACAAGCAATTGCACATTCAGAGTCTGATGTACATAGTTCTATTTTAATTTCAGGGACACAAGCACCGTCATTACATCCACCTTCACATTTAATACTATTTGAAGTGGCATATTTTCCAGTTGGCCATATGGTTCCATCATCCCACACATTCTCATCGAAATTTCCACAAAAATATTCTTCTAATGTGTTTCCATTAGAACAAAAATCAGCTAATCCTTCAGTAAATATTGGATCGTAAGTGATTCCTTTAACAAATTCGTTTATCCCGCCATCTGAATCTTTGCAAGTATTACTAACCTCACCTGCAATAAAACAAA
>Ga0233431_1003559_pt1 | contig 18362 bp, 9 predicted proteins | sample SI_118_April2016_FD_179867 | JGI IMG/M metagenome (GOLD analysis project Ga0233431, IMG submission 179867) | Seawater microbial communities from Saanich Inlet, British Columbia, Canada - SI_118_April2016_200_MG | ecosystem: Environmental > Aquatic > Marine > Inlet | place: Canada: British... | reverse complement strand
CCACCGTGAAGCTGGATGCGTTAGTGCCCCCGAATGTGACGGCGGTAGCCCCTGTGAAATTGGTGCCTGTGATGGTGACGGATGTGCCTGTGCCGCCCGATGTTGGGGAAAAAGATGTGATGGTGGGTGTATTGTAATATGTGAAATTGCCGCTGCTAGTGGCGGTACCTTCCGGTGTTGTTACGGTGACCGTACCGGTTGCTCCGGCGGCGACAATGGCGGTTATCTGGGTGGCCGAATCCACCGTGAAGCTGGATGCGTTAGTGCCCCCGAATGTGACGGCGGTAGCCCCTGTGAAATTGGTGCCTGTGATGGTGACGGATGTGCCTGTGCCGCCCGATGTTGGGGAAAAAGATGTGATGGTGGGGGCAGCAAAGGTCCAGTTGGTGTTGTTTCCGTTCGAAACACTGTTTGTGCCGATGGCATTGATGGCTGTTGAATTTGTGTTATTGGAGTCCTTGACGTCGAGGTATGCGATAGTGCGCTCCGCCGGGTTGATTAACCATTGGGTTCCGGATGTACTGCTTCTGAGGGACAACAACTGTTCACTTGCTCCACTGAGGTTAAGGGTGTTTTCTACTGTTGTCGTGGTGCCACTCGGGAAGGTGAGGGTTGCAGCGGAAGTGATATTCTTGGTAAGATTATTAAAAATTGTCGATCCGGATAGTGTCTGGTTGGTCCCGTCAAGGGTCACGGTGCCGCTTCTGTGATTAAATGTTCCGGAGTTGGCCCAATCTCCGCTGACTTTAAATGCGCCGGTTGTGGCATTCATAGTAGCTTCGGATGCAATGGTAACGTTATCCACATCCCAGTTTCCTGTTGGGGATGACGCTTGTCCGAATGTGCCGCCATCGACAGCTATCGTTCCTGCTGAAATATTGCTTGTGCCGGCAGTAACATTTCCGGTGGTCAGGGTGAGAGTCCCGATAGGTGTTGTTCCGCCAACATGATTCGAAAAAGTGGCATCGTTGTTAATTGTAAGGTTGCCGGTGCCGCCGCTAGCGCTGTCTATTGTTGAGCCGAACGATATCGATGTGTTATTGTCATTGCCGGCGATTAGAGTCTTAGCGTCGTTTATTGTTAGGGCCCCTTCGAAAAATATTAATGGTGTTCCGACTCCTTCAGAAGGTGGTGGGTCTAAAGTCGAATCATCACTTACGGTGGTCGTCCCAAAACGCATTTCATTATCGCCGTTACTAACAGTTATAGTTCCGGCAATGCTGACAGGTCCGGATGTGCTAATCAGTCCGTCTCTAAAAGTTGAACTGTCTCCTGCATTGTTTCCGATGGTGGTTGTGCCTGTATTTAAAAAGTTGGTTTCGCTGTCAATTTCATTTGAAGTCCCTTGAAGGGTCACCGAATACCCCTTAATAAACGTGATTAAGTCGTTTGCAGTCAGATTCCCCGTAAATGTCACGCCACCTGTTGCTCCGGTTTCATCTGACTGAAGCGTCAGGTCGAAATCGCCTGTCATGGAAGCGACAGTGATAGCCCCTTCACCGCTTTTCAGTGTTGAATTCGCAGTCTGCGAAGTTGCGCCTAAAGTCATGGCAGTATTGGTTGTGGCAACAGTTCCGGCAATGTTGACCGGTCCGGCTGTGGCGACAAGCCCGCCCGTAAAGGTCGAACTGTCGCCTGCATTGTTTCCGATGGTGGTTGTGCCTGTATTTAAAAAGCTTGTGTCATTTGTAATAGTGCAACCCCCGTGAAGGTTGACATTATATCCTTGATCCGTGGTGTTCAGTGTTGGTGTAACAAGGGCTCCGGTAAATGTTATATTTTCACCGTCGGTGGTGTCTGTTAGCACCACACTTGTATCTGTTGTAACATTTTCTTGAAAAGTAGTTCCGCCGGATTTAGTTATGGTTAACGTGGTTAAATTTGTAGCGGCACCTATTGTCTGTTCAAAAACAATCCCACCAGTTCCCGCGTCGATAGTAAGGGTAGAAGCGCCATTTATATAATCTTTGAATGTAACAGCTCCACTCGTACTTGTAATGGTTGAAGCACCAGTCAAAGCGATGCCATCCGAATCGCCGCTATTAAGAGTAACAGAACCAGTTCCAGAGGTTATAGCACCATTCAGAAGCATCTGGCCGCCTGCTGAAATGCTTATGGGAACATCAACATCAGCATTGGCAGTTCCATTGATAGTGACGACAGCGGTTGTATTTATTGCACCGTTGGTGACAATATTTAGTGTTTTTCCAGAATTGATAGTGAAAGACGCAAACGTTGTAGAAACATTCATATTTGGATCATTGCTTTCAGCTTGCGTGTCTATTACAACATCGTCACCGCTGGTAGGCAGTTCCTGATCGGTAGTACCACCACGGCATGCCGAAGCCCCTCCCGACCAGTTACGATAATCATTCCAATTAGTATCTTGAGTTCCAGTCCAAGTGCAAGGTAGTTTGATATTAATGTCGGGGTCAACAGTTACTGCAATACTATCAATTTGGCCCATTGAATACTCAAGATTCCAGTTCCCATCAAAAGCTATACCGCCTGTAACATCGGTAGATGCGGCTACGTCGGCGTCGGTCAGATCGGAAAATCTGTTAACAAAAAGTTTTCCTTTATCTGTTGCTGCCAGGTTGCACGCATATAGCAGGATGTCCCCATTTTCGGTTAGAGCCCCGCCCAACGATGTAATGTCTTTCTGGTGATCCCTCAGGAAATCCCCGTCGATCCGCTTACCGTTCAGGAAAAGATAGCCGGCGTTCCCATGGGAGATGATGTGGACGGCTGAAAGATCCCTTCTTTTCGCAAGATGCGCTGAAATCTGCGCGACCCCATCCACTCCCGGGGAAAGTCTCACCACTTCGGTTCCTTGGGGAAGCTGCGCCACAATCATTTCTATCTCAGGAACCGACGGGTCGATGAAGACCACCTCGGAGGGGATCTGAACATACCCCGCCTCTTTTTCGAACGATGAACCGGCATCATCATACGGTAAAGACCCGAACACCGCGTTGTTCAAGCCGAAGATCCCAACAAACAACAATCCCGTTAAAAAAATCCTAATCCTTTTTCCGAGCATTTTATCACCTCCATGGTAAAGCCAAAAATATTCCACTTCACCTACGGACCATTTTGATTAATCTGATCTAATGCTTTCTTTTTATTCCTAATGCCTGCTGTAATTGAATGCTAAAGACCCCACATAAAATCTTTCATCAGATTGGGGCCATTGTAACTATGATCCAATTGCTATGTCAAAGGATTATTCAATTAGGAGAAGGGGGTAGGGAGGGGGTAGGTCAAAGTTGATAGAGTATGGAAAAGAGGATTTTCCCGGCTATTCTACAAGCACCTCAACGGAATCCAGCCAAGTGGCATCAGTCACTCCGTCCATATTGCCGTCAATGGCGAAGTAGAAAATATAACTGCCCGCTGGAAGGACCGTTTCCAGCACGGTGAATGAGGGGGTGAGTTCATAAAGGGGCGTCTGTTCGCAGACGTGGATACCGTACCGCCAACCCTCGGGGTACACGTAGGTATACCAGTCCAGGGGGTAATCAAACGGGGTATGGGCGGCCACCCACCAGTCGGCTTTCCGGTCGCTCCAGGCCCCTGGGTCGAGGCTTACGGAAACAGATACCGAATCCCCCGCACTCACTGTGACCGGCCCGTCCTCCCCGTTGACTTTGATGTCCGGGGAAGGTTCTGCACCCGGCGGGGGCGGGGGTGCTTCATCGTCTTCTTTTCTGTTTGACCGGTTGGGGACAAAATCCTCGGGAGGTTTCTGGGCCACATTGGCGGCATTGGGAATGATCATTCTAACCGGGTTATCGTTGACCTTGAAAAAATACCCCTTGTTGTCCTGAAGGCGAAAGCTGGCAGCGATTCTCGCTACATAACCATCTACGCCGGTATAGTCCCACAGCTTCCTCTGGGTGAGATCGTTTGATGGGCTGCTGACAGCATAGGTGTTCACGCCGTCAGTCACCTTAATGCTGCTTAGAAGAATGCTGGTGCTGGTCCAAGGCAGGCCGATCAAATGCCAGCCCGGTCCCAATTCCATTACATAATCAACCCCGTCAGGCGCCGGCGTTCCTTCAAAGGGTATGGTGTTCGTATAAGTCGTAATAATCCAGAAACCCATTCCCGGAACTATTTTCCGGGTGGCGAACTGATTACTGTTGAATTCGGTGTAACTCGTTACATTGTACATGAAAGCGCGCCAGTGCACAGGATCGTAGGTTCCCAGGACTTTTTCCATCTCTCTCAGCATGTTGAGGCCGGTTTCCAGGTTCAGTGGAACGGTGAATATGCGATAGTCAGTGGCAACTCCCGAGCCTCCAGGCAGTGTATAGGAATTTGTTTCTTTGGCAACATATTCATAAGCCCCCATGTCTTTGGCGGTTTCGCCGGGTCGGGGGCGTATGAAGCCCGGATAGTCAAGGGTTACGGGATCACCTGAGGGAATGGCGTTAATGCATTCGGAATCCGATTGGAGCGAATAGTCGGTATTTGTTGCATCTACATATTGCGGGTTTACAGCTTTGTTGGTGCTGCTGAGAGCGCCACCCGAATAATTGCCGGCGGTGTTGTCCCAAACGTCGTTGTACTCAATGGTGGGGCTGGCACCGCTGTTCATAATACCATACTGACCGAAACTTGTGATGTTGTTGTATTTGATGATGGGGGCAGAAGAACTGGCGCTATCCTTCTCCATTTTGATGCCGTCAAGTTTTCCGCCGTCGATGGTGTTGTGATAGATTTTTGGGTTGACTGCGGACTCGTTGTTAGATCGTGTGAAGATACCATAGCTCATGGCGTCTGATGTGATCTCATAAATCACATTGTTTTTGACGGTGGGAGACGAGGAATTCTGATTGAGCGCCTCTACCAGAATGCCATAATTGTTGTCATAGATCAAATTCCTGGCGATTTCCGGGCTGGATTCAACACGGATTCCGTACTGGGGGTTGTTATGGATTTTATTGCTGACCACAGTCGTCCCGGTACTCTGGATGATATCGATGCCGTGGGTGCTGTTGCTATAAATATCGCAGTTTTTGATGGTGGTGTTGGTGGTTTCGTTTACCCTGATGCCCGAGCTGTTCCCATAAACGTTGCAGTAACGGATTTCGTTTCCGGTGCCCCCCGAGATCCTGATGCCTTCTTCATTCGTATCGGAAAACCCGGTGAAGAACAGATTTTCGACTGTCACATTAGATCCGGTGATTTCCAAGCCCTTGGTCCAATTCTGAGCGTTTGTTCCGTCAATGATGGGGGCGCTGCCCCTTTCTCCCATAAGCGTCACACTGCTCTGGGAAAGAATCATCTGAGCATCTGTCTCGCTTTTGGAAACGCTGTACGTTGTCCCCGAAGCCAAAGCCACATGCAGGACGTAGGTTCCGGCGTTCCCTCCGTTTATCTGGGTAATAGCGTGGTGAAGGGTCTTCCAGGGAGCACTTTCGGTGCCGGCATTTGAGTCGCTTCCGTTTTGAATGTCCACATAGTAGGTTCCGGCCGTGGCAGCGGAAGTGAATGACCTGTCGCTGCCGTACGCAGTGCCTGCTGAGTTGGTTGCGTATGCCCTCACATGATAGGTGGTATTGGGGCTCAGGCCGGTTATGCTGCTGGTAAATGTGCCTGTGCCGGTGTCGTCGGAGGTTTTGCTGTCGTCAATGGTAGGATTGGCGGATGTGCTCCAGCAGACACCTCTCGCGGTGACGTCAGTGCTACCGCCGGAGGTGACATTCCCCCCGCTTGAGGCCGTGGTTGTGGTAATGGAAGATACATCGGTGGTCGTGACGGTGGGGGTGGTGGCGGAAGAAGTGGTGAGTGTTTTGTCGCTTCCGTAGGTCGTACCGTTGCTGTTGGTGGCGTAAGCCCGCACGTGGTAGACCGTCCCGGGAGTCAGGCTGGTGATATCGGCTGTAAACGCCCCCGTTGTGGTGGCCGCGCCCTTATCGTCTTTGTTGTCTGAAATCGTAGGGGTTCCCGTAGTATTCCAGCAGATTCCGTGGGCGGTTGGATTCGAACTTCCCAAATTGGTAATGTTTCCGTTACCTGTGGCGCTGTTGGTCCCGACGCCGGTGACGGTCTGCGTGGTCACCGTTGGTGCTCCGTCGAAAATCCATTGGGTATTGTCGTCGGAATTTGTGCAGTTTTTGCCTCTTGCGTCGATATCCAAGACGTTTACATTCTTGGATCCCTGCACATCCAGATATTGAATGGTTCGTGTCCCCTGTGGGTCGATCTCCCACTGGGCCGCGGAGTCGCTTATCAAGAAGAGCAATTGCTCGGTGGCGCCTTGCAGAGTCAGGGTGTTGGTAATGGTCGTCTTATTTGCAGTGCCGTTTTGAAAGGTGAGGGTTGCTGCTGTCGTGACGTTCTTGGTCAGGTTATAAAACGTCGAGGTACCTGAGATGGATTGGTTTGCTCCATTAAATGTAACGGTTCCTGTACCAGGGGTAAAGGTGCCGCTGTTTGACCAGTTTCCGGTTAAAATAATAGACCCTGATCCTACGGTGAGTGTTCCTGTAATGGCAATATCACCGCCCACGTCCAGGCTGCTGTTGTTCAAAGCCATCTGGCAGCCGGTGTCAATCGTCAAGCCGCCAGCGTGAGCCAAAACATTTCCCAGCAGAAATGAAAAGATTATGAAGATTGCAAGTCTTCTTGTTCTCATATGAGTGGTCCTCCTTCTTGGCAGATTCGGAATTGGGATTATCGGCGTTTCTGTTTTTTTCAGCCATTATGAAGTATCTATTCTTTCGGAAATCGACAGATCACTTAATTGAAATAATTCATCAAATTAATTCATAAAATAATGAATATGCAGAAACATCAAATGGCCTAATATTGACCTAATCCTCCTCCGATGATACGCCAGTTGGACCCATTGGAATAAACTCTCACAAAACCCCAAGAAGAAAGATATCCCGAACTTGCATTCGAGTACTGATCAATCGTTTGAGCACCTGTTGGAGCAATCTCGATATTGTAACTTGTCCCCCCACCCCCACCTGTTTCATCTTTGATGGTGATAATTCGGCCAGCATTTTCCGAAGTTGCAGAAGGTAGAATGATTTTAGCGTTTTGTCCCAGAGGGTTTATCCCGATTATGACGTCATTATCACTCACAGAATATTCCGTAGGTTGTCCAGAGGCAAAGCTTACTTGGGAGTAGGCAAGAGCAAGGCTACCGTTCACCTGGAGGGTCGAATTGGGCGTATCCGTCCCAATGCCGATTTTGCCGTCATTTTTTACAAATAGAGGGGGGGTGTTCCATGTTGGATAACTGCCTCCATCAAGAATATCGCCTGCCGATCCAGTGCCGGCCGTCCTGAAAAGGATATCACCAGTTATTGTAAAAGCTATGGCTGATGCATAGCCATTGACGATCCTTGTGTCAGCTTCGCTAGTCTCATTGTAGTAGGAGTTATCACTTATGACCCTCCAGCTGTTGGAGCCGTCGACTTGAGCATGAAACGTCAATCTGTCGCCGATCTGAAGTTTCTCTTTCGGATCGGTCGTTCCGATGCCGACGTTGGCAGTAGTGCCTGTTTCAACTCTCATGACTTCTGTTGAATCACCAAAAAAGGCTATGTTATCTGTTGTCCCACTTCCTGCAATGAGCTTCAATTGATTGTCGGCTGTCCCTATTTTTTCATCTCCACCTTTGAAAAGTTCGATCTTTGCATCATAATGTGAAGATGGAAACACCAGCTTACCATTGGTTCCGCTGATTTGAACATTTCCGCTGACATCTAACTTCTCATCAGGGGTCGTTGTTCCGATGGCCACGTTACCGCCACTTTGAACTTTCATCAAAACATTATTGGTGCTTTCGGAATTCTTTACCTGAAAAGAAGAAGTATTATTGCTGTCTGGCAATGTTGCGTCTATGTCGTCAGCCACTGCCTGGCCCGAAAACAGAAAAGCCAAGGCAGCAATGATCAATGTCAAAAAGGAATACGGATGTGCTTTCATCATAGGCCTCCTTAGTGGGCAAAAATCTCTGGTTTTGCGAAAAATCTTACGGCTCGTTAAGAAACGATGACCGGGATTTGCAACTGTTGAATAGTATGCCTTTAAAGTATCCGGGTCAATGAGAAATCCAACGAAAACAGGTTTCCGCCAGTCTAATATTATTCTGATTTTTTTCGAAATTTGTACTGTGGGTCATTGAAGCAAACAAGATTGATTACGAAAAAACATCAGCGCGGAGGCGGAGGCGGTCCTGGGAATGGCGGCAACGTTGTTGCAGTATTTTGTTCCCACATTCAACGATCTTTCTCATTATTCTTGTGCCTGGAAATATATTCTATGAAGAAAGCCAGAAAAACCGTCAGAAACAGACCCACCACACCGGCCAGCAATACATTCAGTTTTTTCTTGGGTTTGATGGGAGAAAGGCTGCCTTTGGGGGGCTGAAGGATCTGGATGTTCTGGACGTAGTTCTTTTTGAATTCGAGGTTTTTTATTTCTTCGGCAATAAATGATTGTTCGCTTTCAAGAGCGGTTATTTCGGCTTTACGGGTTTCAGTTTTGTATTTCGTAAGCTCTTTCAGGGTTACCATTTGAGCCTCCGTATCTTTGACCTTGTTTTTCATGGCGTCAACGGCGGCTTCAGAATTATATATGGCATCCTGCATTCGATTCGTTTCCCCCCGTAGTTCATTCAAGTAGCTGATGTTTTGCTGGATAGTATTGCTGTACACAACTGCGGATAGAACATTGTCGTCGGTTGTTTTTCTGCCCAGGAATTTGTTTCTCTCCTCAATCAGTAAATCCGTGTTTTTGCTGATCCTGCCAATTTCCATTTGAATTTCTTGAATTCTTTTCTTCATATTTTCGATTTGAGCCTCTTTGGCTGCAATCCGAGCCTTCGTGGTGAGTATTTCATTTTTCTTCCGGCTTATATCAGCGGTGCTTTCCGCCTCGGACGTGGCGATCTCAATTTTAGCAGTATCAATCCTTTCGATTATTTTGGTCGACTCGCTGGCTTTTGACCCGATTTGTATGGTGGCTTCCTCATTGAAATATTGCACAATCGCATCAAACTTCTGAAGCATGGCTTGATTGAGAAGGGTCATTATCTGAAGGCCAAGGTCGGTTCGGGGGGTTTCGTAGGTGACCTCCAATGCATTTGAGCCTTTTGGAACGGTTGTTTTGAACGACAGGGACTGAGGCGGGTCCTCCCCCTTAACCTGTTTCAAGACCGTCGCCTCTAACGCACCTGTTTCTATCAATGTCTTGATTTCCTGGGGAGAACCGATGTAAGTGATTTTGCCATCTCCCGCCACCTTGGCTACTCCGGGCGCCAGAATGGTTTTGACGCTGTAAATTTTGGTCATGTTGAAGCTGACGATGCCCGCTATCACGGCGCAGGAAAGGGTTCCCAGGATGATGAGATATTTCCATTTCCACAGGACTTTCAGGTAGTCCATGAGTTCGATTTCGTCTTCGTAGGGGTCATACTGCTGATGCTGAATCTCCAATGGATCTTTGTTCATCACTGCTCTCCCGAGAACTGACGCCCAATTAACATGTGCATGAAAGCCGTTTCACCAGTCGGTTTCTTTCGATCACCACGTTTGATAGACCTAATGGTGAGATTCCATCCTCATCCTACATCAAATTGCTCATCAATTCAACCGAAATTTATCCATGAATAGTATGTACGAACCAGCACCTAAATTTCATGATCCCTCTGCATATTTCTCTTTTTCTCGTAATAGACCCAAATAAAACAGTATGCCCAGATAACAATCGTCCACTCGAGCAGAAGGTTTACGAAAAACCCCGATTTTTTGCCAAAATGAAATTGAACATCATCCAAACAAACAAGATTGGTTAGGCGAAAAAATCAGTTCGGGGGACCCGGAGGCCCTGGAAGCGTTGTGGTCGTGGTAGTGGTTGTTGTAGTTGAGGTGGGAGTCGTTGTAGTTGTAGTGGTCGTTGTGGAACTGGTAGAGGTGGTGGAGGTGCTTGTGGTAGAAGTTGTGGAACTGGTTGAGGTCGTAGATGTGGTAGAAGTGGTAGAAGTGGTAGAAGTGGTAGAAGTGGTAGAACTGGTGGAGGAGGTGGAGCTTGTTGAGCTGGTGGTCGTAGTGGTTGTTGTCGTAGTGGTTGTTGTGGTTGTCGTTGTCGTCGTTGTAGTGGTTGTCGTCGTTGTCGTCGTTGTAGTGGTAGTGGTCGTTGTGGTCGTCGTGCTGGATGTGGTTGTGGAGGCTGATAAGGCTTTCAACGGTGCCAGAGTTGTGGTGGTTGTATCGGGTACTGTGGTGGTCGTTGTTGAATCCAAAATCCAGGCATCATCGGCAGTCCCCAGCGTTGTGGTAGCTGAAGTTGTAGTGGCCTCGGTTGTGGAGGCCTCAGTAGTGGTGGCCACTGTGGTGGTTGACTCTCCCGTTGTTTCCTCAACCGTTGTTTCCGTTGTCTTGGTTTCCCCAAGGGATTTCTGGAGTTCCTGCATCTGGTTTTCGTTCAGCAGAACCGGTTTTGAAGGCGGCAGATTCTTGACAATGTCGGTCGCTAGACCTTTGGTGAGGTTGATATACTGAGACGGGTCGAATTGATTGCGGACATCCAGGGCCCCTTGAAAACAAAGAACCTTGGTAATGGTTTGATCCACGACCCAGACCAGGTAAACGGTGCCGCGAACACCGATAACGGCCGTGGGGGTTTTAATGTTAAAAGCCTTCTTTTTAAACTTCATCAGGTCTTTTGCAAAAACCTTGAATTTACCGACCGACACGCGAAACTCGGCCTTTCGTTCCTCTTTCTTGGCATCGAACTCAAATTCGTCCAGATGCAGATCCGCTTTTTCACCCATGGTCATGTAGCTGCCGTCTTTGAAGATTAAGCGCAGCCTTGAATCCGGACCTGTTTTGAGTTGGTCGTGCAGGAAGAGCAGCATGCCCTGGGTCGCTTTCAGCGGTTTTGAAACGCCTTGTCTGGATACGGTTGCGGACCCTTTAATACGCTTGATTTCGCCGATGATATCGTTGGCAAGGGCGGACATGGGAAAAAGGATCACCAGCATCAGGATGAAAAAACAGAACATGCGTCTGGTTTTGTCACGGGTAGCGCCCGCTGTCGGTATATTGTTCACCATGGTCTATTGCCTTCCTGATGGTGGTTAATCATGATGCTCTGTGCGTAAGGAATCAAAACACATAGGTAATCTCGAGAGAATATATGTTTTTTTCAAATGTGTAAATATCTTTACCACTGTACTCACCACTGCTGGGCACGTAATCAGAATCATTTTTCATGTGAATGAATAAAAAGGTCAGCAGGAGCCGATCCATGAGATATCGCTTCAGAGAAAAAGTAGTGGTATAAGTGCTGTCCCTGCGGCTCTCGGTGGGAGTGAAATCAGGGAAATGGGTCCGCATGTAGGCGAAAGAGAGATCTCCCCAGATATCCCAGTAAATGTTGGCCGCGACCCCGGCGAACAACTCGTGGTAGCTGTAAGTGGAAGCGTTGTCGCCTGATGGTTCGTAAGCGTTTCGATATCCGATTCTGGGCAGGCACTGGGTGCCGGGGATTTGGTAGGATTGCGTAATGTCCGAACCGTAGCGGGAGGAATCCCCGGTCCCGTCCAGGTAATCCTTGATCTGGTAAACCAGGTTTATATCGGTTCTCAGGTCGTAGGGTTCAAGGATGCTGATGGTGGGCATAAAACTGTGCATGCGAAGCCGGGCGTAGGAATTGTTGGCAAAGGTCAGGTAGATGGGGGGGTTGAGGCCCTGCTTTTCCCCGCCGGAATAAAAATAGCTGAAATCATATTGAAAGCGAAAAAAAACAGGTTCCCAATCCGCCTGGAAGTAGGCGTGGGGACTATGGGATGTGACATTGCTGTCCGTCCAGTCCCGGTATCCGAGGGAAAACAGGGTGTAACCCACGCCTGCTTCATAGTCTTTCAGGTTCAGGAATTTGTACCCGGTTCTCAGAAAAAAAGTCTGGTACTGGTCCCCTTTCCCGGTAGCGCCAGTGGTGGGGTCCCCTATGACTTCGCCCAAGGGATCCCGGGCCACATTGTCGTCGTACCCCCAGTTGAAAGAAGTGATCAGGTACCAGGGTTTTCGGCCCCATGCGGCCTCTTCAACACGGGGGATGGTCTGACGGGCACTTTCAGCCAGAGGTGTTTCGGGATCCAGTTCAACTGCTTCTTTGAAATTCTTGGCCGCCTGGTCAAACCGTTCTTCCTCGAGGTAGGTGGCGCCGGTCATGTAGACCGATATCTGGTTCAGCCGGGGATCCAGTTCCTTTGCGCGGCTGAAGCAAAGAATGGCCTGGCTGAAATCCCCCGAATCCTTATAGGCGTACCCCATATCGAGAAACACGCGACCGCTATCGGGTTCGATTTTCTCAGCCTTTCGAAGGGTTTCAATGGCTTTTTCAAATTTTTTCTCGCTGCTGTAGACGGCAGCGATGTCGAAATAAGCCTTGAAAAAAAGCTTCGGCTCCGCAGTTACCAGGGATTCAAATATTTCCAGGGCTTCCTGGGTTTTCTTGAGCCGTACATAAGCGACGCCGATGTAGTACTGGAATTCCAGATTTTGAGGTTCCATAGCGGCCGCTTTTTCAAAAAACCTGGCGGCTTCCTCGAAGTCTTCCATATCCAGCGCATCGATCCCATCCATGAAAATGTCCATGGCTGTGGCGTCTCCGTCAGCCGTTTTCGCTGCGGGTGGGTTGTCAGGGGGGCGTGAAACAGGGGTTTTGGCTGCGGCAACGGAATTGCTGATGAAAAATACCTGCTTTAAATCGATATTCCCACTCTCGTTGGACTGCAAAGGCGCTTCGGTTTCCGAGGGAAAGCCCGAAACCTGTGATGCCATTCCAAAAAAAGCCAAGATGGCCATCAGGACGGCGATTCTGATTCGGTGGTGGGGTTGAAATATGCAGAAGGGTCGTACGCTCTTGGTGTGGTTGGACTTCACATGTTCACCTGAAAAAGTATTGTCTGACCTAATTTTAAAATGAACCTCCACTTACGTTCAGCAAGCGCTCTGAGACGGATGGAGCCAAACAAATGAATTCCAAGGCGATCTAAGCCTAAAAGAGTGGCTTATGTCAAGGTTTTTTTAAAAATACCGAGGGTCAATAGTGAAATATTTTCATTGAAACTTTTCCGATCCCCGCGCTTTTTGTTGACAGAGCGCATGTCCATGGATAGGCTTTTGCATTTTGGATCTAAGGGAAATGACGGTGAACCAAGAGGGCAGGGCAAGAATAATAATCGTCTTTGATCTCCTGATGATGGGGGCAGTTCTGGCATTTCTTCTGTGCTATTTAGAGCCGTCCGCCCTGTTTTCAAGAAATATTACCACCGGCGGGGATACGGGGTCCCATTACTACACGGCCCAGTATCTGAAAGACCATCTGCTGCCGAAGGGAAGAATCTCCGGATGGTGCCAGGGGAACCTGGCGGGCTTCCCCATGCTCCAGAACTATTTCCCCCTGCCGTTTCTGATTATGACGGTATTGTCGTGGGTTATGCCGTTACAGATTGCCTTTAAAGTGACCACCGTTCTGGGCACGTTCCTCCTTCCACCCTGCACGTATCTTTTCTTTCGTTTTCTCAGGCAGCCGTTTCCCATCCCCATTACGGGGGCGTTATTTTCACTCTCGTTTCTCTTTATGGAAGGCAATTCCATGTGGGGCGGCAATATCCCCAGCACCCTGGCCGGCACGTTCTGTTACAGCCTGGGATTCTCCCTGGCGGTTTTGTGGCTGGGTCTGGTGTACCGGGTCATAAATGAAAACAAAGGGCTTCGAACCTGTGCCATCGTGCTTGCCCTGGTGGGTCTGTGTCACGGGTATACCCTTCTGGCAGTGTTGTTTTCCTCACTGTTTTTTCTCATCTCCCGAAAGAAGTTTAAAACAAACCTGAAACGGCTTCTGTTGATTAACACCGTGGCCTTCTGCCTCATGGGATTCTGGTTGATTCCGTTGATGGCTTTTCTGCCCCATACCACCCGGTTCAGTATCCTGTGGATCTTTTTCAGCTGGGCTCAAATTATGCGGGAGGTTCTGCCGGTTATCCTCTACCCGTTCATCGCCTGTGCACTGGCCGGAACCGTGTGGATGTTTTTTTCCAGAAGGAAAGGCATATGGGACCGGTGGTCCGGACCCTGGGCTTACGTCTGGTTTATTTCCCTTTCGGGCGTGGCCCTGTACTTCATCGGGTATCGGCTGGGCCTTGTGGATATCCGTTTCCTCCCCTTTTTTCAGTTTTTCATGGTCATCGGGGGCGCCCTTATGTGGCAACTGATTCCCATTTCTCTCACCCAGAAGATACTGGGCGCCCTGGCGGTTCTGTTGCTCACGTTCCTGTGGGTGGACAGCCGGGAGACCATCAGTCGGAGCTGGGCCCGGTCCAACTACGCCGGTTTTGAGGCAAAAGCCCTGTGGAAACCGTTTAACGCCGTCAATGAATTTTTGAAGGGCGACGAAAATGATGCAAGGGTGGTTTATGAGCACAGTATGCGGAACCAGGGGGCCGGCACGGTGCGGGCTTTTGAAAACCTGCCGCTTTTTTCAGGCAGATCCACCCTGGAAGGGGTTTACATTCAGGGGAGCCTCTCGGTGCCCTTTATCTTCTATCTGCAATCGGAAATGTCCCAGAAGCCTTCCACACCCATACCCAATTACAGCTATTCACGGTTTAACCTTGAAAAAGCCCACGAACACCTGAAACTCTTTAATGTGGGTCAAGTGGTCCTGGTGGAACCGGAGACCATTGGCGCGGCCGCAAGATCCCCTTTGTTCGATTTTGTCTACCGGGCCGGTCCCTTCGAAATCCACCGGGTCAGGGGGAATTCCGGAAAATATGTGGTGCCGTTGACCCACAAGCCCGTTATGGTATCCACAAAAGACTGGCGAAAATTGTCCTACGAATGGTTTCGCCTGGGGGATCTCTCAGTTCCACTGGTGTTCAAGGACAAGGCGGATCAAAAGGACGGAAACCGGTTTCAGGCCTTGAAAGACCTTGATGTGAGAAACCTTCCAAAAACCCCTCTGGAAACAGGCGATCCCATCCGGGAGCAGGTTGGGGAGGATGAGGTCCTGATTGAAAACGCGTCACCCGGAAAGCCCCTTCTGATCAAGATATCGTATCACCCCAACTGGAAGGTGGAAGGGGCGGATCAAATCTATCGGGTGTCGCCCGCCTTCATGCTCATCTATCCCCATAAGACAAGGGTCCGGCTCTATTATGGACGAACCTGGCCGGACTATCTGGGTGCGCTCATATCGGTTATGGCTCTCCTGTTTTTGCTTCTATACCCAAGAGTAGCAACCGTCAGGGGACGGTTTTCGAGGGGGTTCGACCGTTATGCGTACAAAGCGGTCTGTGTCGGTTTGGGCCTGGTGGCCCTCATGATGATTTTTTTCCTGTTGCGGTTGTCACCCCGGTTTCCGGTGCTGCCCTATAACCAGGGGATCAAGGCTTTTACAGCGGAGGATTACCGGGGGGCCCGGCACTATTTTCAGATGGTGATGGAAAAATTTCCACAGACCATTATTGTGGACCAGGCCGCTTACCATTACGCCATGTGCCACTACCGGGAAAAAGACTGGGAGCAGACCCTTAAGGGGCTCAAATGGCTCATGGAAGCCTATCCGGAAACATCCCGGGCCGCGGAAGCCCTGTACCACATGGGGCTGTGTTATCTGAACCAGGGTAAAGCCGGGGAGGCCCGTGTCTGGTTCCTGAAGACGGTTCATCAGTTCCCCGGGAGTATCTGGGCCAATTTTGCAAAAGACCGTTTACGGGAGATGCCGCTAACATGATACCCGGTTCCGGAATGACCGTTTTTATCCCGGTGTACAACGAAGAAGACCTGCTGGTGAAAAACACCCTTCGGCTGCTGGCCTTCCTGGATGCGCTGAAGATGCCCTATGAGGTGATTTTGGGCAGCAACGGTTCCACGGATGGCACGGTGAATCTGGCGGGAGAATTGAGCCGGGAACATGTCGGGGTCCGTTTTTTTCACCTGGCGTCAAAGGGCGTGGGACGGGCCTTCAGGGAGGGGGTCGGGATGGCTACCCATGACCGGATGATCACCGTGGATATGGACCTTTCCATCAGCCTCGATTTTATCCCCGAGGCCTTCCGGCTGCTGGATCATTCGCATATGGTCATCGGGAGCAAGATCACCGGAGACCAGCAACGTTCCTGGTCCCGAAAAACGGCCAGCAACCTCTTTATCCGCCTGGCCGGACGGTTGCTGCACATCAATTATCACGACTATTCCATTGCGGCCAAAGGGTACCGAAAAGATCTTTTGAAACGATACCTGGAGCACATTGATGACCACACCTTCTACGTGGTTGAAATCGTCCACCGGGCTTCCCGGGACGGTTATGGGATTTTGGAGATTCCGGTTAACTGCATGGACATGCGGGGGAGTCGCTTCAACCTGCTGAACGAAGGCATCTACAAATTCGGAAACCTGTTCCGGTTGTGGTTGAAATCTCTCCCCCTTAAACCACATCCGTATCCCCATAAGTGACATGCCAATAATCCGGGTTCCCCGAAAGACCATCCCCCGCACATCGATACCCGAGCCGCCATGTTTTGGGATTGATGACTTCAGGGATCCTTTTGAAACCGGCTTTTTTTAATATTCCCGCCTGCTCGCGCGGGAGAAGGCATGTTAGGAAATCCCCACCGTGGGCTTTGACAAATTGTTTTGCAAAGGAAAAGACTCCCTGAAGCACCGAAAATGATGCCAGGGGAAAGGGGAACAGATCCACCAGGATGCCAAACGCCTGCCCTTTCAGCACCATCATCCTGATGACCATGTAGCCCAGAAGATGCCCATCACGTCGAACGGTAAAGGGTCGGTAATTGAACTCGGGGATCGAAAGATACCGCCACTCTAGGTAACGGCTGTCCCGAACCTGCATCACCGGGGCCATGGTTGAATGTTCCTGCCAGAGGAGATCGAAGGCTTCATCAAAGTGCTCAACCGGGTCCACCCGAAGCCCTGGAACGCCGGTTGAAAACGAAACGTCAGCATCGGACCCCATGGAACCCGGAAGGTTCTTGCCCAGTCCCTTCAATCGCGGAACTGAGCGAAGAATCATGTTCAATGGGTTTATGGGGAGCACCATGAGGGGCAGGGCGGGCAGCATTTGCCAGTCCAGTTTTTCAACGAAGCCGGGCAGGGACTGGTCGTTGGGGAATCCCCATACCAAGGTGATGCCGGAGAGGGTTTCCAGGGAACCGTAGACCTCACGCGCCAGGGCCGAAAACATCCCCTGGCGGCGGTACCCGGGATGGATCATCGTGTCGCATGAAAATGCGAGACGGGTGTCTTTGCCGTGGGTGACAAAACGGGTGGGGATGGTCACATACTGGCCTACAATTTGACCCTTTGATTCCGCAAGAAAACAGACGGCTTTGCCTGAAGGGTTGTCTTTAAACTGCCACTGCCAGGTGGATTGTCTGAGGCGCACCGGATCAAGATCGCCGAATACCGCCCTGCGAAGTTTGAGGATCTGTTTTTCATCGCCGTTTCGGTACGGCCGTATGTGCCAGTTGCGGGTCATCCCCAGATTGACCTCATTTGATTAACCTCATTTGATTAACCTCATGAAAATCCTTCCCTGGTTTAGATCGGGCCGATTGTGCCGGCGCAGCAAGCCCATCACATAGGCGGGCCTCAGGTAGAACCGCATATAGGCTCGTCTGAGAACCGATTTCAAGGTTTTGAGGTCGTGGTCAATGAAATTGAAGTGGGGATACAGGTGCGGGGGGAATGCGCTCATGTCCAGGCCGGTTTTCCGGGCCAGCGCTGTGCCGGGAAAGGGAACAATCAGGTGGAACGCCGCATAAGTGGGATTCAGCCGTATGGCCAGCTCAACCGTGGCGTTCATTTCGCCAAGCGTCTCCCCGGGAAAGCCGAAATTCATGAAGAGGGCCGTTTTGATGCCCGTTTGCCGGGTCAAGTTCAGGGCCCGGACACAGTCGTTTACGGTGATCCCTTTCCCGGTTTGATGCAGTATTCGATCGCTTCCCGCTTCCACGCCAAAATGGATCAGGGTGCATCCTGCCTTTTTCATCCATGTTAACACCTCCCCGTCCACATCCGTCACCCGTGTCTGGCAGCACCATCTGATTCCCAGGTTCAGATCCATCAGTGCTTTGCAGAAAGAGATCAGGTGTTTTCGATTGAGACCGAACTCAAGGTCCATGAAATAAATGTTCCGGACCTGGAACTCCCGGTTCACATACCGGACTTCGTCCAGCAACCGATCCAGATGTTTCTGTCTGAAACGACGCCCGTACATGCCCAGGTAACAGAAGTGGCAGCCGTGGGGGCACCCCCGCGATCCTTCCAGTATGGCAAATTTTTCCCCCATGAACTCATAGCGGTATT
>Ga0233431_1003554_pt1 | contig 18389 bp, 12 predicted proteins | sample SI_118_April2016_FD_179867 | JGI IMG/M metagenome (GOLD analysis project Ga0233431, IMG submission 179867) | Seawater microbial communities from Saanich Inlet, British Columbia, Canada - SI_118_April2016_200_MG | ecosystem: Environmental > Aquatic > Marine > Inlet | place: Canada: British... | reverse complement strand
TCACAATGTAATCGAATCATATTATGGCGAATTGAATTCAAATTTTGTGTTTATTGATAGTTGTGAAAATCAGAAAGTATGCAATCGTTTTGCCTTTGTTAAAGGCTTGCTGCAAAAAAACAATAACAATGTCATTGATGTTAATCTTTTGGGATTTACCCTGAGGGATTTATATGAAATTATTTATACCCTGGATTGGGTTAGTTTGATGATTGCAGATGCCAAAGGCGTTAAATCAGACGATATTGCTAATATCAATGCATTAAAAGAATATTTAAGTACTAAATCTTAAAGAATAACCATGATTTTTGATCTTGATTTAATTAAAAAAGTTTACAGCCAACTTCCTGATAAAATTGCTGCAGCTCGTAAAGAGCTGAATACACCGCTAACTTTAGCAGAAAAAATTCTGTATACACATCTTCATACAAATACTGAATTAAGGAGTTTTCAACGGGGAAATGATTATGTTGATTTTGCTCCCGATCGTGTTGCTATGCAAGATGCAACAGCACAAATGGCATTATTGCAGTTTATGCAAGCGGGTAAAAAACAAGCAGCAGTGCCATCAACTGTTCATGCCGATCATTTAATTCAGGCAAAAATTGGTGCAGATGCTGATCTTCAGGATGCAATTAATAAGAATGATGAAGTTTTTAACTTCTTATCATCTGTTTCCAGTAAATATGGAATCGGTTTTTGGAAACCCGGTGCTGGTATAATTCATCAGGTTGTGTTGGAAAATTATGCTTTTCCTGGCGGAATGATGATTGGGACTGACTCCCATACAGTGAATGCAGGTGGACTGGGAATGGTTGCCATAGGTGTGGGTGGTGCTGATGCTGTTGATGTGATGGCCGGAATGCCTTGGGAACTTAAAATGCCTAAACTAATTGGCGTAAAGCTAACAGGAAAGCTAAATGGATGGACATCTCCTAAGGATGTTATTTTGAAAGTTGCTGGTATTTTAACTGTTAAAGGTGGCACTGGAGCAATTGTTGAATATTTTGGAGAAGGTGCCGAATCCATGTCATGCACAGGAAAAGGAACCATTTGTAATATGGGTGCAGAAATTGGAGCAACTACATCCACTTTTGGATTTGATAAATCCATGAGAAGATATTTGGAAGCCACTGGCCGTAAAGAAGTAGCTGACTTAGCTGATGAGGTTGCAGAGCATTTAACTGGCGACAAAGAAGTTTATGAAAATCCTGAACAGTATTTTGATCAGTTGATTGAAATTAATCTTTCGGAATTAGAACCTCATTTAAATGGACCATTTACACCCGATTTAGATACGCCAATTTCGAAAATGAAGCAAGTTGCAAAAGAAAAGGGCTGGCCAACCAAAATTGATGTAGGATTGATAGGTTCATGCACCAACTCCTCTTATGAAGATATTTCGAGAGCAGCAAGTATTGCCAAGCAAGCTGCTGATAAAAACTTACATGTAAAAGCTGATTTTACAGTTACTCCGGGTTCTGAGCTGGTACGATTTACCATTGAAAGAGATGGTTTTATTGATACCTTTAATCAAATTGGCGGAAAAGTATTTGCCAATGCTTGCGGACCTTGCATTGGGCAGTGGGCGAGAGAAGGTGCAGAGAAAGAAGAAAAAAATTCAATTGTACATTCCTTTAATAGAAATTTTGCCAAACGGGCTGATGGAAATCCAAATACCCATGCCTTTGTGGCCTCTCCAGAAATTGTCACAGCTTTAGCTATTGCAGGCGATTTAACTTTCAATCCCATAACCGATAAGTTAATTAATGAGCATGGTGAAGAAGTTATGATAGATCCTCCTACAGGTTGGGAATTACCACCTAAAGGATTTGCAGTAGAGGATGCTGGTTATCAGGCACCCGAAAAAGATGGTAGTGGAATCGAAATCAATGTTAAAATAGATTCTGAAAGATTGCAATTATTGGAGCCTTTTGCACCTTGGAATGGTGAAAATATTACCGGAATGAAACTATTGATAAAAGCGCAGGGAAAATGCACAACAGACCATATTTCGATGGCTGGTCCTTGGTTGCGCTTTAGAGGTCATTTAGATAATATCTCAAACAATTGTTTGATTGGTGCTGTAAATGCTTACAATGGGCAAACAAATGCTGTAAAAAGCCAGATTAATGGAGAAACAGATGCTGTTCCTGCCACACAACGTTCTTATAAGGCAGCAGGAATTCCAACAATTGTTGTGGGTGATGAAAATTATGGTGAAGGCTCATCTCGCGAACATGCAGCCATGGAGCCCAGACATTTGGGTGTAAGAGCTGTTCTGGTTAAGTCGTTTGCCCGAATTCATGAAACGAATTTGAAAAAGCAAGGAATGCTTGGACTAACTTTCAATGATAAATCAGATTATGACAAGATTTTGGAAGATGATACCATTGACTTCCTCGACTTACATGATTTTGCTCCCAAAAAACAATTGACATTGAAATTCACTCATATTGATGGAAGTTCAGATGAAATAGTTGTTAATCATTCTTACAATGCTCAACAAATTGAGTGGTTTAAAGCAGGTAGTGCTTTGAATTTAATCAAGAAGCAGAATGTGTAATTGCTGAGAATAAACATTGTAAAGCCAATTTGACTTGTTCAAATTGGCTTTTTTTATGTCGATCGTTCAAATCTACCTAGTAAATTGAAAATCAAATTTACAGATTACAAGGATAAATATTGATACAAAATATTATTTATGATTGGTAATCAGCAATATGTGGTTTGAAGTCTTATTATTCACAATGTTTTTCTATTTCCTGGCCAGCTGCTTGAAATCCCATTTGATAAGCTCTACGCAAATCATCGCAAGTCCCTTCTTTTTGTCCTATATCCAGATTAGTCATTGCCCTGAGAAAATACACTTGTGCATAATTTGGATTAATTTCCAAAGCAATATTAAAATCAGGAAGTGCTTGGTTGGGTTGACCCAAAGTTAAATAAGCAATTCCTCTGTTGCAATATGCTTTATCATAACCGGGCTCTATGTCAATCGAAGTATTCAAATCTGCCAATGCATTAATAAAATCACCTAATTGTCCTTTTAAAATGCCTCGATTTGCCCATGCTTTTCCATTGCTTGAATCGGTTATAATTGCTTGTGTGAAATCATTCATGGCGGCATCGTAATCCTGCAACTTAATATGTGTTATGCCCATGCCATACCAAGTAGATGAGAGCTTTTTCAAATCAAATTTCTCTAACTGAAGAGCTTGAGTGTAATCGGCCAAAGCTCCTTGAAAATCACCTTTTTTGTATTTTAAGGAGGCTCGATTATAGAAGTTAAGCATGGTGTTTTGACCAGCTTCAATCGCTTGATCCAAATAGGTAATTGCTTTCTGGTAGTCTCCTTCCTTTTCTGCCAGAAGTGCTTTTTGTTCGAATGTTCGGGAGTGTTCTGCTGCCTCAGGATCTTCTTTTTCCATGATAGCCAGCGCCTTATTATAATATTTGTCGGCTGTTTTTGTTTTACTTTTTTCTAAAAATCCATCCGCAAAGGTGTCATAAGATTCATGTTTAGGAATGTGTTGAACCAACATACCACTGCTTATACTTGTTCCCAAAAGTAAAATCAACACAATATGAACTGTTTGTTTCTTAAAATCCTTTCCAAATTCTTGATAAAAAAGAATGGCAAAGAAAATGATTATAGGAACAGCTGTTAATCGGTATCTGAATGCATTGAAAAACAATATGCTAGGTAATAAATGAGCAATCAATAAAACAAGAAAAACCAGTAAAGAATTGTCGCGAATGATTTGTTTGCGTTTCACAAATACATAAATCAAAGCAGCATACATGAATAATATTAGCGGAAAGAATATAAATTTTCCTGAAATGGAATTATTCAAATAGGAATTGAATTTCTTGTATTCATATAAGTCATAATTCCGTGGTGTTTCGGAAGCATGAAAAGTAGCCAAAGTTTTTAGGAAAATATTTTTAAGCGGGATACCCAGCTTCAAATTGTCGTTCCATGTTTTTTTAAGCAGAAAGGAATTGATGAGATAGGGATATGTTTCGTTGGGATCGGTTTCATTCCTGAAAAACTGAACTCCTGCTTCATCATATAAAGAAGGAAAAAATTCTTCACTCCATTTTGAAGGTCGGATGTTTAATGTCTCACCTATATCATTGGAATTGCCAATATAAAGATTCATGGGGCCATTACTAGAAACTGAAATGAGTTTGCCATCTGTTTTTGCATAATTGTGCACCACAATAAAAAATGGAAACAGCAGGCCAATTGCTGCAAATGTGAGCACGTACTTGCGACTTTCTTTAAAACGAAAAATCAGTAGAAAAAACCAGGCAATAAAAAACAACAGGAATTGAGTTTTTGTAATAATTAGCAGCCCTGTAATGACAGCACTAAGAATTATATTAAGCCACTTATGCTTGACTTGTAATAAAACATATATCAAGGAAATTGATAAGAATATGTACAGGTTTTCTGAAAGAAATTTACTCTCTACAAATAATTCTAATGGATAAATAGCCCAAATTAGGGCTGTTATTAAAGCTGCCGTTTTATTGATTTTAATTAGTGCCAGATATAGAATTCCGCTGGCAAGAATTCCGAGCATAAACTGAACGATTACAATTCCTTTCAGAGAAAGGCCGATTGCGGTTAAAATTCCCAGAAAATATGAATATAGTGGAGGATGAAGAAAGTGATAGGGATAAAAAGGTCCGTTTTCTGCGATGTGTTTACCTATTCTAAGAAATTCTGTTTCATCCAATATTGGGTGAAGAAATAAGGGACTAGCTTTATCCAATGAAAAGTACAACAGTCGAGCTAGCGTAGCAATAACAACTATAATAAGGGATATGACTAAAGGATTTTCTACAGGAAATTTCTTTTTCATAAGATTATCAAATTATAAATCAAAGTTAGCTTGCTTTCCATATTAGGCCATAATAATTATTTATTTCGCTTGTAATTTTAAGGGATTAGTTTTTGCATATAAAATAGCGCTAAAAATCCAGGCAACCCAAACGGATATAAATCGTTATATTGTTGAGGATTCTTATTTTAGTATATTTGAACATTAGCTCCTTATTATATGAGAATTGTAATAAAATATTTCTTGTTTCTTGCATTGCTTGCCATGTTTAGCAGTCATTTGTATGCTACTCATGCCAGAGCTGGAGAAATAATTTACAAACAGATAGGAGTTCCAAATCAATATAAGTACGAAATAACAGTTGTTTATTACACAGAAACACAAAGCGCTGCTAATCGAGATGAAATTGATTTGTATTTTGGTGACAATACTAAGGAAACTGTAAAGATCAATGACCTCGAGTATCTTCCTAACTCTACCCGTTTAAATACGTACACTACTGTTCATACCTATCCTGGACCAGGTCGATATATAATTTCCTTTTTTGATCCTAACCGAATAGAGAGTATTGTGAATATGTCGAACAGTGTGTTAACACCTTTTTATGTCGAAACAGAATTAATAATTAATATATTTATTGGAACGAACAGATCGCCAATACTACTTCAACCTCCAATAGATTATGCAGAAGTGAATCAGGTGTTTAAGCACAATCCCGGAGCTTACGATCCTGATGGAGACAGTCTTGTTTTTACATTAATCCCTCCTAAAATGGATGTAGGAAAAGATGTGCAAGGTTATTTCAAGCCTAATGCATTAAATGGTTTCACACTCAATTCTTATACAGGTGATTTGGTTTGGGATTATCCAGATAAAAGAGGAATCTACAACATTGCGATATACATTGAAGAATATAGGAATGGGAAATATATTGGTTCGATCACTCGTGATATGCAAATTATAGTGGAGGTTGGACTTAATAATCCTCCATATTTTGAAGAGATTTCAGATACCTGTATTGAAGCAGGGAAAAGCATAACATTGAATTTTAAAGTCAAGGCGCACGATAAAGATGTTGGACAAAAACTTACGATGACTGCTAACGGTGGACCCTTTACTTTAGCCACATCACCTGCTACAGTTAGTCCATCAGTTATTACAGGATACAAGGATGTAACTGCTACTTTTAATTGGACTCCGGATTGTAATCATATTCGAAAAGAGCCCTATTCAGTGGTTTTTAAAGTTGTTGATAATCATCAAATTCTGCCATTATCCGATTTAGAACACTTTTTTATTCGTGTAATGGGCCCCGCTCCAGAAAACCTGAGCTTAAACAACACAATTAAAGGTATTGAGCTCGATTGGGATAAGCCTTCAGTATGTAATAATGTAAGAGGTTATAATATCTACCGAAAAATTGACACTTCCTATTGGGATACAACGGTTTGTGAAAACGGTATTCCTGCTCAAGCTGGTTTTAAGCGAATTGCCAAAATTATTGGACAAGACAGCAGCAAGTTTTTTGATAATGATAATGGGAAAGGATTAACCCCGGGAATTACTTATTGCTATCGAATTACAGCCATTTATTTGAGTGAAGGAAATTTTGAATTAATAGAAGGTTATGCAAGCACAGAAGTATGTGGAACCCAGAAAAAAGAGCTTCCAGTAATTACACATGTAAGTATTCTTGAAACAAATGCTAGCAATGGAATCGTTTATTTGGATTGGTCGAAACCTACGCAAATTGATACAACTATTTTTACCGGACCTTACGAAAATAGAATTCTGAAGTCAAAAAATGGAGGGAGTTTTAAAGCTATTTTTTCCTATTATTCAAATTCGTTTTTGGATTTGTCAGATACAATTTTTATTGATTCATTTGAAAATACCATTGAAAATAAAATTACCTATAAAATTGAGTTTTATGGAGCAGATAATGGTAATCCATTTTTACTGGGAAATTCACAAACAGCTTCATCCGTATTTTTAAATGTTATTCCTTCTCATCAGAAAAATACACTTTCCTGGACAGTAGATGTTCCCTGGTATAACAGCTATTTTGCTGTTTATCGTCAAAATAAAGTAAGCCAGTTATTTGATTCAATTGGCTATTCAAAAAATACCTCATTTGTCAATGAAGGCTTGAACAACGGAGAAGAATATTGTTATAAGATCAAATCCTATGGCTATTTTCTAACAGGAACAGGCTTTGTATTTCCTATAATAAATTATTCTCAGGAAGTATGTGAAATGCCTATCGATACCATACCTCCTTGTCCTCCTGAATTGAAAGCCAATGCTTTTTGTCCGGAGCATCGTAATGAATTAGAATGGGAATATACAAATGCAGATTGTGCATCTGATGTTATTGCTTATCAAATTTATTACTCAAGGCTACAGGAAAACAACTATAAGTTAATTGATCGGATAGAAGGCTTTAGCAGTAAAGATTACAATGACAATCGCGCCTCTCTGGCATTTTCACTGGCTGGATGTTATGTGATTACCGCCATTGATTCCTTTGGTAATGAAAGTGTTTATTCAAATGAATCTTGTGTGGATAATTGTCCTTATTACATTTTGCCAAATATCTTCACACCCAACGGAGATGGAATAAATGATTTTGTAGTACCATTGGATGGAAGCATGCACATCGATCATGTTAATATGAAAATATTCAATCGTTGGGGACAAATTGTATATCAAACTCACGATCCAATGATCAATTGGAATGGAAAAGATTTTGAGTCAAACATAGATTGCTCGGAAGGCGTATATTACTATATTTGCGATATTTATCAGATATATCTGGAAGGACCAAAACAAGTCAGTCAGAGAGGAACGATAAATCTAATAAGGTAATTATATGTTTAGTGGAATAGTAGAGAAATTAGGAAAAGTAGTAAGACTCGAATACAAAGGCACAAATTTCCAAATCAGAATTGAAACCGATATTATAGGCGAGTTACACGAGGATCAAAGTATTGCTCACAATGGCGTATGCATGACCATTGAAAAAATACTCGAAGATTCATATCAAATTACTGCAGTTGAAGAAACCATGAATAAAACCAGCTTGGGAGAACTGAAAGTTGGTGGCATGGTGAATTTAGAGAGAAGCCTCAAAATGGACAGCCGATTTGATGGTCATATTGTTCAGGGACATGTGGATACAACAGCCCTTTGTACAGATTTCAAAGAGGCAGATGGTAGTTGGTATTATACTTTTCAATATAAAACCGGTAAAAATTTATTATTAGTTGAAAAAGGATCTGTAACCATTGATGGAGTAAGTTTAACAGCTTTCAATGTTAATAATAAAACAGGTGAGTTTACTGTAGCCATTATTCCTTTTACATACGATCATACAAATTTTCAAATCATTCGTCCAGGCACTAAAGTAAATATCGAGTTTGATGTATTAGGCAAATACATTTTTGCTTATATGGAAGCTTATAAGGATGCAATAAAATAGAAATCTGTTGCAGGTTTCAGGTAAACATTTTCATTTAAAAGCACAATCAGTGTCACTCATAGAGGACACTGATTTTTTTTGATTAGCAGTTTGCATCAGCAGAGTTCCTTAGCAAGAGACCATGTTGATGCATGAGCTTATAAGGATGCGATAGGATAAGCAGGACTTATTTATATGAATATTTTCTATAGTTTTTAATAATATAGATTACATCAAGCATTTCCTGGTAAGTATCAATACTCTCTTTTCTTAGATTATCAGCCTTTTTAGCGGAGCCATAAAGCAATAAGTCAATCTTTTCCTGATACTTGATTTTATAGGATATAAACTCGTTCATAGCATCAGCAGATCCTTGTGTTGCTGCAAAAAACAAATAATATTGACTTGAAAAAACATTAACGCTTAAGGCATCGACAGGATTATTAAAATAGTTCTGGATGCTTCGATTGTATTCGTTAATTATTTTTTTAATTTTAATATCTGTAAAGGTTGTGCGTTTGAATACCAACACTGTATCAATTCCAATACTTTCATTATTTAATGTGTATTTATAATTAATAATGGGTGTTGTCTTGAGCATAACACCTTGAGAAATATAGTTTGGGATATGTTTAACCACAGATACTATCAATGTATCATGTTTTGATTCAACCTGATATTTCTGTCCTGAATCTGTCTCGAATACAATTTTGTTTAGAGGACAACACCTTATATAAAACTCATATGGAAAGTTATAAGTAACACCAATTTGGTTTAGATCACCCAAATAGCAAATAATAAAGTCTTGATTTTCGTAGAAATTGGGTAATTGTTTAATGTAGGTGTTGCGATAATTTTTTTTGCAGTTTCATGTATCACCTAATGCATGAACTTCCTTGTTTTCGAATTTGCTAACTTCAGTCTGGTCATCAGCATGAGTTGTTTCTTTCTCACTTTTACATTGACAATATGGAAAAATGATCAAAAGAAAAAGTATTGTAAGTAAACGAACTATATTAAGGTTCTTGTTTTTTATCATAAATCCCAAGCTGAACTGTGCTTTACTCTTCTTCCACAATAAAAATCTCCTCACCCGGTTTTTTCATATAATAGGTTTCGCGGGCAAATTTTGCCAGGGTTTTGCGGTTGTTAAGCAATTCGTATTTAATTCGCTTGGTTTCTTCAATCTCGCTTAAATAATAGGCACGGTTTTGCTCAAGTTCGTTAATGGTCTGTCGTGTTTTATAGGTCAAAACCAAATTGTTTCGATCAATAAACCCAACCCAAACAATAAAAATGAGTGTCGTTAAAACAAATTTGTTTCGCACTATTTTAAAAACTCTTTTCAAAGCAAATATTATTGTTTTAAAAATTTGAAATTTCTACCTGGATATTGGGCTTCCTCTCCCAGCTCTTCCTCAATACGAAGTAGCTGATTGTATTTTGCAATCCTATCAGACCTCGACAAAGATCCTGTTTTAATCAAACCAGCATGCATCCCAACGGCTAAATCAGCGATGAAAGTATCCTCGGTTTCACCTGATCGGTGTGAAATAACAGATGTAAAATTATTTTTGTTTGCCAGTTGAATGGTTTCTATTGTTTCTGAAAGCGTTCCTATTTGGTTTACTTTAATCAGAATTGAATTTGCAGCTTTTAGTTCAATGCCTTTAGCTAAACGTTTAGCGTTTGTTACAAAAAGATCGTCACCAACTATTTGAATTTTACCTTCAAGTTTTTTATTTAAAGACACCCAACCATTCCAATCATCTTCATCTAAACCATCTTCAATAGATAAGATGGGGTATTTTTTGCACCAGTTTACCCAATAGTCAACCATTTCGTCCGAACTGATTTCCTTTTGTGACGATTTATAAAATCGATAAACTTGTTTTTCTTTGTCATACATTTCTGAAGTTGCCGGATCTAATGCTATATAGAAATCTTCCCCTGCTTTGTATCCAGCTTTTTCGATAGCTGCTAGAACCGTTTCAATGGCTTCTTCATTAGAACTTAAATTTGGAGCAAAACCACCTTCATCACCCACATTGGTCGAATGATTCTTGCTTTTCAGATAATCTTTAAGGCTGTAGAAAACATCAGCCGACATACTCAATGCGTCACTAAAAGTTTCAGCACCAACAGGCATGATCATGAATTCCTGAAAATCTATTTTATTATCAGCATGTTTCCCTCCATTTAAAATATTCATCATTGGAATAGGTAAAGTGTAAGCACCAACTCCTCCTAAATATTTATACAAAGGCAAATCACATTCTTCGGCTGCAGCTCGTGCAACAGCAAGTGAAACAGCAAGAATTCCATTGGCTCCAAGATTCCCTTTATTTTCAGTTCCATCCAATTCGAGCATAATGTTGTCGATCATTTTCTGGTCGAAAACACTCATGTCCATAAGTGCGGGCTCAATTATATCAATAATTTTCTCACAAACTTTCAAAACACTCTTTCCTCGGAAATAACTCTGATTTCCATCTCTTAACTCCACCGCTTCATGAATTCCTGTGGATGCTCCGGAAGGAACGGCAGCACGGCCAATAATTCCATTTTCCGTAATAACTTCAACTTCAACAGTGGGAGTTCCCCTTGAATCCAGAATTTGTCTGGGTATTATTCCAATAATTGTACTCATTTATAATATTTTTATATTAGAGCAAATGTAACCAATCAGCATTTGGATTGAAAAAATATTTATTAACTGAATACGTTCTATTATCATAAAATGACAGAAAGTTTGTAACTAATTAATTCTCTTTGAATTCGCTTTCTGGAATTAATATAAAAAAGGTAAATTTGCAAAAATTTTAACATGTCAAATAGAACGTTCACGATAATTAAACCTGAGGTTGTAGCGAAGGGTTACGAAGGAAAAGTATTGGATGCAATCCATGAAGGTGGATTCAAAATTGTTGCATTAAAAAAGACACAATTCAGTGATGATCAGGCCGCTAAGTTTTATGCCATTCATAAAGAAAGACCATTTTTTCAAGGTTTGTTAAAATATATTACCTCATCAGCTGTTGTTGTAGCAATTTTAGAAAAAGAAAATGCGGTATTAGATTTTAGAAAAATAATTGGTGCTACAAACCCTGAAGATGCAGCGGAAGGTACAATTAGAAAGATTTTTGGGACTAACATTGAGCAGAATGCTGTTCATGGTTCCGACTCAGATGAAAATGCCTTATTGGAAGGTTCTTATTTCTTTTCATTATTCGAGCAGTATTGAGGTTGAGGCGATTGGAAGTCAAATTATCATACAAAACATAAGTATATGAGCGAAGTTGAAGTAGTAACAAAAAAGAAAAGTATAGGCAAACAATTGCTAGTAATTTTTCTGATCCTATTATTATTATTCAATGCTTTTTTAATTTTTAAATTAGTTCGCAAGAATAATAAGGTGTCAAAAGAACTGGTATCAACTCTTGAACTGAAAGAAGAGTTAGATCTGGAGTTAGATAGTTGCAAAAATCAAATTGTCGAATACAAAGACTTGCTAACCGATCAGGATACCTTGCTTCTTGCAAAGCAAAAAGAAATTGAGGAATTGGCTGAAAAAATTCAAGTCATGATTCGTGCTGGTAAAATTACACAAGCCAAATATGATGCTGCAAAAAATGAAATTGCTCAGTTAAAGTATTATACTAAAAAGTATCAGCAGCAAATTGAAGAGCTTCAGCAAAAGAATGAAAAGTTAACAGTTGAGAATGAAGGCTTGAAAACAGAAGTCACAGAAGTTAAACGCGAAGTGGATAAACTAACAGATGAAAATGTAAATTTAACGAATAAGGTTAGTTTAGGAGAAATGCTTCGTACGTCAACTATTTTGGTAGAAGGCATTCAGATTAAAGGTGGCAAGCAAAAGGTTACTGAGAGAGGAAACAGAATGACTGCGCTGAAAGTTATTTTTAATATTCAGGAAAATGCTATTGCCAAAGAAGGAGAACGTGTTTTCTATGTCAAAGTAATGAATCCAAAAGGTGAAACACTTTACATTGAAGAAAGAGGTTCAGGTCAATTCGATTATCAGGGAGAGCAATCTCTATATACAATAAAAGAAACATTAGAATATTCAAATAATCCAACTAGCCCTTATACAATATATTGGGGCAAAGGCTCTCCATTTGAAAAAGGTGCATACAAAGTGCAGGTTTATAATGAAGGAGTTAAAATTGGTGAACAATCATTTACAGTCAAATAATTAAAACAGAATATGGCAGCTATAGGTACAATCAGGAAATACTCAGGATTAGCAGTGGGGTTAATAGGTGTTTCCATTGTTGCATTCATTGTTAGCGATGCATTCCAGAACAACTCAGGCATGTTTAATAATAATAGCACGGATATTGGTGAAATTGATGGGGAATTAATTTCCTATCAGGATTTTCAGTATCGCTATGATATTGAACTTGAACGATACAAAAACAAAGTACAGTCTGACGATGTTGACCAAGGTACACGTGACCAACTTCGAAACGAGCTTTGGGAAAAAATCCAGGAAGAAATTATTTACGACAAAGAGTATGATGCAATAGGCATAACTTTTTCTTCGGAAGAGCTTACATACAAAGTGAGTGGCCCCGAGCCTCATGAAGCTGTTAAACAGTTTTTTGCTAATCCAGAAACAAAGGAATTTGATCGTAATCAAATGGTTGGCTTTCTCAAGAATATGGATGACTATCCCGAATACAAGGATATCTGGCTTGAGTTTGAAACTGAATTGGCTAAAGAAACCAAAAGAAATAAGTATTTCAACTTGATAAAAGCAGGCTTAAATATTACAGATATTGAGGCTAAAGAAGCTCATTTAAGTAGTAATCAGTTTGCTTCTTTTGAATACATATCTTTACCGTATAAAGATATTCAGGATTCAACAATCAAGGTTTCAGATGAGGATATTAAGAAATATTTCAATAAACATAAAGAAGATTATCAGATTGACGAAAGTCGTTCTTTTGATTTTGTAGTTTGGGATATTATCCCCTCATCGGATGACTCATTATCTTGGTTTACGAAGTTAGACAATATCCGTGCTGATTTTGCTGCCACTACCAAGGACTCGACCTATGTTGAGCTTCATAGTGATGGTCATTTCGATACATTATACCGTAATCCTGGTCATTTCAATTCAAATATCGATCATGTTTTTATCACATTGAAAAATGATGATAGCATTGTCGGTCCTTATTTTGAAGATAATGCTTTCAAAATTGCTAAGCTTATTGATCGCAAGCAGGATACTGTAAATTACTACAAAGCCAGTCATATATTAATTGCTCCAAAAGGATCTACAGATGCAGATACACTGGACGCAATGAAAAAGGCACGTGAACTAATGGCAGAAGCTAAAGGTGGAGCAGATTTTACTTTATTAGCTATGCGAAATAGTGAAGATAAGAATTCAGCTATTAAGGGTGGCGACTTAGGTTGGTTCAAAGATAAAACCATGGTAAAGCCTTTCATGGATGCAGTTAAAAGATTGAAGAAAGGAGACTATACTGTTGTAAAATCACAATTTGGAGCACATTTAATTTATTTAACTGAAAATCCTGACAATACTTTAATTAAAGTAGGGATCATATCCAAAGAAGTTAGTCCAACACAAGAAACGGCCAATAAGGTTTATGCTGAAGTTAATAAGTTCAGAAGCAAGGTCAATACAATGGACGAGTTTGAAGCCTATGTAAATGAAAATGGATTAAATAAGCAAATAGCAAATGAAATTCGCCCTGAAGAAAGGGAAGTTCCTGGTTTAATAAATGGATCAGCATTGGTATCATGGGCCTATAAAGGAAAATTAGGTGATATAAGTGATGCTTTTGAACTTGACGACCAATATGCTGTTGCCCTTTTAACAGAAGTGTATGAGAAAGGACCAGCACCTTTAGCAAAAGTTTCTGAACAGGTGAAAAGGATGGTTATATTGGAGAAGAAGAAAGTAATGCTGGAAGCTAAGCTTGTTGATATTGGCGGAAGTGATTTGGTTGCTATTGCTGAGGCTATTGGTGGTCAGGTAGATAAAATTACCGATGCAAGTTTTGAGAATGCACTGGTTGCAGGATTAGGTGAGGAAAAATTATTAATCGGTAACGTTTTTGGTAGCCAACCTAACCAGCTTTCAAAGCCTATTGTTGGCAAAAATGCTGTTTTTCAGTTTGTATTAAAAGAGTTTTCTGCAGTTGAAATGCCAGAAGATTTGACCACAATTAAAAGGGAAAAAACAAGCAATTTCCAAGGTATGGCTCAATTTGAGACCATGGAAAGTTTGAAAGAACTAGCAGATGTTAAAGACTGGAGATATAAGTTTTTCTAGAATATACTGAACGATTAGAAACCGTAGTTCATTTTGAGCTGCGGTTTTTTTTTGTTTAATAAAATCAACTCATCTTATTTTAATTAGTTATGCTTTTCGTAATTTTCATTTAATTGGGATTCGCTCAAACTACACTGATGCATATTTCTTTGATAAATAAATAAAACACATATGGATTTTCGAATTGAAAAAGATAGTCTTGGAGAAGTTAAAGTTCCTGCAGAAAAATACTGGGGAGCTCAAACACAACGTTCGCTACAAAATTTTAAAATTGGGAATATAGGCGATAAAATGCCTATTGAAATCATTTATGCTTTTGCCGTGCTTAAAAAGGCGGCTGCCCTTGTTAATATGGAATTAGGGGTTCTTGCAGCTGATAAAGCATCATTAATTGCAAAAGTTTGTGATGAAATTCTAGACGGTACATTAGACGATCAGTTTCCTTTAGTGGTGTGGCAAACGGGCTCTGGAACACAATCCAATATGAATTTGAATGAGGTCATTGCCAACAGGGGGCATGTCGTGAATGGAGGTTCACTAAACGATGATAAAAAGTTTTTACATCCCAACGATGATGTCAATAAGTCTCAATCATCAAATGATACCTATCCAACTGCTATGCATATTGCATCCTACAAATTGATTATTGATAATACACTTCCCGGTATTGAAGCGCTGTACAATACGCTTCTGGAAAAATCAAAAGCATTCAAGGAAGTTGTTAAAATTGGCCGTACACATTTAATGGATGCAACTCCTTTGACAGTTGGACAGGAATTTTCAGGTTATGCATCTCAATTGGAACATGGCATAAAGGCCATTGAAAGCTCTCTGTTTCATTTAGCTGAACTTGCTTTGGGAGGTACTGCTGTGGGTACAGGACTTAATGCGCCACAAGGTTATGCCGATTTGGTAGCCAGTAAAATTGCAGAATTAACAGAATTGCCTTTTGTTAGCGCAGAAAACAAATTTGAAGCCTTAGCTGCACACGATGCGATGGTTGAAATGTCAGGATCTTTAAAAACAGTGGCAACCAGCTTGATGAAAATTGCCAGTGATATACGTCTATTGGCTTCAGGACCTCGATCAGGTATTGGTGAGCTAATTATCCCTTCGAATGAACCAGGTTCTTCTATCATGCCCGGTAAAGTAAATCCAACGCAAGCAGAAGCGATGACCATGGTTTGTGCTCAGGTAGCTGGTAATGACATGGCCGTGACTGTAGGGGGGATGACGGGCCACTTTGAGTTGAATGTTTTCAAACCCATGATGGCATTTAATGTATTAAACTCTGCCCGATTAATTGGTGATGCTTGTGTTTCATTTAATACAAATTGCGCGATAGGTATTGAACCCAACTATGCTAGAATTAAACAACATTTAGACAATTCATTAATGCTTGTAACTGCTTTAAATACGCATATTGGTTATGATAATGCAGCTAAAATAGCCAAAAAGGCTCATGCTGAAGGCACAACTTTAAAAGAAGCAGCTATTGCCCTGAATTTGTTAACAGCCAAACAGTTTGATGAATGGGTAAGACCTGAAAATATGGTAGGGAATCTTTAAAGAAGGCTTAGTTCAAGGCTTACATTATTTAAAAAATCCTGAGGAATATGTCACGTTACGATACAATTGATCCCCAATTATTTATTAATAATCGGGCAAAACTGGCAGCTGATTTGGAAGCAAATAGCATGGCTATTCTAAATGCTAATGATCAGTTTCCACGTAATGGCGATCAATTGCACAAGTTTTATCAGAATTCAGATTTATTTTGGGCCAGTGGGTTGGAACAGGAACAATGCATCCTATTACTTTATCCGGATGCAAAGAATCCTAAGTATAAAGAGGTTGTTTTCATCTTGAAGCCGAATGAATTGCTTAGCATTTGGGATGGTTCAAAATACACAATTGAGGACGTGAAGAAAATTTCAGCCATACAGACTGTGTTGTTTCTGGATGATTTTGAGATACTATTGCGGGAATTGATGAATGAGTGTGAAAAGGTTTATTTAAATGCCATTGAATATGCCAAATTTCAAACAGAAGTACCTTATAGAGATTTGCGTTTCACCGATTGGATGAAGAAGGAATTTCAAAACCATACTTTTGAACGATTAGCTCCTGTTTTGGCTAAGCATCGTTTGCTAAAATCAAGTATCGAAATTGAGTTGATCAAGAAAGCAATTTCCATTACAGAAAATGCTTTTCAGCGGATTATTAAATTTGTGAAAGCAGGTGTTAAAGAGTATGAAATTCAAGCTGAAATTGATCATGAGTTTACAATAAGTGGTGCTAATGGACATGCCTACGACCCAATAATTGCTTCTGGCAAAAATGCACTTTGCCTTCATTATACGGAGAATAATGACAGCTGTAAGGATGGAGACTTATTGCTTTTGGACTTTGGTGCTCAGTATGCCAATTATGCTTCAGATCTTAGTCGTACAATTCCGGTTAGTGGAAAATTCTCAACACGACAAAAGGAATGTTATGAAGCAGTTTTGTTTGTTTATAAAAAGGCAATAAGCATGATGTTGGTGGGTATTACCATCAACGAATTGAATGCGAAAGTGGGTAAATTAATGGAGGAACAAATGATTTTACTTGGCTTGTTTTCAGAAGAAGATGTGGCCAAACAGGATAAAGAGAAACCTTTATTTACAAAGTATTTTATGCATGGAAATTCTCATTTTATTGGACTGGATGTGCATGATGTAGGCGATAAAGATACTGTTTTTGAAGAAGGGATGATCCTTTCCTGCGAGCCAGGTTTGTATATTGCTGAAGAAGGATTGGGAATTCGTATTGAGACAAACGTATTGATTACACAAGAAGGACCAGTTGATTTAATGGCACATATACCAGTCGAAGTGGAAGAAATTGAGAATTTGATGATCTAACATAGGATTTTGTAAATTTATTCTTCAAATAAATTTCTTCTGTGAATTGAGAACTACAAAAAAGAATATATTATGAAACTTCAGAATTTGCTAGTCTTACCATTGGTTCTATTATTTGCCTGTCAGGGAAATAAAATTTCCAAAAATGCAGAACGAGTATTTAATGAAAAATATCCTGATGCAACAAATGTAGAGTGGTTCAATAATGGTGCTGAAGGATTCAACGTAATGTTTAAGCTGAATGATCAGGATGTGTTTGCTGATTTTGATGCTTCAGCAAATTGGGTTTTAACTACATTTTCCATGGATATTGCTAGTGTTCCGAAAAAAATGCAAAACTATGTTTATGTCTTTTATCCGTCAATAGAAGTCAAGTACGAACGAATTGATATGACCGAGCGCATTGTTTACAAAGCTTATTATGAAATAGAAGATGAAATTAATGAATTGGTATTTGATGAATTTGGTTTGTTGATTGATGATCCCCAAAATCAAATAATTAATAAATTTAAATTAAAATACCCTGAGGCTTCCGAAGTTGATTGGGAATTAGTGAAAAATGGAAATTATTTGGCTGTTTTTGAGCAAGATGAGACTCATTGGAAAGCTACTTTCCTGAAAGATGGAAACTGGATTTGCAGTAAAACTTCACTGACTCTGGAAGATATGCCCGACAAAGTTTGCGACTATTTAATGCGGATTAAGAATTTTGAGGTTTCAGAATACAAGGAAAAAACGAATACCGAAGGAACTAAATACCTAGTTGATGGGCAAATCAAAAATACACCTGTGAGTTTTGTTTTTGACAAGGAGGGTAATTTCATTGAAAAAGTAAATCTGGA
>Ga0233431_1003552_pt1 | contig 18397 bp, 24 predicted proteins | sample SI_118_April2016_FD_179867 | JGI IMG/M metagenome (GOLD analysis project Ga0233431, IMG submission 179867) | Seawater microbial communities from Saanich Inlet, British Columbia, Canada - SI_118_April2016_200_MG | ecosystem: Environmental > Aquatic > Marine > Inlet | place: Canada: British... | reverse complement strand
CAAGACTCACAATAAAACTCTTCTGATTTGGGATCTCTAATTATCCTTTTTTCACACTCAGTACATGAGCCATAATCTGAAAATATTTTTGAATCCATATTTTCCCAATACATGCTAAAATATTTAAATTGACAACTTAGTTATCTCAGGAGTTATCCGAGAAGAAACATCAAACCAAATTTCCAATAATCGATTGATTTTAGATAAATGTTCCCCACCAGATACACCATATTTCAAAACATCTACTCCACTACCAACAGCTAAGTCAGCTAAAAAGTCATCTGTTGTTTCTTCAATCCTATCACCTAAAACAGAAACATGACCAACTTCTCTGATATTGTCTACTAATCTGACAAGTCTAGAAACAGTACCTGCTCTTTCAATTTCTAAATTAACCCCATTAGTAGATTTCAAACTAATACCTCTTTTAATTCTAGTAGGTTGACTAGAATACAATTCACTTCCACAAACAACAACATCTTTCAGTTTTTTCCTCAATTCAGAAAAATTTTCAAAATCATTTCCATGAAATGGATCCTGAACATAAGTAACATTATATCGATCAACAAATTGCTTTACAAATTCTAATTGTTCCCCAGCATCAAATTTCTTACCGATTTTATCATAGACATACTTTCCCCGATTATACAAATTAGATCCACCAAAGTCAATACCAATTCCTAAATTTCGTTGACTTGCGTGATGAGAAAGAAATTCAATTGTTTTCAAGTCCGTAAAATGAACTATCCACCCACCTTCACTACTTCTACCTAAAATCATTCCACGTTCTTTTAGCATTTTACCAACATCTTTCCAAAATAAGTAGTTTTCATTAACAGCTTCGTATAATGTGTTAACTCTTGGAATAACAAAAAAACTCTGTATACTACAATAGCCGCCATGGATTCCACCAGAAACTATATTAGCCATTGGAATTGGAAATCGCATAGCATCGGGCTTTAATACTTTATAACCGCCTCCAGCCTTCACACATGCTTTAGAAATACAAGCAGCAACATTCGCACCTATAGAATTTATACCAAGTTTATTGATCCGATCATCAATTATATCATAATCATCTTCAGTCATTCCAATAAATTCTTTTTTCACATCATGGAATTTTTTAATAGCTTGGGTAACTTCTAAATGCCGAAACTCATTCCGACCAGTATCTAAGAAAGTAGGAGATGATGCTGAAAATACCCCTTTATCAGTTTTAACAACAACCTTCACAGAACGGTTACCCATAGAACTCCAAATAGGAACTATTTCAATATCCTTTATCATAGATAATACTTGTAGAAATTCCTATATAAAAATAGAAAATCAACCAATTTTTGCTTAGTTTTTCGCTTGCTGTTTTTACTGTCGTTTTTTGCTAAAGCTTTTTTACAATTTTTTCCGAGGGTTTTTGAACCAATTTATCCAATAAAAAGGCTCAATCCACAAAAAGGTTTATTATGCTCTAACAGGCATTCTCCTCTTAACATCCAGAGGAATCAAACACTTATCAAATTCAATTTCAGCTATCTTGATTGGGCTTTCATTTTTTACAGTTATCAATGGTTTTGCCCCAGCAGAAATCTGCAAAGCACGAGCACCTATAATCCTTGCTCTTTCAAAACGACTATATTTTTCTTTGTTCATATAACCACACTCTACTTAAAGGTTTATAAGCTTTATGTCAGTATCTTGAACTTCTACAACATTCTGTGCTTTTTGCAGGAACATCATTTCAGTGTTGCCCCCATCACTTACCGACATTAACCAATGTATTTCAAATCTTCATCCCCTTTTGGCTGCATCTTTTCCATTGCCTGGGTTTGAACATTTTGTAATTTCTTAATAAAGCCATACATATGATCTACTTTATCCTTCAAATTCTTCAATTCGAATTTCACACCCAAAACCTTCATTAAAACTTTTAGCACAGCTTCAGATGCATGCGGATCTGTGACAATTGGATATCCTGAAGTTTCACCTAACAAGCAAAACCCACTCATACCCAAAGGTTTAGCTAAACCTATTAGCAATCCAGAAGCACCTATTATCGTAGTAATTTTTCCACCAACATCCAAACTTACCCCATACTTAGTCAAAGCTTTAGCTTGCTTGTCTTCCATAACAACTCCATACACACCTGGGTTTTCAACAATTTTCCCAGTAGCAAATCCCCCGATAGTTACTACTTCTTTACAATTCAAAGATTTCAAAAAATCCAAAATCTTTCCACAAACTTCATAATGTCCAGTAGGCACAAAACTTTGACAATCCCCGATCAAAAAAATCAGATCCCGACCTCCTTTTTTCTTAGATTTATAATAGAAAAATTCATTTCGTAAAGTATGAATCTTATCATCGTGAACAACTACGAACGGAAAGAAATTAGGTGAATAAAGCTCTGCAAATTTTTCAGCTTTCAATTCATGTATCATGTAGTCAACACTGATTCTTCCAATATGCCCAATACCCGGCAATCCAACTACACAAATTGGATTTTTCAATGTTGGTTTCTTTTTACAGATAATATTACTTTCTCTAATAGAAATCACCTGTCACTAATTAGAAAAGCCAAGATTTAAAGACATTTATGATCTTCAAATATCTTCGATTTTTTGGTGCAGCTTTTTTGTATACTTCACCCATAAAAAGGTGTGTTATTTTTTCCCAGCTCGTCTATATTTCCCATATTTGATTTCCTTATCCAAAGAAAATTTAGGAGGATGTGCAGTTTTAGTGATTGTACAGCACTTTTCTTTCAGAGTATACTTCCCACACTTAGGACATTTTTGAATTTTCATATATATCGTTCCTTATTTTTTGGTTAAGCTTTTTTGCATTCGATCCCATAAAAAGCTTATTTGTATTTTCATGTATATCACAATTTTTTGCTAAATCTTTTTTGCTCTCGATCCCATAAAAAGCTTATTTGTATTTTCATGTATATCACAATTTTTTGCTAAATCTTTTTTGCTCTCGATCCCATAAAAAGATTTATTCTATAATAACAGCTTCCCCACAATTACCCAAGTTATCAGAAATCTTTTCAATTGCTTTTCGTAGTTTTTTATCAGCCTTTTTTGCATCTTTGCTCGTGATTTCTAAAATATATCGAGGAGCAGAAATATACTTTATAGAAATTTCTTTATCTAATCCACTAACGGATTTCTTAATAATCGCAATTCCATCACCATCAAAGCATGTAATATCAACTTCCAATTTAATGATCTTTTCCTTTATTTCCATGACCTTTTCAGCCACTATAGCAATTGCTTCAACCCATTTTTTATCCATACCCTTTTTTATCAAAAGTTCTTTTCCAGTTTCATCCATTGCCTTTTCAAATACAACAAAAACTTCTCCAAATTCTTCTTTAATTTGATTATACATGGCCTGTACTGCCTCAGGGGAGGCTTTTAGATCCTTTCCAGCAAATTGAAGCATTTTTTCAGCTTTTTGTTCGTTTTTAATACCCTTTAGCTTCTCTTGCTTTTCATGCGGTCTAACACGCTTTAAAGAAAGATTAATATGACCCTTCCTAAGATCTACTCTCATGACCTTAGCCACAACATTTTGACCAACTTTAACATGGGTTCTAATATCCTTTACCCATTTGTTAGTAACCTCAGAAATATGAACCATTCCCTCAAGCCCATCATACTCATCTAGACCAACCAGCGCAGAAAACGGATTAACTCGCTTTATTCTACCAATTACAATTTCCCCACGACTAGGATAATCTTCCATGGCAATTATTATTCCTAGAGGCTTTTAAGCTTGATTTTTTTTAGTTAAGTGATTTTGAGTATTTCCTTAAACAGTTTGGGTTCACTATATACCCATGAAAACACCACTATTAAGTAGTGGTGTTATGACAATATCTATTTTTACTATTGCTGAATTGATGGCTCTTGGACATAATCCAGATAAATACAATACTGAAGATGACGAAACCCATAGAATCAATACAAGTGTTAATCCGGACAAAGCACCAGGGCAAATGGTTTATATTAAAAGAAACGCAGTTGGTAAGGTTTCAGAGATAATACAAATTGGACATAAAAAATTAGAATTAGATCCTGGCCTGCCTTCTGCGTTAAATTATTTTAAAAAACCCGATTCTGATTATAGGGGAAATTCTGAAAAGTGATTTTTTATGAATGAAGCTATTGGCGGAACAATAAGTTGGGAAAGCAATGTTTCAGGCATGCCTACAACAGACCTAATGCCAAAAACTAGTCTGTTAGAGAAAGAAAAACCAGTTTATCAAGAAGATAAAAATTTTAAATACAAACCACTTTCTCTTGGAAGACATGATTATTTAATCGAAAATAGAAAAGAACCAGATCTAACTCTTGAAGAAGAATTTACAGCTTGTTTAACTCAAGGAAATTCAATTGCAGCTGCAAGTGTTTATGGGGATTGTAAAACACCGAAAGATCAAATGAAACTTTACAGATCATTTAGAGACTGGTTAACTACTTCTGCTGATTCTGCTTCATTAGAAAAATTAGGAAGATATATGAAAACTAGTGAGAAAGATTTCATAACAAAGAGATTTTATGAAGATTTGGGATTAAGTAGAATCAAGGGAGAAAAAAGAATTGAAATCGAAACAATGTTTAAAAAGAGCTTTGCTGGAGAAGATTCTAATTATCATTTGGTTGACGGATTAAGAGAATATGAAAAAGGTTCTGAATTAGTTGAATCAACTGGTGTAGAACTTGCAGACATGGGTATAAGATTAAAAGAAATGAAACATGAAAACCAACCAACACCGGAATTCAGATACAAATCACAGCCAAGACCAAAGTTATTCAAGGAGAGTACAATCATTATTGAAGAAATAGATGATGATTTCGTAGAACTTGAAAAAATTGAAGTTGCAAAAGAAAAACTAGATAACATCGTTGAAGAAACTGGAAGAAAATATATATCAAAAATAAACAGTTTAGAACATTCTGCACAAGTAGCTTGTTTGAATCTTAAATCTAGTATATCGTTGCAAGAAACAAATTATGACAATACAATTACTTTAGTTGATGAAAATTTAGAGTACCAAGACAAAGCAGAAAATCAATTAACGAAAATCAAATCAGCAGTCAACAAAGTTGATGTACAGATTAAAGCTGTTGGGGAAATGGTTGGATTGATTGGTGAATATGACAACGTACTTGAAAAAGACAATGATATAATAACAATTTACGATGATGAAGAAACAGCAACATCAAAAAGAAGCTGGAACCCATTTAAGAAATTAAAAGGATATATACAATCTCGTAAAGATGAATAAATAGAAAAACGAAAAAATTATTGTAACGCACTGATTGGTGGATATAAATTCTTAGAAAAACTTTCAGAAAAGAAAACATCAATCAGAGGACCGACTAGCGCTACTGTTGACCTTGCATATAGGAATCTTAACGGAGGATCAGCTCCAATAAAAGTATCAGAATATTATGAATCACTTTTACAAAACAAAAATAAACTTTCTAAAATGAGTTTAAGAAAACTTAAGAAAAGAACAGATAAAGTAGGACATATTATACTGAATATGTAGGTGTTCTAAATGGCTATGGTCGAAACCAAATCATTTCCGTTAACAGACCAAACAGGTATGATTACTGTTAAGAATGTAGACGCAGGTTATCTTGGTTTTGCAGTTCCTTATTTTATGCAGTTAGGACAATATTTTGACAGAGAAATCAAATTAGAAAGATTACAATTAAAGTTTGATTTCAAATCAGGATCATATGATTCAATTAATAATATAATAACAATAGGGAGTTTTAATAATTATATAATAGGTTTGAATGACATTCTAGAAGATGATGAAATGTATGATATTTCTAAAAAAGATCATAATATGTTTAAACATGAGGATAAGTATATAGGAATGTTCAGCGAAAGATATTGTTCTCATGAAAAATTCCCAGATGTACTGGAAAAATTCAATTCAACTGGGTTGCATGAACTCACACACAAATATTTTAATGATTTTATCTTATCAGAAAAAAATCATAACGAATTATTAGTGAAATTATATAAGGAAATGACAAAATTTGAGAAGAAAAAAGGAATAACAGTTGAAAATTTTATAATAAATGAAAAATATAAACAACCAATACAGGAAAATTACCAAACTGATGTGAAGTCATTTATTAGAGATTTGTCTAATGTAATACGTCATGCAAGAAATAAGTTACCAATAGGAATTAGAAAATTATATATCAAAGATGCAAAGATTATCGAATTAAATGAAAATCTTGCTCGTGCACATGTTTTAGCTAAACTGGGAATATATGAAAAATATGATGATTGGGGACAAGTATTTGGATATATGATACACGACGATTATGATATTAGAATAGGTAATCTTGAAATAAAGCGATTATCTAAAAAAATACAGAAAACTGGTTTAAGATCAACAATGGAAACAGAATATCAAAAAATAATGGGCAAGCCTTCTAAGAAAGTCGCCACTTAAGAATTATTTTTCCGCTGCTGTTTTTTTTGATTGATCTTTTTGGTATTCGAACCCATAAAAAGATCAGTCGAAGCTCTGTACAACTTTTGTTTTAATTTTAGCTTTTCCACCACGGCTTTCAGCAAGCTCTTCTCCACAAACCAAGCATTCAACCTTAGAAGCAGGTTTGTTAAAAATAATTTGCTCATTCTTACATTTAACACAATTTACTTTCAAAAATCTTGATCTAGTTTGTCTTTCAGCCATATTTTTCACCTAATGTTTCTTAACAAGTTCAAACTTTTTAACACGAAAACCTGAACCCATCACCTGTATCTTTTTACATTCTTTACATTTAAATCGCAAATCAACTTTACGAGTAGGCTTTTGCCTGTCTTTAGGATTAGGACGAGGAAAACTACCAAAACCTTTTAATTTACGAGTAAATCTGCGCTGACCAGCTGAATCAGCTCGTCTCTTACGACCAACTTTTTCTCGTTTAACATCAAACTCAGAGTGCTTTTTGCATTTTGGGCAAAATCTTCGCACAGTTTTTGGATATTTCATAATTATCACTAGTATGTTTATTAGTATAGATACTATATTTAAATGCTTTCTAATTTGTCTCCTCAGCAACTTTCCTCATTAAAAGCAGCCTCTTTACATCCTCAGGTACAATGATAACATCACCGGTCTTGAAAGGCCCATATGAATTCAAATCCCCACCTACAAATTTAGGCAGGTCTACTAATAATTTAAGCCCGTTTTTCATCTTCTCAGTCGCATGGGGTTGTTCAGAAACACTATTGCCCATAAGCAAGTTATCTAAGTTTTGCTGTTTAACTGGTTCACTAACCGAAGTACCGGCTCCCATGAGTAGGTTTTCAGATGGTACATGTTTAGGTGGTTTCATTGGTTCAGTTTTTGGTAAATCTTTTTTGTTCTCATGTTCAGCTTCGCTGGACAGGTTGTTCAACGGTAGTTGAACATCACCAATAACAAGGTTTTCAGATTTGGTTGTCAGTTCAGTATCATGTTTTGGTAAGTCTACAATAGGTTCAGGAACATCAGATTTTTTCTCATCAAGAGTATTATTTTCTTCATTTTTAACAGGCTCTACCTTCTTTTTAATTGTTTCAACAATTTCAGAAACTTCTGTTAGTCTTTTTTGAACAATACCATCATCTGTCAATATCATATCACTCATTCGTTCTCTGAATTCACTAACCATTTCAGCAGCTCGTTCAAAGAAGTCTTTCTCTTCGTTTTCAAGTCCCTCAGGCGGAACATCTCCACGAACAAATCCAATAGCATAAATCATTAATTTGCGCTGTCTACGATTAATCACATCTTCTAATAGCTTTTTAGCACTTTCAATCTCTCTAAGCGACAGTTCATCCCCTTTACCTTTCTTATAATCAATCCAATTCTTCACAGCATCAAAAAACCCTTCTGGTAATTTCTGTAATTGTTCGGCTTGCTCTGCGCGCTGTGCTTCTCGAATTGCTTCATATGTTATCAAACTCATATTCAATCTACTCCAACATTATCAAGTTAAATATCCAGTGAACTTTAGTTCACGCGGTTTTCATCACCTTTTTTGGTTTCATTTTACCCTTATTACTTCCAGCCCCAACAGATTTATTCCTTTGTGCTGCAAAAAACCGCTTAAATGCGTAGTTAACAGGGTTTTTAACCATTTTGCACATTCCATCTGGCTCACAGAGCTTAGGAGTAGTAGAATGCCAAAACATATCTGATTCACAGTTAGCAGGCAATATCTCACGGTGTTGTCTTTCATGCCATCTAATTTGGCTTTTTACATATTGACTTGACAATGCATTTCCCTTTTCTCCATTATTATCATTCCACCTATTCACAGTTTCTTCTATTTTTTCTTGTTCCCAGTTAACAGATTTCAAAAAAGTAATTAGTGAAAAGATGGACCTCTTTTTACCATTCTCAATTCCAGCCAGCAAAGTCTTCATACATGGTGGGAAAAACTCTTCAGGTATAGGTGTGGTGTTTTTCTTTCGTTTGAAAGTTTTCACTTCAACTTCTTTCTTACTGGTTTTAGAATCCCAGTCCAGTGCCTGTAATAACAATTCAGTTGCTTCCCCATCTTTATTTTCCAAATACGGTAGAATTTTTACTTTATCCAAAGCTGCTTGTTCAGGCTCGAAATTTTTCAGCTTGAAAAGCATAATTGGTACAGAAGCTAATCCAGTTTTCATATGTAAAGAATACGGCATTCTAAACAAATGTCGATTTCCCCAATTTTCTTCAACATCAACAAACTTGTAAGGATCAACATCCTTCTCATTTGTTAACTTCATCAACTCAGCTACCCCACCTTCCAACTTTATCAATTCATCTAACACCCGTTCTTTTATTTTTTCTTTTATAAAACGGATAATTGTTCTAGTGATATCAGGGTATCGTTTAGAAAGAAAAGAAAAATTAACTTCTTGTGGAAATGCATTTTTAGCAACAGCTATATGAAAACCACGACGACCAGAAAATTTAACAGTTGGTGTAATTCCATACTCCTTAAAAAAATCAACAATACACACAGCCACAATACGCGCATGTTCCAATTTGACTGAAGCATCTAAATCAATAATTAAATCCCACCCAGTTCGCAATTCATCTAAATCACTGTTTCTCAATTCAGGTCCCAATGCCATTGGATTTGACCACCGTTCTACAGAACAATGAAAACTAGCATAACCTGCTTTTACACGATCAGTCACATCTTGCGGATACTGTAACATCCCAGGCCTTTTCATGAAACTGTCATCCCAAGTCCTACCAGCCACCTCTCTACCCTTAGCTGTTTTGATCATTTCCTTCTGGATATCAGAACGCGAATAATAACGAACTATTTGCTCAGTAGAAAGTGGCATAACTAGCCTTCGGTTCTAAAGGTTAAAAAGGTTGATTTCTATATGAAACCTATGACAGACTTACTAAACCGCAAAGTCGAAGATTATTCAGTTAGTGGCAAATCAGTCAGCGAGATAGTCAAAGCCATGGAAGCTTCCGGCGGATTCAGTGCTAAAGACTTTGCAACTGGCGTGCAGATAATGAAGAAGATGACTAACGATAAAGACTGTTTAAAATTCCTAAGCTTCCCAGCTTGCGTGATTGCAACTGGCTTGCGCGGCTTAATTGTTGAAATGATCAAAAAAGACATGGTCGATATTATAGTTACAACTTGTGGAACATTAGACCACGACCTAGCACGTGCGTGGGGCGGGGATTATTTCCATGGTGCTTTCGAACTTGATGATACAAAACTACATCAACAAGGCATCAATCGTTTAGGAAACATTTTAGTTCCTAATAATTCTTACGGCGAACCTTTAGAACAAAACATGAATAAAGTTTTAGACGAACTATACAAACAGAAAAAGGAATGGGGTGGCAGAGAGCTATTGAAAGAATTTGGCTTGCGCGTGAAAGATGAATCCTCTATATTATACTGGGCAGCCAAGAAAAACATTCCAATTTTCGTGCCAGGTATGACAGACGGTGCATTCGGTACTAACCTTCTGTGGTTTTCACAAGATCATGATTTCAAACTAAACCTTCTACAAGATGAAAAAGAACTTAGCGACCTAACTTTCAAAGATCAAAAAACAGGCGCATTAATTCTCGGCGGAGGAATATCAAAACATCACACAATTTGGTGGAACCAGCTAAAGGGTGGTTTAGATTATGCTGTTTTCATAACTACTGCAAATGAGCGCGACGGATCTCTGAGTGGAGCTCGTCTAAAAGAAGCAGTTTCTTGGGGTAAGATAGCTGAAAACGCAAAGTATGTTACTGTGGATGGTGATATTACTATTCTATTACCATTTATGTTAGGAGCATTGTATCAAGAACTGAAAACATAGTTTCTAGTATCAAAATGAATATATACGATAAAACCATTTAGTTAAAATGGAATTTTCTTTATCAAAAATCAGTAAAACTGGTCCAGCACCAATAATGAAGATAACTTCTAAAGTTATGAAGGAAATAGATAATAAAAATAACATTTCTCCAAATTCAATATTAAGTGAGTTATATTTGGATAAAAAATATTCACAACAAAAAATAGCCAACATATTCAATGTTCAGCATCAAACAATATGCAGATGGTTAAAAAGATTAAAGATACCTATCAGAACTCGTCCAGACGCTGTTTCTATATCTTTAACAAAACACATCAAACAAAATTTCTCCGGAAATTTAGAGGAAAAATCATATTTAATTGGGATGAGATGCGGTGACATATCAGTTCAGAAACACGGAAGAAACCTAAGAATCCATGTCGGTTCAACACATTCAACTATGCTAGATTTATTTGAAAAATTATTTACAAAATATGGTAATGTTAGAAGATATACAAAATTCAATAAACACAAAAAATTAAGAAAATTAAATTATTATTGGAAGATATATTGTGATGTTAATAATAGTTTCAAATTTTTAGAAAAATCTCCGAAACAGATTCCAAAATGGATATTGAAAAATAAAAAGACATTCTCATCATTCCTAGCAGGATATTTTGATGCAGAAGGGTGTATAAGCATATATCATAAAAAAGGTTACGGAAGTAGGTTGTCGTGGATAATTAAATCATGTGATAAAGGAATTTTAACTGGAATTTATAAATTCTTGAAGAAAAGTAAATTTGACATATATTTCAGATTGGCAAAAAAAGCAGATGGTATTGAATATAAAAAAGATTATTATTCTCTTGTTATTTCTAATAGAAATCAGGTCTTGGATATATTAAATCTGATGCCTTTGAAACATGAAGAAAAAATACTAAAACGAAAATTAGCATTTGAATTAATAGATACTAATTGGAGAGATGCCGAACAGAAGATAGTAGATTTAAGAATGACCATAAAGGACGACGTGAAGAAGTTTGTGGCATATGCCAGAACCATACATATAAACAAGCAAGCAAAGTAACCATTGACGGAGATATAACAATTCTGCTTCCGTTTTTGTTAGCTGGTGTGTTAGAGAAATAAAAATTATTCAAATTCAGGTAGTTCTAAACCGTTTTTTTTATAATATTCTTCAACTGCTCTTAAATTGAATTCAGATCTATCTGGTGATCCATTATATAATTCTATATTACCATCAAGTATACTTTGTTTTGTTTCAGTGAGTTGTTTAAATGTTGTTAAGAAGTAATCATCATCTTTACAAACATTAATCAATGGTCTTTGTTCATCTCTTGCTTTCTTAGCCATTTCTTTTACAAAATCATGTGCATAACCGTGATCAGGATGATCAAATCGTTCTCCTTTCAAAATAGCAGTCATTGCTTCAGTGGGTCGTTTTCTAACACCTTCTAGATTTTCAAGAACCTTATCTCTATTTACATCAAGATGTCTCAATGCACTGGAAGTAGTTGAAAACATTCTATAAACTGTTGACAACATGTTTTGTGGTTCATATCTACCCTCTACACTATTTCTTAAATCCCTTTCAAGATTACTTACTATCATATCATACACAATACGCATACCACTCTCAACAACAACAGCAGAACCAGAAACATTTTCATATCTTATAGGATTATCTTTACCAGCATCAGCACTCGATCCACCCAACCTTGCTTGACTGTCTCTTGATACCATTTCTTGCATGTCTGATGAATAAAGAAGACGGACATCTTCTGAAAAATCCTGTATTATTTTTGACATAATAACAAGTGAGTTTGCAACATATGCCAATGCATCTCTAGGAACAATTTGTGTTGCAGTATAATCTGGATCTAATTCAAATTTCTCAAGAACCCTTCTTTCAAAATCAATATCATCACCAGTGACCATTTTAGTTCCAGCACCGGTTCCAACCATACCACTTATTTTACCTTTTAATTTACCAAAACATCTATCTGCTTCTTCGATAGCAGTTATCAATCTTGAAGCATAATTTGAAAATCTTTTTTCATATGGAATAGGTGATGTGTGTTTTAAGTGTGTCCTACCAACACCAACTATTTCTTCAGCACCAGACATCTTAGCAAGTCTATATAGTTGTTCAGTAGTTTCCAATGCTTTTGGTTTTATTTTATCTTCCCACACACCTTTAAACAAATATGCCCTTGCAGTATCAATTATATCATAAGAAGTAGTTGCTGGGTGTAGGTATGTTTTTGCTTTATGTGAAATATGTTTTCCCATTTCTTCTATAACAGCTAAAATATCATGTTTTGTTATTTTACCTTCTAGTAGCATAATATTGAGCGGATCTATTTCATCTAAAGAATCACGAACTTCATTAAAAACATCTTCAGGACACAGACCCATTTCATATTGGACTTCTACCATTGCGCACTGAACTTTTGCAAATGTTTTCCATTCAGCTTCAGGAGACAGATAATCTGACAGTGGTTTATTTTTTCCACCATATTTTGCATCAGTTGGATTGATACACTTTTGTCTAGATCTAAGAAAATCCACATCTTCAGGTTCAAGTTTACCAACTTGATCCAGTTCCTCATTAGAATACCCCACTCATAAACACCTACCCAAAATTACGAATCTTAAACTTAAATAGTTTTAGTTTGAATAAACCCCATGGATCTAATGATTCTAGGATGGATAGCAGGTTCTCTGTTTTTAGCCAGTTTGTTAGCTCTACTAGGAAGAAAATACGGCAGTTGGATAACTATTTCAGTTGTAGCTTCTCTAGCTGTTATTTCCAATGTGTTAGCCTCAGCCAAGATAGTAGAATTCCCTTTCGGACTTCACTCACCAGCTGGGATTTTAGCTTACTCAATTTTATTTTTCCTTATAGATACACTAAATGAATTTTATGGAAAAAAAGAAGCACGAAAAGCAATGATTGCTGGAATATTGGGACAGGTGGTTACAGTTCCACTTATCTGGTTAGTTTTACAATGGCCAGCAGCAGCTATCATGACTCCTGAAAAAGTAACAGCAGCCAACCTCGCGTTAGGCTTATCACCTCAATTATTCGTTGCATCAATAATCGCATTTGCAGTTGCATCTAACCTAAATATCTGGCTTTACGCTAAACTAAAAAACAGAACACATGGAGGATACATATGGCTAAGAAACAACGCATCAACTATTGTAGCAGTTTTCGTAAGCAATTTAATTTTCATTCCACTAGGATATTGGGGAGCTGGGTTACCAATTACAAAAATGATCCAAGGTCATTCTTTAGTACAACTTCTAATCGCAGCTATTGACACAATTTTCATCTACTTCTTAATTTACACAATGAAAAAAATAAAACCAAATTACCCGCTATGTGATCGCAAAGGTGGAAAATATGGACATAAGTAATATGAATTTAGAAAAGTTCAAAGCCACCGGTTTATCAATTCTAATAATAAAAAACGAAAAAATTCTCTTTCAATCCAAAGAAGAAATGTTAAAACCATTAGTGAAAGCCATCCGCGAAACAGACATGAACGACGCAACCGTGTATGACAAAATAGTTGGTCGTGCAGCAGCTTTACTTTTCATCTACGCAAAAGTCCGAGAGGTGTTTGCTGTCACAGTAAGCAAACCTGCTTTATCATTACTAAAAGAAAACCAAGTACCAATTTCCCAACTGATTATAACTGAAAATATAATGAACCACGCTGGTAGCGATACCTGCCCTATGGATAAGTTAAGCGCAGGAAAAACACCAGAAGAATTTTATAAAATTCTTCTAGAAAAGATAAAAAATTGATTTTTAATTGCGTTATTTCTTTTGACAGATCTTTTATTTTTGAAAGAGATTGTTTACTCTTCACTAACCCGTGGCGCAACAATAAAAGAAAGATTTACATTATCGCTCTGGAAATCCAATCGCAATGGATAATCCCCACCAATAGAAACCCAAACTTTGTCAGCCAATTTACCAGCTTTCATAACTTTTTTCATATAGTCAATTGGGTATTTAGACTTAACCAATTCAGTAGCTTGGATATTCATAATTCCAGCAGAATTTTTATCTAATTTTAATTCTGATTTGCTAGAAGTTCCCTCAGAAAACATTCTGAAACCTTCACTACTTAATTCAAATCCAACAGAATCTGCAATAACATCAGCATCATTCACGCCCTGTTCGATTATATCAGATAAAATCTCAGCCTTAGCAGGAAAATCAAATTTGTTTATGTCAGGTACTTCTTCATTTGGGATATCTAAAATTGGAAGAGTGAACGCTCTCACAGAACCACCTAAGAAAAACAATTCAAGCTGGTTCTTTTCACTATTCAATCTTAGATTTAATTTATCACTTCCAACACGTTTTAGAAGATTTAAAAAACTAATTAAATTCAAACCAATTTGTTGTTCTTCATCACAACTGTACTCATCAAAAGCATTTGCTCCAAGTTTGAAATCAACAACAGTAACCATCGCTCGATCAGCAGCAATAATTTCTATTCCATTTTTTGTAAACTTAACAGAAGCTTCATCTATCAATTGAGCAATAGTATCAATACTATCTTTCAAAACTTTTGTATTGGAAATTAAACAATCTACCATAATATCAACTAACCTAATATGTCATGTGCTTTCTTATATAATTCTAAATTTATCCCAGTTAAATCCTGAATAGCTTCCCCACGGCATTCATAACCATCAATCAGTGGAAGAATCCGTGTAATGATTTTGATAAATTGACCTTCTTCAAATCCCTTCATTAATTCAAGATTCACAAAACCAATTTGAGCACTTGCAGTTCCATCATCAACCATTAAGTAGTTGTCGCCCTTTCCAATAATAGTGCCCATGATTCGAACTCTAACATCCTTATCAGAACGTATATCAGCTATACTTTTTTCCTTTGCAGGCAATCTTCTTCGGGGTCCAGAATTCAAATCCATTATACTCTATCAGTATCTAAAAGTTAAATACCTTACCCAAGGGCCAATTTCACCAAACATGGTAATAAAAAACTATATAAGTACAAATTACAAATTAGAGATATGGTTCTAGAATCAATAATCGATGCAAAGGGGCTGTTAAAGCATCCAGTAAAAATGATAGGCATTAGCTTTGTCATTTCTCTAGTTTGTTCATTTATGGCATATTTCATATTTCCATCTTTTTCAGGAGTTATCTCACCATTATTGATAACAGTTGCAATGGCTCCTGTTCTATACGATATTTTCTCAGCTGAAGAGCAACTAGAAGAAAAACAAGCTAAAAAAATGATCAATCAATCATTTCTAAATCGCTATGATGAATTAATAAAAATATTCGCATGGTTCTTTTTGGGAAATGTGTTGGCAATTTTAGTCATGACAGCAGTACTACCAGTAGAAATGACCTCAGTAATCTTCTCCCAGCAAATAAATGAAATAACTGCAATTAGCAATCTAGCAAACTCAGCAACTGGTCAAGCTATCTCAGGAAACTTTTTATCAATAATAATCATCAACAATCTGAAAGTCATGGCTTTTTCCTTTGTCCTAGCTTTCTTAATTGAAACAGGTGGTTTATTCATACTTTCATGGAATGCTTCAATTCTTGGAGTATATCTAGGAAGCTTCCTAAGCAGAGGAGCACAATCACAATTCCTGTTAGTAACAATTGGGATTCTCCCACACGCAATAGTAGAAATATTGGCATACTTTTTAGCAGGTATAGCTGGTGGAGTGCTTTCTTTGGGTCTAGTAAAAACCCAACCAGGTAGCAAAGAATTCAATCTAATACTCAAAGATGCTCTGAAACTTTTAGCAATAGCAGTTATTTTAGTTCTCGCAGGTGGCTTCGTAGAAGTCTATCTGTAGCAGATTCTGTCACTATAATAAAAATATAATTAGAAAATTATATCTGCGGATAAAGAACATCAGGATTTTCCCTAAAAATAAGACCCGAATCTACAGCTTCCCGCCATGTCCTTACTGTGAATTCTTCTCGTATAGCAGCCTGCTTATCCATTCTTAGCATATCATTCATGTTAGCATAACCACCACATTTTTTAGGGGTATAGAATCCACCTCTAGCTAGTTTCTCATAAGCAACAAGTGGTAAATTTTCAACATTTTCTCCATCAGAATTGATTATAGGAAACCCATCATTTTTCATATGATTAACAGTAGTTTAAATCATATAAGCGTTTAGTACCCACCAATTCGGGTACACAACAGAACTTATATAGTTTTACTACCTAGTTATAAGTATGAAGAAAAAAACCATAATTAGCGCAATTTTAGTTGCAAGTGCCTTATTTGTGCTATCGCAAATGTCCCAATTATCTACAGCACCTACAGGATTTGTAGTGGTTTCTCCAAATTTTCCATGGGGACTAGCTGTTGTTGTGATATCATTTCTAGGCATTGTTTACAACAAAGGAAAATAAGTCATCCTATAAAAAGCTTTTAAGCACACTTTCTTTACATAAACGTTTAAATAGGGATTTGTCTTAAATTGATATTATGAACGGATGTAAAATAGGAAAAGCAGAACAATACATCAGAGACGTAATACGTAGAGACGGTTCAATTCTTTTTAGTTTAATAGATCCTGATAAACTGCCATTTGAAAAAGGAGCTATGATGGCAAAAGCATCTGTTGATGGTGGAGCAGATGTTATTCTAGTAGGAGGGAGTATAGGAGCTCAAGGTATTGTTTTAGATAAAACAGTTAAAATGATAAGAGAAAAAGTTAATGTGCCTATAATTTTATTCCCAGGAAATGTAGGAACAATTACCCCATATGCAGATGCTACTTATTTCATGTATTTGATGAATTCTAGAGAAGTTTATTGGATGTCCACAGTTCAGATCCAAGGTGCACCAATAATTAAACGAATGGGTATTGAACCAATCCCAACTGGTTATATTATAATAGAACCTGGAAAGGCAGTTGGTTGGATATCAAATGCAAATCCAGTTCCACGAACTCGAGGTGATTTAGCAGCAGCTACTGCTTTGGCAGCTCAATACATGGGAGCAAGAATGATAATTACAGATGCAGGTTCAGGAGCAGAACAGCACGCATCTCTAAAATTAATTTCAGCTGTTAAGTCCCAGCTAAATATTCCTTATGTTTATGGCGGGGGAGTAAAAACACCAAAACAAGCAGCTCAAATTATTGAAGCAGGTGCAGATGGAATTCAGATAGGAACTGCATTTGAAATAGATGGCGACTACAATACAATAAAAAAGAAAGTTGCTGCAATGGCAAAAGCAGTTAAAGCAGCTGGTGCAAAGAAAAAGAAAAATGGCGGACATTTAGTAGAAAAAACAAAAAAGCTCATACCTTTACTAAGAATACCTGGCTTTGATCGTTCAAAACTTCTAAAACATTGGAAAACCAAAAAGAATAGTAAAAAGAAGCGCAAGTAAAAATACTAATCCATATCGTATACCATCTCTTACAATAACATTTTTCTTGAATTTTCTAATCTTTGTTACTTCCTGTTTAGTCAATCCCCTAATCTCTAATTTCCCAATACCTAATCTGGAAATGTTCTCCCCAATCATATCACCCTCTCTCAAGTCCTTTGTGGAAATTCGTTTATAGAAATTTTGTTCCATTATTTTAGAAAATAAATAAATTACAGGCGTTAGGAGAATTAACAACCCAGTTCCTGTTAAGAAATTATTCAATTTAATTGAACTTGAGTAACCTAAAAAAATAATAGCTAAAACTATCCCACCAATGGAAACATAATCTTGCTGGAATTGATCGAAAAATAGTTTCTTCACTCTCGGATTCCGCATAGCAATGATTCCCATGTAAATCAAAGAATACACCAATCCAATAATCAAAACATTGAAAAGATAAGCAATAGGAAATGGCAACCAAGAAATGTAGCCAGAATAAACAGGTACTAACGCACCTACCCCAGCCAGTAGTAATCCATCCCCACCGCCCCACATTCCAGAAAAATACATTATTCCCCCAAACATTCCAAACAAAATCACAGCTATCAGAGAAGCAA
>Ga0233431_1003551_pt1 | contig 18420 bp, 14 predicted proteins | sample SI_118_April2016_FD_179867 | JGI IMG/M metagenome (GOLD analysis project Ga0233431, IMG submission 179867) | Seawater microbial communities from Saanich Inlet, British Columbia, Canada - SI_118_April2016_200_MG | ecosystem: Environmental > Aquatic > Marine > Inlet | place: Canada: British... | reverse complement strand
GCAAGGTTCAGCTCCTGGACTTTGGAGTTTCGAGAATTATTGAGTCGCCTGATCAGAAGATAAACGTCTTTATGGCAGACTCGCGATTTGCTGCTCCGGAAGTTGTTCAAACACTGAAGGCCTCGGCCAAGAGCGACATGTTCCAGTTGCAGATTCTCTATCAGCAGCTGGTTACAGGACATCATCCGTTTGCAGTTTACCCAGGCAATCCTTACGAAGAGGGAACGCTCGCTGCTCGTTTGCAGTATGCTTGGCCCAATTCGGTTCTGGCGAACAATGATGGTTTGCAGCTTGATGAAATCAAGTCAGATCAAACTGTTTATTCTCGAGTTCGTCAAGACAAGAGAGTTCAGGAAAAGAACACCATTCTTTTCCCCGCTCGAATGGGAATTCCTCACTACGGTCACATCGAGTTTATCACTAGATTGCTCGAGCTTGGCTACTATGTGAAGATTTCTCTGCAGCATGCATATACCATTACGGATCGAGACCCGATTCCCAAATGGTTGGTCATGAAAATGGTGGCCAAGTCTCTGGAGAACAAAGGATTCACATCCAACGACTTCAGTTTCTTGATTACTCCTATGATGGCAGTTGCTCAGCAAGTGGAGATGCATTTCTCCATGATGCCTGGTAGGGAAAACATTGTTGGTATAGCCTCTGGCAATCCTGCAGTTTGGGATTTGTTCAGGGGGTTTCGTGACACCCTCATCTTTCCACAAAAAACTGTCTTCGGTCTTCAAGACGAAGCTTATGAAGAACGGTCATGGGGAGAGATTCTACGAAGTTCAGTCAGAAATGATGACTATCTCACCTTTGAGCAGTATACTGCTTCAGGGGTTCAGGAGATTGTGCCTTTCTCTGAGCTACAAGTTATGTGCCGCGTTGATTTTACCGTCGAATTCGTCGAGGGTAGAGTCAAAACTGCACTGCTTGATCAGGTTGGTGACGAAATCATTAGCTCAAGAGTGTTTCGATACGAACAACCTGAGCAAAGTCTGGCTCGCAAGCTAGGCGCTCAGATTATAGACCAATACGCTGTTCACTCAGTTTGGCAAATCGATGACTACCGCTTCGGTATGAGATATGTTCGAACCGAGTATGATGGCAAAAATATGGTCATTTACTATCAGAAGATCTGATTACCACCGTAATCAGATCTTTTTATTTTTGTATGACACACGCTTCGCGTGCACCAGATACTTTTTGACACCAAAAAGTATCCAAAAAGTGCTGGGGTTTCGAAATGCAAGCACTGATTTTTGATCGTGGTTCTTTCCTTGGCAATCTCCACCCCAGACCCCGAGTAATGCATTTTTTGTTGTGATAATATTTAATCAGCCGCTTGGGGTTTGGGGCGAAACATTGAGTCATTAATAGTAGTAATGGCTTCACTAGAACCACAACGAATTGTGAAGACCCAAAACTTTTGACTACTTTTCGTTACAAAAGTAGGTAGCTCCGCATAGCGGGGTTATATTAAAAAAACACCAATCTTTCGATTGGTGTTTGTAATAGTTTGATTCTCATTTTACCAGCCACCACCTCCGCCTCCGCCACCTCCGCCACCGGAGAAGCCACCACCACCAGAGCCTGAGGATGGTTTGGCTGAACTTGCTGCCATTGAGCTTGATAATTTGCTGATACTTGAAGAGAAACTGTTAGCATCAAAAGATGCTAAGCCGGCCCCCATATACCAAGCTGGATGATATGTCCTGAAGAATTCTTCACCATAAATTTCCTGCATTTTTTTGACCCACTGCTTTGTCATTCCGAACACCATTGCGTATGGCAAAAACTTTTCAAATATATTTTCTTTTTCATAAAACTGTTGTCTATGTTTTTCAGCAGTATCCATGTAGAGTTTGAAACCTTTTAGATTCCATTGAACCTCCGCACCCTTGACTGTCTTTTTGTGCATGAACCAACCAAATCCAAAGAAGATCACACCGGCTGCCAGCATTCCAGTGGCAACAGTGAACATCCATGGAAACACTTGAAAAGATGCAAAAGCCAGAACTATACCTACTGCAATAAACCCAGGTTTGAGAGAGAACCCTTTTTCACCAAAGTAACCTTTGTCTATCAACTCGCTTTTTGAAAGTTCACTTATAACAGTAACGTCTTTGTGGAACTTATTCTTTAGCGATGAGATTGTGATCTCTTCTTTGCTGTCAAACAACAAAACAAGAAGTTTCTCCATTGGTTTAGTCAAACTTCCATCATTATCTTTCAACTTAATGAGTTTAAAGTCCTTACTCTTGATCAATTTCCCTTTTTGTATTTCTTCAATTTTTATAAATCCCTTTACGGCCAAGTCAACAATACCAGCTGAAACCAAGTGGTTGCTAAAGGAGCCTTCCTTTTCTACCATCCCAGCAGTGATCGGGTCCAAGTCTTTTGGTGGTTCATATTGAGCGATTACCGTTTTGTCAAAATCGGGGTCATCACCATATTTCTTCCATACCTTGAATGATATTACGAATGCAACAATGGGAATTAGTAAACTAAGAACCGGCCAAAATAGTGGCCAAAATTTTTCCCAAAATGTTGGTTCATATGCCGTTACGATTCCCTTTGGGAAAGTAGTTGAAACAGTCACACCTTCACCTGGTTGAAAGTTCTCTGTTATTTCATTAGTGAAAACCAGGTACCCCTCATTGTCCCAAAAGTAATCAACTAATTCACCACCCTTGTCTCCATAAGATCCTGTATATACCTCAATTTCAACATCTTTTTGTTTTACTTCTTCTGGAAAACTGATCCATCCAGTAAAGTAAACGGTTTCCAGCTCCCAATACTGTCCGTGTATGTTCCAGAAAAACTCATCGAACTCAGGGTTTTCTGTTCTCACGGCATTCTTGACGTTGTATTTTATTTTATAGTAATTCAAGCCTTGTACAGTTTTATTTGGATCTCCAATTTTCCAGCTAACCGTTTTGTTAAATCTATCGCTGATAGTTTCGTACATGTGAGGCTTGTCATCAAAGTCAGTGATGCTAATCAGTTCAACCGGAGTTTTGATTGTACCCTGATCAGTTGTGTTGATTGTGTAGGGAAGAACTCGATAAATTCCATGACGGTTGTAGCATTCCCCACAGTCAGCGGTAATCCATTCAGTTACTGTGACTGAGGAATCCTTGTTAATCAAATACTCAGCTTGTAGTTCATAAATATACCAGTCATAAACCGTTGGTATGTCAGCAGGCTCTTCAGCTAACAAGTCCGGATTGACTGCATCTTCCATCGCTGTGACTTCGACAAGAGGTTCTACTACTGTTGTTGGTTCAGTTTCTTGTGCAAGCACAATACTTGAGTTCATCAAACCAAGCAGGAGAAAAAAACTGAGTAAAAGAATCGAAAGTTTTTTCATATGATTTTATTTATTCCACAAAAGTTCGAACTGCTCTTTGTACATTTTGTAGATATGCTTATTATTTAAAATTATAGCTATTGGTTCCTTTTCCGTCCAATTGGTAATACAAACCTTTTCGTTGAAAATCCATATTACACTCAAGTTAGCAAATTCCTTTTGCAGAGTATATTTTGTTTCAACAAATTTAAATTTTGTAATTTTATGACCGCGAGTATCAGGGTCAACAATGTTTCTTATTTTTAATCCTGATTTTTCTGCTCGCTTCTCCCAATCTTTAATATAAGCAGGTCTGTAATCAACAAAGTAGCCTCTAGCTCCGATTGTGGCTACTTCGCCAGCAGAAAGTATTTCTTCAAAAATATCCTGCACCGCATCTAGACCTTTTACGATATGAGTTTCCTTGTTCCACAATTCATCAAAGTATTGTTGGTTTGTTTTTGCCAAGGATTCACTTTTTATAATAAAACCTGCAGGTTCTCCCTCGAGTGCAAGATTGACGACCTTGTCTTTGAATATAATAGAAACGCCAGGTGCTTGATGATCTGGAAGAAATTTAAATTCAGCATGAGCATCAGTGACTGAAGGGGTTTTCCTATGATGGCTGCCCATTATTACTCTTGTTTTTATGCCACGTCTCTTTTTTTCATTTTGCCACCACCTAAAAAACTTTATTCCGAGAACGGTTGTAATCTGTTCAGCCCCACCAATTGCATCATAGTCTCCATACTCCAGAATCTCTCTTATTACTTGTTTTATTCCCTCCTTGCCAGGGTAAACTTTGATTCGCTGATCCCAAGTGTTGTCAAATTGGTTTTTGAATCCTTCGTATATCTCTGGTTTTTCAAAAAAGATTATAGTCGGTTCTTCTTCGTAAATAATGATTAAAGTTTTTTTCTTGAATAAACAAATTTGCATTGGACTTGCTGAAGCAGCAGTAAATATTTTTAGATGACTGAGTTTTTTCTCAGGATCAAGTCTTTCAAACCGTTTTTGAATGTTATTGAAAGCTTCATTGTAGCAAAGTAGCTTTACAGAAATGCCCCGCTCTATTCGATCCTTGTGAAATTTATTATAAAAGTCTTCAAGGTTCTTGTCTTCATCAAGTTGTTTTCCTGTTGTTCCAATTACATGATACTCTTCTCCAGGTTCAAGTTCATCAAGCATGTCATACAAGCTTTCTTCAAAGGCCTCATGTCCAACTCTTGTATAGACATTCTGCTCCCAGAAGTATTCAAAGTAACTTTTGAAACCATCAACCAACTCTTTACTTTTTATACTGATAGTTAGAGGGTCCTTACCAGCAAATCCAAGGTTTAGATGGTCATGTGCGAAGTCGAACCAAAAAGGAGCGTCAATTTGAAAGGGCAAGAATCTTGCTTCCACGTGTTTTAATCCATTTCTCCATTTAACAGTATCTAGGGTTTTCTTGTCGGAAGTTCTTTCAAACAACATTTTTTGATTGATACCCTTAAGTTCTCTTTTTCTGTGAAATGATTTCCAAAAAGACTCAAGTTCCGGAGATTGACTGAGCTTGCTAGCGCCCATTACGTGAAAGTCACTACCCTTTGGGAGATCCAAAACCTTCATCCTGGCTTGTTTTATACCTTCCAGTCCTTCATATATTTTTATATCTCTTTCATCGCTTGTTGTTAGTGACTCTAACTCCGTTGCCACTTGTTTTGCCGTGTTCCTTTGAGTTTCTATCTCTTCCAGTAGGGAATTAGGGGAATTAGCTGAGAAATGAGCAACTCCTTTGGAGATAACTTTTGTTATTAGTTGTCGCAGTTCAAGTTTTTCTAGTGCTGTATATACCAAATTTCTATGAAGTTGAGTTTCTTCAATGATTTTCCCAGCTTTACATTTACCCAAAGTAAACAAGGAAAGGTAAACCTTTACTTCATTTTTTGTAAAACCTAGCTTAATTAAATTATTCTGTAACATAGAGGGTTGTCATCTTTATTGTGACAATCTTATTATAATAATTTTAGCACAATTTGTCTAGTATGTAAATGTGTTGTCCTTGTGTTTATGACTAATATTTGGCTAAAATTACATCAAAACACTTGACATGTTATTCTTTGTGTGATATAATGCCACGTTAGGTTGAAGAACATTGAAAACACAACTAAGGAGAAAGCCATGAAAAGCCTCATCACCGCACTGTTTCTGGTTCTCATTCCCCTCACTGTTCAGGCCCAGACCATTCACGGTTTCGTGGAGGTCCAGTCTGGTCATCCCGATCCCCACGCTCAGCTGACACTGGATGGAGGAGCCTCGATTCAGTTCACGGAGCAGTGGGCCCTGTCCAGTTTCTTCCTGATCAAGGGGAAGTACGCTGAGGGCCACGTGGGTCCGGTCTGGTCGCCACTGCCCTACCTCAAGCTGAGAGTCGCCCTTGGACTGCAGCAGCGTTCTGGGGAGATGGATCTTCAGACAGCTTACATGCTCTGGGCTGGCTACGATCGGTTCAGCTTCACTGGTGCAGTCGAGGTCGGACGGACCGCCTACACCGGCGACGTCAAGAACATCTGGTACGATTTGACTCTGCGAGTCAAGGTGCTGGATTGGTTGACCGTCGGCCTGAAGGACCGTCGCCCGGCTGGTTTCGGACCAGTGGTCGAGTTCAGTTACCAGGGACTTTGTGCCTGGTTCGCTTGGACACCTCAAGCGGCGGAAGTTGCTGAGTTCGATCCCAGCAAGTTCATCTTCGGTCTCAAGTACGGGTTCTAAACCCACAAAAACTCCCAACCTTCACATCGGTTGGGAGTTTTCACTTTTAAAAAAAGTAAAACGTGCAAGCAGGAGTGCTTACACGTTTTTTTGTTTATTCCATGTGGACAGTAAAGGTCTTGAAAGTAACCTCACCAGACCTGATGTTCAGACGGCAGGTGCCACCTTTTCTTGGCGTCAGTTGACGCCAGGAGAGAAGGACACCGTTTTCGGTGACTTCCTTTATCTTGGAGTCAGTGTCACGTCCCTTTTGGACTGAGGAGTGTCCCTTTCTCTTCGTCTGGTGCTCATACCAGCAGTCACGTTCGAGATTTAGCACCAAGCTCTTTTCACCAAAGACGGTGATTGAGACTTTTACGTGCTCGCCCTTGGCCAGCTTCTGGCCGTCTTGGGCAATTGAGAAAGAGCCGTTAGCGTGGAAGACCATGGGTGCCAGGAACACGTAGATCTTTTCGTTCTGGGGCCCTGCCAGATTGTTCTTGGCTTGGGCACTTCTCGTTGCTCCCGGTAGCGCCATGATCAGTCCACAGATCAGTAGCATGAGCAGAAAGGCTGGATTTCGTAGCATGTTCGTACCTCCTTGAGTGGGTGTTAATTCCTTTACAGGAATATTATATATTAGGCTTAATTAGTGTATTTGTCAAGGTTGAAAATTAGGTGTAAATTTACTATTTACTTGTCAATTATCAAAAAATAGTATATATTATTTTTGTTTGTATTTGGACTTGAACAATTGTATTTATTTTGCTATTATAGGGATACATTTCAGGTTCCTATTATACTATGGGTGGCTAGCTCAGTTGGTTAGAGCACTTCGTTTACACCGAAGGGGTCATAGGTTCGAATCCTATGCCACCCACCATGGGCACGTAGCTCAGTTGGTTAGAGCGCTACACTGATAATGTAGAGGTCGGAGGTTCAACTCCTCCCGTGCCCACCATTTATATATTTTGAGGTAAGCCGAGGTAGCTCAGGGGTAGAGCAGTGGACTGAAAATCCACGTGTCGGCAGTTCAAATCTGCCCCTCGGCACCACAATATATAAAAGAAGAAAAAGTAGAATTTAAATTCCCATTTATCGGGGCGTGGCGCAGTTGGCTAGCGTGCGTGCTTTGGGAGCATGAGGTCGAGGGTTCGAGTCCCTCCGCCCCGACCAGTTATTTTTATAATTTTTATTTTAGGGTCCTTAGCTCAGTCGGTTAGAGCGCCAGCCTTTTAAGCTGGGCGTCCTGGGTTCGATTCCCAGAGGACCCACCAAGCGGGTATCGTATAATGGCTATTATCTCTGCCTTCCAAGCAGATGATGGGGGTTCGATCCCCCCTACCCGCTCCATGAAACATTATTGACCGAAATACCACACTCAAGCACCTCTCTAAAGGGTGTTTTTGTGTTAAATAAGAAGTTTTTTCCTTGAAGAGAAAAGTTCTGAAATAGTAGATTCAAAATTTGCTTTTTTTCATCTACTTCAGAACTTTCAAATATATTTTTAAGTCTTTGAGTTATTGAAAGTAAGTGTTTGGCCGTAATTCTACAATACGTATTACCTGATTGAAGTTTCTTGATCTTTTGTTCCAGTTCAGACTTTCTAGCGTTGAGTTCTTTTACCTTTTTGTCATACATATCCGTAGTAATACGCCCATCTAGCTTGTCATCGTACATTGTCTCTATCTTGCCATTTATTTGGCTATATTCTGCCTTGTGCGCCTTTAATTGGCCATCTGTGTGTTTGTTGTAGTCTAAGCTATGTTCTTCGTAGGCATTTAGTATTTGGTCAATCTCTGCATCGTTAAGGGACAACCGATTCATTACTTCATGTATTGGTTCTAGTAACCTTTCTTCTCTTACAAAAACTTTCTTACAAATCTTTTTATGATTAGTACAATGGTAATATTTATATTTACCTTTTTTTAATTCTGGAGTTATTCTACAACCACAATCTCCGCAGGGAATTAAACCACTGAATATAAACTCATGCTTTGTTGCCTTTGTTTTATTCTTTGTCTTAGCTTCCCTGATAGCAGTACATTTATCAAACAGTTCTTTGCTAATTAAAGACTCATACTTATGAGCGTATGTTATGTTCTTTTTCTTGTAAGTATTAAAACCACAATAGAAGTGGTTTTTTAGAATAGTTTCAATTTGTCTGACCTTTAGTACTTTGTTGTAATGACGACTTCTTAACCCTTCTTTTTCCATCTCAGTTGCAATCTTTTGCATTGAATATAAACCAGTAGCATATAGCTCAAATATTTCAACGATATGTGGAGCTCTGACTTCATCAATGTAAACATCTTGTTTTTCATCAATTCTTCTATTGAAATAGCCAATGGGTGCTTTAGTCATTATTTCGCCGTTTCTGATTTTCTGCTCCCAAGCCCTTTTGATATTGTCGCTAATAGCATTTGAATAATACTGGGCAAGACTTACTGCGATGTTATAGTGAAACAGGTCGGTAGCAGGGGAGTCTTTGTGTAAAACGAGGTTGTCTGATGGTAAATGTAATTCTATGTTTCCATTTCTTCTTAGTTTTTCAAGTAGTGGCAATCCAACCAGAAAATCTCTTGAAAGTCTGTCTACTTTGTCACAACAAAGAGCAACTGTTTCCTTTTGTTGCTCAATAAAGTTTATAATTTTCTGGAATTCTTTTCGGTGTTCCTTGTAGGCTGATTCATCAAAAACAAACTCTTTGATTAGAGTTAGGTTTTCATTCTTTTCAATATATGAAACAAGTCTCGCTTGTTGAGCGGGAAGGGAATTGCCTGTTTCTTTTTGTTCTTCAGTTGAAACTCTAGCGAGAATTATTGCTTTCATTTATCAATTAATTATTTCTTCAAAATCCTCATACAATTTATCTAAAATATCCTTCGTCTCAACAAGAAAGAACTCTCCTAACCTTGCTCTATTCGAACGAACATAGCGTCTATATACTTTCTCAAAATCATTATACACCTCATCTTCATTAAACTTTGTGCCGATATCTTTCATCTTCGCCATCAATTCCTTGCCGCCCTTAGTCTCAGGGATGTACTCAAAGAAAGCGTCAATCTTTTTTTCAAAGTCAACGATCAACTGCTCTATCAGTGCCTCCTCCTCATTCTTTTTTGCAATGATATCTAGGATATTGTATTTATGCTTCTTTCCAAGTGTGCCTTTGCCGGCACCCTTCTTTTTCTTCTCCTTAACCTTTGGCGGCTCTACAATTCCTATCTTGTCATCAAAGTAAACCTGCACGTCATCCTTAGGCTCATCCGGTTTATTAATAGTATTGTACTCATGGTTATAACGCTTCCAAAACTCAAGAAATAAACTATCTACATACTTTTTATCGAACTCAATCAAATACTCAATCAAATTTAAGATATGAAAATACTGATTTATTTGTTGTTTAAGTTTTTTACTTCTTTCAGGATTATTCCTTATATGCTTTATGAGCGCATCTTCAAAATCTAAAAATTTAACAACGTTCTTATTTTTTTCCCTCAATATCTCAACAAAGAAATCAAAATAACTTGTATACACTTCACTCTGCTTCAGTTCACCATACAATTTATCAAGATCTTTGAGTTGACTAAACGGGTCAAAATCACTAACAACAACGTCACTAAAGTGTTCAAAAGCGCGTGTGATATTGCCCACGTTTACATTTTTGTATGAGAAATCAACGATCTTACAATCATTCTTGTACTTCATTGTACGGTTTACACGCGAAATAGTCTGGATTGCATTGATTCCATGAACTTCTTTGTCGAGGAATAGTGTATGTAATCTCGGCTCATCGTATCCGGTCTGCAGCTTGTCCACGACGATCATAAGCCCATTCTTTGCCAGCGCATATTCCTGCAATACTTTTTGTTCAGTGAGACCTTTATTGTAACTACTTGACCGTGACTGGCCCTGCCCTCCTCCACTGTAGACAATATATATCGGAGCATCTTTATATTTACTGTGACGAGAGTCTTTCATTGCCTCTGCATAATGCTTCTCGATAGCTTCTTTGTACTTAATAGCACTCTTAATAGAAGAGGTTGCAAGCATTGCTTTTGCCTGCCCTCGAATCTTGTTATACGTAGTCTGGACCAATCTATCTACTATGAACTTTGCGATTGCATCAATACGCTTAGCATCTTCATAAACTTTCTTCTTGATAATCCTATATTCTTTCTCCTTATCAGTTACACCCTTAGTTAGATCTTCGGGTAGCTCGTAATACATTTTTGCCGACACAGGCACAAGTCCACGTAATGGATTGAGGATATATCCATCTTCAATAGCTTCGCGCATGGTGTAACTATCAAATGGCACCCAGATCTTCTCTCCTTCAGCATATTTATTATATTCACCAAACCGAGCAAGCGTATGGTCACTTGGCGTTGCAGTAAAACCTATAATCAAATTTTTCTTCTGTTTCTTCTCTTTGTATTTTTTATTCTTATCAAACGTATACTGTATTTCATCAAACAAACTTACCATCTCTTCATTCTGCACCCCGCTTTGAGAGCGATGAATCTCATCAATCAAAAATACTACTCGAAGTTTTGAAAGTTTTTCTACCGCCTTCACATCCAAAACATCTTTAATGTCATTGAACTTCTGCAAATTCACGATAACAATACGAGTATCTGTCTTAAGCGCATCCAAGAAAGTCTTTTTGTTGTATGCCTCAACAAACATCTTATTATCGATGTTCATGTTAAACATCTTTGTATCGAGCTGATCACGAAGTTGTACCCTGTCAACTATTAGCATTACTTTGTCGTAGACATATTCTCCATCTTTCTTAAGGTCTTTAAGCTGTAAGGCCGACCACCCAATGATGTTACTTTTACCGAAGCCAGCCGCATACTGTAATAGCAAGGAATAAACGGTCTTGTTGTTCTGATAAGCCATTCGCTTTTCTATTAACTTTGCTTTCACATCCTCGCTTACCCCTTCAAGATCCCCTTTGAGTTTATTTAAAAAGTAGTCGTCATCCTCCTCATGTTCCAAAAACTCATCGATCTTACTCATGATCTTGTCAGTACCATACTTCTGTTTTGGTCGTGGACTTATCAGCACCCCCTTAACATTTTTCAGAGACTTCTTACCTTTTGTTACCACGGCCTCCTTTTCGATATAGTTATAATAAAGAATTTCTTTCTCTATCATCTTTTTGGAGTAAAGCGCTGTAAAAACTTCTTTAAGCTTCTCTATCTTTTTTGCATTCTTGTCATGCAAAGGATACGATCTAAAACTTTTTTTTGCCCTTATCTCATAACTATCAAAATTACTTCCTCCCTCAGCTTCAACTGCTTTTATTTCATCAAGGTTAGTAGCAATATCACGAATAATATATGTATCTTCAACGTCTGTTGTTGTGATATGGATTGATTTCTCAAATATTTTAAGAAAATCTTTACGAATACTTTGAGAGACGTCATTATTGTCAGCTACCTTAAGGTATTCAAGCACGGCCTCTTTATAGTCTTTAATAACCTTCGCTCGTCCATTCTTACTGGCGTTTTGATTATTATAATTTGACTTAAGTTCGTTGAAACCAAGAAAGATTCCGTTAACGAATACACTCACATCCGGCCGAAATGAAAAAATTTGTTTTCCTTCATGGTGATACTTGTAAGGAAGTTCCTGCACGACAGAGAATATGTTTTGCTCAAACAAAGTATCCTCGTGCACCTCTGAGCCACTTACATAAAATAAATAGAACTTTAATCCCTCGAACGTTATCGTTTTATTGTCATTTATAAACAACGCCATGTTTCGATAATTCTTTATTCTGTCCTGTAAAAAAACTACAAACTCAGCAAGAAGCTTGGCCTCATTGTTCTTAAACTTTTTTAAAAGCTTTTTGTAATTATTCTCATTAAGCTCTGTCGAACTCAAAAACTCTCGAAGATCTTCTTCAATAATAAGATTGTTGGTGACAGTGTTTGCCTTCACCTCACGATATCCAAGCCCGTCAACGTTATCAATGAAGAATGGTATGAGAAATTTTTCTTGTAACTGTTGTTCGTTCATACTATATAAATTAAATAGTGATGTGATACCACTCTGACTCATGCAGGTCTCGTAAAAATTGCGATGCCTTTTGAAGCAAGCCTAACTTGTCTGCAAGTTCTATTTGTTTGGAGAGTCGGTTACTTTTGTTGTCATCTGATTCGACCCAGGCAGCAAGAATAAGTGGTGGCCAATAATCCTCATCCCCAACGCCGATGGTATGATCATCTGCCAGAAGCGCCCAAAAATCATTCCAAAGCAGTGGCATCGGACACACCCTGTCATTTTCTTTACAGAATGAAGTCAAACTCTGTATAGTATCTTGATTTTTTTCCTCTGATTCATTCATAATTATGTGACTTTTACCTTACCAGTTACAACATCATTGATAAGTGTTTTTCTGAATTCTTGGAGGGTACTGATTTGTTTATCAAAAATATCAACAATTTTTTTTATTTTATCTGATTCTTCGTCCAGATATTTAGCTATAGCCGCTTGTTCATTTTTAGGTGGCACCAAAAAACTAAATCCACTTATCTTTTCCATCTTCAAATTAATTCTTGTAAATCCTTTTCCCTCTATCATAAGCAAAGATCTGAACTGACTCACTAACAAGAGGCAATTTAGGTACTTATTTTCTATTCGCTTATTGGTTATTCTAAAGCCTTTACAAAAACTATTTAAATATAATTCACCTACCTCATCCATCAACAAGGAAGTGCGGCCAATATCCTCATACCCCTCTGAACTCATAAGAAAAAAGATATCTCCTTTTTTAACTACGTTTTGTTGTTCGTTTCTATTTATTACGACTTGTTTAACATCATCTACTTGAATATATTTATTACCTGCAATATTTGTAAAAGGTATATATGGCTTATTCAATTCATTGTTTTCTTCTTTGAAATCTTTTCCACTTTTACCAGACAAGCCACTGTAAAGATATCCAACATCCTTCAGCCGCTTCACCTCCCAATGCTTCGGAATCTTCCCCACCCACTCAATTCCGCTTTCTTTCATTTCAACATTTTTATCCAGCCCTTTTGTGACCGCATCATTTATTAAAGACTGCTTCAGCTCAATATATTTAGCCTCCTTCTTTTCCAAAAGTTCAATCTTTTTGTCGATAAGTGCTGTCTTTTTGTCGAGATAGCAAGCAATAGTAACCTGCTCGTCGTAGTCTAATAAAACATTATTTATTTCTAGAACACTATTTGTAAAATTAGGCTGTGCTGTTATGTTGGAGTAGATGTACATCTGCTTTACCAATTCATCTAACTTAAAAAAGTAGAATAGATATTTATAAAAATATTTTTTAGATAGAATTTTTGCTACCCGCTGATTCAAGTAGCAATTTTCACTTAAATTAAAGAGTGCAACTTTACCAGAGGTTGCCCCACTCAGTGCGATAAGTAAGTCGTCTTGATGAATTTTATATTTATCAGTCTGATTCACCAGCTTTAAAGCTGAGGAAATTTCAACACGAGAATCTTGGATTTGAGATATTCTAATTAAATAATTATCTGTATCTTGTGCCAAGTCATCATTTGTATATGAATAACCGTGGAAAAATTTTATATTGTCTTTCAGTCTCGAAACTCTCCAATTTTGTGGAATCAATCCAAGCCACTCAACACCAGAATCCTTGTATTTGTCGTATGTTTGATACTTCATATTACACATCTATATTAGATTCCAGATTAGCTAACTCTGTATCAAGTCCTTTTATCTCACCGACAATTTCCTCAAGTGACCGTAGTTTCTCAGGCTTATAGAACACTTTATTAAAGTTGATTTCCACTCCGACCATGTTCTCAAGTAGTTCAAATGGCTTGGTGATGTATTTTGCCAAAAAATCATCAACATTTTTTTGATTCTTTTTGTCATCGAGACTGTGGGGAACAATTTCATAATCTTTCTGATAGTCTGGCGTTAGCTCACAAGTAATCACAATTTTTGCCGCATCTTTCTTTGTAGACTTTTTGAAACTCGTTTTCACCACAATTTTTCCGCAACCCAAGACTTCCTTCTTGCCACCAACCTCCTTTATGATGGTTTCTTTGTCGGTATCAAAATAGTACGTCGTATCTTCAGTCATAACCCTTAGATCTTTTTCTTTATAATCAAATTCATCGATCTGCGGTTTGAGCTCGTCCGCGAAGTACTCTTGCAGGCTCTGATGTTTCTTCGCATCAAACGTTGTTATCTCAAAATTCTTAAACGTAAGTTCACCTTGCGTAATTTCTTTAGGATTGAGCTTTATTGATTTTGCTCTTACCTCTTCTCCATCTGCATTCTTTTTTACTGGCAAAATACTCTCAAGGGTCTTACCGTCTTCGTCTAGGTTAGTAAGCATGAGTGCTTGTTTGTTGTAGTAGAAAAACTCTTTATCAAACACTTTAGAGTATTCATTGTCGGCAAACTTTTCGAGAGTTTCTACTATCTCAAGCCTATGGTCTTTATCTACCTCCTTCCTTTTCTTTCCCTTACTCTTATTAAGCGTGGTATATTTCTCACTCGCATTTATAAGCATGACTTTATCCTCTCTCTCTTTTGGCTTATTTTTGTTTAATACCCACAGGTAGGTATGTATGCCCGTATTGAAAAATTCTTCAGTGGGTAACTGCACAATCGCTTCGACGATATCGTCATCAAAAAGCTTTTTACGTATATTACTTTCACCTCCACCAGCATCACCGCTGAATAAAGAAGAACCGTTGTGTACCTCAATAGCAATTCCCTTTATATCCATCTTAGAAACCAAGTGCTGTATGAAGAGCATCTGACCGTCAGACACTGCAGGAAAATAATTGTAGCGCCCCGTTACATCATTCCTCACATCTTTTTCATAATCCTTCCACGGAATTCCGTAAGGAGGGTTTGAAACACAGACATCAAAGGTTTTGTCATCGAACTTTGTTCCAGTGAGGGTATTGCCGTATTCAATGTGTGCATTTGGTCGAAAACGACTTTCTATTTTTGCCAGTGCATACAGCTCATCGTTCCAGTCTTGTCCATAGGTAGCAGTGGGTCGCTTAATGCTTTCTTTCAATCTGTCTTCTACCCCGAAGAGCATGTTCCCACCACCACATGTAGAGTCGTAAATTGTAAGAAAACGATCATCCTTTTTGTTCTTGTTTATCTTGGAAGCTACTATTTCAGAAATAAGTGCTATTACATCATCAGGAGTATACTGCTCTCCTGCTGTTTCTGCTGAAATATCTGCCCACTTTCGTTTAATATGTTCTTCTAAAGTTGTGATCTCGCTATTGTTAAACGGCTTGAGATCAATTTCTGCCCACTGTTTCACAAATGAAAAAAGAATCTTCTTCTTGCGCAACTGGCCAATGACACCAGAAATATTTAAATATTTATCGTCATCATCACTCCCTTTATCAATACCTAGTAAGTCTCTTGTTTCACTGTCAAAATCTTTCAGGTATGCGTCAAAATCTGTCTCGAACGTTTTATCGTTTTTGCAAATATCTTTGAGTGTCTTATTCCTCTTAAATAGCTGACTATTGTAACCTTGACCTTCATCCTTTGCCGCCTCAAGAAAGTCGTCCATGTTTACTTTTTCATCACCCATATCTTTCTTAAGCTCGTCTGCTACACGAATAAGACGACTCTCTACCATCATGAGTGCAAAAAAAGGCATCATGAACTTAGGAAAATCACTCTGTTTAATTCCAGCTCCAATAAGAGAGTCGGCCGTAGCCCACACCGTCGACTCGTACTGCATTATGTTATTTTTCATATATTTACTTTAAAATAAATTATATTTCTTTCAACAGAAAATAAATCATCCTAGTCTAAACCAAACTAGTCTTATCAATTTTAAACTCAGCATCCCAACAAGCCCCTCCACTTCTCACTAAATGCCTTAAAAAAACTAATTCAATCCCAAGCTAAGTCAAGAAAAAAGCAAAAGCAACAAATTTCACTTAGTTATAGAAAGAATCCCATCGCACAACATTCACATATAGCTAATGCACAAAAGACAGAAGACAAGCAGAACAACCATTCTTACATTATACTTATATTTTAGCAGAAAAAAGCGGAACCAACTACACTTCACCAATCGACGTCAATATCCCATTTTTCTACTTATTCCTCTATTCCAATATAATCAATAACTTTTTCTTTTTCCAACTATGGATAAACAGCATAAAAACCACTAGTATAAAAATACCCAACTAAAATATCAAAAACCTTTGTGTCTTTTATCAATTTGCTAAATCGCTCCTTTAAGGTATTACTATCTTCATTTATTATAAAGGTTAAATCTGTTGTCATATTGAATTATTGTAAAATTAAAATTCACATTTATTTTACTTGTGATTTTTTTAAAAAATTATTGAACTCACTTTTCTCAACTCGAAACTCTTTCCCAAACTTATAAGCCTCCAGCTTTCCAGCCTTAATATACCGATATATAGTCATTATATTAACTTTTAATATATCTGCTAACTCATCAGCAGTATAAAATTCTTGTTGTTTATCCATAGTGTGTTAATTTTATTCTTTTTTTGAATTATCTAAACCAATTTGATACGCTTCATCGAGGGCATCCTGTATTTTTGGGGAAAAGTGATCAACGAAGTCACCACAAGCTTCACTGGGAGTACCGTAATCATCTTCATTAGCATAAACCCAATTAAGGGCTTTGTTAATTTCATGTTGAAGAGAAGTTTTTATTTGATTTAATTTATCCATAAAGTGAATACTTATATATTTACATTTTTATTATACTTTACTTTTCTTTACATTCCAAATGGACATCTTTTTAGCCTTTTTCGCTGCTATGCCTCTTTTAATTACATCAGATAAAGCGTCGTGATAATACTTTGCAAGTTCTTTTTTTACAGCTGATTGAAATTTTTCTGCTGCTGATTTACTCATAAATTTTTTACTTAGTTAATTTTATATGTAAATTTATTAAAATCTAGTAATTCCTGATTGATATGCTCAACAAAGGAGTAGGTGCCTTTTACAGCTTCATTTAGAACCGTCATGCTTTTCTTCGTAGCTTGCCACTCATTAGTAGAGATGAGCCCTCTGAGCCCCATAATACCCCCAGAATCAAGGCATAGTTGCCTAACTCCGAGCAAGTAGGCTATCTGCTTCAACTTCATGTCAGGATAAACAGTTTTTATATTAGCTAATTGCTTTTGTGGGCTGGATTCAATGTCAAAAAGAAACAAATTTGCGGTCAAAAAATACTTAGTCCAATAGTAATACAAAATCTTTTGGCAAAGCTCTTTCTTGAAAAGATCTTGAAATTCAAGAGGACCAACATAACCAAGCTTTTCCAGAATTACTTTCAATTTACTTCTAGCACAAATCCTGATTTCAAAACGAATAACCTCAAAATATTTCTTTGTTTCTTTAATCTCTGAAAAAAGGTCACGTTGAAAATTGATCTTGTCTTTGTCTATGGCTTTTGATTTAGGGGCATTCAAATCAGCAACCTTGTCATAGATAACAAAGGAGTGTTGTTTTGTGTGGAACTGTAACGAGCTACCTTTTCCATTTACAAACCTATATTTTGCTAAATCTAGCCTTTTATCAATATTAACCTTAGATAATTCAGAAATAATATAAGATGAAGTATACCCGTCTTTCAATTTGATATTCTTGGATGGATGGAGTGCCAAGACAGGGGCCTTTTTCAAAGCAACAGAGGTCACATTTACGCCCATAGACCTAACTTTTGATTGAAGGATATCAATAAGCTCTTCAAACTGAGTATCCTCAACCTCACTCAGATTCTCTCCGTAAATTAGCTTTGGAGCTGAAAATTCAATGGTCAAATATCTTTTGCCCCCTCTTGTTAAGTATGTAAGCCGTGGCATATATTTGTTTTGCAGAAAGTCGGTTCTAGTGGGGTTATTAACAGATTTTGCAAAACCTCTAACATTTCTAAGGCTATGCGCATGAGGGAAAAACCAACTTGGCTGAAATATCTCAATATCTTTATCGTTTAATTGTAATTTTAATGTATCTAGCATATTAGCTAAGAAAGGTATTATCATTATTCGTATACATATCTGGATTTTGTTTTTTGTCTATTTTTATAAGCAATTCAAACAGTTCAACCCAATCTTTTATTGAGTCCTGATTTATTCTGGAGTTCGTTGTTGGTTCATTTTTCATATAAAAAAACCCCCAAAATACAAATAAATAAATTCTACTTACTTACATTTTGAGGGTCTTTTCCCAGGAGCTACCTGAGACTTAGTAAAAAACCCTTCTCTGATTGTACTTATACTTTACTATAGTAAATTTACACTTACAAATGGGTGAAATTTGACAAAAAAGGC
>Ga0233431_1003548_pt1 | contig 18434 bp, 17 predicted proteins | sample SI_118_April2016_FD_179867 | JGI IMG/M metagenome (GOLD analysis project Ga0233431, IMG submission 179867) | Seawater microbial communities from Saanich Inlet, British Columbia, Canada - SI_118_April2016_200_MG | ecosystem: Environmental > Aquatic > Marine > Inlet | place: Canada: British... | reverse complement strand
CGAAGGTGTGTGAAAGATGGTAGGATGATAACTTCAGTGTCAGTGTCTTTTAATTTTGTGCGAACCCATGCTGGTTCGACCATTCTGATTCCGCTAGACCAAAATTCAATAGAAGGGTGGATGTGAGACATTATTATTGTGTTGTATTTTCCTTTCATTGGTTTGTTTCTGCCGTGGGTGAAAAGAATTTCATTTTCAATGAATCCGGCAGATGGGTAGACTTCTATCTGCTTGGGAACGAGTTTTTCTAATTCTCCGTCATGGTTACCTTTTATTATCGAGACTTTACATTTTTTTGTAAAATATTCTAAAAATTCTGGTACTTCGCGTTGTTCTTGTCGGCTGGGAAGCGGTAGTTTGTGGCGTAAATCTCCTAAAAAAACCAAATGCTTGATTTTATTTTGTTTTACTAATTTGGAAATTTGTTTTTGTATTTTTTCTGTTTGGTATGGAATTGTTACGCCCTTTGAGGCAAAATCTGTTTCTATACCTATATGTAGATCGCCGATAATTAGGGTTTTTCCGATAACTAGTGCGCCTTCTTTAAGAAACTTGAATTGCATGTAAAGCTTTTATCTGTTAGAACTATTAATACGTGTATGAATTCTATTACGAAACCTATAGGAACAGTGATTTCTTCAATAGATGGTCCGAGTTCAGGCGGGTTTCGATTTATTGTTGATGAGAGCGCGAGGCGTGGGCAGTTTGTGATGGTTGAAACTGCGGAAGGGAAAATAATTGCGCGAATTGCTGATATAATAAAAACTAATCGTTATTTTGAAAGGGCTGAGAGTGTTCAGGAGTTTGAGCGGAGTGGGAAATCACTAACTGAAATGTTTCCAACAGATAGATGGGAGTATTTAGTTGCTGATGCAAATGCACTGGGTGTTTATAGTAATAATGGAATGCTCATTCGTTCTAGTTTTCCTCCGAGTCCAGGGAGTAAAGTCAATCTAGCTGACAATGAAACACTTTTTAAGTTTTTTGGTTTAGATTCATCGGGATTGAAATTGGGAAATGTTGAGCATCATGATCTGAAAGTTAATCTTAACTTAACAAAACTTTTACAAAAACATATAGCAGTGTTAGCTATAAGTGGGGCTGGTAAATCTTATTTTGTTTCTTGTTTGTTGGAAGAATTAATGGATATGGAAAAGGCTGGTCCAGCTGTTATTGTTATTGATACACATGGGGAATACAGTGGATTTGTAAATGATAAAAACTATTCTGATAAAGTTGAAGTTATTCAGGGAAGGAAATTTAAAATTGGTGTTCCGGGGCTTTCTGCAAATTATATTAGTGAGTTTTTATCTGGATTGAGTTCTGTGCAACGCAGGGAGTTAAATAAATTTTTATCGTCAATGGCGAATAAATATAGAAACCAACCTTATGATTTAACAACTATTTTGACTGAAATGGATATGAGTAGTATAAAATCTGCAACAAAGGGAATACTGTATACACTCCTTTTAGATTTGAATGGTACACACTTGTTTGGGAGTTATGATAATCCTTCTTTGAAAAAACTAGCAAGACAAGGAAGGTTGACTGTGGTTGACATTTCTGATATGGTTTCACAACGGGAGAAACAAATTGTAGTTACCTATTTAGCTAGAAAACTTTTTAATGCACGAAGAGCTGGAGTGATTCCGCCGTTTGTTTTGGTTGTTGAAGAAGCACATAATTTTGTTCCTGAAACCGCTACTCGCGATCGTGCGATTAGTAGAGGAATAATTCAAACTATTGCTAGAGAAGGACGAAAGTTTAATGCTTCTCTTTGTTTAATTTCACAAAGACCAATTCAGCTTTCTACAACTGCGTTGTCGCAATGCAATACACACATAATTCTTAGAGTTACAAATCCATATGATTTAGATCATATTGGTAAGAGTTCGGAAGGACTTACAAAAGATGTTGTGAAAACAATATCTTCTCTTCGTGTGGGTGAAGCTTTGATAGTCGGAGAAGCTGTTAACTATCCGCTCTTCTTGAAAGTTAGAAAACGCAAGAGTGTGCCAAATGATAAAGGTATTCCATTGGAACGGGCGTGTGTTGAGTTTGAAGAAAGTCAAAAAAAGCGCAAAGAAGATTTAGAAGCTTTTAAATAAAATCCACCCATCGGTTAAGTTTGTATCTCATTCGAGAATAAATGAAGTTGATATTTATTTTTATTAATAATATTCTGTTCTATAACTGTCTTCAGAAGGTAAGTAACCCCTTCGTTTGGATTTTTTCTTTTCGGGTTTTTTCGTGAATTTGTCTTTGTACTTGTATATGAAATATAAAACAAATGCTGCGATTATTACTCCAATGACTATTACTATAATACTTGGAGATGTTCCTGTTGGGGATGTTGATGTGTTAAATTCTAATTCCAATGAATGAAGATTTGTTTCTACGACTGTGAGAGTGTCTATTGCGTTACTATATTTTCCATCTTCCCAGTTTTGTTTTGTTTCATTCAGGTTTGTGAGTATTGATTGTAAAATGACTTTTTGTTGTTCTGATCCAAGAATTTCTACTGTTTCTTTTATTTCAAGTAATCTTTCTTCTACTTCTTCTATTTCAAAATCATCTTCGTCTATGACATTCACTGTTGTTATTATTACGGTTTTTCCCATCGCACCACTTAATTCTACTCTACCTTTGTATTCTCCAGGAAGAACATTTCTTCCATTTACTAAAAGTTTTAAGTCACCTTCTCCTCCGGATGGTACATGTGATGGTTGAGAAAGTAATGATACTATATCGTGAATTGTTCCTGTTATTTTAACATCCAAATTAGTTGAGGGATAAATTCCACTGTTTGATAGTGTGAATGTTCCTTTTGATTCTTTATCAACTAATACATCAGCATTCCAAACATATGGAGAAATTTTTATCCAAGAACCGGTTGTGTTTATGAAGTATAATGTGATGGGGATTTCAAAATCATATTCAGTTGCTTCTACAATTATTGATCCTGTGTATTTTCCTGGTGTTAGGTCATTTGTGTCTATATTCACTTTGAATGTGGTATATCTTTCTGGTAATAATCTAGTGGCCATATCTGTTGTTACAATTCCTATATCGGATGATATGGTTCCAGATTTTTTTATTTTTATGTTTGTTAAGTTACCGCGTCCAGATCCTATTCTGAAAGTTTTTGTGAATGTTTCGTTTTTCTTAGTGGTGATTATCCATTCTGTAGGATCTATACTGTATAGTGAACTGGCAATTTCAGATTCTGATATTTTTTTATAATCGCCCCCAAAACTATTATCATTAATAGCAGTAACTTCTAAAATAAAACTTGTCTCATTTGTTGGCATTGTTATTTCTTTTTTGTATATACCGTCTACTTCTGTTAATTCACCAGAACCATATTCTACTAAATCTAAACCTAATAATTTGTAATTAACATCTGCTTTTTCAGAAACAGTTGCTTTTATTGTGTAATTTTCTGAAAAACTTCCAGAAATTATATTTATTTCAATGCTTCCGGGTGTTATTGTTTTTTGAGTTGATAATTCACCTATACTTATTTCAAAAATTTCCTCTTTTAGTATTGCCATTGATGTGCTTTTCCAATAATTTGTTTCATTATCAAATATTAAATCTACAACTTTGGTTCCGTAATTTATTTCTGCATCTCCGTTGGTTTCTTCTATTGTTTTAGCATAAACAAAGAATTTTTCATCTTTTGTTATTTTTGATGGAATTAATGTAATAATTATATCTTCTTTCATATCGTCCATTATGAATTCAATTGATCGATCAAAAATACTCCAAGCTGTTTCCGTGAATTGTAATGGCTTATCAAATCCCCAGAAAATACTGCTTGGGTTTATTTTTATTGCTGTGTATGTTTGTAAAATATCTGCTAGATTTCCGTAAACACCTATTATGTCTGTTTGGTCATGAACCTTTATTTCTTGTGGTTGTGAATAAAAATCTATTGAATCACTGTCGAGTTTTGTTGTTATGTAATGATTAGTGTCTAGTATTTTTATTTTTTTCTGAGTGACTGTGTTATTTATTTGTAGATTGTCGACAATTTCCAGATCAATTGCACATCCAGTCCAACTGTCTCCTTTTTTTGCATTATTTCCGGTCACAAAGAACTTTTTTCCAGTTTCTTTTATGTTTTCGCAGAAAGTTGAATCTGTTAATATACTCTCTTGTACATTTCCTAAAAATATCAATTCAACATCATATGAGCTGGTCCATTCTTCTGTTTGTTGTTTAACACTATCATCGTCTAGTGTGTCTATTGTGTATCCTAGGTCTTCTAATCTTTCACAGAATGCTTTATCATCTGTTTGTAGATCTAAACAATTTCCTATTCCAGCTGCATCTTTTTCAGCTACATATAGAATATCTTTAGCTGAAACCAGTGGTATAGCTATGAGTAATATTATAATTGAACATAAAACAGCCTTTTTCATGAATATACTTCCTATAGGAATCTTATATAGCTTTGGTTTGGTCTCTTGTTGGTGTTGCTTTGATTATTGACAATTCTTCCCATGGAATCTTTTTTTTAGCGATTGTTTCTGTTGAAAAGCCAGCTTTCTCTAGTAGTTCCAGTGCTGGGGTTTGTGTTAGTGAGCTGATTAGTAGTAAGACCATTCCATTTGGATTTAGATAGTTATTGACCTGTTTGATGAAATGTTCAATAACACCATTGTCTGCCCATGTTTCATTGCCTTCTATGGATTCTTCAGAGGCGATATTAGGCAAGTATGGTGGATTGAAGAAAATCAAATCAAATTTGCCTTTTACATTTTCAAATAGATCTGATTGAAAAGCTGTTAATTTTATATTATTGCGGTTTGCATTTTTTAGAGTTGTGGTAATTGCGTCAGAATTGATATCTACTGCGGTGACAGTAGCTCCTAGATTAGTTGACAATATTGATAAAAAACCAGAACCGCAACCAATTTCTAGTACTTTCTTTAGTTCAGCTTTTGATAATGTAGATATTACATCAGCCATCAATATAGAATCTTCTCGTGGGCAGTATACGCTTTTTGGTGTGAAAATTTCCAGATTTTTATAGTGGAACATAATAACTATTCTTATGCCGATAACTCAAATACTTAACATTGATCAGTTTCTAATGCGTTTTATAAATATAGGGATGGCTAATCCGTTTTTTGATTCCATGATGGTATTTGTTACGCATGTGGGTTCTTTGTATTTGTGGATTTTAATTGCTGGGGCTTTTTTGATTAGGAAGAAGGTGGCTGGAATTGCGCTTACTCTAGGGTTGATTATTAATTCTGCGTTGATCTTTCTTTTTAAAAATGTTTTCATGCGAGCTAGGCCAGAAAGTATAATAGAGGGAATAAGAGTGCTTGTTACTGAAACTAATGCTTCTTTTCCTTCAGGGCACACATCAACTGCGTTTGTGGGGGCTGTTGTGTTGTCACATTACTATCCTCATGGAAAGCCTATTTTTTACAGTTTGGCTGGATTGATTGCTTTGAGTAGGGTGTATGTTGGTGTGCATTTTCCTATTGATGTGATCGTAGGAGGGGTGGTTGGGTATTTGGTGGCTAATGCTGTGTTGAAGTTGCCGTTGACTAAGTATAGCAAACGTTTAGGTTTCGATAGGAAGCTTTAAATACTATCATTCACAACTTTCAGAATATACCGAAAGTTTAGAATGTTGCGATGTTGATTTTATGGTGAAAACTGCTAGAGACGATTTTATAGATCTTATAGTCGAAAATGTTAAGGTTAATGGGTTGGATGATCTTTCTTCTAATATAATAGCTAATCTTTATGTTAGTCCAGAAGAAGTTTCACTTGAGGAATTATCTAAAAAAACTGGTTATAGTTTGTCTTCTGTGTCTACTTCGTTGAAAATGATAGAGCGGTTTGGGTTTGTGAGTAGGATGAAAAAACCCAGATCAAGAAAAGTTTATTTTTACATGGAAAAGGATCTCATGACAATGGGTATGAGGTTGATGAAAAGAAAATACGAGAAAGTTATTTTGCCTTCTAAAAGAAGACTTCCTGTGATAATTGAAAAATATAAAAAATATAAATCAAAAACATCTAAGCAAGAAGCTGATATTGCTAAAAATTATTATAAACAAGTTACTGCTTCTCAGGGAATGATGAAGAAGATAATTAAGATGATTGAAGTTATTCATAAAATAAGTGGTAAATGAAATAATATACCTCTTTGGTTAAATGTGAGTGAATATTATGACTAGAAAACCTGTAATAGAATTACGAGATGTGTGGAAGGTTTATCAGATGGGGGAGGTGAGGGTTCCTGCGCTTAGGGGTTTGAATTTGAAAATATATCCAAAGGATTTTGTTGCGATTATAGGTGCTAGTGGGAGTGGTAAGAGTACGTTAATGAATATGGTTGGTTCGTTGGATGTTCCTACTAAAGGAAAGGTTTTCTTAGACGGACAAGATATTTCTTTGATGGATGAGAGTACGCTTGCTCAGGTTAGAGGGAGGAAGATAGGATTTGTTTTTCAGCAGTTTAATTTATTACCAAATTTGACAGCTGCAGAAAACGTTGCACTTCCTATGATTTTTCAGGGAGTTCCAAAAGAGGAACGTCAGACTCGTTCACTTGAATTATTAGAACGTGTTGGACTTTTGGATAGAGCAACTCATCGGCCGAATGAGATGTCAGGTGGTCAGCAACAGAGAGTTGCTATTGCTAGGGCGTTAGCTAATGATCCTGAAATAATTCTTGCTGATGAGCCAACTGGTAATTTGGATTCTAAAACAGGTGAGATGGTTATGAAACTTTTGGTTAATTTGGATAAAAAAGAGGGGAAGACATTGATTGTTATTACACATGATAAAAATATTGCTAAGGTTGCGGAAAAGCGAGTTAATTTAATAGATGGTCAGGTTTCGATGAGAGGTTAGGTGCGTTAAATGTTTAATGAATATATAAATTTTTCAATTGGAAGTTTTAAACACAGAAAGATGAGAAGCTTTTTGACAGTTATTGGAATATTTATTGGAATTGCTTCTGTTGTTGCATTGCTTTCGATAAGTCAGGGAATGCAAGATTCAATTGAGGAACAGTTTGAACAATTTGGAACAGATAAAATAATTATTATGAGTCGTGCGGGTGGATTTAATGGTCCTCCTGGACTGAATACCATTGCAAAAATAATATCAGAGGATGATGTTGATGAAATACGAAAGAATAAAGGAATTTCAAAAGTCAGTTATATGATTACTCGTAATTCTATTGTTAAGTTTAAATCAGAGACTAAGTTTTTGCAGATATGGGCTCTTCCAGCTGATAAGGATTCTAGAGAAATGATAATGGATATGCAGGGTTTTGATGTTGCAGATGGTAGGGAAATAGATGAGGATGATAAATACAAAACTGTTGTTGGATCTATGATTAGGGATGCTATTTTTGATAAGGATGTTGACATTCGTAATAAGATAGAAATAAATGGGAAAAGTTTTGAAGTTGTTGGTATTATGGCACCTATTGGAAATCAAGCCGATGATTCCAGTATTGCTATTCCTTTGGATACTATGAGGGATTTATTTGATATTGATGAAGAGGTTTCAGTAATTTTTGCTCAGGTGAAAGAGGGATTGGATCCTAATGAAGTTGCAGAAGATTTAGAAGATGATTTAAGAGATTTCAGAGGGGAGGACGAGGATGAAGAAACTTTCCAGGTTATGACAAATGAACAATTGCAGGCGCAGGTTGGGGATATAATTGGTTTGGTGCAGGCTGTTATTATTGGGATAGCTGGTATTTCTTTAATCGTTGGTGCGGTTGGTATAATGAATACAATGTATACAACTGTGTTGGAAAGAACTAAGGAGATAGGAATAATGAAGGCAATTGGTGCACGAAATAATGATGTGTTGTCTATATTTTTGATAGAGTCTGGTTTGATTGGGTTGGTGGGCGGTGGTATTGGTTGTGTTTTGGGTATCATTATGGCAATAGGTGTTGAGGTAGCTATTGCAGGTTCGGGTTTTATTCCATTAAAAGCATCCATAACACCTGAGTTAATTGGTGGGGTTTTATTGTTTTCATTTGTTGTTGGTGCGGTTTCTGGAGTATTTCCAGCTAAGAAAGCTTCAGAGATGAATCCAGTAGATGCATTGAGACATGAGTAAAATGTTTGAATATAGATACAATTTTGATATGAGTAATAGTTTTATAAACTGTTATTAGATAAAAAAGTTATAGGAGAAGTGATTATATGCGAAAAAGTTTATTAATTGCAGTGATGTTTGTTGTGTTGGCTTCACAATTAGTTTTATCTGCAGATACGACATTGTCTGTTGATTATGTGATAGCCGATGAATCAATAAGACCAGGTAGTGAAACTACAATTACGTTTACATTGACAAATCCAAGTTCAAGTGTAGACATAACCAGCATAAAAGCTTATTTTTCTGGTGGGAGTGATTTAGAAATTTCTCCGACGCAGATTACTCTTGGTGGTTTGGATGCAACAAGAACAAAAGATGTTGCTATTGTTGTTAAAGCTAAGTCGGGGACTGGAATTTCAAACCTGAATGCGCGATTTACATATTATGCACCAACACAAAAAATAGCTAATGTGAATGTTCCGATGGAAGTAAAACAATTACCTACAATACAAGTTTTAGGAACAGAATATGATAGAGTTCCTGGACCAGGTTCTGCTATTAAATTGAATTTGACTTTGAAGAACAATGGGGATGGTTCTGCAGATGATATACAAGTTGAGTTGGGTGAATCTGATGCATTTGTAGCTGAAACAAATGATGCATATGTGGATTCGTTGATAGCTCATGGAGTAGTGGATGTGCCATTTGAAATAACAATAGATCCAGAAACTGAAATTGGTGTATACAATATTCCGATTACAATAACTTATTTGGATAGTCGGGGTGGAACTAGCTATACTATTGAGAAAAATTTTGGATTGAAAGTTTCTGGTGTCAGTGAATTCATATTCACAGTAGACAGCCAGGGTGTTATAACTCCTGGTGGTAGTGGAGTTGTTAATGTCAAAATAGCTAATTCAGGAACAGCACCTATAAATTATTTGTCAGCTGGATTTGGAGATGATTTAGTTTATATCGGAACTATAGATTCAGACGACTATGAATTGGGTGAGTTTGTGTTGTCTCCTAGTGATATTGGTTGGGGTGTACAAGAAGTTCAGTTTAGAATGAAGTACAAGGATTCGTTTGATAATCAATATGATGAGAACTATCCTGTTACAGTTCACATAACAGATCCATTTACAAACATATTTATGGGATTCATAGGATTGATTGCTTCGTTAGTTATTCCTGTGGTCGGGATTGTAATAATTTATTTCATATACAAAAGATTCTTCCATAAGAAGAAAGAACACCCACATCACAATCAACATGAACATACAACACATAAAGTGAAAAGGAAGAGGCGAAGATAAGTTTTTAATTGACCCACCCATTTATGAAATTGGTTCCCTACCCAGAAATAAAACTATAACCAATTTTCTCAATCTTTTTATTATTTACTTAGCTGCGCTAATAATCTCAATAACATCGCGGTTCTTTAGTTTATGGTCTTTTCCTATCTTCATTTTTGTCCGGACATCCATTGCGAATAGGAAGTGTTTTGCGAAATCTGTATGTAGAAAGTTTGCGAAGTTGTATGCTGTTGTTCCTGGAGGTAGTAGGAAACAGTCAGGTAATCTTCGTCCTTCTCGATCTTCTAATTTTTTCATACCACCTGGAAATATTGCAATATATTTTAAAAATTCAAAAACTGCTTTATCAAGAACTTCTTGTACGCCAGTGTTTTTCCAATCAGTAAGAAATGATTTTATTATATTTAGGCCGGCTTCTTGTTTTTCATTTAACTTTTCTTTATTAATTATTTTGAAATCAGAATCACCTGGTAGATACTCTATTAGTTGTTTCTCAGAAGCTTCTCGGAGTGCAAGTTCAAAATCAGATGCGCATGGAATAAATGTGTAATCTGGGAAAGTTGTTTTGAGTTTTTTTAGGTTCTCAGCTGAGGAAGGTAAATCTATTTTATTGCAGGCTACTAGAATTGGTTTAGTTGCTTTTCTAAGTTCAATAGCTAGGGAATACATTTGTTCATCTGTCCATTTCAGAGGATGGTCTTTATCTAGATTTAGTTTGTTGCATGCCTGGTCTACTGTTCTGTCTTTTACTTTAAAGCTGGACATTTGTTCAGCTAAAGCAGTGGAAATATCTGTTTTGTTTTGTTGGATTTTTCTGGCAAATTTGTTCCAACCTTTTTTTAGAATTGAAAAATACCATTTGTCAATTTCTTCTTCTAGAAATCGAATATCTTTGCATGGATCATGACCACTCATAGGTTCGCCTTTTTCATTTGTAGTTCCAGAACAGTCAATGACATGAATTAAAACATCTGCTTGATTTAGATCGTTTAGAAATTTGTTTCCTAGTCCCTTGCCTTCATGGGCTCCAGGAATTAAACCAGCCACATCTATTAGTTCGACTGGTACGAATCTTGTTCCTCTGGAACAGTAACCTTGCTTGGGAGTGCATTTAATATTGAAATCAGTACATGCACACTTTACGCGGACAAAACCAGTGCCTGTGTTAGGGTCGATTGTTGTAAAGGGATAACTGGCTGTAGGTACACCTGCAAGAGTTGCAGCATTGAAGAATGTGGATTTTCCACTGGAAGGTTTCCCAACTAGTCCTATTAGCATAAGATCAGTATGTGTGAATAAGTTATAAAAGCTTATTATTTTCTTTCTTGGAAATAAACAGTTGCTGTTCCTGGTGACTCACTATGCCACAAGTAGACGTGTTTTGCATCTTCCAGTTCGAAATTTTGAGATCCATTCATTGGTGGTAGTGACCAACTCACAGAGATCACTGTTGACCCTTTCTTAATTTTTTTTAGAGTCTTTGCCATTTCATATCTTTGTTCGTATAATCTTGATAATGACATAAATACAGTATCTGCTTCTGATAAATCCTCTTTGAATAAATCAGCTTGTCTTATTTCTATTCCGGTTTCTTTATTGAAGTGATCTTCATATAGTTTGATCATATGTTTTGCTATTTGGCAAGTTCTTGGATTTATGTCGATTCCTATGATTTTTTCTGCTCCCAATTCATGTGCTATTAGTAGTTCTCTTCCATCTCCACACCCTAAACTATAGAACGAACCCCCACTTTTTATTCTCCCCGATAATATTTGTCTCAATTCAATCATACTTGATGGATATATGTCAAGTTCATCTTCATGCTGACTTCCTGGAAACTCTCTATACGTTATTAAACATGATTCAAGTGAGTCGAATTCAGTTGGATCTTCAAACATAAGTGGATGTTTTCTGAATACTTCTAGTAAAGGTTCAGAATATGGAACGAGTTCGCATCTTTTTCCTGTTGAGAAAAAAGCAAGTGGTCCCATATCTTTTTCATAGTCTTCTCGTAATTTTGCAAGTCGTTTTCCATACTCTATTTCTCTTTCCTGATCGTTAATATTGACAGCTTTTAAATATTCAGACGTTAATCTTTGTTTTTCTGACCAATATGCATTTTCTTCGCTATGTATATTTAGAATTTTAGTCATAAAATTGGGAATATCTTTCCCACTTATTATAGTTGTTTTAATTTCTTTTGGCATTCCTAGTGATTTGTACTAATCTTTAAATGCTTATTGAAAAACCTTTTTAATGTTGTCTTACACAATCTTCTTATGCGAATTGCGATTGTGGACAAGAAATTCTGTAAGTCTGAAAAGTGTCAGCAAGAATGTGTGGGTGTTTGTCCTATTAACAGATCAGGGGATAAGTGTCTTTACTTGGGGGAAGATGATAAGTCTAAAAGACAAATAGCTGTGATAGACGAAGGATTGTGTAGTGGTTGTGGGCTTTGTGTAAAGGCTTGTCCTTTCGAGGCTTTGATGATTGTAAATACACCGGAGGCACTAAAAGAAGAACCTATTCATAGGTTTGGTAAAAATGGATTTACGTTGTTTAGATTGCCATTTCCTTCTAATGGAGTTGTGGGATTATTAGGACCAAATGGAGTTGGTAAAACTACTGCGTTGAGGATCCTCTCGGGGGAAATTTCTCCTAATCGTGGTGGTGAAAAGGCTGTTGATTTGGCTGAGTTGGTTACTAGTTTTAGGGGAACTGAGTTGCAAGAATATTTGGAAAATCTTGAAGCTGGTAAATTAAAAGCTGTTGTAAAACCACAGCGTGTGGACATATTGACTAGTGTTAAGGGGACTGTGGATGATTTATTAGAAAAATATAATGAGCGCGGAAAGAAAAAAGAAATAATAGAAAAGATGTCGCTTGAAACTGTGTTGACGCGAAAATTGGATAAACTTTCTGGTGGTGAGTTGCAACGGGTGGCAATAGCAATTGCTGTGAGCAGAGAAGCTGATATTTACTATATAGACGAGCCTTCTAGTTACCTAGATGTTTTCCAGAGATTGAAAGTTGCTAATCTATTACGAGAACTTTCAAAAGAAAAAGAAGTGATGGTTGTTGAACATGATTTGGCAACGCTAGATCTTTTAGCTGATCGTATACATATTTTTTATGGTGTACCTGGTGCATATGGTATTGTAACTAAAAATTATTCTACTAGGGTTGGCATTAATACTTTTTTAGATGGTTACATTAAGGAAGATAATGTTCGAGTTCGTAAAGATGCGTTGGATTTTAGTAAAATCAGAAAAGATATGGAAATTTCTGAGCAGGAAGTATTAAATTGGGGTGACTTGTCAGTAAAGTTAGGTAATTTTTCTTTAAAGGTTGAAAAAGGCAATTTACGTAAATCAGAAATACTCGGAATATTCGGGGCAAATGCTTTGGGTAAAACTACTTTTGCTAGAATTTTAGAAGGGGGTGTTGATGCTGATGGGGAAATTTCTAAAGATGGTGTGAAAATTTCTTACAAACCACAGTATATTTCACCAGAAAATGAAAAAGTTTTAGATTATTTACAAAAAGAAATTGATATGTCTTGGAGTGATTTTGTAAATGAGATTGTTACTCCGTTGGGGATTTCTAGATTAATGGAAAGTGAGTTGACTACGATTTCTGGCGGTGAATTACAACGAGTGGAGATTGCTAAATGCTTAGGTAAGCGGGCGGATATTTATTTACTGGACGAGCCTTCTGCATACTTAGATGCTGAGCAGAGAGTGATTGTTTCTAAACTGATACGTAGAGTTGTGGAGCGAAGAGAATCGTCTGCGATGATTATTGATCATGATTTGCTTTTCCTTAGTTATATTTCGGATCGGGCGTTAGTCTTTACAGGTGAATCTGGAATTATTGGGAAGGCTAGTCAGATGGGATTGCAGAAAGGTTTTAATATATTTTTGAAAGAAGTTGGAATTACTTTTAGAATGGATCCACAAACTAAACGTCCACGGGCGAATAAACCTGGTAGTCAGAAGGATAAAGAACAGAGAAAGAAGAATGTTTGGTTCATGGTTTAAATCTTTTTATTGGGTCGGGTATCAAAAAGCTCAACCAAAAAAATGGTCAAAAAGCTGTATCAAAACCAAAAAAGATTTATCAAAAATTATACTGATCACAAAAAATCTTTTAGTCTTCGTTGTGTTTTCATTTCTTTTAGAAGCTGGCTTTTTTGTTCTATCTTGTGCCAAGGGGTTTTGGTTCGCCTTTTCATAGTTTTGAAAGCATCTTCTAAACTATTGAATTTTTCTGGTGGGTTTTGGAAACATCCTCTGACTGTTTCTCGGGGAACCCAAACTCCTAGTGGTATGTTGTACTCAGGAGAAGTTTCTCGCACTACGAAAATAGTTGCTTGTTTGCGGATTTTTGTTAGGTATTCACAAATTCCTAAACGTGCAGCATAGTAACCACCTACACAGTTGGTAGCATAAGTTTTGCGAGGGGCGTAACTTTCCCAATCTATCCATTCTTGAGAAAAAACTGTTCCGGGATTTCCTATTTCAATTAATTGATAACTCCAATAGCGAGGAATTAATAAAATCTGATAATGATTTCCTAAGTAGGTGTTGCTAAATAATAAAAACTCAGAAATTTCTGGGTAGTTTCTGATTTCTGTTAACATGTTTTTCGATAGTGTTGAATCTGTGGCTGTGATAGACCATTTAGTTGGTACCATTATTCTTTTATGTTTCAATCCAAGTAAACCAGCAGAAAGAATCTTTTGAATTTGTGTGATAGATATTTTATTTTTGTATAAATTCTCCAATCCACAGACTGCTTTTAGATCTGTGTCACTTACGATTTTGTCAATCTTTTTTGGAATTTTTGGGTTTTCAGTAAGTTGTGCTTTTTCTATTTCTACTGGGGAAGGAATTGGTGGTGCGAATTTGTGATGGTTTACTTTAAGGCGTGGCATTTTTTTTAATTTTATTTCTAAATCACATGGGCGAATACTCTGGACTAATTCTTTTTGCATTTCATTTAATCTCGAGCTAGGTTTTTTTATGCTGGTTGTAAATCGAGAATAGATCATTTGTTCTCGGAGGGAAAGAACTTGTTTTAGTTTCAAGCCTTCTTTATACCAAGTTTCAGGTGAGTCGAGAATAGCTGCTTCTTTGAATGAATTGGTGGGTGATAAAAAGCCTGTGAATACTTTTGGGTAGCCCCAAGCTCCTACAAAGATAGCTGGCGGGCTTGAGCCAGAAAATTCTTGTTTAAGCTCGACTTTCTTAGAAAAAATGTGATGAGGAAAAGAACGCTTCATCTATATTATAGTACAGTGGAAAGATTTATAGAACTGGGTGATTTGTTAAAGCTTTTTCATAATCGTCATCTGTTACTTCTTTTATGAAATCCTTTGGGGTATCCCATGGATGTACCATCATAAATCCCTGTCTGACAGTTTTTCCATTTTTGATAATTTCTTTGTATATTGTATGAAATGGTCTTCCTAAATGCAAAGCTGCAGTTTGGTGTTTCCATGAAGGTTCTACTTTTGGTGGTAATGGGTTTGCTTCTCCGTTATTTGCATCACGTCTTGTTAGGATACCTGCTCCTACAATAGACGGTGTTGATAATCCGTAGTATGCAATTAAACCATCAGTATTTCCGCTTATGGCTTCTTTGACCGTATAACCAAATAAAAATAAATCTGCTGGTATTGTCAGGTATGTTCCTAACCTACACATGAAACCAGTTCCATCTTCTGCATTTTGTTCTATGTCTTCATTTGCTGGATGTGCATACATTCTTTTTAATTCATTTCCCATTAGATATCCTCTTACACCTGGAATAAACATTCCTGCTGTATATAGAGCATCTGCTACTTTTTCTTTTCTAGTTTTCATAATTAACCATTGATGATAATCTTTATAAGCCTTAACTATCCAATTATCCCAGCTCGAAACATACGTATAGGCGGTGAACCTGCTTATTTCATGTGTAATGTGAGGCGGACTATTATGGGTATGTATAAGTATTTGCAGAAGAATTGGAATTCAGATGAGGTAAAAGAGTTAATGAAATCTCGTATGATTTCTTGGAGAAAGCAAAATACTATTGTTAAGGTTGATAAACCAACTCGTTTGGATCGTGCTCATTCTTTGGGTTATAAAGCAAAACAAGGATTTGTTATTGCTCGTGTGAAAGTTTGGAAAGGGGCTGGTAAGCGAGAGAGGAAAGTTCGGGGTGGAAAGCCTTCTAAAGCAGGTCAGTATTCTATGCCATCTGTTATAAGTAAACGGAGATTAGCTGAGCTTAGGGCTGGTAAGAAACATCCGAACATGCAGGTTTTGAATTCATATTATGTTTGTGAAGACGGTAGACAGATTTGGTTTGAGGTGATTCTAGTAGATCCTCATCATGGTGGGGTAAAGAACCACAGACCTTATAAATTCTTGACAACAGGTCGAGGTAGGGTTTTCCGTGGAAAGACTTCAGCTGCTAAGAAGAGCAGGCATTTAGGTAAGGGTAAGGGCTTTACACATACTCGGAAATAGAATTTCCGATCTGTTAAACTTGGATTGTTTTTGAAGGTTAAACATACGAGAAAATAGTGCCTATATTAAAGGTTCGAAATGTAATTCTTTCTATAGCTCTGGAATAATTTGATGAAATAGCTGATATTTGATATACCTCCTTGGTATGTAATTGAATGGAGTAAATATTATGAAATTTAACATTGTGAAAATTGTTCAGGTTGAATTGCCTGTGCGATTGGTTGATATTGGAGTAGATTGCACATGAAATTCATCGACTCTCAGATTTTTACAAATCTGTGTATAGGACAGGATAGTGTAGAAGATATGGTTAGGTCAGCCAAGGACTTAGGTTATAGTGGGGTTGTTGTTAATTGTAATTATAATGCGAATTCTGATATTAGAGGATTTTTAGATAAGCTAAATGCGATTAAAGTTGATGATATGGAAATTGTGGCTGGGGTGACAATAGATGCAAAGGATGTAATAGAATTGAAAGGTTTGATTTCTAAGGTACGCGAGCAGGTGGAGTTGGTTATAGTTCGCGGAGGTAGATATGCTGTCAATCGTGGAGCTTGTGAAGATTCTAGAGTTGATATTTTAATGAATCCACATGCAGGTAGGATTGATAATGGGTTAGATGAGGCTTGTCTTGGATTAGCTAAGAAAAATAATGTTGCTATAGGAATAAGTTTCAGGCCGATTTTGAAAACTTACAGAAGACAGCGTGCGCAAATGCTTCAAAATGTTGCTACGAACTTAAAGCTTTGTCGTGAGTTGGGTGTTAAGATAATTGGTTGTTCAGGTGCACAGAATAAATGGGAATTGCGTGATGCTAGACAGATGATAGCTGTTGCTGATAGTTTTGGTTTAGATTTGGGTAAGGGTTTTTCGGCATTAACAACTACTCCAATAGAAATTTTACAAAAAAATAAGAAAATCTTAGCTGGTGAGCAAGTGAGAGGGGCGGAAATGGTTATTGGGGGTAATGAAAATGTCTGAAGAAGATAGAAAACCGAATTTTTTGTCACCTAGTTTGAGATTTAAACGTAGGTATATAGCTTATAGAGTTTTGTCAGAAAAGGAAGTAGATTTTAAAGAACTTTCAATTGCGATGTGGAATTCAATGCTTGATTATTTAGGTGAAAAGGGTGTGGCTGAATCTAGAGTATGGGTTTTGAAAAGTACATATGATGCTGAAAAGAAAATGGGTTTGATTCGATGTATTCACACAGGAACTGAAAATGTTCGTGCTGCACTTTCTTTTGTTCAAAAAGTTGGCGATCAGTCGGTTGTTATTCAGGTGCTTGGACTTTCTGGAACAATAAAAGCAGCTAAGCAGAAATTTTTCGGTGAACGTAGTTTAGAAGCTTTTGTATAGTTTTATTAGTCGATAATCATCTATTTTTTTGTATGATGTTTAATTTTCATGGTGTTTTCTTCTAGTTATAGTAGTAATCGGAAATTTGATATTTTTTAATTTGTAATCTTGTTCGGGGATAGTGGAATACTATTTTTTTTCTTTACTAGTTATCTTTAAATACCATCGGAGAGAAAAATTGTACAGGTGAGTTACATGGATTCTGTACCAAGTATGGGTTATGATCGAGCTATAGTTACGTTTTCTCCAGATGGGAGACTTTTCCAAGTGGAGTATGCAAGAGAGGCTGTTAAGAGAGGAACCACTTGTTTAGGTGTTACTTATAATGGCGGTGTTGTGTTAGCAGCTGTGCGACCAATTGCTCAATTGGCTATACCGACAGTTGGGAGCGATAAGATACATCAACTTGATGATCATTTAGCTGTTTCTATTTCTGGATTTTTAGCAGATGGGCGAGTGCTTGTAGATGGTGCTCGTGTGAAATCACAAGTTTACAAATTAACATATTCAGAACCAATAAATGTGATGGGATGTGTTCGTGATCTTGCTGATCGTATGCAGTTGTTTACTCAGTATGGTGGTGTTAGACCATTTGGTGTTGCATTGCTTGTAGCTGGAATAGATGAGAAAGGTGCTCAGCTATTTGAAATTGATCCTTCTTCTGCATTTTATGCATGGAAAGCACAGGCAATTGGAAGGGGAGCTGATGATGCTTTGAAGGTTTTACAGAAAAGTTGGAAACCTGGATTATCAGAAGATGCTGCAATTAAACTTGCTTTAACAGCATTGAAAGCAGGGGATAAAAATCTGAAAATACAGGAAGTTGAGTTGTCAGTTGTTAACAAAAGTGGATTTAAAGAATATCATGGCAATACAGATTCTCAGAAGTTTATTAAGAAATACTTTTAGTGCCCTTTTTATTGATGCGAACAAAAAAACGGTAGCGAAAAATTGAAAAGAAAACTTTATTTATTGACTAGTTCAATCTTTATTCTAGGTGATGTTATGTGTTTTGAGAAATGTTTGAAACAATGGAAGAAGAAAGCAGGTGTTGTGGATTATGCACTTTTGAAGCTGGCTGCGATGGTAGGCGGTATTTGGCTAGCTACGGTTTTCCCACAGCTAACTAGCTATAATCATTGGTAT